>Ga0209228_1001505_pt1 | contig 11635 bp, 9 predicted proteins | sample METZYME_3_150m_FD_187547 | JGI IMG/M metagenome (GOLD analysis project Ga0209228, IMG submission 187547) | Marine microbial communities from oxygen minimum zone in mesopelagic equatorial Pacific - METZYME_3_150m (SPAdes) (version 2) | ecosystem: Environmental > Aquatic > Marine > Oceanic | place...
AGTGATAGGCCGTAGGGGAAGTGATATTTCTGAAACATTTACCGTTCGTAAAATTTCCGCTGGTATTGGTGTTGAAAGAATTTTTCCTATCCATGCACCGGTGGTTAACAAAATTACAGTAGAACGTCGTGGTTCGGTCCGTCGTGCTAAGCTGAACTATTTACGTAAACTGACTGGTAAAGCGACACGTATTGCTGAAAAACGATAATACGCTTTTTCATTTTGTTATTAACCCTCGTTACCTTTAGGTAGGGAGGGTTTTTTATTTATGACGCGTTTTGAAAAGGTTATTCTGAGTATTACCGGTGGCAGTCACCTATCGGTTCATGCTCTTATGCTAGCACTACCTAGCCTTATTCCTGTAATTCGTAATGAATTTAATGTGGGTTTAGATACGTTAGGATTTTTGGTCACGGTCAGTGCCTTTATGTTTGGTTTAGGCGCCATACCAGCAGGGTGGGCTGAGAAACGTTTTGGCGGTCGCCAACTCTTATTGATTTACCAGATTGGATCATCTATATCTGCTTTAATTGTTGCCCTTTCAGCGTCTTTCCAGATGATGGTAGTTGGCCTTGGTTTAATGGGGTTTTTCTGTAGTATTTATCATCCGGCAGGGCTGACCCTTATTTCTCATCGCATTAAAATATTGACACGAGGTATGGCTGTCCATGGAATATTCGGATCAACTGGTTCCGCACTTGGACCGATTTTGGCAACCTCTTTGGCAGCTATTATCTCCTGGCGTGCATCATATGCTTTTCTTGGTATTTTTAATGGAATATTGGCAATCAGCACATTTTTTACAATACCATATCGAAAACGATCTGAGATTCCTGAAGATGAATTTGAAAACCACGAGGAATCCACGAATAAACCTGCGCTCATTTTTTATTATTTGACTAATATGTTTATGGGGATGGCCTATTATGGATTCACTACTTTTATGCCAGTCCATTTTGCAGAGAACACCAATATCATTTTTCCGTCTATTTCAGGCAATATGAAAGCGGGAATTTTTCCTACAATGGTATTTATTGCAGGGGTGGGTGGGCAGCTGATAGGTTCAAGGATTGGTGAACGTTTTCATAAGCCAACCGTACTTATATTTATTATTATGGCCAATATTCCATTTTTGCTCCTTATGGGATATACATCGGACCTAATCCTGATATTGTCAGGTATAATGTTAGGTATAGCGTATTTCAGCAATCAGCCCATAGGTAATACCCTCATTGCTGAATTTACTCACAGCCAAAACCGGGGGTTGGGATATGGCATCAGTTTTTTCCTCAGTTTTGGTATCGGTTCATTTGCGGCTGGCTTCAGTGGATTGATTGCGGAAAATATGGGTGTATCCACTGTTTTTCCTGCCATGGCTATTTTATTAATTCCTAGCGTAATTTTTGCCTTCCTTATGAAACGAGCAGCGGGAACAGCTTGAACCTTGTTTTATAAATAAATTACCTTTTCCGTCCTTATGGAACAAAACCAACTTAAAGAACTCCCATCTGTATCTGAAGTGCTACTTAAATGTAATAAGTATAAATCATTAAATAACAAGTATTTAACATATATAATAAAATTGGAAATTGATCACTACCGCGTTGTTGCCAAAAAAGGAAAGTTGATTCTGAAACGTAGCCAGGTTATTCAGGGCATAATAGCTGAAATTGACCGCTTATCGGACACTTCTATGCGGCCTGTCATTAATGGAACGGGGATCGTTCTGCACACTGGTTTGGGTCGTGCCCCCATGAAAGAAAGCACTGCAAAACAGGTGGCTAAACGGGTGTCTGGTTATACTAATCTTGAATTAGATCTTTTATCGGGAAACCGAGGCCAGCGCCAGGACCATGTGAATGGATTACTTGCGGCCCTGACGGGCGCACAATCTGCCATAGCTGTGAATAATAATGCCGCCGCCGTATTACTAGCTTTAAATGAACTTGCAGAAGGTAAAGAAGTCATTGTCTCTCGTGGACAACAGGTAGAAATCGGTGGTTCATTTCGCATTCCTGATGTAGTCAAAAAAAGCGGTTGTATCTTAAAGGAAATAGGTACCACCAACCGTACTCATCTTAAAGATTATGAAAAAGCAATCGGCAAGAATTCAGGGTTGATACTTTGGGTTCACACCAGTAATTATGTAGTGCGTGGTTTTACCAGCGAAGTAGATTTGGCAGACTTGGTTGAATTGGGGAGGAGAAAACGTATTCCAGTCATGGTGGACTTGGGCTGTGGTGAAATGGTTGATTTGTCTAAAAAAGGAATACCTACTCATCTACTTGTCCAGGATGTTGTGAAGTCCGGTGCAGGGATTGTAACTTTTTCAGGTGACAAACTATTGGGCGGCCCACAGGCAGGGCTCATTGTTGGCAAAAAAACATTAGTCAATCGACTGAAAAAGAACCCGATTTCCAGAGCGGTTCGCTGTGATAAATGGTCCTTAGCGTTTTTGGAAGAAACCCTACGCTCATTTGGAGATGATGGGCCATCCAAAGATAACCTTACGATTTCACTCATGACTAATTCAAGAGCGACACTACAAAAAAGAGGAAAAATAATTCTATCCTCTTTACCTAAGAAAACGGTAAATCTATTAGGTATCACTATGGTAAAATCTGAAGTAGAGGCAGGAAGCGGATCTCTCCCGGAAGAGAAACTAGAAAGTATGGCTTTTCGATTTAGTGAAAAAAATCGATCAGCATCAAAGTTGGCAAGCCAATTTAGAAAAGGTAAGATTCCTGTAGTAGGGTATATACATGGAAATAAATTTTTTATCGACCTCAAAGCAATCATTCCAGGCCAGGAAAAAGATCTGGCAGGAGCTATCAGTGCAATACAATAGACAGGAAAATGTCGCAGATCGTCATCGGCACAGCTGGTCACATTGACCATGGGAAAACGGCCTTGGTCAAGGCCCTCACAGGTACCGATACAGATCGCCTAGCTGAAGAAAAATCTCGGGGGATGACCATTGATCTAGGTTTTGCCTACCTGGATAAAAATATTACTATTATCGACGTTCCTGGACACGAAAGATTCATCCGTAATATGGTGGCGGGCGTTTCTACTATCCACATTGCTCTACTCGTCATTGCAGTTGATGACGGCATCATGCCTCAGACTCGAGAACACCTCCATATACTTAGATTGCTAGGGGTAAAACACGGGATTATTGCACTTACCAAAACAGACTTAGCTGAAGATACTGATTGGATAGACCTTATTGAATTAGAGATCCGTGACTTGATTTCTGATACGTTTTTAAAAGAAGCGCCTATTATACGAACGTCCGTAGAGACGAGTGAAGGAATTGAAGCACTAAAATCTGAGATTACCACCCAGTCTAAAGTTATACAAACGAATTTAGACCGGAAATTTTTCCATTTGGCCGTAGATCGTGTTTTCTCAAAAACTGGTTTTGGATCAGTAGTAACGGGAACAGTTCTATCTGGAAAGACAAAAACCGGTCAGGAATTAGAGATCATACCTGGAAATAAAAAAGTGAAAATACGTGGGATGCAAACCCATAACACCGAAACTTTAGTTGTGAAAATGGGAGATCGGGCTGCTATCAATCTGGCGGGGACAGAATTAGAGAATCTTTATCGTGGTACTGTAATTGCTGAGCCAAATTGGGTGAAATCAACGGAGAAATTGATTGCCCATATAACAATGATTGCTGATACGAAATGGAAGTTAAAGAACCGTCAGCGCGTTCATCTCCACATCGGTACAGCGGAGGTGATTGCCAAAGTTATGATGATAGAAAAAGTATTGGAGGCTGGGCAAAATGGGAACGTGCTTTTTCTATTGGAAAAACCAGTAGCGGTGATCATGGATTCGCAGTTTATCATCCGTAGTTTTTCTCCCATGGAAACGATAGGCGGTTGTATTGTCTTAGACCCAAATCCAATATCAAATAAATCTGCACTAAAAAAGTGGATGAAAATGATCAGTAAATCCCAAGGCGAACGATTAAAACAATTTGTGGAATATTTTTGGAAATCGCCGAAATCTGCAGGGAATTGGGCCCGGGATTTTCACATTTCAGAAAAACAGATTAAATCTTTGATTAAAGATGAAAGTATATTCAATGAAAAAGGGTTTCTGTTTACTCCAAAAATGCGGGATGAGTCCATTGATTTACTCCGGTCTATATTCCAGAATTTTCACGAAGAGAATCCCTATGCAAAATCCCTTTCTCAAGTTCGAGCAAAAGAGATATCTGGATTTAGTGTGAATTGGTTATCTTTTTTATTGGAGGAAATATCGGGTGAACTTATTTATTCAGAAGGTGGGTATGCACTGAAAAGCCATGCTATTGTTTTATCGGATTTTGATAAAAAATTAGCAGTAACCTTTGAAAAAGCCATTAGGGATGCGAATTTTGGTTTGTTAACTGCAGATCAAATCCCATTAGAAAATCCTAAAAAGACAATTGAAATTTTGCATATACTTAAGGATCGAGGGAAGATTATGGCGTTGGCGCATGGATTGTGGATTCACGTAGAGGTATTGGATAAATTGAAAGATGAATTATCTATATATTTTTCATCCAAACCTGAAATGAAAGTAGCTGACTTTAAAAATATCACCAATACCAGCCGGAAAACTGCCATACCTTTGCTTGAATACTGTGATAAACAAGGCCTCACAGAGCGAGATGGGGATGTACGCCTGAAAGGAGAGTCCCTTGCCTAAGGACACCGGCACACCTCTGATGCGTCAATATATGGAAGTAAAGACGGAATACAGCGACACCATTGTTCTGTTCCGTATGGGAGATTTTTACGAAACCTTTAACGAAGATGCAAAAACCGCTGCAAAGATTCTAGGGATTGTACTGACAAAAAGAGCCAATGGTGCCGCCGCCGATGTGCCGCTGGCGGGATTCCCATACCATGCTTTAGATAATTATTTGCATAAACTGGTAAATGCCGGACACCGTGTGGCCATTTGTGAGCAGGTAGAAGATCCCAAATTAGCAAAGGGAATTGTGAAGAGGGAAGTGATTGAGGTAGTAACACCTGGGACGATTACCTCTGAACAGGCTTTAGATCAAAAAGCCAACCAGTATTTGGCATCGATTCATTTTGGGAAATCTAATGTAGGTTTTGCAGTCTTGGACCAATCCACCGGTGAGTTTTTCATCGGACAATGCTTGCCCGAGAAGCTGGCAGAATCATTACGGAAAGTTTCACCCCGTGAAGTATTGATAGCTGAAACGGTTGTTTATTCAACAGCCAATTGGTATCGGGAACTAAAGCCTTTTGTCACGAAAGTAGAGGATTGGCTTTATAATTATGACCAGTCATATCGGACTCTTATCGATCATTTTAAAGTGAAATCGTTGAAAGGATTTGGCTGTGAACATTTAAATGAAGGGATAATTGCCGCGGGCACCATTTTTCATCATATCACCCAGTCTCTAAGTAGCGCCGTGGATCATATTTCAACTATCCGACCGATCTTGGATGAATATGTAATGGGATTAGATGGATTTACAGTTCGGAATCTAGAGGTTTTTCAAAGTCTAGCTACCCAAGGTACTCACGGGACCTTAATCGATATACTAGATAAAACAGTTACAGCCGGGGGAGGGCGTTTGCTTAAACAATGGCTCAATCGGCCCATTACCAATCCGAAACAGTTGAATCGACGGCTTGATATCGTTGAATCTTTTCAAAAGAAAAATCGCACATTGGAGGATACGCAAAATTGCTTAAAAAATATATCCGATATTGAACGCATTCTTGGCCGAGTAAATAATGGAAAAATTACCCCTAAAGAAATCAATGGACTCCATTATAGTTTAGTACAAATCCCTGAATTGATTTCCGTGTTGAAAAATTCTAACGATACGCATCTCAAAACCTTTATTCAGAACTTTGTCGATACGGATAGCATTAAGAATCGGATTGCAGAAACACTCAATTCTGACGCGCCCTCGCAATTGAAACATGGTAATGTGGTATTGGATGGTGTAGATCCTGAACTGGATGAACTTCGGAAGCTTAGCATCGGTGGTAAGGAATGGATTGCCAATTTGCAGAAATCTGAGCGGGAAAGAACCGGAATTCCATCATTAAAGATCGGTTATAATAAGGTATTTGGTTACTATCTTGAAATCACTAGGGTTCATAGTGAAAAAGTGCCGGAAGAATATATCCGGAAACAAACGTTGGTGAATGCTGAACGTTATATCACTCCAGAATTAAAAGAGTATGAAGAAAAGATTCTTTCTGCGGAAGAGAAAATTGAATCTATTGAATCACGGATTTTTCATGAGCTGTGCCAATATATTTTGTCACAGGCAGGTATATTGCAGGAAAATGCAGCTGTCTTAAGTCGATTGGATGTGCTATCTAATTTTGCATGGGTGTCTATATCCAACAAATATACGCGTCCGATATTCACCAAAGCGGGTACCATCAAAATCAAAGCTGGTCGCCACCCGGTAGTTGAACAACTGCTTCCAGCTACGGAACGATTTATTCCTAATGATTTATCCATGAATACAGAAAAAAGTCAAATCCATCTTATTACAGGGCCGAATATGGCCGGTAAATCCACTTATCTTCGTCAAGTCGGTCTTATTGTCCTGATGGCTCAGATAGGGTGTTTTGTACCGGCAGAATCGGCGGAAATCGGTATTGTGGATAAACTGTTCACCCGCGTTGGAGCCAGCGATAACCTTGCGGGGGGCGAAAGTACCTTTTTAGTAGAGATGAATGAAGCAGCCAATATTTTAAATAATGCAACGGAGAAAAGTTTAATACTGCTTGATGAAATTGGGCGAGGAACGGCTACCTACGACGGATTATCGCTAGCCTGGGCAATCACGGAATATTTGCATCAAAAGAAGGAAGTGGCGGCACGAACCTTATTTGCTACACATTATCATGAATTGACGGATCTTGAAAATACTTTGGAACGGTTAGAAAATCACCACATCGCAGTAAAGGAATTTGGTGATAAAATTGTTTTTTTACGCCAGATTATGCCCGGTCCCGGGGACAAGAGTTATGGAATCTACGTGGCTCAGATGGCGGGATTACCCAATCAGGTGATTTCACGAGCAAAAGAAATATTGAATTTTCATTTGACAAATCATCCCACCGATGAAAAAGGAAAAAATACATTTGTTGAAAACCAAATTCCTATGTTTGCAGAACAAGAATCGGAATTAAAAAAAGATTTATCGAATTTAGACCTCATGCAGGTTTCACCGCTGGAAGCGATCAAAAAACTAGATGAATTAAAGAAAAAATATGACCTATAACCCAGCCCCATTTTATCTTTCATCGATCAGAAGTTGTACCGGGATGATATTTGTGGTTTTTTTTGTTTCGCTGGGATGTGCTGAATCTTATTGGGTACGTTATGGATGGCAGGTATTTCAAAGTGCAGGCGATGCCAGAATCCTAGCTTTGGGCGGCGCTGCGGTTACCGATTATGGTACATCTGTATCGCCTTTATTCAACCCTGCCGCTAGCGGTAAAGTTGGCTTCCATAATGTGAACTACACGCATCAGAGCCGTTTAGCAGGTATGATTAGTAGTGATCTTTTGGGATTTCCAATCCGCAATTTTTCACGTCCCTTAAATTGGATTATTATTCATGAAGGGATTGATCAGATACCTGATACACGAAATATCCTTCTTGATTTTGGTTTGGATGGTGTCCCTGGTACTGGCGATATTGGGGAAGGAAATGGTATCCTGGATGAAGGCGAACGATTAGATGAAAGTAAGCTGAAATATTTTTCTCAACGTCAGTTCGGGGTACACTTAAGTACGTCATGGAAAAGAGAAAAATATGAGATTGGATTAGCCCTAAAATCTCTGTATCATAGCCTAGGAGAATATTCTGGCACTGGTATTGGGCTTGATGTTGGCATATTGGCAACCCCTTGGGAGAATGGTAGATTTGGACTTACCATTCGGGATGTCACTACAAGTTGGCAGGTTTGGGATAGTGGTACCGTAGAGCGATTCAAGCCCACCGTTATTACAGGTATATCTCATACCTATCGCTTATCTCAAATACCTTTATCCTTTACGGGTATGGGTAACATAGAACTGGATGCTTCAGGACAAACTTTAGATGATAATTTTAAGGTTGGGAAATACGGGGGAACAACCAGAGTCGGTTTGAATATTGTTTATGATTATAAAATTTCTATTCGACTCGGTAAAAATACTGTTGGGTCAATAACAGCAGGAATTGGTCTTAGTTGGGAGAATTTATCTTTGGATTATGCTTTTATAAATGAGCCATCCGGTTCGGATTTAGGCGCTACCCATTTGGTATCACTGGCATTGAATTCTGACTGGATCCGCGGATATATCGAAAAGTTATAATTTCTTGTGGCATCTTTACATGCCAAGTTTTCGGACGATCCAGTCTGGAGCATATTTCATAATGGGTACCATAAAAACTTTCCATTGCCAAGGAAAAATGAAGACTTTTTTCTTTTTGTTCACTGCCTGAATGATCTTGTCTGCGGCTAAATCTGTATCCATGAGAAAAGGCATTGGGAAATCATTGTTAGCGGTCATCTCACTTTTGATAAAACCGGGACAAACAGCTGTGACTGATATACCATATTTATGAAGGGCGATACCCCATCCTTGGCTGATATTTCGTACAGCTGCTTTTGAACCACTGTAAGCGGAATGGTGGGCCAATCCACGGAAACTGGCCACAGAACTTATGACAGCGATTTTTCCACTTTTTTGTTCTTTAAAATGAGGTATAAATGGCATTACGACATTTGTGACACCTAAAATATTTACGCTCAAGATTTGGTTCATTGCATTTGAACGTCCAGAACTAAGTTTATCTGGGTTGCCTATTCCTGCATTGGCAAAGATACTATCCACTCTACCAGGAAGTTCGATAAAATCTTGGATTGCCTTTTGACATGCATCTCCATCCAATACATCAAGGGGATATACTTTTGCATCACTACCATATTCGAAACATTTGCTGGCAACATTCTTTAATCTGTCCTCGCGACGGGATGCCAATCCTACAAAATAACCTTGTTTGGCGTAGGCATAAGCGAGATATTCACCGATCCCGCTGCTAGCGCCAGTAATAAAGACTTTTTTCATATCATTAATCATAATAACTAACTATTAAAATTATATTATAAAATCTTATAGGACTAATGGATACTATCATGGAGAAATTTAATTTAAAGTAAGGTCATCAATATTATTATTTATTAATATAATTTGTCTGATTTGTAAGAAGTGTTTATTTATAGAACTAATTGTGATACGTTAAAGATAAACTGTAAACTCACAGACTTTTTTTGAATAGAAAACAGATGATTCAGAGTATGACAGGATTTGGCCGTGGAACGGCTGGAAAAGGTAGCAGCAAAGTAATTGCTCTTATCAAGGCAGTAAATGGCCGATTCTTAGATATTAAAATCCGGGGTATTGATATAAATCCTGCTGATGAAAAAAGTATTCGAGACATAATTTCAGAAAAGCTTACCCGCGGTACGATTCATGTGAATTTGGAGTTTGAGGGAAATGGTAAAACACAATCCTTATCTTTCAATAAAGATCGCTTTGAAGCGATAGAAGGAATTCTGCTAAAAGTTCAAAAAGAATATGGCCGTCACCTAGATTTAGGCGATATAGTCAATGCCAATGACCTTTTTACCTATTCAGATACTGAATCTATTGACTCAAACCAGTTAGGTAAAGCAGTGGATAAAGCTTGCAATGAAGTAATCCAAATGAGAAAAACTGAAGGGGGAAAGCTCAAAAGTGATTTCGAAAGTCGATTATCTAAACTCGAGGGTATCTTAAGTCAGCTTGAAAAGGAGTTACCGGAAGAATTTAATAAGCGTGAAAAACGGTTCCGTGCTCGAATATCTGAATTATTAAATGGGACTCCGGTAGATGAAAATCGTTTAGCGCAAGAAATTGCTATAATAGGAGAAAAAGCTGATGTGACCGAAGAAACAGTCCGTTTACAAAGCCATTTTCAGCAATTTAATTCTCTTTTAACTATTGATGCACCTGCTGGGCGTCGATTGAATTTTCTAATCCAGGAAATGGGGAGAGAAATTAATACGATTGGGTCAAAAAGTTATTCTGAAAAGGTTGTAAGCCATGTGATAACTTTGAAGGATGAGGCAGAAAAATTGCGGGAACAAATTCAGAATATTTTATAAATAATGAAAAATTTAATCATCATATCCGCACCTTCCGGATCCGGAAAAACGACTCTATGCCGTGCACTTCAGAAACGAGATGAATCTATCCGTTTTTCTGTTTCATGTACCACCCGAGCGAAACGCAAAGGTGAAATTGATGGTGTTGATTATACCTTCTTGACTGATCAAGAGTTTAAAAAACGAATTGATAACGGTGAATTTTCTGAGTGGGAACAAATCCACGGGAATTACTATTACGGTACCTTAAAAGCAATTTTAGAGGCGGCCATACTACAACAGGAATTACTGCTGCTAGAATTGGATGTCAAAGGTGCGATGTCGATTAAAAATATATATTCTGAAAAGACTTTGTCGATTTTTGTAGAGCCCCCCAGTATGGATGATTTGCACACCAGACTGGTAAAGCGGGGAACTGATTCAGAAGAAAGAATTGCAAAAAGGTTGGAACGGCTAACTGCAGAATTAGAATACAAATCCAATTTTGACCATCATATAATTAATGATGATGTGAAGCATGCCGTAGATGAGATTATGGATATTATACAACATGAAAATGAGGGAGTATATTATGGGTCTTAAACCACTATCTATTCAAAAAATGGAAGATAGAACTGAGGATATTTATGAGGCAGTTGTTGTTATGTCAAAAAGAGCAAAACAAGTGCTAAACAATAGAATCATGGAAAAAATGATAGATGCCGCCATCGAAGATGTTGAAATGGGCGTTTATGACCAAGTCGTAGATGAGAACCCTGAAGATTATGTAGAATCGGAAAAAGCTACTACGGTTGCTGTCAACGAATTTATGGATGGAAAATTAAAATGGGGTGAACCCGAGATAGAATCCTAAGAGGTCCTAGTAAACTGTTAGCAATTTATGGGTTCAGTCTCTTCCGATGCCGTAAACCGTTATTTAAAGCAAACCCGTGAACTTTACGGGGATGAACTATTTCTCGAATCGAACTCTGTCTCAGAAAAAAAAGATCTCCAAACAAAAGATCTTACATTTCCTGCTGATTTAGATTCTTTCCATCAACAAATTCACAAGTGTCAGAATTGTCAGCTAGGTCAATCCCGTACTAAATTTGTCTTTGGTGTTGGTGACCCCAATGCATCCTTAGTTCTTGTAGGGGAAGCACCTGGTGAACAAGAAGATTTAAAGGGAGAACCTTTCGTAGGGCGGGCAGGTCAATTATTGGACAAAATTTTAGCTGCCATTGATCGATCTCGGGAAAAAGATGTCTATATCTGTAACGTACTGAAATGCCGGCCACCGCAAAATCGTGATCCACGATCAGACGAGGTTGAACAGTGCGAACCATATTTAATTCATCAAATTAATTTGATTCAGCCAAAACTCATTGTAGCTTTGGGTCGCGTGGCCGGAAAGACCCTTCTCAATGTGGATAATTCGTTGAAAAGTATGCG
>Ga0209228_1001508_pt1 | contig 11621 bp, 9 predicted proteins | sample METZYME_3_150m_FD_187547 | JGI IMG/M metagenome (GOLD analysis project Ga0209228, IMG submission 187547) | Marine microbial communities from oxygen minimum zone in mesopelagic equatorial Pacific - METZYME_3_150m (SPAdes) (version 2) | ecosystem: Environmental > Aquatic > Marine > Oceanic | place...
GAGGTTGCTTTCGACCTGAAACTTGTCGGTGACCAATTGGCCGAGCAGCATGAAGATCAGACCGGCGTGTGTCATGAAAATGCCGATCTTTTTCCGGGAGAACTTGAACCGCTGAAAGTGCGCGGCGAGCAGGTTGACCAGCAGCGTGATGCCCAGGAGGTAGCCGCCGACGAACGGAAACTTGAACATCACCGGGTAGCGGGCCGACCGCACATAGTCACGGAAGGCGTCCCTCTCCTTCATCACTGCATCGGTGTCGCCGGTGATCTTGTAAAACCACGTCTCCGGCAGCGTGCGATAGGTGATGGTGTGAATGACGCCCAGCGTTGTAGCCGGCTTGCCGTCCCGTGTGCCGTTCATCTCGACGAACTTTCCGGGGTTGCCGTCCACTACGAACGACTCAAGCTGCAGATCCTTAATTTCCTTGAGGCCGATTTGCTTGCGCCAGCGGTTGACGTTGGCCAGCAACCCGCCGGCATTTTTGGCCAGCTTGGACACCGAGATGACCGCCCGCTGGCCGTCGTGTTCCGCCTCAAAATCGAGCAGGCTGATCTGTGAGCCCTCGATTTCGCTCCAGTGCCCCGGCGGCATCCACTGCGAACTGCCGACTCGGATTTGCGCCCAGCCCGCGCCGCCGATGCTTTCCGGCACGAGAAAATAGCTGCGGAAATATTTTTTCTGCGCATCGTAAAGTCCCTGGTCCACCTGCGCCAGCGTGCCGACAAAGACCAGCACCATCGCCCCGATGAGGCAGGTCACGGTCAGGCGCAACGAGCACCAAAACTGGACAAACGGCTTGAGCAACGACATCACGGTTTCGGGAACTGGATGGACTGGAGGAACTCCATGAACGCACCTTTCTCGGCGGTGACAACATTGCTCGGCCCGCTCATTTTGTAAAACCACGTTTGGCCGCCTGCCGGGTGAAACACGCTCAGCGAACCGTTGGCGGCGCCGATGGCCTCGACCATCGTAGCCGGCGTGTCGGCGACACTCACTTGCTCCGTTGCCTTGGCCAAGCCGGCGGTATCAACCGGCGACAGCCCCGCTTGGCCGCGCCAGCGGTTGACGTTGGCCAACAGCCCTCCTACGTCGCCGGGGAACGTCATCACCGTGATCTCCGCCTTGCCGTCTCCGGCGGTAAAATTGCCCAGGCGCATGGCGGTGGGCTGCTGCTCGGCCCAACCGGCCGGCGTGGTCCACGACGGGCCAACAGCGGCTGGTGCTGGCGGTGGCGGATTGGCCTGCCGTGCCTCCGCCATTATTTTATCAAAGTTCACTTCGCTTGCCGCCGGTCGGAACTTGAGCGTTGCGATAAAATTCGTGAAGGCGGCGAACTGAGGCTCGACCGCGCCGGCTGAGCCGGACAACTTGAAAAACCAGCCGACTTGGCCAAGCACGACTGATGCGGAGACGATGCGGGGTGGATCATCCTGGCCAGCGAGCGGCTTGGTGCCGGCGAAGTCAAGCAGCCGGCCTGTGCTGCCACCGATCATAATCGGCTTGGTGAGCCCTTTCACCGAGGCTTCGTCCACCGGGCCAAGGCCCACCTGCTCGCGCCACATGTTGACGATCATCGGGTTTTCCGCCAGCCGCGCTGGCAACGGGATGGCACTGACTCCGGCATTGCCGGGCAGTGCAAAAGAGAGTGTCGCGAGCCCGGACGCATCAGTATTGTCAATCCAGTCCTCCGGCTTGGCAAACTGGATCAGTGAACTTGGATTCGGCTTGGCTTCGGGCGCAGCGGCGCGGGCCGGTTTTTCCTTCGGGACGTTGTAGGTGCGAATCTCGCCGCCGGTACCGGAAAACAACTCGAACGACAGCACAGCAAGAAGTACTACGACGATAAAAATACCATCACGAAAATAGTTGGATTTAGGTTTATCCACGCGAACAGGACGCGCCGGGTGGGAGGCAAATTCAAACCGCCTCCCGGCGGGCGAAAGAGACTACCTGCGAAGGTCCGATTGGCAACCTCTTTAGATGGCCAAGCGTGGCTGCGCGCGAACTGGCACCCTGACCTCGAGTCCCGAACTGAATTAACATCCGGCGTTTGATCTACCCAAACCAAGAGCGGAAGTTGACTTGGCCAGCATGCGGTTTCGTGTTGCGCTGCCCGAGATGGGCGGAATTCTGTTTGGCATCCGCACTATTACCCCTCGAGGATGGCCATCGCGGTGGCTTGGTGGGCGGTGTGGCTGAGGCTCAGATGGACGTTGCTGGCGCCTCGAGCCTCGAGCAGTTCCTTCCCCTTGCCGTGCAGGATGACGTACGGCGCGCCGGTGTCGCGGTGGGCGACCTCCATGTCGAGCCAGCCCAGTTCGGCGGTGATGCCGATGCCGAAGGCCTTGGAGACCGCCTCCTTGGCGGCGAACCGCGCGGCCAGACTTGGCGCGGGGTCTTTGTGCTTTAAGCAGTAGTCGATCTCGGCGGGGAGCAGGATGCGCTCGATAAAGCGGTCGCCGTATTTTTGGTGCGAGTCGCGGATGCGCCCGATCTCGATGATGTCGATGCCGATGCCGAGGATCATTCCGCCTGCGGGTAGCCTTCCATCAGCTCGAGCATTTCACGCACTGCCTGGCCAAGGCCGACGGTGACGGCGCGGCTGACGATGCTGTGGCCGATGTTCAACTCGTTGAGGTGCGGCACGGCGAAAATGCCGCGCGTGTTTTCGTAGTTGAGGCCGTGGCCGGCGTTGACGCCGAGGCCAAGTGACTTGGCCTGTTTAGCAACCTTGGCCAAGCGCTCCAGCTCGGCGGCGCGCTTGGTCTCGTCGCTGTATCCCTCCGCGTAGGCGCCGGTGTGTAACTCGATGAACGGGCTGCCGGTCGCTGCGGTGGCCTCGATTTGCACAGGGTCGGGATCAATGAACAGGCTCACCTCGATGCCGGCTTGGCCAAGCGTGGCTGCTGCTGCGGCGATGGCATCGACTTGGCCGGCGACATCCAGCCCGCCTTCGGTGGTGACCTCGGCGCGGTTTTCCGGCACGAGGCAGACGGCTTCCGGCTTGAGGCGCAGGGCGATGTCGATCATCTCCGGCGTGTTGGCCATCTCGAAATTGAGCCTCGTCTGCAATGCCTCGCGGATGCCCCAGATGTCGCGGTCGAGAATATGCCGACGATCCTCGCGCAGGTGGGCGGTGATGCCGTGCGCGCCGGCGGCCTCGACTTGGCGGACGGCGTCAATGGGGCACGGTTCGCCGTTGTCGAAGCCGCGATAGCGCGCCTGCCGCAGCGTGGCCACATGGTCGATGTTGACGCCGAGTCGGAGCATCGGTTCGTCCGTTACTTTTTGTCGGCGGGCTTCTTGGGCTGCTTCGACTTGGCCGTGCGTTGCTTGGCTGGAGCGGGGGGCCACTGCAGCGTCGGAGAGGGGAAGCGCGGGTTGTCCAGCCAGCGGGAGAGCAGGGAAAGCTCGAGCGCGGTCAGGCCCAGTTGCGACTTGCGGGTGATTGTGAGCCGGTTGCCGTCGATGGTGGCGTCGGTGATGGTGTTGCCGAGCTTCGGGCGCAACGCGGTCAGGAACTCGATGCCCTTGGTGTCGTTGACGAGTTGCTCGCGCCGGTCGGAGAGGATGGCGGCGAATTGGATCAGCAGGTTCCATTTCTCGAGTCGTTGGCCGGTGATTTCCCAGTTGTAATAGACCAGATTTTCCTTGCCGGTGAACTCGGCGAGCAACTCGGCCGGGATTGGTTTCTTCACCGGATCCGGAGGGAAGACACCGCCGACGATGTAGCCCTTGTCGTCCGAGTTGCCGACGGTGACGTACGGCGCGAACAACGGCACGTTGCCCCACGTGAGTCCCGGTTTTTTGGCGTCATGCACGACTTGACCGATGAATTTCTCGCCCTTGCCGCCGGTTTTTTTGAAGTCGCCGATGCGCTTGGCCAAGCCGGCGATCGCCTCCTTCGGCGCATCGACTTTCACGGAGAAAAAAGACTGGAACTTGGTGCGCGACTGCGACCAAGCGAAGAACTGATCGTTGGCCGCGTGCAGCCCGAGCAGTTCAAGGTCTGGTTTGGCAGTGAACAGACCTACGCCGCGCGCGGCAGTAAAGCTGGCCAGCGGCTCGGTGATGGTGCGTGTCGGGATTTCCCAGTCCGGGACACCCGCCGGCAGCGGCTCGGCAAACTCCACGTCTACCTTGCTGTAATAGTTATCCTTCTTCAGGCGCGAGGTGATGCGGATCGTGTTCGGCCCTTTTGGCAGCCGGTCGAGGATGACTTCGGGCAGCGAACGGGCGTCCACCGTGATGTTCAAGTCGTGCTCCTCGTCGGCCGGGAAGGGGCGGCCGGTGTCGGCAATTCGCTCAGCCGCTTTTTTTAAATAGTTGAGCGTCCCCTGCCCAGAGCCGAACAGCAGCCAGCCGCCGGCGTAGCCAAAGCCAAGGGTGTGTCCGTTGTCGAAGTCCACGCGCCAGCCGGTGAAACCGGCCACGGTCTGCTCAAGCGGCTCGCCGCCGCGCCGCTTGGCCAGTTGCCGAAGGCTCTTGACCCAAAGCACGCCGCGTTTTTTGTCCAGCGCGGTGATGAGTGCGACGTCCGGTCGGCTCCCGGTCGCCGCGACATCGAGGAACAACTCACCGCGCCCGAGGTCGGGCAGCAGCTTTCGTAGGGTCGCCTCGCGCTGGGCGTTGTCGCCGCCCATCCGCTTGGCCAGTTTGTCGAGTACCTCGTTGCGGAACACCTGGGTTTGCTTGAGTGCCCAAACCGAGCGCAGCGTCTTGGCGTCGTCGCGCTTGATCAGGTTGTCGATGCCGGCGAAATGCGCCTTCAGCATTGGCTCGGCCTGCGCGCAAACCAAGCCAAGCGCCGCGACGGTGGTTGTCAGGAATGCGTATATTGCTCGTTTCATGGGGGACACTCCTTGCCAGAGAACGGTGGTTGAATCAACCGCAAACCCGATTCAAACGCCGTTTGGCCGACTCCAATGATCACTGTACTTTCGCGTGACCAGCGCATTGGCCTCGTTGTCGCCGACGATTTGCTCTCGTTTGGGATCAAATTCCAGTACCCGCCCGACGCGTGTGGCGATGTTGCCTAGATGGCAGAGCGATGACGACAGGTGGCCGATCTCTATATCTGCGTTTGGTGTGCTGCCTTCACGGATGCAGCGGAAAAAATCGTCGTGATGCGCCCGCAGGTCCGGGGAGCCGCTCATCTGCTCACGCAGCTTGTTGCGCGGCCCGAACAGCTTCCAGCCACCGTGTTTGCCCAACAGCATGATGCCGTCCGTGCCGTAAAAGGCGTCTCCGTTCTCGTAACCCTGCTCAAAGTACGGCGCCCAGATGCGCTGCTCGAAAATGAGCTGTCGTGGCCGTCCGCCCTCGGTGTCCGGCTCGTACTCAAATAGCACATTCTGTGTATCGGGAAACTGCTGGTCGTCATCGAAGAAATATTTTCCGCCCAGCGCGGCGATGCGGCTTGGGTGTGTCGTGACACCGAGGCCCCAGCGGGCGATGTCGAGGTCGTGCACGCCGTCGTTGCCCATGTCGCCGGTGCCGAACGCGTGCCACCAGCGCCAGATACCATGCAGCATATTCGACTGGTACGACACCTTCGGGGCCGGGCCAAGCCACGTGTCAAAGTCGAGATGTGCCGGCGGCGCGCCTGGCTTGGCCTTGCCGATAGACGAGCGCTTCTGGCTGTTCCACGCCTTCGCCACCAGCACGCGGCCGATCGCGCCGTTGTGCAGCAACTCCATCGCCCGCTGCACGTGCCGGGTGCTGCGCGACTGGGTGCCGACCTGCATGACACGCCTGTTGCGCCGCGCCGCCTCTATCATCAGCCGCCCCTCGCGGACATTGTGCGAGCACGGTTTTTCCACGTAAACATGTTTGCCGGCCTCAGCGGCGAGGATGGCGGCCGGTGCGTGCCAGTGATCCGGCGTGGCGATGAACACCGCGTCCACACTGTTGACCTCCAGCATTTCGCGCAGGTCGCCCAGTTGCTTCGGTTTGATGCCAGTGCCGGACTCGACCATGTTTGCGGCCTTGGCCTGGTGGTTGGAATCGGGATCGCACACGAACGCGATATGGACGTCCTTGCGTTTGTTGAGATTCCCGATGTGATTTCGCCCCATGCCGCCCGGGCCAATGATACCCAGAGACACTTTGTCATTGGGGCTGGCGGCCCGCAGGCCGCTGGTCAGGTGAACGGTGGCCAGAGCGCTGATTGAGGCGCTCGAGGACTTGATAAACTGCCGCCGGGGCGTGCGTATAGTGGAGGAAGTGTTCATGTGTAAATGGAGTGAGTGGGCAAAGCCTATTCCTCAACATCCAGTCCTGCAATCCCAATCCAAGCGCTCGGCCAAGCGAGGATATTTTTCTCCCGACAGCACACGTGACGTGATAGTTTTGCGGTGATGATTCAGCGCTTGGCCATTTTATGGATTTTGCTAGGCGGCTTCGCTTTTGCGGCGGAGTTCAGCCAGGCGGACCGCGATTGGTGGGCGTTCCAGCCGGTTCGCCAATCGGCGGTGCCGGATGCTGGTGGCGGCTGGGCGATCAACAAGATCGACCGGTTCATCGCCCGAAGGTTGTCTGCACAGGAGTTGTCGCCGGCAACGACGGCGGATCGCCGGACACTCATTCGCCGTGTGTGTCTGGATCTCACTGGCCTGCCTCCGGCACAGGAACAGATTGCCGCCTTTCTTGACGACGATTCTCCGGATGCCTACGAAAAACTGGTCGATCGATTGCTCGACAGTCCACGCTACGGAGAGAGTCAGGCAACATTTTGGCTCGACCTTGTGCGCTACGCCGACTCTGACGGCTACAAGTCAGATCACTATCGGCCTGAGGCGTGGCGGTACCGCGACTACGTCATCCGTTCGTTCAACACTGACAAACCGTATGACCGGTTTGTCCGGGAGCAGTTGGCCGGCGACGAGATTGATCCCGGCAACCGTGACGCACATATCGCCACGATGTTTTTGCGCCATTGGATTTACGAATACAACCAGCGCGACGTGGAGACGCAGTGGAACGAAATCCTTGTCGACGTCACCAACGTCACTGGCGACGTATTTTTGGGCATGGGCCTGCAGTGTGCGCGGTGCCATGACCACAAATTCGACCCGATACCGCAGCGCGACTATTATCGGATGCGTGCGTTCTTCACGCCGCTGCTCCCCCGCGACTCAATGCCGGTTGGCACCGTCTCGCAGCGTTTTGAGTTTTTTGAGCAGTACAAGGCTTGGGCCGCTGCGACAGATGACATACGCAGGCAACTCCACGCCATTGAGCTGCCAGCTCTGTTGAAAAACACCACCGGCGAGGGCTTTAACAAATTCATCGACAGAATCAAAACCATGGTTCGAAAGCGACCTGAGGATCGTACCGGCTATGAGCGGCAGATCGCGGAGTTATCAGAGCGGCAGTTTGGTGTTGAGCCTGAGAAGTTACCAGAGCGACTCAAGGGCGGCACGAAGGAGGAATGGGAGCGACTTCGGGCTGAGTTGAAGTCATTCGAGGCCCAAAAGCCGAAGCCTCTACCCCAGGTGAAGTTTGTTATCAGCGACGCCGGCCCGGTGGCTCCGGCCACTCGCATCCCGAAAAAGGGCGATGACGTTGAGCCAGGTTTCTTGAGCATCCTAAATCCCGGTTCGGCACGCATCACTCTGCCGCCGGCCGCGCTGAGGTCGACCGGCCGCCGCACGGCACTGGCGAAGTGGATCACGAGCCCGGACAACCCGCTGACGAGCCGCGTGATGGTGAATCGGCTTTGGCAGCAGCATTTCGGTCGCGGCTTGGCCGCCAACGCCAGCGACTTCGGCAAGCTCGGCGAGCCGCCGACGCATCCCGGGTTGCTCGACTGGCTCGCGGCGCGATTCGTCGCCGACGGCTGGAGCCACAAGAAAATGCACCGGCGGATGGTCACCAGCGCGACGTACCGGCAGGCGTCGATCAATGCGCATTCGGAGCAGGCCGACCCGGCCAACACCTGGTTTGCCCGCGCGCCGATTCGCCGGTTAAGCGCGGAGCAGGTGCGCGACGGGTTATTGGCCGTTTCCGGCGAACTAGATTTGGAGTCGGGCGGCGAAGGTGTTGTAGCCGACGAGTCGAATCGCCGTTCTATTTATCGCAAGGTGATGCGTAACAGCCCGGATGAAGTGATGCACACCTTCGACTCGACGGATCATATTTCGCACATGCCGCAGCGCAACGTGACCACCACCGCGACGCAGTCGCTGCTGCTGCTCAACAGTGAGTGGACGCGCAACCGGGCGGCGGCCCTGGCCAAGCGCCTGGCCAAGCGCCACCCCGGCAATGCCGAGGCGCAGGTTGCTGTCGCGCATGAGTTGGCCTTTGGCCAAGCGCCGCTACCGTCGCAATTCAACGCCGCGCTGGCGTTTCTCGATGCCTGCGGCGCGGCGAACAAGCCGTCCGGCTTGGCCGCGCTCGCCGAGTACTGCCATGTGCTCATGAACGCCAACGCCTTTTTGTATGTGGATTGAATTATGATTTTTGGAGCACAAGTCACGAATGAAATTTTTTCGCGGCGGGAGCTGTTGCTTCGTGGCGGTGCTGGGTTTGGCGCGTTGGCACTCAGCGGCATGCTCGCGCGTGACAAGGCGTTCGCCGCCGCCGGGTCCTTGGCGCCTGGCCAAGCGCACTTTGCGCCCAAGGCGAAGAATGTCATTTTTCTATTCATGGAGGGTGGCCCGAGTCACATCGACCTGTTCGACCCCAAGCCGCTGCTCAACAAGCTCGCCGGGCAGCGGATGCCGGAAAGTTTCAAGCGGCCGATCACGGCGATGGGCGAGACGGAGTCGCCGCTACTCGCGAGTCCGCGCACGTGGAAGCGCCACGGCCAAAGCGGCGCCTGGGTGAGCGACTGGCTGCCGCACACCGCCGGGTGCGTCGATGATCTCGCGGTGATTCGCTCCTGCTGGACCAACGGCATCAACCACTCGGGCGGCGTCTGCCAAATGAACACAGGCCAACCGCTCGCCGGCCGGCCAAGCCTTGGCTCGTGGGTGAATTATGGGCTCGGCACCGCGAACGAAAACCTGCCGGCGTTTGTCGTGATGACCGACACCAAGTCGACCCCGACAAACGGGCCGCGCAACTGGAGCGCCGGTTTTATGCCGGCGGCGTACCAAGGCATCCGGCTCAGCCCCGGCGCGGAGCCGTTTCGGCACTTGAACATCCCCAAGGGTGTGACGCCGGCAACGCATCGGCGAAAGCTCGAGTTGTTGCGGCGGCTCAACGAGCAGCACAGCGCCACGCGCGGGCACCAGAGCGAACTAGAGGCGCGCATCCGCAGTTACGAGCTGGCCTATCGCATGCAGTCAGCCGCGCCGGAGGCGGTGGACTTGAGCCACGAATCGGAAGCGACCCGGCGGCTCTACGGCTTCGGCAACAGGGACACGGAGCCGTTCGGCCGGTGTTGCCTGTTGGCACGGCGAATGGTCGAGCGCGGCGTCCGGTTCGTGCAGATTTACCACGGCGCGGGCAGCAAGTGGGATTCGCATTCGAAGATGGAGGAAAACCATTCGCGTCAATGTCGCCAGAGCGATCTGCCGACCGCCGGGCTGCTGAAGGATCTCAAGTCGCGCGGGTTGCTAGAGGAGACGCTAGTGATCTGGGGCGGCGAGTTTGGCCGCACGCCGATGAGCGAAAAGGGCGACGGACGCGATCACAACCCCACCGGTTTCACCATGTGGATGGCCGGCGGTGGAGTGAAGGGTGGTCAGGTGATCGGCGCGACGGACGAGCTGGGCCTGTGGGCGACGGAGGATCGTCTGCACGTGCACGACCTGCACGCCACGGTGTTGCACCTGCTTGGCATTCACAATCTCGACCTTATTTATCACTACAAGGGGAGGCCCGAGACCCCCACGATAAACGAGGGCGCCGCGTACACGAAAATCACCTCGGGCTGACCTTTACCGCTTGCCAAGCGCTGGAGTCGGCTTCACCTTCTTCGCCGAGTGGCGATTTCCCAGTCGGGTTATCGCCGAAAGGGTTATTATGGGAAATAAAATATTCGTGGGCGGCCTGAATTGGGACGCCACAGATGACGATCTCCGGGAGTCTTTCGGAGAATGTGGCGAGATCACTGAAGCAGTGATCGTAAATGATCGTGACACGGGCAGATCACGGGGCTTTGGCTTCGTGACTTATTCCAGTGACGAGGAAGCAAAGGCTGCTGTTGAGAAATTCGACGGTCAGGATTTCATGGGACGCAAACTGACCGTGAACGAGGCCCGGCAGCGTGAGGATCGCGGCGGCGGCGGCGGCGGCGGCGGCCGGGGTGGTGGTGGCCGGGGCGGCGGAGGCGGCGGTTATCGCGACCGTGGCGACCGTGGCGACCGCGGAGGACGCCGAGACAATTGGTAGGCGATTTGATTTTTTAACGATCGCGGCTTCCGTGCCACGCCACGGGGTTCTGCTTGTAATAGGCCCGGAGTTCTTCATACAGCTCCGGCCTTTTCTTTTTCAATTGCCGTGGTTTCTCGAAGAACGCCTCGGTGGCTGTCGCGAAAAACTCCGCTGGATTCGTTGCGCCGTAGTGGTCGATCACGGTCCTTTTGCCCTTGGCTGCCTTTTTCTGTAGGCACTCAAAATCGCGGCTGAACACCAGTGCCCACGAGCGGTACAGTTGCCTGCGCTGGCCCCGCTCCTCCCCTTGGCCAAGCGTGGGCGCGCCGTCGGCCGCGCCGTCAATTTGGTCGAGCTGATGCGCGAACTCGTGCATCACGACGTTGTGGCCGTCGAAGGAGTTTTTGCCGCCGCGCCGGCTCGAGTCCCAAGCGAGCACGACCGGCCCGAACTGCCACGACTCGCCAAGGCGATGATGCTTCTTTTTCTCGTCGTGAGGATGCTTCGCGAGGTACGAGCTGGGGTAAACGAGGATCGTGCGCAGCGTCGGGTAGTAGGCCGGCTCGCGGTGCAGTAACAGGATACAGGCCTGCGCGGCGATGGTCACCCGGATCTCGTCATCGATCACAAGCCCGCCGCAGCCCTCGAACATTTTCTCGTCGAGAAAAACAAGGATGTGCCCCTGCAACTCCCGCTGGTCCGCTGCCGAGAGTTGCCGGTGGATGGGGAAGTTCGTTTCCAGGATTTCCGCCCAGGCGCCGGGGAAATCTCCCTCCCGAATTTTCTTCCGCCGTCGTTTTTCAAAAAACCCAAACATAACCGGTCACTCAATCAGCTCCCCCACCAACACAGCTGAGATTGTTGTAAGAAGGAGGTGTTTCATTTGCCTTCAGTTTTCAATTCTTCACCAACTTAAGTCCAGAATAACAGGCCAATGGTCGCTTGCCCCATCAGGTCTGTCGTGGTCGATTGTGACTCCAGAGACTCTATCCTGCCAACCAAGAGGCAGGAGGATGTGATCCAGCACCGTCTTTGAACCTTTGTAGTTGTAGGTGTACCTCTTTTCCATTGGCTCAACCCACTTGAGGCTATTCACCAGTTCATTGTCACCGCCGGGAACGTAGTCCTTCATCTTCTTCAAGGCCTGTGAAGTGGGAGTCGCCTGTTCGCTAGGATCTGCATCTGGCACGACCGGATCCCAATCATTTAAATCACCAAGCACCAAGGTGGCATAACCAGCAACCGAAAGCCTGTTAAGCTGCTTCACAACTGCGTCGGCCTGCTTCTCCCTCTTA
>Ga0209228_1001511_pt1 | contig 11607 bp, 8 predicted proteins | sample METZYME_3_150m_FD_187547 | JGI IMG/M metagenome (GOLD analysis project Ga0209228, IMG submission 187547) | Marine microbial communities from oxygen minimum zone in mesopelagic equatorial Pacific - METZYME_3_150m (SPAdes) (version 2) | ecosystem: Environmental > Aquatic > Marine > Oceanic | place...
GGTCAGAGTCCCAGTCTTGTCGAGCAAAGCCAGTTGGATTCCTGCAGCGGCTTCGATAACATCGCCGCCTCTAGCTACCAAGCCGCTGGCAGAAGCGGTTGATAGCGCCGTTGCGTGAGGCACCGGCGCGGCGAGAAGTAGTGAGCAGGGGCATGAAACGACCCACAGAACCAACATGCCGACGATATCGCCGGTAGCCGCGCCGTAAATCGCTGAGCCGACCAAAACCAGCGGAACCCAGATTGCGGTGAAGCGCTCAATAATCGTCTGAGTGCGAGTGGGTTGTTCGCGGTAGCGACGAACCAACTCGATTAGGTCGGCGAGGCGGGTATTCTCACCAGTCGCTTCCGCCTTGATGTGTATAGGCCCGCGTGTGAGGGTCAGTCCCGCCTCGACGAAAGAGCCGAAGGTCACAGAGACTGGCATCGGCTCCCCAGTCAGAGGTGCGCGGTCAAGCGCACCCGAACCATCGACAATCGTCCCATCAACTGGCACAACCTCTCCAGAACGCACCTCAACCACATCACCCGGCTCCAACGCAGCAACCGGAGTCCACTCATCATCACATGGATTCTCAACCTCATGTTTAGAATGGTCATGTCCAGAATTACCAGTATCAGTCTTGCTCGCAATAATCAGCCGCGCTCGTCGTGGCAATCGATCCAATCCGCCTTGCATCGACTCGCGCGCACGAACCAGCGCACTCTCCTCCATATGAGCGGCCAGAGCGACCAAACCAGTGACTACCAAAGCCTCGGGCCATTCCTTGAGATAGAGTGCCCCCAAAACAGCCAGTGAAGTCAGAACTTGGAAGCCAAGAACGCGATTTTGAACGCTTGCAATAGCAGCTTGAAACATTGGTAATCCAGCGAATAAAACGCCGATTCCTGCCACTGCTGCGGCAACCGACCAATGCAAATCCATCTGTTCGATAATGAAAACGCCGGCAAGCAATGGAATCGTCAAAACTGCGCCCAGTAATTGCACTTGATCAGGGCGCAGCCGGTCATTTTTCGACTCACCCAGAGTGTATTCACCGAGTATACGTCGAAGTCCTTCATCAGTCATTTCTGTCACTTTTGGCGAGTCGGTCGGAACCCTTTGAATCTCAATCCGACCGTCATCCAGATTGATATTGAGAACGCCAGGAACGTCGAGTAAAGCGTTGCGAAGACCCTTGCGATCGATGCCCAATCTTCGAGCCACTTCGCCTGAGGTTTTTCCTTGAACGAGACGCCATTCGACCTCCGGCGCGTTACCCAGACTCTCGAGTACCGAAGACACACGAGACACACGCCCGCGTGCAACGTCAAGTTCGATTCGAACACTTCCTTCGGTAGCGGACACCACAACCTCATCGATTCCAGGTAAACGGTTGACTGCTCGAGTTGCCTTCATCGCGCAGTCGGGACAATCCATGCCTCGCAGCGGCCATTCGAATCGCTCGACACCGTCGACGACTAGTTCCGGCGCGACAAACACTTCGGAATCCGAGCTGGGTCCTGCAATTGGAGTGACTTGCGCCATGGATCCATCGTCAAGAATCAATTCGTCAACTGGTGCGGCTGCAGCAGCACGCTTCTCACGCGAGGAAGCGATGCGAGAGCGAACTCCGTCGACACCTCCGGAGATGGCTCCTCGTAGACCGGAAAAAAGCCCGCCTCGCGAATCGCTTGAGTCAGAATTCGACTTCGCAGAGGCGGGACGCGACTCAGGCTTTGCCTGAGTCGAAGCATCATCCTCATCATCAAGGATCAGAAAATCCTCCTCGCTCACGGCTGACGCACAGGAGGGGGCCACATGAATCTGCGGCTTAGCCGGCGCTGGGAATGATGAGCACGAGAGGGTAATCGATACGCCTGAGGTGTTAACCGAAGGGAGGTACTTTGGGATTCTTGAATCTCAAGCAATTTATCCAAGCGGTTGAAATACCCAGAGTTTGCCGGAACATCATGTTGCGTTGATTCTAATTTGATCATGGAACGAATAAACGACGACATACAAGACTTGCTGGTTAGGTGGCTTGTTGCCTCACTGACTTGGCTCGAAAACGATAACAAACGCACTGAGTGTAAACTGGAAGAAAAGCAGTGGCGTGCTGAAAACGAGGCTTTGGATGAGGCTGAACTGGACTTCAACTGGGAGTTCACCGAGAAGTGGGAATGAGTTGGTGCAGGTGGCAGGATTCGAACCTGCGAAGCACTACACAGAGGATCTTGAGTCCTCCCCCTTTGACCACTCGGGTACACCTGCAAGAGGCGCGAGCCGTGAATCCCTCTTGATTCCAACGGCTCAAACCCCACTCATCAGTAATCAAGCAGGGAACGCGACGGAATGTTTGATGTAGCGCCCGCGAAGGAACCTCTATTGGACGCTCGGAGGAGCAGGAGTCAACGCGCATTAGGACTGGCAATCAACGCGCATGAGGACGGGGTGAGAAAAGCATGAGATTGAGCAATCACCAACTCCAGACGGTCGAGAAAGCACTCTTTGAAGTTGCTCGAAAACAGAAATCTTCGGCCAAACCTGTTGAACTCCCCTTACCCGATTTCTGGGCCTCAGTGGGCCAACTAACCGCACATCTTGAGGCTGAACTTGCAGATACTGTTCGAGCCGAGGGGATGACAGCGAAAGCGCAGATGCATACCCGTAGGCTCGGTAATGTCCGAACTTTGGTGACGGACCTAACACGCATTCGATTGAACGCCTTCACTCAGCACGCAGTGCTGGTGAATCTGATGCGAGGTGGTGGAGCCGAGGCGGCCGCTGCCGTGCAGCATCTGAGTGTGATTGATTGGGAGCGACACGATCCAAGTGAACGCGCTTACTATCAGAGCCTCAGTCATCTTGTTGACAAGTACAAGCACGATGTTGCTTGGAAACAATTAGTGAATGGGAATAATGGTGGCAACGGCCACGGTCTGCCTTTTGCGAGTCCGGGGCCGAACGCTTCACTTAGCGAATTTTCTGAACCGGCTGCTGCAACGCCCGAAGCCACTGCTATGCCAGCGGTGGCACCTTCACCGACAGCGCCGCCAACTACAGTTCCGGCCTCCGATAAACGCGATTCTTGGGAAGACCCCGATTTCGATGAGGAGGACCGAATTCGTGCGATGGACGCCTATCCAGACCGCGCGACCGGAGCCGACCCTCATCCACCGAGCGAGATTAGTGTCGTCGAAACGCTCGGCGGTGACCTGATGAGGATTCGAATATTGCAGGATTTATCCGATCCTATCATCGGCGAGGATGGTTCAGAGATGAACCTCGCCGAGGGCGATGTCGAGTCCTGTCCAATCCTAATCGCAGAGACCCTAATCGCCGCTGGGCTCGCTGTCGCAGCCCCGCTGTGAACGTAAAATGGCATTTTTGTTTGTGGATTAATTTCCCAAACCGAACGCGCCAATGATTATCCGGCGCCGGACTACGATGCTCGACCTGCGGTGGATAACATGGGCAAGACGGTCACAAAGAAACAACTCAAGGAAATGCGCCGAACTTTCGCAGCGGACAGTTCTGCGAAGATGGCACAGAACGCGGTCGCGAATAACGACCTACTCGATGTCGCACTCGATCGCGCCATGGTGCAAGACATCGATTTCTCCTTCTCCATAAAGCTCGACAAGTGGAAGGTCACCAATCAGCGACGCAGCGGGCGGTGCTGGCTTTTCGCCACGCTCAATCTCTTCCGCCCGAGCACGATGGCAAAACTGAACGTCAAGAATTTCGAGTTCAGCCAATCGCACATCCACTTCTGGGACAAATTCGAGCGGGCCAATCATTTCTTCGAGGCGATTATCGATACCGCCGACCGACCCGTCGACGACCGTACAATCGGCTTCCTGTTAGGCGATCCGATAGGTGATGGCGGGCAGTGGAATATGGCGATGAATCTCATCCGCAAGCACGGCCTAGTCCCTAAGTCAGCTTACCCTGAATCGAAGTCATCATCCAACACTCGCGGGATGAATGCCAATCTGAAGGATATCTTGCGCAGTGGTGCGAGTGAAATTCGCGCAATACTCGAGGCCGGCGGTACCGCCGCCGAGGCTCGCGCTCACAAAGAATCTCGGCTCACCGACATCTGGCGAATCCTCTGCATTCACCTTGGAACCCCGCCCGAGAAGTTCGATTGGCAGTGGGAGGATAAGGATGGCAAGTTCCACCGAAGGGGGAAAATTACGCCTCAGGAATTTGCCGCCGAGTACGTCGAAATCGATTGGGAGGACTATGTCTGCATCGTCAACGACCCGCGTAACGAATACTACCGTACATACACGGTTGACTATCTACAAAACGTCGCCGGCGGGCCTCCTGTTGTGTATCTGAATGTGCCGAGCAGCGAGATGAAAGGCATCACTCAGAAGCTGCTCGAGGACGGGCTTCCGGTCTGGATGGGATGCGATGTTGGCAAGCAGATGCACCGGAAGCGTGGTCTGTGGGATGCAAAACTGTTCGACTTTGGGGCGCTTTATGGGGCTGAATTTGGTATGGACAAGGCTGACAGGCTTCGATTCGGCCAGACGATGATGACCCATGCGATGTTGTTCACTGGCGTCGATGTCGTGAATGGTAAGCCTCGACGCTGGAGGGTTGAGAATTCCTGGGGTGACAAGGAGTCTGGCCGCAAGGGATACTACACGATGAATGACTCATGGTATGACGAATATATGTTCGAAATTGCATGTCCGAGTGATTACCTCAGTGATGAGATGAGCGAGGGCTTGGAAACCGAACCCATCGTTCTGCCAGCATGGGACCCGATGGGTTCGTTGGCGCGCGATGAAGCGCTTTCCTGACTAGATCATCCAAGATGTCGTAGTGAGAGTTCGATGGTCACTGAGTCTGGATAATCGATTCGAAGGACGCGGCGTAGGGCTTTTTCGTCCTTCGCTGCACTCGTTACGAGTTCCAAGAGTCTCTTGTGAACGCGCATCTCCCAGTGATCCCAGGTCTCAGCGCCCTCGCCGTCCGGGCTCTTGCGGCACGGAACTACGAGGCGGCGAGTTGGAAGTGGGATTGGACCGCGAAGGTCCACTCCAGTCTCGTCACAAATCGCCTTAATCTGCGAACAGACCATGTCGACATCCTGATGGTTCTCACCAGTCAGTTTGATCTTGGTGATGACAGGCATTTCACTCGCTCCGAGTCTTCCGCCTTCTTCACCGAGTTCACTTCTTCTCGATCTTGATACAAACGCCAGCTGCGACGGTCTTACCCATGTCGCGGATAGCGAAGCGGGAGAGCTCAGGGAAGTTGCCCATCTCCTCGATAGCCATTGGCTTGGTTGGTGCGAAGCGGATCATCGCAGCGTCACCAGTCTTGAGGAACGGTGGGTTTGCTTCCTTGGTCTTCGAGTTCTCGAGTAGATCGACGAAGCGAACTGCGACCTGAGAGGTATGAGCGTGGAACACAGGAGTGTATCCAGCGCCAATCGCCTTCGGGATGTCCATGAGTTGAATCTGCCCGACGAAGGTTTCGTCGTGGCGCACGAATGCTGGCGCGTTGTCGGCGTATCCAGCAACATCACCGCGGCGGATGTCTGTCGCAGCGAGGCCGCGGACGTTGAATCCGACGTTGTCGCCTGGCTCAGCCTTGGCGACATTGGTGTGGTGCATCTCGATGCTCTTGACCTCAGCTGACTGCTGACTTGGGTTGAAGACAACGGTCTTTCCAACGTGTAGAACACCAGTCTCGATCTTACCTACAGGCACAGTTCCGATTCCGCTGATCTTGTAGACGTCCTGAATCGGCAAGCGGAGAGGCTTGTCGACTGGCTTTGCTGGCATCTGGATGCCATCGATTGCCTCGAACAGAGTCTGACCCTTGTACCACTTCATGTTGTCAGACTTGTTGTAGAGGTTCTCACCATTGAAGGAAGAACAAGGAATCTTTGGAACGTCGGCAGGGTTGAATCCTGCTATCTTCAGAAGAGCGTCGACCTCAGTGCAAACCGAGTTGTACTTATCTTCCGAGTAGTCGACACCGCTGATGTCCATCTTGTTGACGTTGACAATCAGCTGCTTGACTCCCAGAACCTTTGCGAGGAAAGCGTGCTCGCGCGTCTGCGCGTTTACGCCATCGTTAGCCGCGCACAGAAGAACTGCGGCGTCAGCCTGGCTGGTACCGGTAATCATGTTCTTCACGAAGTCACGGTGCCCTGGAGCATCGATGATTGTGAAGTAATAATTAGGCGTGAAGAGCTCCTTGTGCGCGACATCGATTGTGATTCCACGCTCGCGCTCTTCCTTCAGTCCATCCATGACGTAAGCCAGACCGAATCCAGCCTTGCCCGCCTCGGCAGCGAGTTGTTCGTTCTTGTCAATGACGTGCTGCTCGATATGACCTGTGTCGAGGAGGAGACGTCCTACGGTTGTTGACTTACCGTGATCGACGTGTCCAATAAACACGATATTAAGGTGCGGCTTGCTTTTATCTTCCCACTGTGAACTCATGATATCCACCTCTAAGTGTGCCCCGCCGACCGATGATGCCTATTTGAATCTCTCCCCAAAGGGGAGGCTTCGAGGAGTTCAGTAAGGGAGGTTCGTTTAGCGGCGCAGTTCATCGATATTGCAATTCAATGATGAGACTCTTGACCTCAGTGTTGTGAGTTTTCTCATTCTGCAAATCCACTGTCCATGTGCCCGGCAAGAAACCTCGCACGGTAGAGCCCCCGATGACAAGCCACACGCATCGGTCATCTGATTGGCAATCACCGGCGTTGCGATTATCGTCACCTACACCGGTTGTGTTGGCGACCTCTTCGTCAGTCTCGTTGTAGATGTAGAGGTCGAGTTTGTTCTCTGTGTCTACGCCGCCGAATGGCTGGTCACCATCCTCGGCGGGGTAAGTGAGTTTGGTGCGGAGGTAACGAATCTTGTTTTGGCCCTCGGAATCGTAGGATACTGGGTAATCGAAAGTCATGATGACTGGATCCTGATATCGTCGGTCGATGACGAAGTCGCTCCAAGTTGCTCGGTAATTGATGTAGAGCGTCGAGTCATCGGAGTCGGTCAATCCGTGATTGTCGGTGACCGTGAGCTGGATGTCCCACGACCCTGCCGGCATATCCTCGAGATTGATTGATTCTCCAGTCGCGTCAACATCGTTGGTAGGGTCGCCATCCTCGTCTGAATCGGTGTCGAGATCGAGGTCCCACTCGTAGGAGACGAGGTATTCCTCAGCATAACAGTCGGAGTTGTCGGGGTTACAACCGGCCCAAGAGTCCGAGCCGTCCATGGTCACGCTAGCCGAGACGGTGATGCTGCGGTCATTATCGTCCTTAGCCTCACAGACCCAGACGAGAATGAATGAGCCCGCTGGTGGTTCCTCACCGTCGCAATCATCGTCCTTCGAGGTGCTGATTTCGGCGTGCGGCTCGCGCGCGGACGCGTCAACGACTGTGATTACCTTGGACGCGGTCGCTTCGTAGGTGCCGTCGCTGACTGTCAAAGTCACACCGTAATCACCTGGCTGAGAATAGGTATGGCTGGTTGTCAAGCCATCGCCGACGTTGCCATCGCCAAAATTCCAACTGAAGGTTAGTGCGTCGGCGTCGGGGTCTGAAGAGCCGACTGCGCTGAATGTGAGGGAGTCGCCTGCGCGGACTGCTCCGTCAGGATCGACGCTCATCTTAGCGGTCGGCGCACCGTTGAGAGAAAGAGATTCGAGGCAGCCTGCAAATGCCATGCTTAGCATCAGCATGACCACGAATGGAGCCAGACCTCTGGTGCCTCTCATGGAATCCGGTGGTATGGTGGCCGTCATCAACCCTACGGAATGATGTAATCAGAAGAAATCAGACAAAGTCTGCTGTCGAGTGCCTTCGAGAAGCTCCTTCTCATTCCACCCGAATGCTTCGGTAATTCGGCCTAGAGCGGTGGCTAATCGCCGGGCATAGAACTCTGGGTCGTAGACCGGCGGCTCAACTCCCAATTCATCGACCATCCAGGCCTCTATGGTCATCGGTGAGGTCTTGGCATTGGTTACAATCCAGCCAACCTTCATCCCCGGAGTGAATCCGAGGCCTGCTTCGATACGTTGTTTCGCTGCGCGCACATAAGGCAACGAATCGGGATTCTTGTAAGCCTTGGTGAAATCAACCGAACCGTCACGTCGCAGACTACCCTTGCAAGAGCGTGAGATGACGAGGTCGGGAACTTCGATGCGGCGTGCGCGCACATCGTCAATGACTGTCTTCGTAAGTTCAACTGAGGACCATGGATCGTTAGCGAGAATCAGCTCAAACATCTCCGTCATCGTCCTCGTCAAAATTCTGAACGAATCGGTACGTCTCACCTCGTAACCGCGGATGAGCATCTCTTCACGCGGCCATACTACTCGTCCGACGTACCTCTTCTTGGCACCGTGTGAAAAGAAAGCCGAGAGAGCGGTTTCGAATTCGAGTTCTGCCCCCTCTCTCGTGAATCGCTCGGCGAGCCGATGACCAAAGCGAAGCGTCTCCTCGCGAGCCGCCTTCCAATCTGCGAAAACCAATGCCGTCTCCGGAGGGCGATTGATAGGCGAGTCAGGTTCGACGGGGGCGCGAACAAAGATGGAGTCGGTGTCAGAATAGACCACACCGGAGCCATCATTCTCGAGACTCGTAATGATTGTCCGAATGTTGTGCCGAGCCCATTCCGTGATACTCGCTCCGAGGTCAGGATGGGTGAATCGATAGAAAGACGAGGCGAATACTCCGTAGAAGGAATTCATCAGAATTTTCACCGCATACTGCAGTTGGTCATGCAGGAAAGCAGCCTCTTCGTCACCCGATTCGCGAGCCTTTTTGAGCTCCTCTTTGTGATGGTCGCGCCGAGTCATGAGATCACTGAGCAGGCGCGGGACCAAACCTTCTCGCTCATCGGTCGAAACGTAACGCGTGCTGGTGGCTGGAGAGATATTGTGTGAACTATCGACACGCCCATCTCTGACAAGTGTGGTCGAGCAGATATTCTGCGCAATCATGATTGAAGGGTACATGGATTTGAAGTCGAGCACGGCGACCCAAGGATGGATTCCCGGCTCGACTTCGTGGACATAGCCGCCGGCGATTTGGTCGCGGCGGCGGGGTCCTGATTGAGTCCTCGGCACGGCGATATTCTCGCGGTCTGCGAGGCGGATTACAAGCGAGTCAATCCATTGACTGGTCGTGCCGGCGGCAGCGGTTTCAACGGTGGTACTGGCTACCGCTGCCAGCGCTTCTTTGCGCTCGACGGATTGTAAGTGACCGAGAATGTCGAGCGGAAGATGAGTATCTCTGACACAGTATTCCATCACCTCATCTGGGCGAGCCGCCCATTCCTCGTCCATCCGGCTTGCATCGATGTCGAGTTTCTGCTTGTCTTCGGAGTCCGGCCAGAGCATATTGGCGACGAAGCGAAGCGATTCACGCTCTGGCCGCAGTGTCTGGCGAACCTGCCACCAAGCATCCATCGGGATTCGACCGGTCATTCGCCAGACTCGGTTGATGGCGCGTTCAGGCTTCAGCCTCTTGGCTTCGCTCTCAATCGCTGGAACGCGCCCCCAACCACACAAAGCAGCCTGCTCAAAACGCGAGCGACCCGAATTCTCCTCGGCTCGCTCGATAATCCGCGGCAGATCGAAATTATCGATATTGTATCCAGTGATGAAATCGGGATCCTCGTCGCGCACCAGCCGAGTCATCCCTTCGAGGATGTCTTTCTCATCCCCGCGGAATTCGTGCTCGGTGCGCGAACCTCCACGATCAATCACCACTGCCGCGCACAGAATCGTATTGTGTTTCACGCTCGTCTCCAAATCCACAGACAATGTGACAAAGGGCGTGGGGAAAGGATCTGCACGGGATAGGTCCGCTAACGTGCAAGAGATTACCACGTCGCATGGATAGAGCCCCGAGCCGCCGAAGTCGCGAATGCGCTCGGCGGCCTCGACGCGCCCGCCATCAAACTCGGCAGACAACTCGGCGGGCGCACGGCTACCAGCCCACAACACCTCACCTGCAACGCGCACGTGAGGACCGAGGTCAAGGTCGAGCAGCAAGCGCTGAACAAACAAAATGTCCGCACTGGTCACCTCCCAATCGTTGTCTGCAAGCAATCGCTTGCGCAAGCGGGGCACCACGTATGGCTGCTCAACATCAACTCGCCAGTGAGGTTTGACCCCCATTGGAGTCCACTTGTCAACAGGCTCGCCGATACCAGTAACCTCGCTCATTTCGCGCACCAAATCGAGTGATAGAGCCGCTGCCTCAGCCTCACGAGGCTTTCCGGGCAGCGCAATCTCGAGGAACGGTTTCAATCCCTGAACAAGCACAACGACGGAATGTCCCTCGCGCGCACGGCACCACAACTCAACCGTCGTGCGCGGCGGCCTCGAAGCCACCGCCTGATACGATCCGGAGACGATGCACATCTCTCCTTCCCAACGCATGGCAGAACCCCGAGCGACCGTGGGTGAGTCACCAATCAACCCTTTTGCGGAGGCCTGAAAATGAGATTTCACCAGTTTGTTCAGAAATTGTTGAAAACCGACCCCCTCCCCACTGATTCATCGGTGGTCGGATGATGGAGGAAACAGATTCCGGAGCCGAGCCTGCTATTGACTGGGACTCGTTGACTTTCAGCTTCACCGAGACCGACCGAATGTACATCGCAAAGTGCAAACAAGGCGAAGAATGGCAGGCTGGAATAATGCAGGACTTCCAAGAGCTCAGACTCTCCCCTGCTGCGGGCGTCCTCAACTACGGTCAGGGATTGTTTGAGGGGATGAAAGCGCGTCGGGCGGCAGATGGCAGAGTGCTGCTATTCCGCCCAGAACTGAATGCGAGGCGCGCCCAGGATGGCAGTAGGCGCCTCGGGATGGCTGTTGTACCTGAGGAGATGTTCCTCGATGCAGTCCATCAGGTGATTCAAGAGAACATCAGTTGGCTTCCACCTAATGGGCGCGGAGAACTCTACATTCGCCCACTAATCTTTGGCAGTGGTGCGATTCTTGGAGTCGCTCCCGCGCCCGAATACACATTCTTGGTCTATGCTATACCGGTTGGACCTTACTTCAAGGGCGGAATGAATCCGATTTCACTGAAGGTGTCCAACGAATTCCACCGAGCTGCGCCCGGTGGTTCGGGCGGCGTCAAGGCGATTGGAAATTACGCGCCCGGAATGATGCCTTCGAAGAATGCGAAGGCAGAGGGATATGCTGAGATCATCTATCTCGATGCTGTTCATCACCGATACGTCGAGGAGGTTGGCGCGGCCAACTTCTTCTGCGTCAAGGACAATGTTCTCTACACTCCAGAGTTGACCGGAACGATTCTTCCAGGGATTACCCGACTCTCTACCATCGAGCTGGCTCGCTCACTCGGCTACCAAGTGCTCGAGACGAAAGTCGACATCGAATTCGCGATGGGTGCCGATGAAGCCTTCTGCGCAGGCACCGCAGCAGTCATCTCGCCAATCGGCTCAATCGAGCACGGCGGTAATGTGGCGACCTATTGCGATGGTGAGGTCGGTGCGGTCACCAAGCAACTCTACGATGCTCTGACTGCCATACAAGAGGGCAGAGCCCCAGACCCATTCGGCTGGACCCCTTCGGTCTGACCTAATCTTCCATAGTTACTTC
>Ga0209228_1001512_pt1 | contig 11605 bp, 10 predicted proteins | sample METZYME_3_150m_FD_187547 | JGI IMG/M metagenome (GOLD analysis project Ga0209228, IMG submission 187547) | Marine microbial communities from oxygen minimum zone in mesopelagic equatorial Pacific - METZYME_3_150m (SPAdes) (version 2) | ecosystem: Environmental > Aquatic > Marine > Oceanic...
GCTGCCGGGGTCGAAGACACCTTGGTGGTGGGTCGAATTAACGGCGATATTTTCGCCCATAATGGAATTGAGTTGGGTTCCCTCGACAGTTTGGATACCATGCTCGGTAACCTCGCCATCCCATCCTCCGTGCTCTTCATGCCCAGGGGTTTCTGGGAGGTGTTGGTGAATTTTGCCGCCATGGACGACACACATCAATTGCATTCCACGGCAAATGCCGAGCAGCGGGATGTCACGATCGACCGCTGCTCGAATCAAATCCGATTCCGAGCCATCCTGATCAGGATGTGCCAATGAGATGTGCTCGGAAGGTTTCTGCCCGTAGAGTGAGGGGTTGATGTCCGGTCCACCAGCGACGACGAGGCCGTCAAGAAGGTCGAGTAAGGAGGAACAACAACCGGGCGGTAGGAGGAGAGGTTTTCCCCCCGCTTCTTCAATTGCTGTAGTATAGAAAGAGGGGAGGATGACCGCTTCGAGGTCCCAAGGACCGAATGAGGACTCTCGCTTGCACGCAGTCACCCCGATGACTGGGGCACGACGGCTCTCACCCATTGGTCCTGGCTCATCTAACGAGTTCATCAATCAGATGGTTGAGACCTTTGATTCTGAGGAATCTCAAGCACGTGCTGCCTCAATTAGCGCGTCGAAAACCTTGGTTTGGTCAACCATCTCAGGGTGCCATTGCATCGAGAGGAGAAAACTGGCCCCAGGAAGTTCTACCGCTTCGATGAGGCCATCTTCGGTTCTTCCTACGATTGTGAGGTCACCCGCATCTGCTACTCCTTGATGGTGTCCAGAGTTACCGATTACATTTGTACCGATAATCGAACCGAGTTTCGAATTTGCGTCGATTTCGACTGCATGATTAGACCACTCGCCACCTGTTGCACCGTGCTTCTCGTATCCAGGAGTCTCTGGGAGGTGCTGGTAGAGGCGGCCACCACGTTCGACGGCGAGGAGTTGGTGGCCGCGGCAGACGCAGAGTAATGGAAGGTCGTGCTCGATCGCTGTGGCGATGAGCGCGGATTCCCAAGTATCTTGTTCGGGGCGAAGGTTGTCTGTGCGCTCGTGCGGCTCTTCGCCGTATCGAGCGGGGTCGACGTCTCGACCGCCGGCGATGATGATGCCGTCTAGACGGCCGAGAAGAGTCTCAACATCGTCGCCTTCGGTGAGCAGAATAGGAATCCCTCCCGCTCGCCTAATTGCTCGTGGATAATTCGCAGGAACCATGACCACCGCTTGTTCGGGGGTCTCGTAATCGCGCACATTAACCGAGGTTGTGACGCCAATCAATGGTTTCATCAAATCACTACTGTATATGGCGCATTGAAATCAGAACTGCAAAGGAGTGGGCAGCAAGCATCATTGCTAGAGGGATGTGAATCCACCCATAGCTCCAATCTCCAGCCATTAGGAATGAACCTGTCAATAACTGGATCACGGCTATTCCAGCTACTGCAAATGAGTTCCCCTTGACCGACTTATCATCAATCCCTGAATTGATTACGATTGCCGGCAATGCAATTGCGATAACGGTCAATAGATAGGCTGTGTGCTTATGTCCATAATCAGAACCTTGAGTTAATTCCCAACCTGCAATGCCCTGAAATAAAGTCAATGCCAGTATAGTTCCAGCCAAAGGTCGTACTGTCTTTCTCAAATCGCTCATAATTCATCAAATCCCAATTTAATTAAATCCGCCTTTTCGTGAATTCCAGAAACGGGAACCACGAGATTTCTTTCTGAAATTATTATGGATTTCAGCGTCTTTAGCAACAATCTGTTCCCAAAGTATCTCGGCAACATCCATGACATCCATTTCAGCCCCTACTGAATCTAGGCCATCCTTAACCATGATTGAACAGAATGGACATCCTACTGCCACAGTATCACAGCCTGTTGCTGCGATTTCCTTAGCGCGGATTTCGTTAACACGCTTGTCTGCGTCTTCCTCCATCCACATCTGAGCACCACCAGCACCACAGCAGAATGAATCTGTTCCGTGGCGCTCAACCTCGACGTCGACGCCTCCGATGAGGTCACGAGGTTCGTCGACAATGCCGCCTATGCGACCGAGGTAGCAAGGGTCGTGGAAGGTCACTGAGCCATCCTTATCGACATCGGGCAACTTGCCTTCCTCCTGCAACTTGGCGAGGATTTCGGAGTGGTGGAATACCTCGAGATCGGCTCCTCCGTAGTCGGCGTATTCCTTGCCAAGAGTGTGGAAGCAGTGAGGACAGGAAGCGACGATGCGCTTGACGCCAAGTTCTTGGAAAGTCGTCATATTGGTCTCGGCGAGCATCTGGAATAGATACTCATTACCGGCGCGACGAGCAGGGTCTCCGGAGCATCCTTCCTGCATTCCTAGAATGCCAACATCCAATCCGGCCTCTTTCAGCAAACCGATAGTCGCGCGCGCGACCTTCTGATTACGTTCATCGAAGCTCGCTGCACAGCCGACGAAGTAGATGTACTCGGCTGGCTCACCAATCTTGATGTCGAGCCCCTCAGCCCAATTTCCACGCTCGTGCATGCCGAAGCCGTATGGGTTCGAAGCCGACTCAAGGTTGCCCATCGCGACATTGAGTTCTTCGGGATATTCCATCGTCTCCATCATCGCATTGCGCCTCAAATCGGTCAGTTTCGGCACATGCTCGATGTACACTGGGCAAGCGTCCACGCACGCGTGGCAAGTAGTGCAAGCCCAGACCGCTTCTGCGCTTATTCGGTCAAGGATGCTCTCTTCTGGAGTCTCTCCCCTCAGAAGAATTGGAGCGTGTTCATTCGCGTAATCCCGAACGTCGTGCACAATCTGCATAGGATTGAGCGCCTTGCCAGACTCGTAAGCTGGACAGACATCTTGGCAACGCACACAAGTGGTGCACGCCCAACCATCAATCAATTGCCTCCAACTAAACTCCTCATAACTCGATACGCCAAAGGTTTCGATATCAAGATCCTCTAACGGAACAGCCTGCCCGCTCTCGTTCACCGCTAGCGGGCGCATCTTGGCCATCGGCTCAGTATCGTAGAAGAAGACGTTGGGAAAAGCCATCACCAAATGCATATGCTTGGATACAGGAATCAGCACGAAGAAGGTGCAAATCGCAACCATGTGCGCCCAATAAGCAGCGACTACGACGCCCTCAGCCAAGCCCAATCCAGCGACGAAGTGTCCGAGCGGCTCCCAGAAAGCCGATGGCGATTCAGCCGACTCGACAACGAATGAAGTCGTCGTGATCGTCATAATCAATACAAGGATGAAATTTCCTTCAAGCTGTGACTTTCCTTTCAACTTCTCCGGAGTGAAGACGGCTCGACGAAGTAGCGCAGCCGTACAACCGATTAGAGCGATAGTGTAGCCAAATTCGACCATTCCATTCCATGGCCCATTCAGAATCTCTGGCAAGATATTTTGAGAGAACCAATTAGCCGTAGCAAGGTCGAACATATCGGTGGAGAGCATCAGGAATCCCCAGAACATGAGGACATGCATACCTCCTACAATACGGTCTTCGAGTACTCTCTTCTGACCCAACCAACCCGTTAGAACCTCCTTGATGCGTTGTCCCCAAGAATCGAATCGAGAATCGCTGGCACCTAGCATCACTAAACGAGTGGCGAGTTGAACCTGATAGAGGAAGAAGCTAATCGAGGCTCCACCGATGAGTAGCAGAATCATCCACCCATCTAGTGGGCCGTATGTCTGAAGCAGTGGGTGCTCCATGTCTAATCACCTTCAGGCAACGACCTGAATGCTCCATGCAGACGTGACCGGACCTTCAATCAACCGCTCCGCGCTAACTCTTCACTACCTCACTGCGGCCCATCCCAAATGCTCATGTCCCCACACCCTCACCCTTGTTCATGGTCAGGGCATTCGCCCCCGGCAAGTGCATCTTGTTCGGTGAGCACGCAGTTGTCTATGGCCATCCGGCGGTGGCTGTGGCCATCGATTCCGGGGTTGAGGTTGAATTGACCGAATCGGACTCTTGGACCATCGAAGGTATGTCCTTCGAAGCACACCGTCACCCACATATCTCGCACATATTGAATGAGGTGTTTGAGTATGATGGTGTGCCTTTGAAAATGGAGATTAGTAGTGGGTTATTTTCAGCCGCAGGGCTTGGATCTTCGGCGGCTTTGTCGAATGCGATGGGGGCTGCGGTTCAGCGTTTGACGCAGCCGGATGATGAAATCGATTCTGTTCAACTGGCTCGGATTGGGCATGCGGCTGAGGTAAAGGCTCAGGCAGGTAGAGCGAGCCCCACCGACACCGCAACCAGCGCACTGGGAGGTTGTGTTGTGGTTTCAAGCGAGGTCGTCGATGGGACTGAACATGTTTTTGATGCCAGTCTAGTTACACCTGAGGGCGAGAGGAAATGGTCGATATGCAAGGTAAATCTGCCTCCTGAAATCGATGCTTGGCTGGTCCTCGGCTTCACCGGCATCGGCTCTCCAACTGGAGAGATGGTGGCGGGTGTGGCTCGTTTGCTCGAGCGGGACCCTTCTAAGCATGCGGACATGGAAGCAATCGCTCGGATTACACAGGCTGGATTGACCGCTCTGAGTGCTGGAAATCTTGAGGCTGTCGGTATGGCGATGGATGCCTGCCACGAAAGATTGCAGAGCCTTGAGGTCAGCAGCCCCGATCTCGACGCGCTGGTGGAAGCGGTACGCCCACACTCGCTAGGAGCCAAACTCACTGGTGCAGGCGGGGGCGGCTGCATGGTTGCTTTGACAGATGAGCCACAGCGTGTCGCAGAGGCGATAGAGGTGGCCGGTGGGACACCCCTGATATCTCGTCTCGGAGCCGAAGGTGTACGTATCCTCGCTTGAAACAAGCCACTGCGCCCCTATTATTCAGCATCAGTGGCTTGGGATTCACGACAATTCTTTAAAAGTGATTCATAAGTGCGGGGCCCTATGAAGAGCGACGAGGAACGACTGACTGTCGTCAACGTGGTCGCCTCCACCCGTGTGGCGGAGGAACTTGACCTACCTGACATTGCCATCCAGCTGAACTGTGAATACGAGCCAGAACAATTCCCTGGTGTAGTCTACCGTGTAGTAGACCCGAAACTCGCGATCCTCATGTTCCGCTCCGGGCGTGCCGTGTGCACTGGTGGCAAGAACAAGGACAACATCCACACCGGAATCGAGCGCATGATCGGTGATCTGCGCAAGGCCGGTATTGAGACCTGGGAGCTTGATGACGTGGAGATTGAAGTCCAAAACATGGTTGCTACCTATGCTCTGTTTTACCCCGAGGACTACGACGGAACCGCTCGCATGGACGATAACCACACAAGTGTTATCGATATCGAGGGTGGCATCCGCGCCGCTACCGACGAGGAAAAAGAAGAGGAAGATTCACGCATTCGTGGTATTCGTGAGGGTGAACCGCTGGCAGCAATGCCGCGCCGGCTCAACCTGAACAACCTCACTTTCCACCTACCATTTGACAAGGTCGAGTACGAGCCTGAGCAGTTCCCGGGACTTATCTACAGACTCGACTACCCCAAGGTCGTCTGTCTGATTTTCGGTTCGGGCAAGATGGTTATCACAGGAGCTCGTGACAAGTCCGAGATCCTCGAAGCAGTCCAGTTTATTCAGGACGAATTGGCCGACCTTCTCTGATTAGAACAATCTGATGAAAGCCTGCCGATTGAGGCAGGATATTGATTCAGGAGACCTCTGCCCAGAGAAATTGTCGGTTTTACGGGAATTACGCGTCTGAGTGAGATTCATGTGCAGACGTAGTCTGCACAGAGGCGTGTCTGACCTGCGATTGAATGGTTTCATTGTTGTATTAATGCTGATTCTTACTCCGGCGATAGGTCTGTTCGGACCCGCCGAACCTGCCATTGGCTTGGTCGACGAGGCCGATACTCGGCACTCGATTCGCACTTCTGGATCGAGCCTTATCGACACCCCCGACTGGCGAATTGGAGACCGATGGAATTACGATGGATTCCTAGATGTCCGCGATTTCGTCGATGAAAGCGGCGTCGCCACTGATGTCGAAACCCTCGACGGAACCCTCGATTCACGAGTCACCGACATCTACACCCTGACCGTCGAGGGAGTCTCAACCCTTGTTTACAAGGTTGAATCCGATGGAGAATACGAAGCCACAGACGTCAATCTCGCTGGCTACGACGGCGACCTCATAATCGAGATTGACACAATAGAAATAATCCGCGTCTCAGATTTAGCAACGATTCAACAGGAAGCAACAATCGACATTGATTTCGACTACCAAATTTGGTTTTGGACATATACCATCCACGTCGCTGATCTTGTAGTCACGAACGAATATGATCCAGCCCTCGAGGGCTACGATTTCCCAATCAGCGTCGGTGAATCTTGGGAGACGACGTACTCGCAGGACACCAGTTACAGCGGCTCCAGTGAGTACGTCGACATTCCCGACGATACCAGCACTACCAACTCGACTTCTTGGGAGGTAGTCGCACGAGGAAGTTCAGGGGTAAGTTACGGAGGATGTGGCCAATCATACAATATCACGACCTACAATTCTGATGGAGATGAGACTGGATACAAGTGGTACTGCCCGGCTATCCGCAACGATATCAAGAGCTCGACAACAGAGAGCATTGGCTTCATCGCGACTCACGAATTGAACTGGTATCAGGAGATGACGCGCTCTCGAGCTCTCGACGTCGATATCGAATTCCAACTCTCTCCTCTCGACTTGGACATGAACGCGACTGTGACTGTCACTGATAACTCAGGTAACGCTGTTACAGATCAGGATGTTGAATTAAGGTATGAGATCGACGAGGATATCAGGACTTTCACTACCGATTCCAATGGCCAGTTCGTTGCCGATCTCAATAGCGGCAACTCTGCTGACACCTCTGAGGGTGGTAGCGAGCATGGATCTCACGGAATCATTGCTTGGATCAGTGGTTCTAGTCCACAGATTGGAGTATCGACAATCATCACCGATGAGAATGTTCACGCTGTAGATTTGATTGCCAATTCTGCAGGTGTGACTGTAGAACGAACTCGGGATAACAGGACTGTGAGCTTGAATTCAATCATTGGATTCGCGGCTATTCCAGGCGATGTACTGACGTTCAGTGTGCCGGTTTTGAACAGAGGAATCATGACTTCCCCTTCTACTAACATACGTGTGACTGGTCCTGATGGAACGAGTTCGACTAGCGCTGTTCCGGCTTTAGAGAGTCTTTCTGAACAGCGCGTCGAAATAGATTGGACTGTTCCGGCTGCTCAACCAGTCGGTGATGCAGCCATTACCTTCATCGTCGATGAGGCTGGTGCCATCACGAACGACGGAAATCGCAGCAATAACGAGGGGTCATTCATACTCTTCATCGGTAGGTTGCCAACGGCAAGTCTGACAGTAAATTCACCAGTACAGACGTTTGAAAATGCGATACTCAACGGACTTTACTCAATCGACCCAGATGGCGGTTCGATTACATGTGTCTTCGAAGTTGAGACTGATAGTGGCTCGATGGAAACCCACACCGAAGACGATTGCGTTTACGAAGTGGATTGGGAGGATGATGGAGAATTCCTCGTTCGCTTGACGATTACTGATGAAGAAAGCGATTCGGACACTGTCGAAGAGATCATCACGGTGCTGAATCGACCTCCAGAGATTATCGTCGACGCTTCCTCTTATTCGATTCCAGTGCTCTCCTCAGTGACCTTAGAAGTCACCCACCGCGAGGATATGGATTCACAGAATCCTTTCTCGCCTGTCGACATCGCATGGCAAACAGCTTGCGAAGAGGGAAGCAGTGTCAGCGCACGCTGCACCATCACTCCGAATGTCGAAGGGGAATACACCGTCGAAGTCATCGGAATGGATGACGATGGTGCGACGGTGACCGAGAGTGTCACTATCGATGTCACCAATATCGCACCTTCAAATCCGACTGCTGAATTATGGAACGGCATGACTAAGATGACACCGGATTCGAGAGGAGTTTACACTGCTGAGGAGGGTGATAGCATCGAATTCAGAGGCTCCGCTGAAGATTCTGAGAATGATATCGACAGTCTGACTCATCTCTGGTCTCCTGATGCTGAGGATCACCCTGAGATTCAACATCAGAGCGTTGGTCAACATTCGACTGTCGAGCATATGTACACGACCGCTAGCCTTCACCTCGCCACTTTGGTCGTGACCGATGACGACGGAGCAAACTCTGAGACACTGACCGTCGCCATCGAAATAGTCAATCTCCCACCGAAAATCGACCCGATTAACCCCCCACTGCCGGTTGCTGAAGATGGTGAGATTTCAATCACCGCGAGTGTTTGGGACACGACCGGTGACATCGATAATCTACAGAATTGCTTCGATCTCGACCCCGAAGAAAACTCCGATGGCGAAGGTGGGGTAACCGATGACTGCGACTTAGAAGGCACCATCTTCGTAGGGTCTTGGCCAGATGCTCAGACCGCGCCCTCCATGCTAGTATTCCACACGATGGATGACGATGGTGAGCGCGCCTCGGTCGAGATTCCAATCTCAGTGAACAATGTCAAACCGTCTGCTCACTTGAGCGTGAGTAATCAGAATCCGACCGAAGGCGATGTGATTATTCTCAGTGCCAATATGACGACTGACTCGGCCTTTGACCTTGAGAACATGATCTACAATTGGGATCTCGACACATCCGTCGACAGTGATGGAGATGGTAATCCTTCGAACGACATAGATCATGTAGGAATTTGGCTCGAATGGAAGACCGATTCACACGGAACTCGATCTGTAAAACTGACTGTATCCGACGAAACTCTCGTAGACTCTAGGACTATCACCATCTTAATTGAAGAAGCACCATTCAGCTTCGCAGATCTCGTCAGTTCACCTCTTTTCATCATCCTGATAGTCTTGGTTCTTGCCGGCGGCGGAGGATTTGCCTACATGCAAATGCGCAAGCCAGAAGATCTCGTCGAAGCTCCCCCTGAGGCCCGCCGAGGAAGGAGAGTCTCGATGGATGACGCCTTCGATGACCCAGAATTTGACCCGTTCAGCGAGGACGAAGATAGACGGCGAGTCAAGGAACAGGACCGTGATGAAGATGGAGAATTGGCTCAAGTCTCGGAAGAGAAAACAACCGAGGCTGAAGAAAATACTTCGGCAACAGAACCTGAGGATTCCCCCGTGCTGCAACTGACTGAACTCGATGAAGAGTATGAGCAGGCCAGTGTAGCAGATACCTTGGACAATGCGGTTCTGAGCGAGCTCCTCGACGAAGACGAAACAGCCTCAGAAGAGGAATGACCGCGATGAATACCACATCCAGTAATCGCCGCCATACGAGCGGATGAAGGGAAGCACTCATGGCTGATGGGTCGATGCAGACTTCGTGGTCAATCTCTTCAGATTACTCGGCTTACCCGACCCTTCCAAGTCGGCCGAGCAAGTGAGAAGAGCCCCGCGCTCGGCAGATCCCGGTCCACAGAACAATGACGCATTCCACGATTTAGGCAAAGATATCTGGATGGAAAGAACTCACAAGATGGTTTCTCCCGCGGATCGCTTTGTCCATTACATCAAGCCGGATGACCTGCATCGATTGAATCTCAATGGACTTCAGTCAAGGCTTGGTCACGGAGATTTAGTGATTGCCGACCTTGGATCATTGACACATATGCCTAGTCAGCAGGAAGTCTGCCGAAATCGAATCCAAGGACTCGGGCAGCAAACAGGACTTCCAGTCTTTGCACTAAACGAATCGGACACCTTGCTGATGATCGCTGGCAGAAATATGCGTGTCGATACAGAAAAACATCTGCTTGGCATGGCCAAGTGGGGTCAACTTGGTAATGGCGATTCTCAGTGATTGCTGAGTCCGAATCGCCAATCTGTCGGATTAGGTGCAGGACCTACAGAATCGAATCCTATCTGGAAAAGAGTTTGTGGGACCTCATCCGGTCGTAATCCATCTGGCACGTCGATGGATGAAACTTGTAGAATTACTAGAGTCCCCTTTGCACCGGCTGGCAGAGGGTGGAGTTCAGCTAATTCGCAATGGATAGCGGCCAGTGCGCCTGTTAGGTTTGGTGCAGTGTCAGGGAGCAAATCCCATTCCGATTCATCAGGAGGCAATGGTTTCGCCGTCGCGTCGACGGCTAGCGCGGAATCATGGTCTGCATTCAATACGAAGACGGTGCACTGTGAACCTACTCCGCCATGTCGTAGATTCTCCAAAGTATCGCGTGGTCTGCCCTCAATATCTACTGAGAGTGACATAGCGAGTAAAGGTGGAGAGTTAGAGACCACATTAACCGAAGACATAGGAGAAATGTTCTGGATCCCTTTGTCTGACACCGTTGCGACGAGAACCACTGGGCGCGGCATCAGTAGGGCTGACAACCACCCACGGCGATCGTGGTGAGTCATCGAGGATAGATCAAGTGAGGGTGATTCGGAGCCAATCGAAGGTGGTGGAGGGCCATCTCCCTCCTCATCGGTCAGCCAGGAATCTAGCACACCCGATTCGATTTCACCAGCCGAATAGGCGGTGAATTCACGGAAGGCTTGCCAGCGCGCGAGTTCGGTTTCATCCTCGCCTCGCGCGCGCTTGCGTTCAATCGAAGAATCGGAATAAATCACGCAACGGCGCAGATAGGTTGCGACAACCCGGCGCCGTTCATCGATGTCCATCTCAATCCGCGACTCCGAGTTCGCGCATCAACCTCTCGACGTGGCCCTTCGCGCGGACATTGTAGCCAACCCAAGAGAGCCTGCCGTCGGTATCAATCACAAATGTGGAACGGCTCACACCCATGTACGTCTTGCCATAATTCATCTTCTCGCGCCAGACGCCGAACTTCTGATGCAGGTTGATTTCCTTATCGACAATCAAGTCGAAATTCAATCCCTGTTTCTCGATGAATTTCGCATGAGATTTGGCCGAATCCTTCGATACGCCGAGAATCCGGTATCCAAACGTCGCGAAGACTCCAAAATTATCTCGGAAATCGCAGGCCTGAGTAGTGCATCCTGGAGTCGAATCCTTCGGGTAAAAGTAGAGAATGACCTTCTCACCACCAGCCAGAATCTCATCTAGCTTCACGGTGCTACCATCTGTCAATTCAGCCTCAAATTCTGGAGCAGTATCCCCAACCTCGAGTGTCAACCAATCATCAGCCATGGTCTCTCGACCCGAGACAGTATGATGAATGCTCGGGCCAAGAGGATTCAAGAGAGACCGCTGAGACCATCGCTCCATGGGCAAGGCTGGAACCTTTGGCAGCACGTTGTCTCTCATCGTCGGTGTGCTCTGCATCCTCGGTTGGATCGGTGCTGGAATGGCAGTAGATTACATCGACGGAGAACTCGAAGAAAACTGCGACAGCACGACCGGGCAGATTGGACAAATCACTGGCTGGGATGAGGGACAATGCCAAGACGGTCGTGATTCAAGGGCCACCGCCTCCTCTCTCCAAACACCACTACTTCTGCTCGGAATCGCTTGTGTCAGCGGCGGTGGATTCTTGCTATTCCGCAGTTGAAGTATCGGAATCAGAGCCTCAGCGGCACGATTCCTCGCGAATTCGCTTCTTTGTCGCTGCCCATCCACATATCGGG
>Ga0209228_1001516_pt1 | contig 11595 bp, 10 predicted proteins | sample METZYME_3_150m_FD_187547 | JGI IMG/M metagenome (GOLD analysis project Ga0209228, IMG submission 187547) | Marine microbial communities from oxygen minimum zone in mesopelagic equatorial Pacific - METZYME_3_150m (SPAdes) (version 2) | ecosystem: Environmental > Aquatic > Marine > Oceanic...
AACGTGCGCAACCGTCCTCTAACCGAACGCTTTGCGAACCTTAATGGCTACTGAATCGAAACCTGTGCCGGTAGAATGGTGCCATCAAGGCGCAAGGTATAGGCAACAAGAGAGACGATAAGAAATCAGTGAAAGCCAGTGAAATGGCGGAGCGGACGGGGATCGAACCCGCGACCCCTGGCGTGACAGGCCAGTATTCTAACCATCTGAACTACCGCTCCTATGATCTTTGTTGCGCACGACTGGTGGGTGTTACAGGGCTTGAACCTGTGACCTACGGCTTGTAAGGCCGTCGCTCTCCCAACTGAGCTAAACACCCGCGCTAATCGGTCGCGTATCTTACTCTCGCGCCCTATTCTGTCAAACAAACTCCCTTTGGTCGTTCGTCAAAGACCTCAGCTCCTTAACACCCGCCCCGCGTATGATCCCGTATGTTGTCCGTCTTCCATAAACACGGCTCCATTCACAATCATCTGATCGTAGCCTCTTCCTCGTTGGACATAACGACCGGCTCCCCCAGGAAAATCATGTTTGTACTCTGGAAGCTCTAACCCGAGCTCATCGATGTCGATCACATTGATGTCTGCCCGCGCGCCCTCACGCAAAACACCACGGTCATCAATCCCAAAAATCTGAGCAGTATCACTAGTCCAACCGCAGATCGCTTCTTCGAGGGACATCACTTGCCGATCTCGTACCCAATGACTCAACAACCAAGTGGGTGAACTTGCATCCATGATCTGACCTACGTGCGCACCAGAGTCTCCAAGACCCATGGCGACAGTCGGATTAGTGATCATTTCTTGAACAGCGTCCATGCTTTGGTTTAAACCTGGGTGATAAAGCACCACTCGGCCCTTGTGCTCTCGATTCAACTCGATGAACGCCTCGACCGGTGAAAGGTTTCGTTCCAAGGCATACGCCGCTAAAGAGTTCGATGGGTCATGGGCATAATCCACCTTCGCGTCAGTCAGTATGAACGCAAGGTTAAAATCAATTTGCGCCGGTTGATCGAGATCAACCAAGCTTCGACGCATGGTCTCATCCTCCAACGCTTCTACCCGTTTTTCGAAAGGTAGTTCGGCAAGCGTTTTCCAACTACTCGACGCAGCAAACGGGGTCCTATGATCCAACGCGAAAAGCCCGCCAACACCTCGTGAAGTAGTCTGAGGTCTCAGTCGCGCGCCCTTTGCATTCTCTTCTTCAACAAATTCGATAATCTGCCTGTACAGCTGGGGTCTGCGATAACTATGCGCAATCCCAAACGTAGCATTTAAATTGTTTTCTCGAGAAAGCTGCCCTACCCAGGCGATTTCAGCGCGAGTTTTAGGAAGCCCTTCGTCATGATCCCTCTCCCCCAACCGCAACGCGCCCTCGAAAACTCCTTTACCATGCCTGCCCATTACGCGGCCTATCGCGAGCATCTCGTCAGGTGCAGCATGAGTCCCTGGGACAAACCTCCCATCCGGAACTCGATGCATGAACGTTCTCGAGGTTGAGAAACCCAGCGCCCCTGACCCAATTGCCTCATCGACTAATTCACAGATCTTTTCGATATCTTCGCTGCCGGCAGGCGCCTCATCCAAACTACGCTCACCCATTGCGTGATATCTGACGGCACAATGACCGACCATTCCGCCGACATTTACGCCCTTATCCATTCGATCGAGCGCGTCTAAATACTCTCCATATGATTCCCAGTCCCAATCCAACCCGCTATTGATAGATTCGGCGGGTATGTCCTCGACCGACTCCATCAAATTGGCGAGGTAATTTCGGTCCTTAGGTTTACACGGCGCGAAGGTTACGCCGCAGTTGCCCAACACGACCGACGTAACTCCGTGGTAGCAAGACGAAGACGCTATGGGGTCCCAGGCAATTTGGGCGTCAAGATGAGTATGAATATCCACAAACCCAGGAGTCACCGTTTTCCCATCAGCATCGATTTCCCGCTTCGCTCTAGAGGACACATCACCGACCGCAACGATCCGATCCCCGTCAACGGCTACGTCTGCTCTTCGTGCGGGTGAACCGGTTCCGTCGACAACGGATCCATTACGAATGACTAAATCGTGGGGCATAGGAACTCTCCTAATCTCGGTCGAGGGGAGACTAGCATGCAGGCGTCACTCTTACCCATTCAGCTCAGCAAACGAACGTAAAATATGGTGATTTGCCTTCAAGTCTCGCGAGTGGCTGTCAAGTATCACCTCATCAACGCCGACGTTTTCATATGCTTGAAGCATCGTCTTGAGTTCAGCTAGCGTGCCCTTCATTGTGACTCGCTCTTCCACGGGACGGTCCCACGGTTGGTCCACGATCGTTGTCATGGCACGAACGGATATATCTAAAGTGTCCGATCTCCTTTGCCGAAGTTCGTTGACAACGGGAGCGATGGTTTGCGGACTCGCGCTCAGTGCATGCCAACCGTCACCGTGCGCTACAACCCTTTCGATCGCCCGTCTCGAAGATCCGCCGATCAATAGAGGCGGATACGGCTTCTGAATTGGTTTAGGTTCAAACTGTAATGAATTGAATTTAAAGTATTTTCCATCGTATTCCGGATTCTTCTCAGTCCAAAGTATCTTCATCGCCGTTAACATCTCATCGGCTATCCGACCCCGATCACTAAAGGAAACGCCAAGGTTCTTGAATTCGTCCTCAGTCTGGGCCACCCCAACACCTAGACTAACCCTCCCTCCTGAATAGTCATCTAGCGAAACCACACGCTTGGCGAGCTGCACTGGGTGATGCCACGGTAGGACCAGAACCGAGGTGCCTAATCGAACGTTTGACGTCGCACCCGCTACCGCAGTCAGAATCGTAAGTGCTTCATGGTACGGCGCGTCGCCGAGGCGCTGCGCCACATAGGTTGCATGAAATAGATGTTCACTAACCCACACGGAGTGGTATCCCAATTCTTCCGCGTCGACCGCAAGCGTCACAAGATCTTTAACGCGTACAGTCCCCTGGTTGTTCGGCAAACTGAACCCAAGTTTCATAGTTGATTTATTTCCTATACGAGTTGTTACCATACCGGTAATTCCTTGAGAGAAAGAAGTTATGAGCGAAATCGACGAATCCATATTGGATGCGCTACGGGAACTCGATACCCCGACCGTATGTAATGCACTCGAAATCGTCGTTCCCGAACGTCGTGGCTACGGATACACCACGGATCCCCTGGTTTGTTCTCGCCCGGAGCTTGGAAGCATGGTGGGTTTCGCGCGTACCGCAACAATCCGGGCCATGCACCCGAATGATAAGCGGGGAAAAGAAGCGCGTGAAATTGGCGACGGATATTATCGGTATGTGGCTGAAGGTGGGCCAAAACCCAGCATCGCGATCATCCAAGATCTCGATGGTGAATCACGCGGCTATGGTTCCATGTGGGGCGAGGTGAATAGCAACATTCATCGCGGTCTCGGTTCTCTAGGCGTGATTACCGATGGGAGCGTCCGCGACCTGCCCGACATCGCGCCCGGATTTCAGTTGCTTGCCGATCGTATCGGACCGTCGCACGCGTACGTGCACACGGTCGCTTACGCATGCTCCGTTAACGTTGCAGGGATGCGAGTTGTCGATGGCGACCTTATCCATGCCGACCAGCATGGTGCGGTAGTGATCCCTTTAGACGTAGCTGCTCAGGTACCTGACGCTGCGGCTGCCATCGCTAGGCGTGAGAGAGTCATTATCGACGCGGCCCAACAACCAGGTTTCGATATGGATGCGCTACACAAGGCCCAGGGACAGGCCGCCGAGATTCATTAACGTGGCTGGCTCAATCCTTCCCGCGTTCGTTCTGGAGGACATGACCGGTCAGCAGCACGCGTTCCCTGACGCGGAACGCACCGTCGTCTGTTTCATTAAGGAGGACTGTCCGACCTGTAATCTAGTGATGCCTCTTCTGGAGGCCGCAAGCTCTTCTGAAAAAGCCACTACGTTAACGACGGGACAAACGAACGAAGGAAATGAAACCTTGATTAAGCGGCATGGTTTGACGATGCCGTTACTTGACGATTCAACCCTCAAGGTGTCGTTTGCGTACGATGTCGAGACCGTTCCTCTCGTTGTTCTTGCCGACGCCGACGGGAAAGAACTTGACCGATTGGTCGGATTCGACCGCAATGAGTGGTCGACGTTTTTCGAGAAACATCTCGCCGATACGCAAATTGATTGGGACGACTACCCCGAATGGCGTCCGGGATGCGGCTCGTTGACTCAAGACCCTGTCATTGCAGATCGATTGCGAGCCGAGGCAGAGAATAGTCCCCTTCGAGCACGCAAAATCGAAATTGCCCCGAGCGACGATGTTCATGAATTCATGTTCGATCAAGGTTTTTCAGATGGTCTACCGGTTGTCCCTCCTACCCCAGAAAGGGTGATACGGATGCTCGAAGGCACGCCCCGGGATTCCCAAGAACTTGTAGCGACCATGCCTCCAAACATGGCTCCGGCAACCATCGAAAAAATCGCGGTCAACGCAGTACTTGCAGGATGCCGACCTGAGTATTTACCCGTCGTGATTGCGGCAATCGAAGCGATCTGTACCGACGAATTCAATTGCCACGGTGTGTTCGCCACCACCATGGGGGCATCGCCCGTCATGATTATTAACGGCCCTATCCGTGAGCGTATTGGATTAAACGTCCGCATGTCAGCGCTAGGCCAGGGATCGAGAGCGAACGCCACCATCGGTCGCGCCGTGCGACTGGCGGTCCGTAACATCGGTGGCGCCGAACCAGGCGGAACCGAACGCTCAACACTGGGAAGTCCCATGAAATTCACCATGTGCTTCGGCGAATGGGAAGAACGCAGTTCTTGGGACCCGCTTCATGTCGAACGTGGATTTAACAAGAACGACTCTGTCGTTACGGTCTTCGCAATGTCGAGTGGACCTACATTAATCGTCGATCAAAGTTCCCGGTCAGCACCTCAACTCGCTGGCAGCTTCGGTTTATCCATGGATTCCGCACACCATGTGCGGGCCCACAACGGCGGCGATGGAATATTGGTTGTCTGTCCTGAACATGTCGACACGCTAGAACGCGATGGCTACACCAAGGCCGATATACGTCGACGTATTCAAGAGGTGACGACCGTTCCCTTAAAGGACCTCGTCGCAGACGACGTCTCGGGTGCCGGAATCGATCCCGCCAGAGTAGCGAGCATGACCGACGAGATGCTCAATCGTCCTTCTCCAAAATTTGCATCGGAAGACAACATTCACGTGGTTGTTGCCGGTTCCGACGCAGGAAAATTTTCAGCCGCTTTCCACGGATGGGCAAGCGGCCCAATGGGATCCATTCCGGTATCCCGTAAGATTGATGTATAACGACATTCCGTATTGACCGAATCCCACATCTCAAACGCATGAGGCCACACATGACGACTATCTTAGATCCGACCGATGAGCGGGTTCCGATTGAAAGATCAGTAACCGAACGTCCAACGGAAATTAGCGGAACACTCGCATTATTGGACATCGCCAAGCCGCGCGGCAACGTGCTGCTTGACCGGTTGGAGGCGAAGCTCCAAGAACGATTACCTTCGATAAAAATCAATCGATATACCAAGCCCACATTCACTAAACCGGCTCCAGAGCCGTTGCGTCAGGAAATCAAAGCGAGCAACGATTTCGTCGTTGAAGCGTTAGCTGACTGAGGCTCCTGTACCACGTGCAGTTTGCATGACACGGTATGGTTCGAGATCCAAGGAGTCCCTTCGGTGAGTCTGGCATCCAGCGAATTCGAGGATGCTGCAGAAACCCAGGCGCGGGCTCTGGGAATGCGAGATGCACGACGCGTCTTCGTCCCTCATCCTATTCAAGACGCCAACGATGATGAAATGCGATTGAAGGCGGATGGATGTGTCGATGCAGTCATCGCAGCTTTAACAGCATGAAGTAAATCCAACTATAGAGGGCGACGACACTGGGCATCGGCCACGGATCAGCGACGCCCTCTCACGTAGAGCTAAGCGATCGCCCCTTCCTTCAAAAGCGAATCGATTCGGGCTTCGTCGATTTCGAAACTCGCCAGGACGTCACGACTATGCTCACCCGGATCGGGTGCCGCATGATGAAAGGAATCTGGATGAGCATGGAGAGACATATTGATGGGTGATCTGATCAACTGAACATCGCCTAGCTCATCATGTGGCGCCGGCATTTGCATGCGTAAAAACTCGGTCTGAGGATTATCAAAGCCCTCCTTGATATCGTTAATCGGACCACACGGCACACCCGCATCATTGAGTTTCTCAACCAATTCCAAGGTGCTCAATGATGCGATCGCCGATTCAATATCAATCTTGAGCTGCTGCTTGTGCCGGATGCGATCCCGGGCTGAGGCGTACTCCTCCCGGTGTCGCAATTGGTCGTCTTCAACCGCGTCAAGAAAACTCGTCCACATGCGCTGCGTTGGTGCTGCGATATTGACGAAACCATCCGCGCAAGCAAATGTACCCATCGGGAACGCGGTCGGATGATCGTTTCCTTGTTGCGCCGGAATGTCACCGAGCATCGTGTAGCGCGCACCTTGGAAGTCGAGTTTCGACAGCATAGATTCAAGCAACGACGTATGAACCCACTGCCCTTTGCCTGTGCGCTCGCGATCCAATAACGCGAGCAGAATACCTTGTCCAAGGAACATGCCTGCGGCGGTATCACTGATCGCAATACCGACCCGCATGGGACCGCGACCGGGCTCTCCGGTGATGGACATCAGTCCGCTCATCCCTTGAACGATCTGATCGACGCCCGGACGTTCGCTGTAGGGCCCCTCTTGGCCAAAACCCGAAATACTGGCGTAGATAACCCGTTCATTAACGGCATAGATCGACTCGTAATCGATCTTCAATCGATGCTTTACATCCGCACGAAAGTTTTCAACGATCACATCCGCTTGTTTCGCCAACTCCAAAAATAAAGCGTGGCCCGCACTTTTTTTGAGGTCAATGCACAGACCCCGCTTGTTGCGATGTAAGTTTTGTTCGTCCGGACCCCTTCGCGTCCCAGTAATGGAGCCGGCGGTTGCAGGCGGCTCGATCTTGATGACATCAGCCCCCCAATCAGCGAGTAGTCGAACCGCCGTGGGGCCCGCCCGGGCGATGGTTAAATCTAGAACTTTGTATCCCGATAACGGTAGCGCACCCATAAATTGCAGCCCCAAAATATGAACCATGGTGAATCGGAACCATCGATGCAACCACTATGCCACTCGGCCCAGAACGACTTCGTTGCCTCGACTTGGGATGGATGGAACATTCTGTGACAGGATCAAGGAACAACCGGCAAAGGCAGCGCCGATCAAGAAGACCAAACTTGGAGAGGTGATCCAAATGATTCCGAAGACCGCCGGAATGATTACCGCCGCAATGTGATTGATTGTAAAAGACACCCCGGCCGTTGACGCGATATCTGCGGGATCGGCTATCTTTTGAAAGTAGGTTTTGATTGCGATCGCTAACGCAAAAAACATGTGATCAACCACGTAAAGCCCCGCTGCCACGTTCGCGTTATCCACAAATGCGTACGCCGTGAATACGAGAATGAGGCCGGCATATTCAAACGTTAAAGCGTACTTTTCACCAATTCGCCCAATCAACGCGCCGATACGTTCGGCAAATAGCCAATTAAAAAGATGATTCACCAAAAACAAAGCGGCGATATTGCTCGCGCTATAACCAAACTTCTCGACCATTAGAAAACCGGCGAAGACAACAAATATCTGACGCCGGGCCCCTGAAAAAAAAGTCAACCCGTAGTAGAGCCAATAACGTTGCCTCAGCACCAGGGTTTTACGTTGGACGGTCTTCGATTCAAAGTGAGGGAAGCCGCGCCATAAGACGACGGCTAAAGCGGTCGCGAGCCCGCCCGCAAGAAGATAGATCCACAGGTAATCCAGTCTGGCAACATCTAACAAGATCCACAAAACGCCGTACGCGATCAACGACGTAAGCGAGCCCACCGATATCAGACGCCCGAGAACTCGAGGCGCTTCTTCTGTCGACAACCACTGTAGCGACAGCGATTGCCGGATCGTCTCCATGTAATGGAACCCGATAGACATCAACACCGCGGCGAAGTACAGCCCGTATTCCGATGGGAAAAATCCGGTCATCGCAATGCCGACACCAAATACCGCAAGTGCGATCACGGCGAAGGTTTGTTCCTTTAATAAGAGCAAGACGAACACGGTCGTAAACGCGAGGAATCCCGGAATTTCCCGAAGACTCTGAAGAATCCCGATTTCAACGCCAGTGAATGCGGCTTTTTCTATCGCGAAATTGTTGAGCAGCGCACTCCATGCGGAAAACCCCAAGGGCATCGCAATGCTTGCGACCACAAGAAACGTGACCGGCGTCTGCCATTGTCGTTGCATCAAAATACGAGTTACTAGCGAGGGCCTGACAACATGCTAGATTACACCATTGTCGCGAAAACCCGTGAATCCAGCGGATTCAGATGGAATAGGCTCGCTTCCATGTTGAAAAAAATGCGCACCTGCACCTGGGCCCCCACGGTCTTTGCCGGACCACAAGTTACAGGGGATAACAAACGAGATTCGGCTTTTCCTGGACACGAAGTACTAGAACTACATGTTCTCCCGCGCATCAAGAAAATCGAAAAACTCGGCCTCTCCCACCTCCTCATCGCTCAACGTTGGTGGGGGAGTGGCAAAGAGATGGAGGGCTCATCGCTGGATTGTCTAGCCATGACGGCGTACCTCGCGGCACACACAAATCGAATCAACTTGGTCACCGCCATTCATCCCGGTTTCTTCGAAGCCACCGCCATTGCTAAATGGGGCGCCACCATGGAATGGCTTTCAGGTGGACGATGGTCGATCAACGTCACCAGCGGTTGGAACCTAAGAGAATTCGATATGTATGGTATCGACTCGCTCGAACATGACCAGCGTTACCAACGCTCAAGCGAGTTTATCGACGTTCTACGAGGCGCCTGGACGCAATCTCCGTTTAACTATCACGGCGAGTTTTATCACTGCGAAGAGCTGCAAGTGGAACCTACACCCTCGACGCCTATTGAGATATTTCAGGGTGGTCAGTCCGAGGCGTCAATTCAAATGGCGGCGTCTAAATCGGACTGGATGTTTCTAAACGGAGGATCCCTTGAGCGTATCGAAACCATCGTTAACAAGGCCCGCCTCGCCATGGAATCGAGTGGTAGGACACTTCGCTTTGCACTCTACGCGGCACCCGTATGTCGAGATTCAGACGAGGAAGCCTGGAAAGTCATACAAGAACGGGTTCGCGCCATCGACCCTAGTTTCGCGAAAAAACGACGCCGTGCGACCGAAGGTGCGCAGGGCATGTGGTCGAGTGATGATGAGTTATCGCTGCTTGATACCAACGAAGGCTACGCCTCGCGTCTGATCGGAAGTCCCGACACCATCATTGGGCGCCTCGAAGCATTTCAAGAGATTGGGATCGAAATGCTCCATTTCGATACGTCGGACGAGCAATTTCTACGCGACGTTCTTCCCGAGATCCAATAGCCCAACACAACGATTGACGCCGTCGTTAATCAGGCAATCCCAATATTCGCTTGGCGATAATATTGAGCTGTACCTCCGACGATCCACCTTCAATTGAATTTGCCTTGGAACGCAGCCATTCGCGGGTGGTACCAAGTTCACGGCCCGTAAAAGCATCCCCTCCCCAACCCAGCATTTGACTGCCCATAATCGAGAGCATGAGATCGAACCGATCTTTGTTTTGCTCGGTCCCATAGAGCTTAAACATCGAAGACAGGAACGTGGGCGCGTTACCCGAGTCGGACTCCTCCCCGCTTCGCCTCATCGTCAAACCATACACACGGTCGTTCATACGGTGTTTCAGCAAGCGCTCCCGAATGTCTGCATCTGCGATACGACCGTCGCTTTCACCGAGATAATCCTTGGCTATTTCTTCCATCGTTTTCGCACGCTGCGAGCTACCCCCAATGCCACCGATCGACGTTCGCTCGTACTGCAACAACCGTTTCGCGACGGTCCAACCTTTGTTCACTTCACTCACGACATTCTTCTTCGGTACGCGCACGTCATCGAGGAAAGTTTCGCAAAACGGTGACATGCCGCTAATGAGCTGAATAGGTTTGACTGTCACCCCGGGCGTTGCCATATCGAAAAGAATGAAAGAGATCCCCTCGTGCTTCGGTGCGTCGGGATCGGTTCGAACTAGGCAGAACATCCAATCGGCAAAATTCGCACCCGAGGTCCAAATCTTTTGACCGTTGATGATGTAATCGTCGCCATCTCCAACCGCCTTCGTTTGCAAACTCGCCAGATCTGAGCCCGAACCGGGTTCGCTATAGCCCTGGCACCACCAGATCTCGCCTCGAATGATTTTGGGTAAGTGCTCCAACTTTTGCTCTTCAGTTCCGTATTCCAAGAGCGCTGGGCCAATCATCGACAGGCCCATGCCGGTGTGGGCCGGCCGGGCGTTAATTGCCCGCAATTCCTCCCCGAGTATCTGTGCCTCTTCTTGGTTGAGACCCCCACCTCCGTATTCCTTAGGCCACGTCGGTGCTGTCCATCCCTTTTCGGCCATACGATCAAGCCACTCTTTACCTTCGGGATTCGGGTAGGTTGCGCGCCGCCCTCCTCCCGTACCCTCGCCCGGGCCGGCAGGTTGGCGAATAGAAGGTGGGCAACTCTCATCGAGCCATGCCCGGGTTTCTTCTCTAAAACTCATGCGATCGCCTCAATCTCTGTGCCTCGCACCATTACGAGGGCCGGTTGTTGAACACATGCCAAATCACTTAGCGGGTCTCCTTCAAGAAACACGAGATCCGCCGACAATCCCGGAGCAATTGTGCCCGCAATATCAGCGATCGCCAATGCCCTGGCGGCCTCCGTTGTCGCTGAACGTAAAGCCTCAAACGGAGTGAGCCCGGCGTAATGAGAAAATACAGGCAACGCTTTCGCTAGATCTTCGTGCCGGACATTGGGAATGCCAGCATCCGTCGACGCCACCAGTCGAACACCTGCGCGTTTAAGACCCTCGAAATTTTTCGAAATCCGTGCTTCAAATTTTCCATCACCGCCTCGAAAACGCGCCCAGCCAGCATTAACAGTTGGCGACACCCACACACCCTGAGCCGCCATTTCAGCCGCAATCTCAGGATCGTAATCCTGGCGCGAACCATCTTTACCAAGCCACGAACAATGCTCAACAGTGGTTACCCCGGCCGCGGCGGCATTCCCGATACCTTCGGTTCCATGGCAGTGGGCGGCAACTTCATATCCTGCCGTTTTCGCGTAGGCGACAATCTTGCACGTTTCATCTCGACTAAATTGAGCAGCACCCGGCTCGCTACCGCGGGTCAAATTGCCTCCAGTCGCCATGATCTTTATCAGATCTACCCCATGTTCTCGTTGGCGCTCGATCACTGCAAATGCATCAGCCGCATGGGCAGATTCACCACCCCAAAAGTGGCAGTGACCCGCAATCGAGGTCACCGGTTGCCCGGCGCAAAGAAGTCGTGGTCCGATGATCTCGCCTCGATTAATACGATCCCGTAATTCGAGCTCCAGCCACTCACCACCGCCAAGATCCCTTGCGGTCGTC
>Ga0209228_1001518_pt1 | contig 11593 bp, 12 predicted proteins | sample METZYME_3_150m_FD_187547 | JGI IMG/M metagenome (GOLD analysis project Ga0209228, IMG submission 187547) | Marine microbial communities from oxygen minimum zone in mesopelagic equatorial Pacific - METZYME_3_150m (SPAdes) (version 2) | ecosystem: Environmental > Aquatic > Marine > Oceanic...
GAGATCGGAGCCCACCGCCGCCACCTCTACGAGGGTGAGGGCCATCAGGCCGCCGAAGTTCATCCAGTATGCGTCTTTGCCCATGATTGTGTTTGACATGTTTTCACCTCAGTACAGATAGAAGAATGGGAACACGAGGACCCATACCAGGTCGACGAAGTGCCAGTAAAGGCCGAAGTACTCGATTGAGACAGCGCTCTGGGGCTTGTATGCGCCGGTCCATGCCTTGTAGGTCAGGTAGGTCAGCCCGACTATCCCGCCGAGCACGTGGGCACCGTGCGTGCCGGTGGTGACATAGAACATCGTTGCGCTGACCCTTATGTTGGCCACCATATGGGCCCCGGTGGCCTCATCGATGTAGTTGTGTGATTGGTAGTGGTCGTTGTTGATCAGGTAACCCTCGCTGTACAGGGAGTGTATCTCGTGCTCGTGGATTCCGAGGAAACCTATCTCCGGAACATGGAAGCCGATGAACCACTCGACCATCTTCAATGTCAGGAAGAGGACCGCCAAGCACCAGGTCGCGCCTAGGTAGCGGTAGACCCTCTTCCTGCGAACATCCTCGTCGACGCTGCCCTCGGGCTTGTGCGCCCAGCGCAGAGCCTGCACGATGGTGAACGACGAGATAATCAGCGCGAAGGTGTTGATGGCCCCTGGGGCTATGTGCCACCAGCTCGAGGCAATCAACTGGCTCGCCGGCTCGTAGCAGGTTACTGCGACGCCCTCCACCCAGTTCCCTGACTCGAACACGGTGTCGCAGCGTGGTATCCCCTGCCGATAGCGCATGTAGGTCGAGAACAGAGAGCTGAAGATCATCATCTCCGACCACAGGAAGACCCACACCCCGACCTTGCGGATCTGGACATTCTTGAACGGGACCCCGCGCGCGCGAGGCTCGTAGGCACCGTCGAATGACATGTCTTGACGCCACCATACTATGAACGCCGACGCGATGACGGCGAGCCCGACGAAGACCATCGGCAGGAAGCTGGAGTCGTACTCGGTGAAGGAGATCATCCTGCCGAACATCAGCAGGAAGATGCCGACGCCGATTGACAGGATGATTGGGGCGAATGAGTTGTGCGGCGCACCGTGGCCCCAGTCATGCGGGCCCCACGGGCTAGGGTGGTGTTCGTCATGGCCGTAGTCATCGCTCAATGAGACCCCTCCTCTGCTGCATCGTCGGCTACCATGAGCCTCTGGAACCACTTGCCCCATCTACCCGGCTCGTTCGCCACATGCTCATTGGCGTCAGTCAGTACTGGGAGATTATGCGGGTCGAAGCTGGGCGTAGGTGGCGGCGACGAGCACATCCACTCGAAGGACCAGCCGCCCCAGGGGTCGGCGGGGGCCTTCTCGCCACGGACCAACGTCTTGATCATGTTAGCAACCAAGAACAGGTTGCTGGCGAAGAACAGGAAGGCGGAAATCGAAATCAGCATGTTCCAATCAGCAGCCCACTCCGGCAGAGCCTGGAAGTCATCGGTGGTGATGTAGTAGGTGTGCGTCCTCCTAATCATCCCAACCACACCGAGTCGGTGCATCGGCCAGAACAGGGCGTTGTAGGAGATGAAACCGGTAAGGAAGTGCAGTACACCGAGCCTCTCATCCAGCATCCTGCCGGTCATCTTGGGGTACCAGTAGTAAATGGCGGCGTAGAAGCCGAAGACAGTGCCGCCCACTAACACATAGTGGAAGTGAGCGACGACGAAGTATGTCTCGTGCAGGTGCACGTCCATGCCCATCGACGGGAAGAACATCCCTGATATCCCACCGAGCGTGAAGGTGACTAGGAAGCCCAGAGTCCATAGCGTGTGCGTGCGGTAGACGAGGGAGCCACCATGCATCGTCTTGAGCCAGTTGAATACCTTGATTCCAGTAGGTACTGCGACCAACATCGTCGTCAGCATGGTGACGAACCTGAGGGTGGGCGACATTCCCGAGGTGAACATGTGGTGCCCGTACACGATGAAGGACACCAGGCCAATTCCAGCCATCGCGTAGACCATCGATTTGTAGCCGAAGATGGAACGGCGGGCGCTGGTTGCTATGACTTCGGAAATCACTCCAAACGCAGGGACGATGACCACGTACACCTCGGGGTGTCCGAAGTACCAGAACAGATGACTCCACAGTAACGGGTCACCACCCGCCGCTACGTCGTAGAACGCCGTACCTATGGTCCGATCCAGAAATACTTGGATAAGCCCGACTCCGAATGCTGGGATTGAGAGGAAAAGCATCAGGTTGGCGATTAGAATAGACCAAGTGAACAGAGGCATCTGGAACCAACCCATGCCCTCGGCCCGTGCTACTGCTATCGTAGTCAGGAAGTTGATTCCGGTGAGCGTGGATGATGCTACTAGCATGATTTGCCCAGCAGCCCACATGCTAACGCCCGCATGCGCGGTTTCGGTCACGACATAGGGCGCGTAACCGGTCCATCCCGTATCGGCGCCACCACCGGAGAACACCCCGGTGAAGATCAGCAACGCGGCTACGGGCTGCAGCCAGAACGAGAGGGCGTTCAGGCGAGGGAAGACCAGGTCGGCCGCGCCTATCTGCAGAGGGACGATCCAGTTGGCGAAGCCCGCTATCAGTGGCATGGCAGCCAGGAAGATCATCGTGGTCCCGTGCAAGGTGAAGAACTGGTTGTAGTAGTCCTGACCGATGAAGTCGTTACCGGGAGAGGAGAGCTGCACCCGTATCATCATCGCCATAATGCCACCGACCCCAAGGAAGAACAGGCCCTGCACGAAATACAGCGTGCCTATCTTCTTGTGATCGGTGCTGGTCAGCCATTCCGTTATCCACGGAGCGAATTTTTCCCACTCGAAACCATCCGGGTTGTTCCGGTAGAAGACATACAACACGACTATGCTGAGCAGCACCGCGGAGACGACAATCAGTGTGGCCAGCACCTTGAACGGGTCAACCTCTGGAGGTGGAGGTGGGCCGAAGCCCAGTACAGTCGCCTCGGCCTTGTTCCACATGTCGCCACTGGAGCCACTGTCGCCCTCGTTCCCGTTAACCGAGTTCGCATGTAGCACGAAAGCAACATCATCGCCACTATCTGGCGATGTCCACTCGAGGGTCCAAGAGCGCTGATCGTTGCCTTCTACGGTATGTGTGGCTTCGCTGGCCCCCATCAGTTGGGTGGATGAATCCACTGTGGCGAATGAGCCACCGCTGGCCCAGAGGTTGAATCCGCCGACATTCGCGTTGCCCTCATCCCCGGGTCCTCCGGTGAAGGAGACCGTGACCGCATAGGTCGTCGATGCGTTGTAGGACTCGGGCAGTCCCGATATCGAAGCAGTGACTGAATCGCTTGCTGCCGTACCGTGACAATTGCAGCCAGTATCCTTCACCCCGGAGATTCCACTCGGAAGGGAAGTGACCGAGGGGGCTACCACCATGGCCAGAGCCAAGATGGATAGGATGACGAGACGGCGCGACATCACTGCATCCTTGTTCATGTTTACACCTATCCATTCACTGTGATTTGAGCCGTCATGTATGCGTGATTGTCACCACAGAACTCCGCGCACAGCATCAGGAACGACGTCTCCTCGGTTGCCGGCATCCACAGATTCAATTCGTAGCCTGGCACGACATCCTCCATCATCCCGAATCCGGGGTTCTTCACCGCATGCGTGACATCGAGTGAAGTCAGTATGGCGAGATATGTCTCGCCGGCTTTGAGGTTCAACAGAGGTTTGGTCTCACCCTCTACAATGGCGAAATCAGTGGAACACAGGTCCTCGGACAGTTCCATGCAATCGAAGTCCCAGAACCACTGCTGACCGGCGATGCCGATCTCGTGATAGCAGGTGGAGCGGACGTATCCGTCATCGTCGATGTAGTTTTCAGAGGATTCTCCCTCCGCGCACTCGCCCCCGTGGAATCCGTCATCACCGGTCTGGCTCCAGACTGCATCGAGTGGCGCCCATGAGATGTAAGTAAGCCAGACTATGAGAATGAACGGCAAGACAGTCCATGTGACTTCGAGTCGCAGATTGTCGTATTCTCTTGGGAAGACACCCACTTCTATGTTGTCGACATTAGGGCTCTCACCATCGTCCGAGCGATAGAAGTAAGAGTGATGATATAGCCACCCGAAAGCAATGGCCGCAACGAATACCGACCACAGGATGTAGTCTTCCCATAAGGCATCGTATAGCGGGGTCACTCCAGCCATCGCTATCTCTCATCCCAACGCGTGCGAAACACCCTCATAAGTATCGCGGAATCGACATCTGGAGAGTCCGCGAAGAGTAACCGAGAAATGACTTCAAGGGGGTGCGGATTTAGACCCCCTGAAGATGCCTCCGAGTTGGCTGAGAGATGATGATGGCGACAGCATCATCGATGTAGATGTTCAACCCGCAGCCCACAGAGCAGAAGTAGTCGGAATCGAATCTTGGAGGGGCCGTCTGAAGGTTACCGTAACCGCGCGACCGCAAGGCGGTGCAGCCAATCTGGCGTTGCTGGATACACTAGCTGAGTGGATTGGGGTGAAGAGGTCCGAGTTGAGCATTGAGAGGGGCCATTCCAGCCGCCGCAAGAGCGTTCGGGTGGCCGGAGTTCAGTCAGGGGCCATTGAAGGGCTTCTGGAGGGCTGACGATGTCCACTAGGGAGGGTCTGCCTGACTGGGTCAACGAGCGGGCCCGGAAGGCGGGTCCGCCGGACCGCGAGATTCGCTTCCAAGCCGCGGCCAAGGCCATCGCCGAAACCATCCTCAGAAACCGTCCATCTGCAGGTTCCCCCGACTGCCCGGTGATGGTCGAGGGAATCAAGGATGAACGAACTCTCCGGGTGTTGGGATTCTCCGGGACCATAGAGAAGGTGAATCGCGGCTGGGACCGCTCTCGACTCGTCGCCTATCTTCACGACACCTACGGTACCCGCAACAATGCCGACAACGGACCACCGCTGATCCTGCTGATGGACTGGGACAGGACCGGAGGCAGATTACAGACTGGTCTAAGGGACAGGCTGATGGCCCTCGATGTCCCCGTGGACGAGGAGCTTCGAAGAGTGCTACTCAAGGTGATGAAGCCGGAAGGGAGGACGGTGGAGTCCCTGGCCCCACACGCCAAATCGCTTCTTCCGATGATTGAGGAGCAGCTCGAAGCACTGGACTGACTACTCGTCCGGCAGAGTGGTCGGCGATTCCTTGACGGTGTTCAGGACGAGGCGGGTTACCGAGCGCTCGACACCGTCGACTGACATGACATTCTTGATCAACTCGTCCAAATCACTCCTGTCGCGGGCTCGAGCGACGACCATGGAGTCGAAGTCACCGGTCACATCGTACACTCCGTAGACGCGCGGGTCCTTGGCGATCTTCTCCTGGATCTCGATCAGACGACCCTTCTGTATGCGCAGCCCGATGACGACATTCAGGTCCCACCCAATCTTCTCGGGGTCCAGCAGCACGGTGTACCCTTGAATCACACCGGCCTCCTCGAGTTTGTGTACCCGATTGCTTACAGTGCCTAGGGAGACGCCCACTTCTTCGGAGATTTTGCGCATCGATGTCCTGGCGTCTCGCTGCAGTACTGAGAGGATGCGACGGTCGGTTTCGTCTAGCATGCAATCACCAGGAGTTACGGAGTCCGCGATACGGCTATTGAACATATGCCGGTGACTAGGATAGTAGCTTGGACGAATGTTCATCGAGATGGCCGCTATCACTCTTCTTTCTCAGTTATCGACAATCCGCGTTTGAGTGAGAGAATCCGGCGCTCTGCTTTACCCAGCATCAAGCTCACCCGTACGCCGACCCACACCGGCACGCAGTCCCGGGTGGCTTGATCGATGAGAATGTGACCGCCTCTTACGGCATTCACCCCAGCATCTTCAGGGGACATCTCCTCATCTGCAAGCAGACCATCGATGATATCACCATCGACCTCGCTTGATGCGTTCGGCAGCCTTGGAGCCAGTTCGTGTGCCGCCCCCGCGACAATCCTCTCGACAGCATCTCCTCGCAGGCGCGCGGCACTGAGTCCAAGATGGATGACTTTGAGCGGGCGCCAGCGTCCGCCTGGAATCCTCGTCCGACCACCGCGACGACTCCTCTCGGACTCCCAGACATCATGCACCTCGGGAGTTGAAAGCAGCAGTCGCTTGCCACGCAGCCAGAGGTTTTCTGGCAACGCCCCCCAAGCCGTCTCGGCAACTGAGGCGACCTCGTCTGGAATCGGGCGGGGGGAGTTTTCGGAGTCAGCCTTAACCTCCTCGGCGGACATATTCACCTCGACCTCGGGAGCCGGGCGCCCGGGGGCGTCCTCGGACCTCTCCAGCACAGCGAGGAAGAATCCACCTCCTCCTATCTTGTCGTTCCACACGCGCATGGAGCGAGGCAGTTGCGAGGCGATGCCCTGCTCGCTGGGTGGCCGCATGGATTCAGGCATCTCGACCACAGCGACCCCGCCGTCATCGTCTAGACTGGGCCAGTCGGCGCGTCCGGCCTCGCCGGGCACATCGGGAAGCAGTTCCATGACCGATCTCATGTCGACGCCCTCGGAGTTGCGTAGCACCTCAGCAACAACCGCCTCGTCTTCGACCGGGTCGAGCGAACAGGTCGCGTAGACTACCCTTCCACCGGGCTTCACCAGCGCCACAGCCCGCGACAGCAGGGCGACCTGCAGGTCGTGGAGGGAATATCCTCCGGAGGGGAGCCACTTGCCCCAGACATCGGGGTTCTTCCTAGTGGTCCCCGAACCGGTGCAGGGGACATCGACCAGGATCCTGTCGAAGCCCGATTCGGGGACACGCGGGATGTACCGACCGTCGTGGTGCACGACGACCGGGGTTCTGGATCCGTGCCTCTGTACGTTAGTCACCAGCATGTTGACCCTAGAGTTCACAACCTCGTTTGCGAATACCGCCCCCGCTTCTCCCAGGTGCTCTGAGATCTGAGTCGTCTTGGAGCCGGGCGAGGCGCACATGTCGAGAACCACCTCCCCGGGCTGAGCGTCCAGAGCGATTGCTGGCAGCATCGAGACCGCCTCCTGGCGAGTCAGTCTGCCAGTCTCGTGGAGGTCAGCCAGCGTCTCTCTGATGTCCCCTTCAGCAGCACCTCGATTGAACGGCAGCGTCCAAGCGCTGCCGGGTCCGGTGAACCACTCTATCCTCTCGGAACCTATCCCCTCCAACCAACCCTCCGTCCATTCTTCGTCCGACCTCAGTGGGTTGACGCGGACCGTCTCGGGCAGCCTTTCGAACGAGCCCGCGAGCCAATTCTCCGGATCGCCCCTCCAGACTGACACCGCGCGCAGCAGAATGCTCTCCCGCGCTAGTCGGTCCCAGGGCACCTCGCTCTGGCTCATGGTCCACGGGCGAGAGCGCCGCCCATCAATCACTCGATGGCGCTGTTCCGCGAGTCGAGCGCCCCGTTCGATTGGCCGTCTAGCACCGAACGGCATCGTAAATGGTTAAACCCTCGGCGAAGCGCTCGGCGTCCGCGGCGTAAGTCGCATGGGATGCACATGACAGGATTGCGTAGGAGAATTGCTAGGAGCTCAGGAGAACCAACGAAGACAGATTCGAAGGGGGCGACCAGAAAACTGGTCGAACTGGTCGAGCGCGCTAGGGCAGTAGGGAGAGAGCAGGGTCCCCTCGTGCCCGTCGAAGCGCTCGTGACCATCGAGCGTGACAAGTGGATATGGCAGATCGTTGACCACGAAGTCTTGGATATCCTCAGTCACAGGCTGGTGTTTGAGTCCAACAGCGGAAAACGCCGGGAGATCCTGATGACGGGATGCATCGACACCGCGATGAGCGCGGCATCGAGGATAGTTGAGCTCGATGGCGGATGCGTCTTGATTGAGACGCTGGACCCCTGATTCGACCCCTATGGGGTCGTATTCTCTCTTCTCGCGGGCTTGAAATAGTGCAGGCAGGTGCGACGGCCGATGGCTAAGGAGGAGAAGCGCAGTGGAATCCAGCAGGCAGCTGGACTGATCCGATACTTCGACGAGGAGTCCGAGGACGCCATACAGATATCGAAGGGCTCAATTTACGCGGTCTGCATAATCTTCTCGGTAGCCATCTATCTGGCCAATTATGGAGTGTGGTCCTGGATGTGGGCCACGCTGGGATTGTGATCACTCTTCACTGGAGAGGTCGACGAAGGGAACCTCATCGAGCAGGTGCTCAGCATCGACATCATCCTGCTTCTGGGTGTTCGGAGCGACTGAGTACTTCTGGGCCAAACGCTCAGTCTCACGCACCTCCGTGCTCGGGTCGGCCTCAATGATGGCGCTGGCCGCGCGTCCCAGCGCGCGCTCGACCGCCGGGGCATTGCGGTCCGCCAAAGCGGCCCGAGCCTCCTGCAGCGCGTTGTCGGCGGCATCGAGAATTCCCTCGGCCGACTTGTCGGAACCCCTGAGTTTCCTCAGGGTGTCCTCGAGATGGTCCATCTCCCCGGCCATGTCCTCTCTCGCCCGGCTGATGAGACTCTCCCATGCCTCCTTGTGCTGTGATGAGTCGCACTCTGAGGCCTTCTCGAACCGTCGCAGTCGCGAAGCCTCCCAAGGATTCCTGCCCAGTGAGGCGACGAGGTCGTGGACGCACCTCGCTCGTAGCCCCAAGGGCCCCGTGATCTCGATTCTGTTGAGGAAACTGGTCGCGAACAGCCCGAAGCCCCAGTATGCCCGACTGGCGATGGCCAAGGACAACTCGTTAGCACGCGAGACCAACTCCCACTTCTGCTCGTCGTAGCCCGGCTGCTTTGTGAATCTGGGCGGGTCGTGGGGGCCGAGAGCCCGTAGCGCGGCTTGGGCGACATCACCCAAGAACACCTTCCCCCTCGCCCCGGGCCAGCCTTCGGCGCGAAGGTACCCCTCCTCGTCTATCGCCATCCTCGGTTTCCCGTCGCACACCTGCGCGTAGAGCACTGTGACGCTGGGGTCCGACCCCACAGGTCGCTCTGAGCCGTCAGTCACGGACCTCTGCGAGCGCGCGACGGATTGAACGTTGCGCGCTGGTGGGAACCGCTAAGACCCTCCAAATCGAGCGCATCTCATGCCGCGTCGAAAGTACGGAAGGCTCCAGAAGGTGGTCGAGCGCCCCCCTTCTGACAATTGCAGCAGGTGCAGAGCGGGGAAGCACTGCCCTATCCCGTCCCACCCGGGATTCTCCATACCAGCGGACCGCGAGTGGCAGGGTCCCGAGTCGGTGGACAAGCGCGGCAACAAGAAGAACCCGGCTAGGAAGTAGTCTCAAGGGACTCTCTGGTAGGGAGCCTCGCTGACATCAGGCAACGCCTCTTCGGCTTCGATGACCGTGACCTCGTCTGAATCATCGGTAGCGGCTCCTTCCCTCTGGGCACGGTGGTATATCTCCCTCAGAGTCTGATCGCCGATCTCCAAGTACACCCTCGTCGTTGCAATGCTGGCGTGACCCAGTAACCTCTGGATGGTGACGAGGTCGGCGCCGCGTTCCAGAAGCCCGGTAGCGAAGGTGTGCCGAAGCGTGTGCGGGCTGAGGCGGGAGCGCGGTATCTCGGCAGCGTCAGCCAGCCTGTCCATCAGTTTCTGGACCGAGCGCGGATTCATCCTGCGGCCCCTGCTGGAGAGCAGGAGTGAGCGTTGCTCGTCTTCGCGGTCGCAGATGTCCATCCTGGTATTTCGAATCGGAGTCCAGCCCTCGATGGCCTTCACCGTAGCTTGGGTGAACAGGACCGTGCGGTCCTTCTCCCCTTTACCACCGATTACCAAGGCTGACATGTCATCGGTGTCGACATCATCCGTGTCCAGCCCGCACAACTCTGAGACCCGCAGGCCGGTGTCTAGGAGTATGGTCACTACAGGTTGCGCCAGCGGGTCTTCTGACTGGCTTGCGGCCGATCTGACTCTGCGCAACTCTTTGCGCCCCAGGGTCCGTGGCAGCGAGCGACTCCGGTTAGGCCTCTGTATCCAGTCGGGTATCGAGTGCCCGACCCACTGCAGGAGGTGCGAAGCAGCGGCGATTCTGGCGTTCACGGTCGCCGGCTTGAGTTCGCCTATCGAGTTCAGCCAGGAATCGAGCCTGCCTCGGTTCGGGTCTACCCTCGAGTGAAATTCCAAGACACTCAGTGCCTTAGCCCCGTCCCAGTCTAAATCGCCCTCTCCCGGCAGCGCCGTCGTGCTGAGGGTCCGAGCCGCGACCGTGTAGGCACGGATTGTGTGCTCGCTCTTCTTCTCGGTCCTCAGTCGCTGGGTCCAGCAGTCGAACCAAGGCAGGCTTGAGAGGCTGTGAAGCCTGGGGGGGAGGGGGGAACTGCTCCCTCTTCCGATGTCCGTGAGTCTGTTTCCGAGCCGTCCCCCTAGACCGATATTAATCCAGGACCCCGCACCATCTTCATTCTGTTCAGTCAATTACCTCGCCTCTTAGCCGCGAACGGCCGTGCATCCCTGCCCTTACGGGCGAGCCCAAGTCCGCCTATTCAGACTTGAATGCTTCTCTCCCCGAAGGGGTGAGAACCCTCGTTTGGAACACGGCTTGAAAGAGCCGTCACGATTCAATCGTAAGCCTGCGAGTAGTCGCTGACTCCGTTGCTGTCCGTAGCGGCGCTGTCCGAGCCGCCTTCTGCTGCCTGTGTTTCGCGCAGCCTTCTGTCCAGGAGTTCGACTACCTTTCCAGCGACAATCTTCCCACAGGCAGATTCGATGCCCTCGAGCCCGGGGCTCGAGTTGACCTCGAGGACCAGAGGGCCGCCACGCGACTCCAGCATATCGACTCCAGCGAAGTCGAGGCCGAGGGTCTTTGCCGCCAGACAGGCTATCTCGGACTGCCTCTGTGAGATTTCGATTGGCTCGACGCTTCCACCGAGGTGGAAATTGGAGCGAAACTCCGAGCCGTGCGCCTTGCGACGCATGGCCGCCACGACTTCCTCACCCACGACTAGGGCACGGATGTCCTGGCCGTGTGATTCCTGGATGTACTCTTGGATGAGAGGCCTCATGTCGCGCTCAAGCATCTGATACACCAACTGGCGTGCCTGCTGGTCCGAGCGAGCGAGGAAGACGCCGGAGCCATGGGTGCCCTCGTTGGCCTTCACCACACAAGGAGTGCCACCAACGAGGTTGACTGCGCGGGCGGTGCCTTCCCAGTTCCCGACATGCGCGGTGACGGGCACGGGTATTCCGGCACCGGACATCATCTTGCAGGACAGCATCTTGTCGCGACTGTTCTTGATGCCCGTGCTCTTGTTGATCACGATGGCCCCCGTGCTCTCGAACTGACTCAGCACGGAAACGCCTCTGTCGGTAATCGAGTAGCCAATCCTCGGGATGACCGCTTCGCATTCCACTGGCCATCCCTTGTTGAAGATCCTGACTCCGGTGTCGTCGATGACATAGTCCAGGGACAGCGGATCGATGATCCGTACCGCCCAACCGGCCGCCTCCGCTTCCTCGACGAGCCGCTTGGTGCTGTACAGGCCGGGGCCTCGGGACAGGATGACCAAGCGGGGGTCCATGCCCTGCGCCGACCAGCGTCACTTCTTGAGTCCTTTGCATCCGGAGGCGCTCTCACACCCACGAGTGCGCGTCCTGCAAGGCAGGACGCCGAAGGGGTTGAAAGCCTCCTCATTAGGCTGGG
>Ga0209228_1001523_pt1 | contig 11584 bp, 6 predicted proteins | sample METZYME_3_150m_FD_187547 | JGI IMG/M metagenome (GOLD analysis project Ga0209228, IMG submission 187547) | Marine microbial communities from oxygen minimum zone in mesopelagic equatorial Pacific - METZYME_3_150m (SPAdes) (version 2) | ecosystem: Environmental > Aquatic > Marine > Oceanic | place...
CCGGGGGCCGTATCGCCATACGTCCGCCAGCCGATGCCCCGTTCGTTGCCTCCGACCAGATCATCGCCGGGAACGTGCTCCTCTACGGGGCCACCGGAGGTGAGGCGTTTTTCCGGGGGCGAGTCGGCGAACGCTTCTGCGTCCGTAACTCGGGCGCTACTGCTGTGGTCGAGGGAATCGGTGACCACGGTTGTGAGTACATGACCGGGGGACGAGCTGTGGTGCTGGGACCCACCGGGAGGAACTTCGCCGCCGGGATGTCGGGAGGAATCGCCTTCGTGTACGACCCCAATGGTTCCTTCCCCGCACGTATCAACCGTGAGATGGTTCTCGTGGAGGCCGTGGCCGCTGATGACAAGGCCTGGCTAAGGGACCTGCTGGTCCGCCATCAGGTGGAAACCGGATCAGAGGTCGCTGAGCGGATCCTGTCTAGTTGGGAAATCGAGTCCAGCCAGTTCGTCAAGGTCATGCCGGCTGACTACAAGAGAGTCCTGGAAGCGGCAGCGGCCGCTCGAGCGGCCGGACGCGATGAGGTGGCGGCGATTATGGCCTCCACCGGAAACTGAACTGAAAGCGAAAGGGGGACAACCATGGGGGACCCACGCGGCTTCATCAAGCACGATCGGCTCCTACCGGACCGACGGGCGGTACCGGTACGGCTGCGTGACTGGAAGGAGGTCTACGAGCCGTTTAGCGAGGACCATCTCCGCACGCAGGCCAGTCGCTGTATGGACTGCGGCATCCCCTTCTGCAACAACGGTTGCCCGTTGGGGAACCTCATCCCGGACTGGAACGACCTTGCGTGGCGTGGTCACTGGCGGGAGGCCATCGAACGCCTCCACGCCACCAATAGTTTCCCCGAATTCACGGGACGCCTGTGTCCCGCTCCGTGTGAGGGGGCTTGCGTCCTTGGAATCGACGAGCCACCAGTGACCATCAAGCAGGTCGAGGTCTCAATCGTGGACCGGGCGTGGGATGAGGGCTGGATCACACCGTTGGTGCCCACTGAGAACACCGGCCGCCGGGTGGCCGTTGTTGGTTCGGGGCCGGCTGGCCTGGCTGCCGCCCAGCAACTCACCCGGGCAGGGCACAACGTGGTGGTGTTTGAGCGAGCCGACCGCATCGGTGGGCTGCTGCGCTATGGCATTCCCGAGTTCAAGATGGAAAAGCGCCATCTGGACCGTCGTCTCGCTCAGATGGAGGCTGAGGGCACCGAGTTCCGCACCAACACCACGGTCGGTGTGGACCTGGCGGTCGAATCGCTCTCCCGGGACTTCGATGCCGTAGTGCTGGCCTGTGGTGCTACCCAGTGGCGTGACCTGCCCATCCCCGGTCGAGAACTGACTGGCATCCACCAGGCCATGGAGTACCTGCCGGGGTCCAACCGGGTGCAAGAGGGCGATCTGGATGCCGCTCCCATCGACGCCGAGGGAAAGGACGTCGTCATCATCGGCGGAGGGGACACCGGTGCCGATTGCCTCGGTACCGCACTCCGGCAGGGTGCTCGCTCGGTTCACCAGTTCGAGATCATGCCCCGCCCACCTGACGAGCGACCCGACTCAAATCCATGGCCGACGTGGCCGCTAGTTTACAGGGTCTCGTCGGCACACGAGGAGGGTGGAGTTCGGGAGTTCGCCATTAGCACTTCGGAGTTCGTGGGTTTTGATGGCCGTCTGGCCGCACTACGTACCCATCGAGTCGGACAGGTGTTCGTCGAAGGTCGGACGTCATTTGAACCCATAGAGGGTTCCGAGGAGGACTTCCCAGCCGACCTGGTGTTCTTGGCCATGGGCTTCACCGGCCCCGAACGCAACGACCTTTTGGACGGCCTCGGCGTGGAGTTGGACGCCCGCGGCAACGTTGCCCGTGACGACGACTTTTGTTCGTCGGTCGACGGCGTCTACGTGTGCGGCGACATGGGGCGTGGCCAGTCGTTAATCGTCTGGGCGATCGCCGAGGGTCGCTCCTGTGCTGCTGCCGTGGACCGGGCGCTGTCAGGTGCATCGCAGCTTCCGGTCCCGATTGCCGTCTCGGACGCTCCGATCCGCTGACATTCAGTCGGGACACCGGTGGGCCATGAACCAGGAGGCACCCAACAGCCGCGACCCAGGACCCGACCAACTTGTGTCGGTCCACATGGTTTTGGTGCACCGCAATCGGGGCGCCACGGGACGGCGGACTATTCAACGATTCCTGGACCAGGCCAGGGAAGCCGACCTCGACATCGCGATGACCGTGGTCGACAATGGGTCGGACCCCGGCCAGTTGGCACTCCTGCGTGACGGCCTGCCGGATGAGGTTACGGTCGTGGAAGCCGGTCGAAATCTGGGCTTCGGACCCGGAGCCAATATCGGACTGGCCCGCTGGCTGGCATCCGACTCGTCCGTCTGCCTGCTGGCGCCCCACGATGCCCGGCCGGCCTGTGGGACCGTCGGATCGATCGTCGACCAACTGACGTCCCATCCCGAAGCCGGGCTGGCCTGTGCCGACGTGGGCGACGGCCAGTTACCCCGAGTGCAACCCTGGTTGGGCCCGATCGGGGAGTCCTTGGAATCAGACGACGATTCGGATTTCCTCCCTCGATGGGAGCTAGTGGACTACCCACACGGAACCCTCATGGCGCTGACGCGTGACTGCGTGGAACAGATCGGCGTGTTTGATGAGAGGTACTTCGCCTACTGCGAAGAGGCCGACTTGGGCCTCCGGGCGAGGGCAGCCGGCTGGGAGGTCGGCCTAGTGAGGGGTGCACTGGTCGAGAACCCCGAGAGCAACGCTGACGCTGCCGTCATCGACTACCTGATGGTTCGCAACACCCTGCTCCTGCTGCGGGTGCACTTCGGGCTAGCAAACATGGCATTCCGTATCGGTGTGGTGATAGCCGAGCACGTGGTCGGCTGGTGGCGTCCTACGGTGCGGGCTCCGTACCACTCGGGATGGGCTCGGTTTAGGGCGGTCGTGGATGCCGTCATCGGTCGATTCGGACCACCGTCCGGCTAAAAGGGTTGAGCTCCCAGGAAATCGAGCGCGGCGTCGATGAACCCGAAGTCCTTCGGCGTGGCGAAGTGGTCCACACCCCGGAGAAGGCGGTGAGTCCCGGCTGGAAGCGCCGCGACCAGCGGGTCGGCCGGTCCGGCGAAATCGCGATCACCTAGAACCACCAGCACCGGCACAGCCACCCCGGCCAGAATCTCGGGGGTGAAAAAGCGGCGGTCTGGACGAGACAGGAATGCGGCCATGGCCGCTCGTAAATCAGGGTCGACCTTTGCATCCCTGGAGGATCCCGCCTCGGGAAGGTCCGCGAAATAGCGGAGTTGAGGATCATCGGACATTCCGGTGCGGACTGCTTCGGCGATTACTTGCCAGCGCTCCGAGTCTCGTTCGAACAGGTTGGCCCCCACTCCGGCAACCACGACTCGGCGGAACCGCCCCGGGTGATGAGCTGCCAACCAGAGGATCACCGACGCTCCAGCTGAGAATCCGATGGCGTCCACTGCCTCATCTGGCATGGCGGCCAATACATGGTCCTCGAGGTCCCGATAGGCCTCCGGATCGGTCGGGTGGGGTGCCTCCCCGTGACCTAGAAGATCGACGGCAATCGTGGTCCGCTCGGCGTCAGCCAATAGGTCCAGCCAGCCGTTAGACCGCCAGGTCGCCGATGCCGAGGTCCCAAAGCCATGGACCAGCAGGACCGGTGGACTGGCCTCTAAATGGCTGGTCAAATCGGTCTCGGACGCAGTACTCATCTCAGGAAAGTTACCGCTGGGCCGGTGATCAGTACGATTGGGCATGTGGCGCCCCAGCGACTCCTTCTGGCCGTCGGCCTTCCGCTGGGCATTCTGATAGCCGTCTTGTCTCCGGCGTGGACGGGTTACGACGAATTCACCCACTTTGCCCGGGTGGTGGACATCGCTAGCGGGAACCTCGAGCCGGGCCCAACGCCGGATGGCATCGGTTCGGTCATCCCCGAGGCCCACCGGGAGGCCACCACCCAGATCATCCTTGACCACCAAGCTGGACGTCCACCGTGGACGATGACTTCGATCACCGCCCTGTTGGAGCACCGGCCAGATAGCCAAATGGCGTTTGTCGACACCCGGCCTACCGCCGCGTCGACACCGGTGGCCTACCTGCCGGCAGCGGTGGGTGCCATGGTTCCGGTCGCCGTGGACGCACCCGGTGTCCTGACGCTCTGGGCGGGGCGCCTAGCGTCCCTGTGTACGTACCTGGCGTTGGCGTGGTGGGCGGTCCGGTCGGCGGCGGCTTTCCGGTGGACATTGGTGGTCGCGGCACTCGTCCCACTGAATCTGGCCATGGCCGCCTCAGTTTCGCCCGACGGGTTCACGGTGGCCGCCGTGCTGGTGGCTGTCGGATTGTGGACCCGCGTCGAAGCCGACGAATCGGTTGGCGTGGTGGCTCTCGTGATTCCCATGGTCCTGCTGGCACTGGCCAAGCCGCCGTACTTCCTGGTCCTGTGCCTATTCCCGCTCTCGGCCATCCTCCGCAGAAACGGCATCCGGATACGGGCGGCCTCTGCAGCGGCTGGGGCTCTGATTCTCGGCCTGGCGACCACGTTGACTCGTTCCTCCGAGAACTACCAGGCGGCCACCACCACCATGATCAGGCAGATTCACTACCAGCCGTCGGTCCAGCGGGATCGACTGCTGGGTGACCTACCGGGCTTCATGTGGTCCACTGTCGATACGTGGATCTCCGAGTATCCGTTCTACGTCCAGGGCTGGTTCCGGCAACTTGGCTTCTGGGAGGCCGACCTTCCAGCCGTCATCGTCTGGTTCCTCGTAGCTCTGCTCCTGGTAGCCCTCCTAGTCCTGGACGGCGACGACCTCCGGTCGCTACGAGGCGCCCGTCGGGGCCTCATGGGGGGCGGCGTGGCGATCCTGCTGATGGCCATCTATGCCGCCAGCTATGTGTATTTCACTGATCTCCCCGGCTACGAACACATCGGTCTTCAGATGGCCCGCTACTCGGCACCGCTGGCCGTTCTGGCCTTCGTGGCCTGGATTCCCCGGGCCCTGAGCCCACTGAGCGTCCGCGTTGACCGCCGATGGGCGGTGGCTGCGGTAGCCGGCGTTCCCATGGTCGCCGTAGGCGCCTCGGTGGTCACATGGCTCTGGACGGGTGCCAATACCTCGCTGAGCTGAATCTGAGCGGACGACCTGGCATCAGTCCTGTCGACTGCGCTCATCCACGAGTGCCTCGAGGGCGGCTGCGGCCAGGAGCAGTACAGCCGCTACGCCAAGTACATGGGCTTGTTCGAAGAAGAGGGGCCACACGAAGTCCCGGGGGAACCGGAAGCGGATCTGGTCGATGGCGATCCACGCTGCGGCGGTACCCATGGCCATCACGGCGGACAGGGAGGCCGTTCGATGGGGGAGGAGACCGCGTAGGGCCCCCCATGTGGCCAACGCAATCACCGGGCCGACAACCCACCATGTCGCGAGGTTGACCACTGCAAACGCGCCCACAGCCAGGGCGACGACGGTGGCCACGGACACGGAAACTGGCGTTGAGCGTCGACGATGTCCCGACACCAGCGCCGGAGGTTGTGGCACCAGAGCCGCAACGTCTCCACGACCCCTCCATGCGGCTAGTAGACACCCCAGCGCAGCCAACAGGGAGAGGCCGAGGCCGAGTCGGACCAGTCGCTGTGGATCCCATCGGAGGTACAGGTCGACGGGTCCATCCCCGGTCGGGGTAATCAGCCAGCCATTGGCGAAGCCATCGATGAGGGTTGGTGCGACGTTGGTCGTTGTACCTTCGACTGTTCCTCCGTCCAGATCGAGGCGCCAACCATCGCTATGGCTCTGGCCTAACACCAGCCAGAACGGCCCGTCAGGTCCGGTAGCCCTGACGTCCATCGCAGTACGCCCTTCCATGACCATCCGGAGATCGGGTCCCACGCGGATAGCGGACGGGGCAGTTCCTGTAGAAACCATTACCAGACGGTCCAGGTCATAGCCGGACTTAGCGCCGGGGCGGATTCTGAGACGATGAACCCCGGCTGTCAGGTCGATGGGACCGTCACACACTTCGAAGCCCAGGGGCCTCCGGGCTTGGGCATCGATGGTCGTGCCGGTGATACGGATCGGCAGCGGCGTGTCGTCGAGGATGACAAGATCGCTCCGACAACCTGTATCTAGCTCACGAGGGGGCGAGGCGAAGGACGGCCCGATAGCAGGTTCAGCTCCCACCTCGGTGATACCCACCGGAAGGATGTCGGGAAGTCCCGAGTACCAGTTCATGGTGAGCCGCTCTTGGACCTCGTCGATCCGGATCGAGAGCGTTCGGCTGGTGAATGTCGGTACATCGAGGTCCACCTGAACCACCCCGGTATTGCGATCCCATAGCGTCCCCGGGAGGGAAACGGTACCAACCGGTCCCTCGTCACCCATGACAGTCACCGTGCTTGGCGCCGAATGGAGTCCGTCGGCTCGGTATGCCAGAACAAGATTGCGGTATTCACGCGGTTCGCTCAGGGCCAGAGTCACCGCGTGACCCTCTTGAGGGCCGATGGGTGCCTGCCATGCGGTTGCCGGATCACCGTCGAATGCTGAGCGGGCCCGCGAGAACAGGTCGCCGGACAGGCTGGCCGTCGCAGTGGCTGTGCCCGATGACGGATCGCGCAGGAGGGCATTCAACAACCCGTCGGGCGCATGAGCCGACAAGCGAGCCTCTCCCCGGATGGCGAAGGTCCGCCTCCACGGCGTCTCAAAAGTCCGGTCCATGGACCGCTCCGGCTCGGTTCGGACGGGGTCTCGCGGGTCAGAGCGTTGCCGGGTGAGCACCACGGCGAGTTCGGCTCCTGGATCGCTGATGCCGAACTCTTGGATGGCATCTGTCAGGTCAGTAGGCAACACGATGGTCTCATCGGCAGATAGGGCACCGCCGCCCACTCGGCCGACGATGATCTCGGCGAACCCCACACCGGTCACCCCGGCGTAGTGGTCCAGTGAACCCACGTCGGTGGACCGGATCTCCAACACGATGCGCGTTACCGCCTCCCCGGCCGCCAGGGCGAGTCGCTGGCCCGGCGCCACGCGGGAGGACTCATCGAGGTCCACCAGAATCGGCGGTCGGTTGTCCAACTCGACGGCCAACTCGGTGATCCAACGATTCTGACCCCGCAGTTGGGCCTGTTGGAGCACCAGGTATGCGACCGGTTCCGGCTCGTCCAGCGTCAGGACCAACCGTTCCCCGGTTACGTGGTTGAAGGCACCAACGCTCCAGGCGGTGTCGGGGTCGCCGTCGATTGCGTGAAACGGGCGGTCACCGGGTGTGAACGTCACCGGGTTGCCGTAGCCGCTGGAGTCGACCCGCAGGCCGCGTTGGACAGCCACGGTCCGTACCCCGGGCCGATCGGCTACGACGGTCAACGCATGGTCCGAGAGATCTAGGCGCAAGGGCTCCTCGTCGGCCCGCTCGGTGTAGCCGGCCGTCTCGCGGATCGTGCCCCAGCGGTGACCATCCTTCCGGTTGGAGTCGGTGAGAACGATCCGGGCGCCGGATCCCACTAGCCGGGTCACCCAGACATGGTCAGCTGAAAATGACCCAGTCAGGAAGAGGGGACGTCCGGCCTCCAGCAGGCCCTCCCCAGCGGCGGCCACGATGCCCTCAGCATCACCGGAGACGAGGATCGGCCGGGTCGGATCAGCGGTACGGATGATGGGTGTCGGATCGACAACCGGCATCACCACGACCGGGGCCGGATGGTCGGCGTCGACGGGCCTGCTTAGGGTGTGCTGGTCGAGGAGGGGTCGCTCCGGGCCCGCTACGTTCGGTGCCGGTTCACCGAATTCGATCAGGGGATCGAAACCGGTGGCGTCACGTACCTCGGCCCAGAGGTCGGCCGGTCGGGGCGTCCGGAACCGCTCGAACTGCAGGTCTGATCGGAGCACTACGTCGCCGACGCCCATGAGTCGCGCCAACGGTGCCAGAGCGTCGGAGTCGAGGCGCCCTTCCTGGATCTCGGTGTCGAGGGCTACCAGGAGTGCCGCTGATGGCGGCGACCCCTGCGGGATGAGCTCGCGTGCTACGTGGGGACGATCCATCAGGCCAGGGAGCACAGGGTCGCCTGAGTTACCCCACCGGTAGGCCGCGAAGTCGCTACCCGGGATCTCCAGTACCCGAGTTTCGGTTCCCTGGGCGTCGAGATGGGTGGCGGCGTCCTTCCATGCAGTTGGTATCTCCTCCGGTCGCTGGACGAGGGACCCCAGCATTTCGCCCTGCCACAGTGGGGAAAGGTTGGCCACCACCAGGAAGCACAAGACGAGAGTGACGGTTCCCTCCAGCCGGGGCCGCCAGCGACTCACGGCAGTCACCCCGGCACCCAGGCAGATGGCCAGCCCCAGGAGTGAAAGGGGGAGCGCCCGAGGTGTGCTTCTTAGGGCCAGACCAGCGTCGGTGAGCGTCCACTCGCGAAATATTCGACCGAGGAACGACGGGGCGTCATAGGGGTGGGCACCGATGCCTACGAGGATTCCGACAACGATCAGGGCCAAGGCGTGGCCACGGTGCCGGAAGCGAACCGCTGCGGCACCCAGGAGGGCTAGGAGCGGCAGTGCGAACGAGAGAGGCAGAGCCCAGCGCGTGTAGGAGGTAGAAGGCTCGATCCACGCTCCGAGTCGGCCCTGACCATAGAAGTACCAGTACCCCAGCCCCCGGAAGAGTTCAGGTGCCGTAGCGGCATCCGACACCACCCGATAGTTCTCCGTTAGGTGCAACGTGGGGAGGCCATGCCCAGCCTGCACGGCCAGCCCGATCATCCACCAGAGGCCGGTGGCCATAAAGGCCACTCCGATACGGGCTCCGGCCCCTAGGACCCGCCGCCACGACACTGCACGCTCCAACCCGCTCCACAACAGCCAGACCATGGGGCCGAGGCCCACCAGGAGTAGAGAACTGGCGTTGACGCCACCCACGGTTAGGGCAAGCAGCCCGAAAATCGCCGCATGGCGCCAGCCAATGGTCCTTAACGCTCGCTCCGTCAAGCCCAGCATCCACGGCAGGCCGGCCCACGGAAGGAGGATCACCGAATGCCGATCCACGTAGTTCAGGATGTATGGGCTGAGCATGTAGGCCAGCGACGCCACCAAGATGCCGCCTTGCAAGCCATTCGTCTTCAACCAGCCACCTTGCCGGTCGACTCCCCACCCGAGGGTCCTCAGCAACCACTGCACTCCGAGGCCCGCAGCGGCTAGCACCGTTCCTAGCCAAAGTCGCTGGGCAAGCCAGTCGGGCATACCCACCACGTCGGCCAACCAGTAATAGGGGCCCATTGGCCACAAGTACCCGATGTTCTGGTGAGTGACGGTTCCCATGGCCACCTCGGGCTGCCACATCGACGTAGCCCGCTCCATCAAACGGCCAGGGTCCAGGTACAGGTAGGCCTTGGTGTCGGCGGCCAACCGCCCGGGGTCATTGAACAGGAGGGGCACGTAGGCCAATGCCAGGATTACCCACCGTTGTCCTGTGCTACTGGTGAGCCTCGGGGGCGAAACCTTCACCGGGAAGGCACCGTGCCGGCCAGAATCCTGAAGGCCTCGGTGGCCGTTCGGTCCCAGTCAAAGCGTGTGGCGAAGGTCAGGGCACCCGCTGAAAGTTGGTCCCAGCGGGACCCGACAGCTTCGACCATCAGCCCGGAGAGCGCAGAGTCGTCGGCGGCCAATAGTCCGGAGCGTCCATCGTCAACAGCGTCGCGATGCCCGGCGATGTCGGTGGCCACCGCTGGGGTCCCACATGCTGCGCCCTCAGTCAACGTCATGCCCCATCCCTCGCTTATCGAAGCACTGACTACAAGGCGGGCCCTGCGGTAGGCATCGACTAGGTCGTCATCTGAGATTCGACCCCGAAAGGCCACCGAATCGGCTACACCGAGATCCGCTACCAGGGCGAGCAAGGACGACTGCTCGGGCCCATCGCCGATGACTTCCAGACGGAGATCGGCCACTCGGTCCCGGGCCTCGGCAAAGGCCCGAATAACTACGTCCACGCATTTGGACGCCGTAAGACGTCCAACGGACACGACGAGCGGCTCAGCATCTCGCCGACCGGCGGGGGAGAAGCGGGGATGGACGCCTGGTTCAACCACGTGCACACCGTCGGGCCGGTGCCCCAGGCCGTCGATGAGACCAGCACGCGACGACGTGGACAGGGTGACCACCGGAGTAGAGCGGTAGCACAGTGGGGCCAAACGGCATTCGAGTAGCGACCCCAAACGAGCCAACCTGGGTGACAACACCAGCGGCCACATATCGGCGTGGTCGTGATGTTGAATGACCATTCGAGGCCCCCGGGCCCACAGTGGGGTCAGGAAGGGCACGCCATTCCACACCTCCACCAGAGCGTCGCGTCGGCCATGTCGCCCCAAGATTTCGGCGAGGGCCCCCTGGAGGAACACCTTGTAGCGCCCGGATCGCCGCACCACCTCGACGCCGTCGCGCACCACGGAGGTAGGTTCGCCCGGTACCTCGGAGGTACGGACGCAGACCTCCAGACCGGCCGCTGCCCACCGACGGGTCACCTCGTTGAGGTGAAGTTCGGAGCCCCCAGCTTCGTCATCGTCGAGGTCGCGCCAGGCGAGTACGTGAACACGTCGGATGTCCGATCCGTCAATCAGTGAACCGAGGTCACCCCCGGGTCGGTCACCCGTAATCCGATCGTCTCCCATCGGTCTCGGATCGTACCGGTCGCCTCGTGAGAGCCCGGGGCGCACCGGGTGAGCGCCGCCGCCGACCACCCGGAACCCGAAGCGTCCCGTGGCGGGCATTGACTGGGATGGCAGACTCGCCGAGCCCATGCTGTTCCCGACGATTACCTTCGCCGTGTTCCTGGTCCTGGTGCTGGCCGTCCACACTGTGCTCCTGGAGCGTCCGACAGCGTGGAAGGCCTCGATGCTGGTCGCCAGCTATGTCTTCTATGGCTGGTGGGATTGGCGGTTCCTGTCCTTGATCTGGCTGTCCACCATCGTGGACTTCGTCGCAGGGCGGGCCATCCATGCCGCCGACAGCACGCTCCTTCGCCGTCTCTGGCTGTGCTGCAGTCTGGGCACCAACCTCGGGATGCTTGGTTTCTTCAAGTACGCCGGCTTTTTTGTGGACTCGTTCGTGGACCTGCTAGCCGGCCTGGGCGTAGAGGCGTCGACGGCGACGCTGGGAATCATCCTCCCGGTGGGTATCAGCTTCTACACCTTCCAGACCATGTCCTACTCCATCGATATCTATCGGCGGGTGCTCGAACCGACCGACCGCCTACTCGACTTCGCCCTTTTTGTCGGCTTCTTCCCACAACTGGTGGCCGGTCCCATTGTGCGAGCTCGAGACTTTCTGTCCCAGTTGGCCACCAACGACAGGGCCCCCGTCGACACCGGACTGGCCACGAAACTGATCCTGGGCGGCCTGTTCAAGAAGATGGTTCTGGCCGACGTACTGGGTGCTGAACTGGTGGACGGAGTATTTGCCAATCCAGGTGGGGCGACGGGTCTGGAGGTCTTGCTGGCCGTCTACGGATACGCGTTCCAGATCTACGGTGACTTCAGCGGGTATTCCGATATCGCCATCGGTATTGCCCT
>Ga0209228_1001534_pt1 | contig 11537 bp, 11 predicted proteins | sample METZYME_3_150m_FD_187547 | JGI IMG/M metagenome (GOLD analysis project Ga0209228, IMG submission 187547) | Marine microbial communities from oxygen minimum zone in mesopelagic equatorial Pacific - METZYME_3_150m (SPAdes) (version 2) | ecosystem: Environmental > Aquatic > Marine > Oceanic...
CAAATGTTCGCCTATTTAATGATCCCATCTGTTATTAACTGGATCATCCCCGCATTAATCTTGTATGCTTTCGTCCCCAACGAATTCCCAGAAGCGGGAGATGAAAAAATAGAGTTTAAGCCAGGCGCGAAGGTCACTATCTGCCTAGGCATTTTCACTATAGCCACAGCAGTTAGTTTTCATCAGTTTCTTCACCTTCCTCCATTTCTGGGTATGATGCTGGGACTCGGACTTCTTATGATGCAAGGTTTTTATTTAAAAGTTTGGGGCGAGAAAAAGCACCTTGATAGTGTAGGAGTTCCCGAAGACCAAAGAGAAGACGGTAAGTTTGATATTTTTAAAAAGGTAGCTAATGTCGAATTCGACACTCTTCTTTTCTTTTTTGGTGTGCTCACGGCTGTAGGAGCACTTCAATATGTAGGGTATCTTGCTATAGTCAGTGAAAGCATGTATGGAAATCTCGGCCCAACCATATCTAATACTCTTGTCGGAATATTGTCTGCCATTGTTGACAACATACCTGTAATGTACGCGGTACTCAAAATGGATCCTACTATGGGGCTTGACCAATGGCTTCTCATCACTCTAACTACTGGGACTGGCGGAAGCCTGTTGTCTGTTGGGTCTGCTGCTGGCGTAGCTGTTATGGGAGTTGATCGCAAAAACTATACATTCATGTCACACATAAAATGGATACCAGCTATAGCGCTTGGATACTTCGCTAGCATAGTTTCATGGTATTTTGTAACAATGGGTTTGCGATAATCTTATCGGGGTTTGCGATAATCTTATCGACTCAAGGGAGCAAAAAACATTTGCTCCCTTGAGCTATTTTTTGTTTTGATGATTTCTTTTGCGAATTAATTATTTATAGCCTTTAGAGATCTTCCAAGCCTTGGTTTTAGATTTTTGAAATAATATTCATGGGTTCCTAGTTTAGCCGGTCATTGGTATACTATTTATAGATTTAGTCCCTCCGCCCTTAGAATTCCATTTGTTGTTAAATATAAAATTATGCTAGTGTTTTAAATTTCAATCGGTTAGAAATAAGTATTAATTTTTTTACGGATAAAAATATCTACAGTATGAAATCCAATCAGGAACTGGTTACACTTACAAATAAATACGTTGCGAAAAATTATGGTCGATATCCCATAGGGCTAGTTCGGGGAAAAGGAACGACCGTCTGGGACGCTTCGGGTAAAAAATACATTGATTTTATTGCTGGTCTTGCGGTTGATAACTTAGGGCACTGCCCACCAAGCGTTGTAAATGCTATTCGAAAGCAAGCGGGGAAACTGCTGCATGTTTCTAATTTGTACCATATCGAACCACAATCTCAACTAGCGGCTGAACTCAGTCGTCTAAGTTTTGCAGATAAATTTTTTTTCTGTAACAGTGGGACAGAAGCGAACGAGGCCGCCATTAAATTAGCCAGGCGGTGGTTTTACGATAACGGACAACCCAAACGTTTTGAAATTATTACTATGAACAACTCGTTTCATGGGCGAACCATGGCTTCCCTCTCCGCAACAGCACAAAAAAAAATTCATGCAGGTTTTAAGCCGTTGCTCCCAGGTTTTAAATATGTTCCATTTAATGACATCTCTGCCCTAAAAAAAGCCCTTACAAAAAAAACATGTGCCGTACTGATAGAGCCAATCCAAGGCGAAGGAGGAGTTAATCTAGCTCAGGAAACTTATCTCAAGACTTTACGTAAAATCTGCAATGAAAAAGGAGTTCTCTTAATTTTTGATGAAATCCAAACTGGTTTTGGAAGAACGGGTCACTTGTTTGCCTATGAACGATACAAAATAAAGCCCGATATAATTACTTTGGCCAAGGCTCTCGGTGGAGGAATAGCAATAGGAGCGATGGGTAGCACTAACAAAATAATAGAATCATTTTCCCCTGGAACTCACGGAGCAACATTTGGAGGAAACCCGTTAGCCTGTGCTGCCTCATTAGCTTCTTTAAAAACGTTAACCAAAAAAGATTTTTTAAAAAAAGCCTCTTCTCAAGGAAACTACTTTCTTAAAGAACTGCATTATTTAAAGGAAAAATTTTCTATAATTCGAGAAGTTCGTGGGATTGGTCTTATGCTTGCGGTTGAACTGGATCGACCGGGTGCTGAAGTAGTATCGAACTGCATGAAAGAAGGTCTCCTGATTAACTGCATCCAACAAAATACAATTCGTTTTTTGCCACCACTGATCATTACTCGCAAGGAAATTGATCTTTTAATAAAAACGCTTTCAAAAATTTTCACCAAGATGCAACAATAAATTTATTTAAAGTAATCGCAATTCAATGAAAAAAGACTTTTTAAAGCTAAGTGATCTAACCAAGGAAGAAGTTCTTGGTCTGTTAAAACAAGCTGCCGAGCTCAAACAATTTAAGGCAAAAGGTACGCCTCACCAATCATTAACAGGGAAATCGCTAGGGATGATTTTTAACAAAAATTCTACCCGAACGAGAATTTCTTTCGAAGTTGGAATGTTTGAACTAGGTGGTCACTCGCTATTTTTAACCCCAGATCAAATGCAGCTAGGTCGCGGGGAAACAATAGCGGACTCTGCGCGTGTTCTTTCCCGGTATCTAGATGGTATTTTAATCCGTACCTTTGATTTTAAGGAAGTAGAAGAGTTGGCCAAACATGCCAGTATCCCAGTCATCAATGGATTGACAGACCTAAACCATCCTATTCAAGTACTTTCAGATCTCTTTACTATTCATGAGAAGATTGGTCATCTTGATAATATTAAGATCGCTTATGTTGGAGATGGTAATAACGTCGCATACTCTTGGATTACTGCTGCTGCTATGTTTGACCTAAGACTTTCAGTTGGTTGCCCGTCTTCGTGTAAACCAGCATTACCCAAAGGAGTCACCATTTCCGACTCTATAGAAATCACAGAAGACCCTATTGCTGCGGTTAGTGATGCAGACGTTATCTACACAGATGTTTGGATTAGCATGGGACAGGAAGAGACTAGTGAAAAAGTATCACTATTGAAACCATACCAAATCAATCAGTCCCTGGTTGATGCGGCTAAAAAAGACGCGCTAGTCATGCACTGCTTACCGGCACATCGAGAAATGGAGATTACTTCCGAGGTTCTAGAAGGAAAGCACTCTATCGTATTCGATCAGGCAGAAAATCGTCTGCACTTGCAAAAAGCCCTCCTAAAAAAATTATTATCTTAGCTTAAAGAATGACGTATCTTAATCAAACTATTTTCTCTTTCCATGGGTTTTTGTTAACCCTATCTATGTAGTGATTGAATTTCAGGTTATCAAACAACATAGTCATTCCGCTGCACGTCTTGGCCGTCTCTTGACGCCACATGGAGTAATTGAAACACCCGCTTTCATGCCAGTAGGCACTCAAGGTACTGTTAAAGCACTTTCCCCAGAAGATATTATTCAATGTGGCTCAGATATTATTCTTGGGAACACTTATCATTTATATCTACGACCTGGGCACACGATTATCAAATCGCTAGGTGGACTCCACCGTTTTATGAATTGGGATAAACCTATCCTTACTGACAGCGGAGGGTTTCAAGTCTTTAGTCTAAAGACGCTCGCCAAAATTACCGAGGAAGGGGTTACCTTTAAGTCTCACATCGACGGATCCACTCATTTTTTTTCCCCCGAACTTTCTATGGAAATCCAGGAAGCACTGGGATCAGATATTGCTATGACTCTCGATGAGCCAACTGCCTACCCTTCTGATCGCACCACCACGGAAACATCTTTAAAGCTATCTTCACGTTGGGCTGCTCGTTGCAAAGCTGCACATCAACTAGAAAATCAATCTCTTTTTGGAATTGTTCAAGGAGGAATGTATAAAGACCTTCGTACCGAAAGCATTAAGGAGATTAACGAAATTGGCTTCCCCGGTTATGCTATTGGGGGTTTGAGCGTAGGAGAAGAAAAAAATATTATGTGTGATATTGCTGCACACACAGCTGAATTTTTACCTGAGGACAAACCTCGCTATCTTATGGGGGTAGGTACACCTGAAGATCTAAGCCAATGTAGCAGTATGGGAATCGACATGTTTGACTGCGTAATGCCAAGTAGAAATGCAAGAAACGGCTCCCTCTTTACTAGCCAAGGGAAAATCAATATACGCAACCTTCAATACAAAGCAGACGACAGTTCTCTAGATCCGGAATGCGATTGCTATACCTGTAAAAATTATTCACGCGCCTACTTGAGACATTTATTTATGGCTGATGAAATTTTTGTTATGAGGCTCAACACTCTGCACAATATCACCTTTTATCAAAAAAGAATGCAGGTTATTCGCGAAGCCATATTGGAGGACAAACCCTTTTAAAAGAAATCAAACTTCCTCTTCCATAATTCCACGAATCTTAAATTCATTAATTAAATAACCTGACCGTTTTGGAATTGATGCCTCAACAACAGCCTTTAAAATCTTTACTTTCTCGGAATTTAAAATTTCTATCATACGATTAAATATCTTCTCTGGGAAATATAGCGTTAGGTTAAGCTTTGCCTGTTGATAAACAAATTTATATCCTGAGCGCATTGGATTATTTCTAATAGGAGCATACTGGACATGACCCTCTCGCATAAAAACAGCCATCTCATCCCACTCCGGCCCAATCTTTAAGAGATTTTGTCTTATATCTGAGAGAAGAATGCTCTGCTCAGGCAATTCGTAGGTATAGCTAGGCATAAGTATTAATTATTTTTAATATTAACAACTTCGCACAGCCCGAATTGCCATAAATAATGGGACTTCTTTTCGAGCTCGGTTTTCTCCACGCGATCGTTTACCAGACACACTCTCTTTATTCGACATCCATTCCTCCAGAGAGTCAACATAAAGACCCGCTTTTAGCAAAGCTGAAAAATAGTTTTGTAGCGGCCGATGATAGGTCATAGTAAAATTAACCTTATCAATAAAGGGAGGAGTAAGTATAGGAATTTTCATTTCGTTGGCGTAACGATCAACACGCCTGTATTCTATCTTTTTACCCTCGTCCCAACCCCAATGAGTTTGGCGAGGAATGCGGAAACATGGGTGGGTTAAGACCATCACAAATTTTCCTTTTGGCTTAAGCCATCTTGCTACATTTTTGAATACAGGTTCAATTTTTTCTATATTTTGCACTGCAAGAAGACATGCAATACCATCAAACTCTTTACCATTAAGAACTTTTGCATCGCCTGCATTGCCTAAATGATATGGAATTGATTTTACAGACCGAGAACGAGCCATTCGCAAAAGTTCTTCCGATGAATCTAGTCCTTCAGACTTAATTTTTTTTTCCAAAAGAAAGCGAGAGAAAACTCCTTGCCCACATGCCAAGTCAAGAACTCGCCTCCCGGGTTTTAGCTCAAGCATTTTTAAAACACCTGGCATCACAATTGTTTGATGATAGTCAGAGCCACTCATGCCAACTAAAGAATCATACCAACGTGAAGCCTGATCCCATAAAGTTGGCTTCCTTCGACTAGACGTCCTTATATTTTTTATGGGTCTTGCTACATTTCGACGAGGAACTATTTTTTTTTTCAAAATCACCACCTGCAAACATCAAAAATAATTTTTTATTAAAAAGACACCTATCTCGCTATAATTTATTTCAAATATTTACCGGGATCTGGTCTTTAATAGATACCGTATTTTTAGTCACATTACAATTATACGCGTATAACTCTACGCTAGCGAGATGCGCTTTACGTAGCGATTTGCCAAACAGCGGATCTATTTCATCGTTTGAGATTATGGATCGAGCATCTGATCTTTGCGAAACAAAGATAACAGCGGCTCGGTAACCTTGTCGCCTGAGATCTATAAGTTCTTTAAGATGTTTAACACCCCGCTGAGTCGGAGCATCGGGGAATTTGCCCACACCTCCTTCTACCAGGCTTACTGATTTCACTTCCACAAAAGCTTTAATATTTGAAAATTCTAGTTTGAAATCAAATCGGCTTTTGCCGCACTTAACTTCTCTATTAAAATTTTTATAACCACTCAAGCATTTTAAATTTTTTTTAGCCAATTCATTCTCTATAATTTTATTAGCGAATGCAGGATAAACCGAAACCCATATGGCCCCGTGACGAACCAAAACTAAACTATAGTCCGTTTTTCGCTTTGGGCCAGGATTATAAACAAGCCTTACACTTCGACCGGGAATCATTAATCCAGGAAGCCTACCTGGGTCAGGAATGTGGGCTATGATTTCTTGCCCATCTATTTCCACATATGCTAAATATCGATTGGGTCGTTCTAAAAAAATACCATCAACGACACGATCTCCAATTTTCATAACGGGCTATAACAAAAGGCTTGATTAGGAAAGTGTGACTTTATCTTAGTGATGACCACCCTTATCTTCTCCAGCATGAAGATTAAGAGTTTTTTCTAAGGTCAAAATAGATTCGACAGATGGAGTAACTCTATCAATAAAAGGTTTGGGATAAAGCCCAATTAAAACCACTAGAATACATGCTGGTAGAAGTAACACGAATTCTCTGGAATTAATATCAGCAAGGCCCTCTGGGATTTTATCGTTTTTTTCTTGCATTGCTCCTTGAAACATATAAAGCATGTAGATCGAAGCAAAAACGATAGCCAAACCCGCCATCAACACATAAATGGCAGAAAGGTCTGCCAGCAACAAAGATGTCCAAACACCCATGAGAATCAGAAACTCGCCAACAAACCCATTCAATCCAGGAAGCCCAAGTGCAGCAAGCGTTATGAGCATGAACATACCGTACAAAAGTGGCATAGCCTTGCCCAGTCCTCGAAAGTCGTCCAAACTGCGAGAACCCAATCTTTTTTCAAGGATACCTACAATAATAAATAAAGCTGAAGCAATAATCCCATGGTTAACCATCTGCAGCACGCTTCCTTCAATTCCCTCGCCATTTAGTGCAAAAATACCTAATGCTATAAAACCTAGATGACTGATACTCGAGTATGCTACAAGAGCTTTCAAATCACGTTGTGCGACAGCAATCCAAGCGCCATAGACAATTCCCGCTGCTGCACCAAATGCAATCACTAAACCAAAGCTATCCACAGCATCAGGAAATAAAGGGAGACAAAATCGAATAATTCCATAAGCTCCTGCCTTAGACATTGCTCCTGTTAAAAGCAAAAGTACTGGGATTGGGCTTGAGATATAAGCGTGTGGCAACCAACTGTGTAAAGGAAAAATTGGAATCTTTATCGCGAAGGCAGATAAAAAAAACAAAAACAACCAAACTTGATCGGCAGGATCAATCTTCATATGAGAAAGAACTTGGATATCAAAAGAAAACTCATGAGTCGCTTCAAAGTGAATAAGACCCAGCCAAATTATTCCAAGCAACATAAAGAGACTTCCTACCAAAGTATACAAAACAAATTTAGTCGTAGCATAAACTCGCTTACCTTCTCCCCAAATCCCAATCAAAAAATATGTTGGGACAAGCATTAACTCCCAAAACACATAAAACAAAATCATATCCAACGCCATAAATACTCCAAGCGTCCCGGCTTCAAGAGCTAATAGCAAGGCCATGAAATTACGGAAACCCGCCTGTCTATCCAATGAAAAACAAACAGCTATCAAAGAAATAAATGCTGTTAAAATTACTAGCCATAAACTAATCCCATCCACACCTACTTGGTAATTAATACGAAACATAGGAACCCAAGCAAGAGTTTCAGTAAACTGCATACCCTGTAAAGAGGAGTCAAACCTTGAAAGTAAGGTAAGCGACGTTAGAAAAGTAAGTCCAGCCGCCCCCACAGAAATATTTCTAATAGTCCCAGTATTATCCTTGTTAACAAACAAGAGAGCTAATGCGGCTATCAATGGAATAAAAATAATGAGTGTCAACATACTTTTACTTTTTACCGATTTATAGAAACACAACAAACATAAGAATAGTCACGACTCCAACAATCATATTGAAAGCATATAAGCGAACGCTACCGGACTGCCAAAAGCTTATGAGACGGCTTACTTCTCGAGTCTGAACACCTACTTGATCAACAGCAAAGTCAACGCCAAACTTCTCAACTCTTTTTTCAAGAAATGCTCCGATTGCACGAGTTGGTTTAACAATCAAAAAATCATAAATTTCATCTATATAATATTTATTAAACAGGAGGTCATAAAGTGGGGCTAGCATCTGCTTGGCAAACTCAAGACCATCTTTTCCAGTCATATAAAAACCAATAGCTCCAACAATACCTATCAAACCGGCTGACAATCCGATAGTTTCAAGAATGGGGTCATCAGGATGTGGCATATTCGTTCCAAAATAAGTCGCAAGAAAACTATCTATCATCCCACCGCCAAATCCAGCGGTCAGCGATAAGAAAGCCAAAAAACCAAGAGGGACAATCATTATTAACGGGCTTTCGTGCGCATGCACATCAGTTTGCGGTTGACCACTAAAAACATAAAAATAAACTCTAAAAATATAAAAACCGGTCATAACTGCCCCTAGCACTGCAATGGCCCAGAAAATAATATTACCCATATCCGCGTGATAGGAATTAATGATTATAGCTTCTTTGCTAAAGAACCCACTCGTTAAAGGAAATCCCGCTAGGGCTAACGACCCGATTAAAAATGTAACATGAGTAACCGGCATCGAATGGCGAAGTCCTCCCATCTTTCGAATATCCTGCTCGTCATTCAATCCATGAATAACACTTCCGGCACTCAAAAAAAGCAACGCCTTAAAAAAAGCATGGGTCATTAAATGAAACATCGCTATGCTGTACATCCCGACTCCAACTGCAAGGAACATGAACCCTAACTGGCTCATGGTTGAATAGGCTATAACTCGCTTAATGTCATACTGAACCATAGCCATAGATCCTGCAAAAATTGCCGTTACTACTCCCACTGAAGCGATCAAGTACATAGTAAAGGGTGCAAGCTCATAAAGCACATGACAACGCGCTATCAAGTAAACTCCAGCAGTCACCATGGTAGCAGCATGAATTAAGGCGCTAACAGGTGTTGGGCCCTCCATGGCATCAGCAAGCCATGTGTGAAGAGGAATCTGAGCTGACTTTGCAAATGCACCCACTAAGAGGAACATTGTGATCAATAAAATAGTGTCATCATTTGGACGGAATGTTGACTTGGCAGCGGCAAACACTTCAAGAAAGTTTAATGTACCCAAGTGATCAAAAATGATAAATGCCGCTATAACCATTCCAACATCGCCAATCACATTCATAACAAATGCTTTGCGGGCGGCCAGAACAGCGCTGGTCTTCTCTTTCCAGAATCCAATCAATAAATAAGATGCTAATCCGACAAATGCCCAGCCCACAATTAGAAAAAAGAAGTCTGCGGCTAAAACTAAAAGAGACATTGAAAAAATAAAGAAATTTAGGTAGGAAAAAAACCGACTGAATTCTGGATCATTTTCCATATAGCCAATTGAATAAATATGGATAACAAATCCAACACCTGTAATAATCAGGAGCATGAAGACTGACAAGGGGTCGACTAGAATAGACATATTGAGAGAAAACGACCCAGCCGTCACCCAGTTATAGAGGGTGGAGACGCCTCCTTTTTCACTTTCCTCACTCAGTAGAAAGCCAACTAGCGCGATCAAGGTGATTAAAAAAGAAAGCCCGACCGAACCACAACCGATTAAACCGGCTCGTTTGCGAGACATTCCATTGCCAAACCAACTCAAAACAACGAAGCCTATTAGAGGAGAAATTAATATAAACCAGCAGTAAGAAAACAAGCGCCCTACCCCTTTAAAGTGTTGATGTGGTCCACATCCATATCATGCCGGGTTCTAAAAATAGTAAGAATAATAGCAAGTCCAACTACCACTTCAGCCGCAGCCACCGTCATTATCATTAATGCAAAAATTTGCCCATCCATTGAGTTCTGAAAACTGGAATAACCTATGAGGAGAAAGTTGACAGAGTTGAGCATTAGCTCCACAGACATAAACATAACCAAGGGGTTTTTGCGGATGAGGAATCCAACAGCCCCCACGCAAAATATGGTGGCACTTATGAGGAGAACAAATTGATGTCCCATTGTTATTTCATTCTCCTTCGAACCGGGATATAGGAAAACTTTGAAAGGCAAATGATTCCAACAGTTGCCACTAGCAGTAAGGCAGATGCTAGTTCAAATGAGACTAAATGGCGCGAGAATAATTCTAGTCCGATTGCCTTGGCACTACCCCCTACCTCAGCAACTGTTTGTATATCAAACTCACCTTCAACAGGCTTGGTAGGTCCTACAGTTGCAGATAAAAATAATTCACCAAGCATGGTAGCCACGAAAACAATAGCTATAGAACGTTCGGTTGACGGTTCTTGTATCTCCTTTTTTCCACCAAGAAGTGCGATAATAAAAAGAAATAGAATCATCACTGCGCCGGCATATACAATAATTTGTACTGCCGCAATGAACTCTGCATTGTAAAGAAGAAATAACAGGGCAAGGCAAATCATGTGCCCGATTAAATACAAAGCACAGTAAATAGGCGATGAGCAAAGAATCACGCCAAGGCTCGCAAGGACGGCTGTCAAACCAACTACCGTTGTGACAGTAGCTCTAGTTAGTTCGAAAAAGTCGAATTCGAACAAAGTCTCCCCCCCCATAAAATTTACAATTTTGAATATTCAGTACTTCAAAAAGCAAAGAACCAATCTTCAGGCTAAATACAAAAAATAATTCTATTAAATGCGTGTTGTGTTACCCAGAATATTTACTTTAAATTCATTTGGCTCTGGATAAACCAATAAGTCGCCCTTGGTTGCAATATATGTATCTCGATCGTAATCGGCCAATTCATAATGCTCACGTAATACAACAGCATCTACAGGACATGCCTCCTCACAGTAGCCACAATAAATACATCTAAGTAGATTGATCTCATAAACCTCTGCATAACGTTCACCCGGAGAAACTGGATGATCTGGATCATTTTCAGCCGAGACAACATGAATACAACCTACCGGACAATTAATAGAGCATAAGCTACAACCAATGCACTTTTCCAAACCATCCTCATCACGGTTCAAGAAATGCCGACCACGATAGCGTTCTGGCATAATTCGTTTTACCTCTGGATAGGAAAATGTAACCGGCTTTGAAAACAGGTTCTTGAATGTAACTCCGAGTCCTATTAACAAATTTTTAACACCATCAAAAGTTTTAATAATCATATTGTCACCATGATTACAAGACAACAAACGTGCTTGTAACTAAAAGGTTTAATAAGGAAAGTGGGACGAGAACTTTCCAACCAAAAGTCATTAATCGGTCGTAACGTATACGCGGATATGTCGATCGTAACCAAATAAAAACACAAAGAAGAAAAAGCACCTTACCTGCAAACGCTACAATCGGCCAAATTGGAACTCCATAAGAATTCCATCCACCCAAAAATAAAATAGTAACTAGTGCGCTCATAGTCACCATATTGATGTACTCGCCCATAAAAAACATCGCAAACTTCATACCGGTATATTCAGTATGAAAACCTGCAACAAG
>Ga0209228_1001535_pt1 | contig 11530 bp, 13 predicted proteins | sample METZYME_3_150m_FD_187547 | JGI IMG/M metagenome (GOLD analysis project Ga0209228, IMG submission 187547) | Marine microbial communities from oxygen minimum zone in mesopelagic equatorial Pacific - METZYME_3_150m (SPAdes) (version 2) | ecosystem: Environmental > Aquatic > Marine > Oceanic...
GTGGTTGTCGGTGCAACAGGCACCGTTGTGGTCACCGCGGTAGTTGTCGTTGAAACAGGCATCGTCGTCGACACCGCTGGTAGCTGGCTGGTAGCCGTTGACGCTTCCTCGTGTTCTGTTAGTTCTTCAATTCGTTCCGCCAGGACCTCTATCTCAGGGGAATCCGAACCACCACAAGCCGACCCCAGCAACAACAAAGAGATCAGGGCAGTTGTGTGGCGCATTAACGAAATCTCCCGCCTCGAATTGTTGCCGGTCAAGCGAACAGAGAACCGCGCCTTGGTGGTGAGTAGGGCGGTCGTGGAGTCAGCTTTTCATCGATTCAATCGTGGAATCGAGTTCATGGAGCATAGGTACGGTTGGAACCGCAGATCCATTTACGATTTGGGGGCGGGTGCCGCGGGTTAGCTTGCTTTCATGACTCCACCGTTGCGATTCGGCATCGTCCACGACTTTCGTTGTCCACCTGGAAGTGAAATAACGATGCCTCAGGTATATGCGGAAACCTTTGAGCAGATCGAACACGCGGAACAACTTGGCCTAGAACTTTGTTGGTTTACCGAACATCACTTCATTGACGACGGCTATCTACCTAACTTCGTTCCAGTAGCGGCGGCAGCGGCGGCCAAAACCACTCGTATGAGATTTTCCACGGACATCTGTCTTTTGCCGTTCAGACATCCCATTCGTCTCGCCGAGGACCTCGCAATTCTCGACAACATCTCTAACGGTCGAATGGAGCTTGGCGCAGGAATGGGTTACGCGACGCACGAATTCCAAGGATTCGATATTCCGATAAGCCGCCGGGTCTCCCTTACCGAAGAAGCGCTGCAGGTTCTCCTATTGGCCTGGAGCGGTGAGGCATTCAGTTTCGAAGGTAAGCGCTACCGATTCTCCGACCTTCGGGTCACTCCGGATCCCGTTCAGCGAGGTGGTCCCCCGCTGTGGCTTGCAGCTACTAGTCCTGCTGGAGCTAAGCGGGCCGCTGCGTTCGGAACTCATCTACTTCCACAGGGACCAAAGCATTTGACGATCGATCCGTGGAAAGAGTCGGTCAAAGATGCGAGTGACCGTCGTGTCGGTTTGATACGGGGGGTCTTTGTTACTGACGACCCAGATAGGGAGTGGGAACCCGTGGCGGCTGCTGAACGGTACCGACGAGATGTCTATGTTGGATTGATTAAGGCAAGTCGGGATCATAAATCCGAAGTAGCCAGTCGATCCGGACCCAAACAGGAGCGACCACCAATCCCGATGAATCCTCTCACCTGGACGGTCGGTACCGCAGACCATTGCGTCACAGAACTCAAAGAACTGATTGCTGGCCACGGCATAACCGATTTGGTGACCTGGGGGGGTCCTCCAGGGCTCGCTCCTTCCGTTATGAATGACTCCCTCACAAGGTTCGCTGAGGAGGTGGTTCCAAGGTTGCGAGCCGAATTAGAAGGGTGAGCACAGTGGATCAGATGAACCGGCCCTACATCGTCGGAGTTTCTTTGTGGCGCTACAAAATCTGCCCCGTCAAAGACAATGAAAGGTTCTACTTCAAAAGCGCGGCAAAGTAATCGTCAGCGACGACAACGGCTATGCCCAAGCTATGACTAGCGCGGGTGTAGAGCTGACGTGAGGGCGTCAGCAACGATGCTAAAACCAGGGGCTATCTCTGGAGCGGCCCGGCACCACAACACCCCGTAGTGGGCCATGTTGGGTTGGCGAAACGACATGACCGGTACCCCAGCCTCAACGAGGCGTCTGGCGTACATTTCTCCGTCGTCACGCAACGGATCCAGTTCGGCGCTGATGATCACGGCCGGTGGCAACCCCGCCAAAGACTCGGCTCGGGCTGGCGATACCAGCGGATCTCGCCGGTCAGTCGTATCGCCGAGATAGAGGTCGGCCATCTGCGTCATCATCGCCGTAGTGAAACCGTCGCCGTCGGCGTAGGCACGGTGCGAGGGGAGATCGAAGTCCGCGAGTTCTAAGACCGGGCAGACCAGAGCTTGCATTACCGGGCCGTGGGGCCAGTCACGCCAACGTTGAGCGACCACGGCAGCTAGGTTCCCTCCGGCGCTGTCCCCTACCACCGCCCACTTCGTCCCATCCGCGCCGAATTGGCTGGCGTTATCGAGGATCCATTCCACTACGGAGAATGCGTCATCTACCGCCGCCGGGAATGGATGTTCGGGAGCCAAACGGTAATCCGCGGCGACCACGACCGCGCCGATCTGAGAGGCCAGCAGCCGACAAATCTGGTCGTGGGAATCCAGGTCTCCCGCTATGAACCCAGCTCCGTGCAAGTAACACACCACCGGTGCAATCTCACTTGTCGGACGGTAAACGCGTATCGGTACCAGTCCCGCCATGGCATCTTCGACTGAATACAGCGGACCCGCACTCATCCCCGGTTCCGACGACGCTGTGCTGACCCGTTCTCGGAAGGCCTCTACGAACCCGTTCACGCCGAGGAGTCTAAGTCGATACCTCGAACCTCTCCCTGTAGGCGGAGTTTGTGAATTTTAGGAAGATTGTCAACAACAAGGTCATAGGAATCCTCTACCCAGTGTTCAAGTTCGGTAGCTGCTACCTCCCCGGCACTGATATCAACCCAGTTCCAATGTTTTGGCCACACACGCATGGCCCGCACAGAGTCATAGGTGCCACGCAACGTTTCGGCTACATCAGGGTCACATTTCACGCTCATGGTGAGGTCTCCGTGTGCTGTGGCGATCACAAACACTTTCTGAGCCACTTTGAACACGATGAGGTCAGGTCCGAACGGATGCTCCTCCACTGCTTCAGGTTGAGCGAGGCAGATCTCATACAAACGTTCGCGGTTCACCGCTGACTGCTCTTCACGCGCATCGTGGCATTAACTGAGGGTTTCCGAGAGCCAACCGGCCGCGAGCGTCATGGCGGTGCGACTGGGCTCAGCCGCATGGCTCCAGCCGAAGAACCCGTGAGTCACCCCTAGGTGACGAGAGGCACTGGCGTCGCAACCAGCGTCCGCCATCGCCCTTGCGAACTCCTCGCCCTCGTCCCGCAGAACATCGTGTGACGCGGTGATGACAAGCGTCGGCGGCAACCCGTCCAGCGTCGTCGCCCATGCTGGAGAAAGCCGTTGGTCCCGTGGGTCGATCCCCTGGGCATAAGCGTCATAGAACCAGACCATCTCGCGTGCTGTGAGAACCGGCCCGTCCGCGAACTCAAGGTAGCTGGAGGTACTCATTGTTGCGTCGACGGCGGGGTAGATCAACAAGAGTGCAGCAGGGGTAGCTGGCTCATGGCGGAGCGCTAATGCGGCGACCACAGCAAGGTTTCCGCCCGCGGAATCACCGGCCACTGCTAGGCGCGAGGCGTCGATGGAGTCGTCCGCGCCAGACAGCAACGCACTAGTCACTTCGACCGCGTCGTCGTGCGCCGCGGGGAAGGGGTGTTCGGGGGCCAGTCGGTACTCGACGTTGAATACGGTGGCAGCCGACTTCGCCGCTAAGTGGCGACACGGACCGTCGTGGGTCACCCTGCTTCCGATCACCCAACCGCCGCCGTGGAAGAACACGACAGCCGAACCATCCGCATTCTTTGGTCGGAGACGCGTCACCTCACAGCCGCCGATCACGACCTCGGTGACGTCAGCCATGTCTGGGCCTTTCGGTCGAGCCGCCGCGCCAGCCGAGTGGGCGCGTCGCGCGGCGTCGACGCCCATCTCCGCGAAACTACGGCTGGGCATGGAAGCAATAATGGCCTCAATCTGAGGATGGAGTGGCATTGCTCCATTCTGACTGATGTCGACCGTCGTTCGCTTCTGCTCGTGGCTGAAGATCAGTGACGCGGGTCCGTGGAGGCGTCGATCACCCCGACGCGCACCGTCGCCTTACTGGGCGGCAGTCGGTGTGTTGTCATCGGTTCAGGTTGTGGTGCGGTCGTCGGGTCGATCCTCGCCTGTCAGCGAGGAGATCAGCCGGTTGACCGCCCTCGTCGCATCAGGTCCTGCCGCGTTGCCGTACATCAGTCGGGCCAACTGGCCACCGAGATAGGGGTGCAGTCCCATGTCGTAGAGCGTGCGAAAGTCGCCACTGTCGATGGCCGTTCGCTCTTCGGGTTTTAGGGCGTAGCGGTCAAGCACCGAGGCCTGATCGGCCTCGAATTGAGCACGAAGCTTCGCATCCCACTTGAGATCTTGCACTAGGTCGTGCGTCACCAGCGTCTTGTCGACCTGTTCGAAGGACATCAGCCTCCCATCTCCCAGCGAACAGCACCAACGCCACACTTGAAGTTGTCGTAGGCGGTGTAGCCAAGTCGGCTGCACAGTCTGGTGCCAATTGCGCCGAGGACCACGAACCAGGCGTACAGCTCGGCGGTACCTCCGGCCCCTGACTCCTCCATACGTTCGGGCGTTGCCTCGTTCAATAGCTTCTCGTGATCACCCTCTTCGAGCATGTCCATGAACCAGTGGTCGAACTCCTGGTCGATGAAGAAATAACGCTTCCCGCCGGGTTCGTGCGAAAGGCCGCCAGACCCGAACAAACCCACTCGCATACCGTTCGGCAGGTCATTTCGGATTATGTCGCCGAGCGCCTCCCCGACGGCGTAGCACTGTCGCTGATCCGGTACTGGCGGGACGTTGCAGTTCATCAGAACAGGAACGACAGGCACATCGTTGGTGTCGAAATCGCACAGCACTGTAGGGATAGACAGGTTGTCGTCATAGAGAAGATTCTCGCGGCGGCCGACGAATAGCACGTCTCGGCGGGCCATTCCCGAAATCAGCGCCTCGGCGACGTCGGGTTGACCCTGCAATGTGTAGTTCCGGCAGTTCAACCAGGGCTGGAACCACTCATATGGTCCCGTGTGTTCAGCGGCCATGCCGACGAGAAAGTCCGGGTACTCCAGGACTCTGGAATTGGCCAGGTGGTCGTTGCCGAAGAGAATCAGCGCGTCGAGATTTGCGGCAGCGATTTCCGCACTCATGGTCCCGTACATCTTGTCGACCTCGGCCTTGGTGTCCTCGGGAGCGCCGGCATACAACCCAGCTAGACCTGGAGCGTGACTGGCTGCGAGCGCGAGAACGATGTCACCCATGGTCGGCCTTTCAGTAGCTCCAAGTAACTTTAATGAGCGTTAGGCTGCCTCTCGCAAAGCAGAGCGCATAGCTGCGATGTGTTCTGGGGTCGTTCCACAGCAACCGCCGACGAGTTGGACACCCAAATCTCGAAGCCGACGTGTGAAATCTGCCATCAGCGCTGGTGTTGCTGAGTAGGAGAGCTTCGCACCTTGCCACTCGGGGATACCGGCGTTTGATTTGGCTATCAGCGTAGCTTCGGGAGCTGCTTCGCGCATTTGTGCGATTACGGCTTCGTTGTCGTCCAGGCTGTTACCGCAGTTGACACCGACCGCGCTAGCTCCGGCGTCAAGTAAAGCCTTGGCTGCGTTTGCCGGCGATACGCCCATCATGGTGTGACAGTTGGTGTCGAAGCTCATGGTGATTGCCACTGGCAAGCCTGAGAGTTGACGGCAAGCGTCGATAGCGATCGCAGCCTCATCAAGACAGCTCATGGTTTCAATCCAAAGCAGATCGATAGAACTATTTGCGTCCCGGCTGCGGGTACCTGCGGTGAGACCATCTACTTGTTCTTCGAAAGCGTCGAGAGCAGCCTCGGCAGGCATCGGCCCCAAAGGAGCTAGAAGTACTCCGAGTGGGCCGATGCTTCCGGCGACAAGTGCTTCAAACTTGAGCGCAGCCTGTTTTGCAATGCGAACAGCGGTGTCGTTGATTTCGTGCACCTTGTCCTCTAGGTCGTGCAAAGCAAGCCGATGACGGTTACCTCCAAAGGTGTTGGTCAAAATGATGTCGGAACCGGCGCGCAAATATTCGTTGTGGACAGTTTGCACAGTGTCAGGGTCCACAAGATTGAGTAGTTCGGGTGGATCTCCCGGCGGTAGTCCCCGGTCAAAGAGTTGCGTTCCCATAGCTCCGTCAAGCAGCAGCAGCTGTTGTTGCATCAAGGACCGGGAAAAGGCGCATGGCCGTGAGTTGGGAACAGGTTGATTCTCAATAACTGGCGTCGATTCTTGTCCGACGCTGACTTGTCTTGTTTCTCGAGGCCCTTTGTCGCTCATTGTCGCCTCCCAGATCGTTGCTCATTGGAGGGCGGACATCGGGTGGTGCTGAATTGGTGAGAAGCGGGTGAACCTCATCCTCAGGAACACTTCGTTGCTCAGGTCCGAAGACCTTGGCCTTATCCCTACAAAGTAGGAAGCACCTTGGGTGTCCACCCCAGGTTGCCGGGTGCACGGAAGTGCACCGCTCTTGATAACGCGCTCATCTAAGCATCCTGAGTCGATCGACGCAAATCGGCTTGGCATTTGCGATGAGACCTTGCTGATTGTCGTCTCAGACCTGATCATCGAGTCTGAAAGTTTTGCCGCCGTTTTAAGGTTGAGGTGAACACAGAGAAGTTGAACATCGACTGTTTGTCGAGAGATCGCTCGCAACGGTAACCGGTATCCTGGGTATGTCTTACCTGCCCCGACAAACGGAGGTGTTGGACGTGAATGACCATTCCCGTCGTATTTACGACTCGGTTCTCGGTTTGCTGTCGAATGTCGACAACCCCACTCCGATGGTTCGTTTGTCGCGCCTGGTTACCTTTGAACACACCGAGGTCTACGCCAAGCTGGAGTGGTACAACCCGTTTGGCGCTGTCAAGGACCGGGTCGCATGGAACATGGTGCGTGACGCGGAAGAGTCCGGGCGGGTGGGTTCGGCTCAAAAGCTAGTGGAGCCAACTTCAGGCAACACGGGCCTCGCACTCGCCATGGTCTCCAATGCGAAGGGTTATTCCCTAACCACTCCTCTCTCGAACCAGATCCCGCTCGAGAAGCGTACGGTTCTGCGTCTCGCAGGCGTCGATGTGGTCGAGCTCGAGGATTCGTTATGTCCCGCTCCGGGGGCACCTGAAGGTGCCATTGCAAGAGCTGACGAGATCGCGCAGCAACCCGAATTCGAAATGTTGAACCAGTACACGAACGGGGCCAACCCGGACGCGCACTATCGCACCACGGGACCCGAGGTGTGGCATCAGACCGCCGGTCTTGTCACCCACTTCGTTGCAGGTCTAGGTACTTGCGGCACCATCAACGGTTCGGGACGCTTCTTAAAGGAACAGGACCAAGGTATCCAGATACTTGGTGTACATCCGCCCCCGGGTCACGACATTCCTGGTGTTCGCAGCCTCGCCCAGCTAAGCCAGACCGAGTTCTTCACACCCGAGAAATACGACGGACTCGTCGAGGTGGAAAACAAGCTCGCCTTCGAGATGTGTCAGCGGATCAACCAAGAAGAGAGCCTCACCGCAGGGCCCAGTTCAGGTATGGCGCTGGCGGGTGCGTTGAGGTTGGTACCAGACGAGCCAGGCAACGTTGTGGTGGTGATGTTCCCTGACAGCGTTTTCAAGTACGCCTCATCGATTCTGCGTAATGTTGCCGGACTGGGAACAGCGCCGGCGGCGGGAACCAAACGCGAGCAGCTGCTGGACTCGATGATCGAGAACGCTCGGGTCAACTCGAATCTGGCCGTCGACGTCGACGCAGCTCACGACTTCTGGCAACAGCACGAGCCCTTAGTAATTGACGTGCGCGAGCCCGACGCCCACCACCAACGACACATCCCCGGTGCGATCAATATGCCCCTCGACGACCTAGCCGACCTCGCAGCATTCCTTCCAGAAGACCTCGGCGCGCCGTTGCTCAGCGTGTGCGAGCGCGGGAACCTTTCACTATCCGGTGCGTTGTTCCTGAACAGTCTCGGTTACCGAAACGCTAGAAGTATCACCGGCGGCACACAGGCATGGGACGAGCAAGGATTCGCCGTCGAGTCAACCTGAGGGGCCCACCAGCTCCACCGTCGCCGGGGTAACCATGGCGGTACTTCTGATCATCGGATGGAACCTCACCAAGGTGTCGGATGACGACGCAGCGAAAATGGTGCAACTCACAGACCCAGGCAACGATTCATAGCCCGGAACGAAAGGTCTGGAACAGCTGGATTCCAACGCCACAAAGCCCTCAATTTGATCCTGCGTGCTTTAGAGGGTGGGCGATACATGATCCACGCCAAAACCAGTGAGCTGAATCTCTCTCCGTTAACAGCATTAGAGTTTTAAAATGGGGCGCTTGTCCGGTCTGCGGCGTTGGTGGGCTTTGGTTGCCTTGACAGCTGTTGTCGTTACTGGGTGCCAAACACAAGCTGACCTCAACGAAATGCGCAGCTCCTGAGAACTAGAAGAATCCAGCGATGAAAGTTCACTCGAGTCCCTCGTTACTAAGACGGCGGGCTCGCCACACGCTCAGTGACCGGGCACTGGCGTGACAGCGAATACGGTTTGCCCGCGCTGGCCGCCCCGGTCCGTGGTGGCGACGGTGAACAGCACCGCGACCACCAGGACCACGCCGAGGGTCGCAGCGGCCAAATTGAGATCGAGATAGCTGCGATAGGACACGATGGCGCCGGCCGAAATACCGGCGACTGCCCCAAACGCCATCATGCACATGTCGCCGGCGCCTTGGACGCTGGCACTCTGCTCGACCGGAAACGCTTCTGTTAGCAGTCCGCTCGCTGCGATGACGCCGAAACACCACGCGAGGCCAATCACGGTCTGGCCGCCAGTGATTCCGATGAATCCTTCGGGCGGCGTGAATCCTGCCCACAACGCACCGGCCGCGCAGAGCACCCCAGAAAAAACCAGCATTGGGTAGCGCCCGATCTGGTCGGCGAGCCGACCGACCAGGGGGCTCAAGACGTACATGCCAAGGATGTGGCTGAACAGCATGATGCTGATCGCGCCCTTGCTTTGTCCGCCGTCGTTCATGTGCAGCGGCGTGAGGGTCATGGTGCCAACCATCGTGGCCTGGCTGATCATCATCGCGAGCACTGCCATTCGAGCCTTGGGGTTCGCGAGGATCAGCCTCAGCGCAGCTCTGAACGGCAGCCTTGTGTCTCTGTCGTCGCTACCTACCCCGCCGGCGAGTACTAGCGGATCCGGCCGCAATCGAATCTCTACAATCGCGGCTGCCACCAGGAACAGCAAGGCGCCGGTGAGGAACGAACCCGCGTAGTCGGGGAGACCGACGCTGCGCCCGATGGGGTCGAACACCGACAGAGAGACCAGCGATCCGAAGCCCGAACCGATCGTCGTGGCTGCGACGACCAAGCCGATCGTCGACGCTCGGCGCTCGGGCTTAGCGAGGTCCGCTGCGGCGTAGCGAGTCGCCATGTTGGTAGCGCTGCCGACGCCGACGAGGGCCACTCCAAAAGGCAGGAACAGAAACTGCCGGGTGATTGCCGCCAACACAGCAAGAAACGCACCGATCGACGCAAGGACATAGCCCGTCCGCAGACCGGGACGTCGGCCGCTTCGAGCCATTATGCGCGCCAACGGGAAGGACGCGATCGCGGCGCCGATCGACAGAGAGGCAGCGGCGAGACCCGCCAAGGTCTTCGAGCCAGTGATGTCATCCGCGAGCAGAGCCGTCACGGAGTAGCCAGCCACCAACCCGATTCCGCCGCAAATCTGACTCGTGAGGAGCGTTTGGACGGTCCGGCGCTGCACTCGCTCAATATCCCGGCGGCCGGTAGAAAGTTGTTCGCCAGTCCCGAGCACCGAGTCGTCGACCTGTGTCACGCCGCAACTCCCCTCAGCTATTCCGCTGCCCACGCAGCAAACCGCTGAAACTCTATCGAACACCGATTAGATTTGGGAGTCGTGGACGCTTCCTGGGTGAGGATTTCCGGCGGTCGCTCGGATCGCTCCTGGCGAGCCGTGTTGGTCCTCTTCGCCATTGTGGCGACAGCGATGGTCGTCGGCAGCGTGACTCTCAGCCGAGTTGTTGGCCAGCCAGAGCCCGAACAGCACGTGATCACTATCCCAGAAGGGACAGCGGCGAGCCTCAGTTTGGGACGCGACGTCGACATCATCCCTGCAGACCTCAACTTCAGGCTTCGGGACCAGCTCACCGTGATCAACGAAGACTCGACGGCTCATCAGATCGGTCCCTTCGTCATTCCCGCTGGCGACCGGCTCGATACGAGGTTTTCCGAGGCCGCCACCGTCGAGGGGTTCTGTTCGCTTCACTCGAGCGGCCGCATAACCATCAACGTTGGCGGGACCTGATCGGGGGTATCTGCACTGCGAACAGCGAACCGCCCACATGAGCGATCCGCCCTATTTCCCCTGGTCAAACGTTGTGGTTTCGACAACGGAGTGGGCGCTACAGAATCCGTGCCGAGAAAGACGAACCGAAATTCAGGGGTCTTTCCTTTATCTCAACGACATCACTTGATAAAGAAAAGAGTAGAGCCCTCCCCAAGGTGAACGTATTTGGGCTACGTAGTCGATACCAAAACGGCCATCGAGATCTATCGGGATGGCATTACCAATCTGGTGGCCTGTCGGTGCCAAAGCTACAAAGCCGGGGATTTGGTGTTGGCGAACCCAAGCTAGTTGGCTGGATTCGTCACGCGAAAAACTGCCATTCCCATCGTTCAAATAGATCTCTATGCCAGGGCACGCTTCTTCTGCGCCCTGCGCGCCTCCGTTTGTTCGGTCTGTAATGTCGATGTCACCGTCGTTATCGATGTCGAGAAGGACTACTTGGCCTTCTCCCCAGACAGTGCACTGCACCTCAACTTCTGGGTCTTTGTAATTCAACGCCCTTGGTTGTTCACCCATTGCGTCTTGGCTGATATCGGTGAAGTTCCCTGAGCCATCGTTGCGGAGGATTTGCATGAATCTTCCGACGTAGTAGAGGCTTCCCGCTCTCGTCGTTCCAATGACAATGTCTGCGTCTCCGTCACCGTCGATATCTGCGGCGGCTGCGTAGTTGAATTTGGTGGTTCCAAGTCCGAAAGGTCCTGTGGGCAGGCTGTGGACCTTCCATTGAGCGCTTGGCTTTTGCTGGTCACTGATGGCTATTTGTGCGGGTCGGGGGTTCAAAGAATCCGTTTCGTCACCCCAGAAAAGGACCGGGTCGGCCAAACCATCACCATTGAAATCTTCAAGGAGGGACGACATGACGTAGTGATCATTTCGACGTAATCCCTCAGGCAAATTTTCGATTGAATTCACAAACCCTGCGCCGCCGTCATTCAAAAACAATGTCCGAGCAGCCAGGATGTCTGGGAAGCCGTCACCGTTTATGTCTCCCGACGAAGCATCATGAGCAAAAAATATGGTGTCGCGGTAGTCGATGGTGTCGGAGGCGTCAAAGAGTTTGCCGTCACGAGATAGCAGTAGAACGTGCGGGTCCATGTCATTGACTCTCTCGCCGGTTGGGAGGAGTTTGAGTAACCCTTGTGATCCGGCGAAAATATCGTCGACTCCATCCAGGTTGAAGTCGTCAACAACAAGCCGGTAGGACATGTTGCGTTCCGTTGGCGCCCCCGAGGCATAGATCGTTGGGTCAGCGATGAGTCGACCAGTTCCGTCGTTGAGGTAGACCCTCACTGTGCTTCGTTCTTTGTGAGTGAGCGTGT
>Ga0209228_1001539_pt1 | contig 11519 bp, 12 predicted proteins | sample METZYME_3_150m_FD_187547 | JGI IMG/M metagenome (GOLD analysis project Ga0209228, IMG submission 187547) | Marine microbial communities from oxygen minimum zone in mesopelagic equatorial Pacific - METZYME_3_150m (SPAdes) (version 2) | ecosystem: Environmental > Aquatic > Marine > Oceanic...
TACAAGGCCAATCGACTTAGGTCGTATATCGCGATAGGAGCCGTGATCACGTTCTTCTACGCGATTATGATAATGAATCCGCCAGAGTTGGTGAAGGACCTAGCAGTGCTCCTCGGCGGCACACCTGCCCAAGGGATGCGTGAGGCGATAATTGCTGGAGATGTAGTCCCAAGCACTCTCGATAAACTCGCAGGAGACGGCATCGAGGCATCCCAATGGGGCGGCCTATTCGTCAACCTCATTGTAGCGACTGCAGGATGCGTACTCGGCTTCGGAATAGGAGTCGTTCTAGCCTTCGGTAGGCAGAGTGACCAGCCATTCTTCAGTGTACCATCAATCGCCTTGATCGAGCTGGTACGCTCTGGACCTCTAATCTGCTGGCTTTGGTTCGCTGTTTTCCTGATGCCCGATATGATGGATCCGTTCTACAATGCGGAGGACATCATGCGCATGCTCCTGATGTTCGGGATATTCGGCGGGTGCTACATCGCCGAGGTCCTGAGAGGGGGCCTCCAGGCCGTCGACTCCGGTCAGAAGGAGGCGGCCTTGGCCCTCGGCCTGTCCCCATTCCAGACCAAGATGCAGGTCGAGCTTCCCAATGCAGTCAGGACCACGCTGCCCTCAATCGTCAGCGTCTTCATCGGGCTGTGGAAGGACACCACGCTTCTGTTCATCATCAACATACTAGACTTCTTCAAACTGGCCAAGGATCTACCGGCCACAGACTTGCGCTTCCTAGGAAATTTCCTAGAGCCACTTTACGTCACCGCCCTAGTCTTCTGGGTGTTCGCATTCTACCTATCTAGGGTCTCGATGAAGATTGAGAAGGGCCTTGGACTGGTCAGAGAAGGAGGAGGAGAAGCAGCATGAGTGAATACGACACAGAAGATAAACCGGGAACCGGGTATGATGAGCATATTATTGATACCAAAGGAGTGAAAGTAAACTTCGGAGATTTCTGGGCATTGAAGGGAATAGATATCAAAGTGAAGAAGGGCGAGATCATCGTCATCCTCGGCCCCTCAGGTTCGGGCAAGTCGACTTACATCAGGACGCTCAATCGCCTGCAGCCGCACAGTGGCGGTACAGTTGAAATCGACGGCATCACCGTGGATGATGACACGACCGTGGCCGACATGAAGTACATCAGGGCCGAGATCGGCTTCGTGTTCCAGCAGTTCAACCTCTTCCCGCACCTTACCATCATGGAGAACATCACCCTAGCCCCGATGAAGGTCAAGGGGATGCCCAAGAGGGAAGCCGAGGACAAGGCGATGGAACTGCTCGAGAAGGTCGGAATACCAGAGCAGGCCTACAAGTATCCGAGTGGGCTTTCCGGCGGACAGCAGCAGAGGGTCGCTATCGCTCGCGCATTAGCGATGGACCCGAAGATAATGCTGTTCGACGAGCCGACCTCGGCTCTCGACCCGGAGATGATTAAGGAGGTCTTGGATGTCATGATTGATCTCGCGAAGGAGGATGTTACAATGATTGTCGTTACTCACGAGATGGGCTTCGCAATGGCTGTCGCAGATAGAGTCATTCTGTTTGACGAGGGAGAACTTGTCGAGCAGAACACTCCTGCTGAATTCTTCGACAACCCGCAGCACAAGCGGACCAAGTTGTTCTTGGAACAAATCCTATGATTGCCCCGTTAGCCGTGCAATAGTATATCGGGTCGAGATTACAGCGAATATCGTATGAGTTGCCTTGATGGTTTTCCAAACGGTCTCGAATTGACCTACGCCTGCGCCTCGGAATTAATGGAGACGGGACCGGTTTCAGCGCTGCTGATAATCGTCATCGGCACCCCTCTCATCAAGATAGCCAAGAGATACCTCAGGAAACTGTTCGACAGGACCGAGTTCGACGAAGGGCTCGAAAATTTCATGTTCCGCATCGCCGGTGTTGCAATGTGGGCCCTTGTCATACTGACAGCCGCCAATGAGCTCGGCATCAACGTCACCGGAATCGTTGCCGCGCTGGGTATCTTCGGCCTGGCTGTGGCCTTCGCCGCTCAAGACACGATGGAGAACGTCATCGCTGGTATCTTCATCATCGTCGACAGGCCCTTCCGGGAGGGCGAGCGCATCATGCTACCCAAGAAACTGGGAGGAATCTACAGCAGTTGGGGCGATGTCAAGGAGATTGGCCTACGCACTACTCACGTCCGCTCTACCGACGGGGTGATGCTGACAATCCCCAACAAGTTGCTGACAAAGGACGCCGTGGCAAACTTTAGCCACCGCAGCGATATGGAGCTGCGCGTACGCATACGACTGGGCGTTACACCGACATGGAAAAACGTCACCAAGGCCGAGGAGATTGTCGAGGATATCGCTGCCAACCATCCCGACATCAGCCAGAAGCCAAAGGTACCGGAGGTTGTGCTGAGGGATTTCGGAGATCACGAAGTCATCATGGAGGTTCGCTACTATGTCGACAACGCGCGCAAGATGAGGCCCTCGAAGTCGTTCTTCGTGACCGAGATACTCCGTCGATTTGAGGAGGACGGAGTTAAACTCTCAATCCCTGCGAGTATCCAGATGAACGCAGATGTGGACCTCGATGATCTTGGCCTCTAGGGCTCGATCCAGTGAGCCACTCCATCGTGGATGGTCCTGCGAAAGGTCAGCAACTGAAGAGTAGGTCCGCTTAGATCGACGGTGACCCTAGCACCTCTGGTGAAGTGCGTCTCGTCCCAGCCATCACTGACGATGTAGCCACGGTGCATGTCGCTTGTTATTGCCGTGGCCTCGTCAGTCCAGGCCCAGTATGATCCGTCGTCATCCCTTGAGTCGCGAGGCAAGTCTCTCGATGCGAACAGGTACCACGAGTCAAGTTGTTTGAGCGGGAATGTCGTACCCTCGATATCCACGACGTGCCGGAACCACGCCCCCTGGCCGAGGAAGGTGGAGAACAGGCAGCCCGATGAACGTTGTATCACGTCTATCGCGGCTGCGCTTCCAGACTCTCCCCTCTGCAACCTGTATCTCGAGGGCTGGTACTGGTGCGTGTTAGCAATGATGAGGTCGTTCAGTGCTGGGTCTGAGAGAATCCTCTTGCCACTAGTCGTCACAATCTCTGCCTGTAGCCTAGGCAGCACGTTCACTATCGCATCTCCGTCCAAGGCAATCCTGATGTCGGAATCGAAGTGCTCAGGGTCGCTTCCCATGTAGAATCCGTACGAGCCGTCCTCATCATCGTCCTGTGGGTGGCTGTTTACTCCCATCACAGGGGTGTCGGAGTCAATAGAGTGGGCAATTGAGGTTAGGGTCCCGTCACCTCCGAGTATGATTACGAGATCACGGCCTGCGAAGTCCTCTCTCCTGACTTTCTCTCGAGCCTTGAAAGTGATTGCAGTACCTCTGTCATGGGTCATTTCGTCGAGCGATTTTCGTACCATCTCAAGCGATTTGTCATGCACATCCTCGAAATTCTTCTTGTAGACGACGAGGATGTCCGTGGCCATCTATGCGCACTCCCTGCGCCCCTTGCTCCGTGGGCGTCCCATATAGGCGCGACGCAAGAGCGAACACCCCATTCGAATGACCGCTGTCGCATAGACTCATCACCCCCACTCGCCCGCAAGCGGCCGTGAGAGGCATCATTCTGACTGTCTTCGTGCTGCTCTGCCCTCTGTGGACAGGGTGCCTCGCAGTTCCCGATGACACCTGTTCTGAAAGCGAGTGCTTCCCACTGGATTCGGTAGCGCTTTCGGAACTCCTCGCCGCCCCGGGTGCCTTTGATGTACTCTCATACGCGGAGGACTTTGAGCGCCTGAGGGTCGAGACATCCACTGTTTATGGCAATCAAGGACAGTTCGCTGAGATCCACTGGAGTGTTGCCAAGGACGATACGGCAAATCTGAGATCGATAGCGATGAGATTCACTGTTGGTACCTCAAGTATGGACAGCGAAGTCATCGAGGGGCAGCATACCACCAATATCAGGGTCGGTGGCGACTGGTACGAGGGCCGTGACGCGATTCCGCAGTACGCCGACCCGTTCGTAGAACTCGCTCAGCTTTCCAATGAACAACCCGAAGGGATGTGGCCGCCATTTGGCTTCGATGTCGCATCGGTAGCAGAACTAGATTGGACAATTTCGGGAGACTTGCTCTCACTGCAACAAATCGCCACAGCCAGCAATGCTACACACACCATCATCATCGAACTGATGGGCGCACCTCCGATAGTCACGGGGATAGAGACCTACTCGGGTGACGAGGAGCAGTTCACTCTCAGGGTCACCACAGGCGATGATGTGGCTATATCGCTGCAGGAAAATCTCCCTCGCACGTCAGTGGAGTTCAGTCTGGATGCAGAACCAATCCAAGTGGGTGATATCACAGTCTGGTCCGGCCCAGTTCCTTCTGGGATGGATTCGGACATAGAGCCGTCCGAACTGGAGTTCCATGGCATCTCAGAAGAAGGAGGAGATGCGGTTTCGGTAGCTATGATGAGATTAGATCAAGGAACTTCCAACATCACACTGGATGATGGCACATGGTGGGAGTTCACTTGGATTGACTATCTCTCACGAGGATATTTCTCCCACAGTGACTTGTATCATATTAGTACCAACGCGACAGGCCAACTTAGCGTAGCACTCTATGATTCGTGGGCTCAGCAGTGGACTGGAGGTCCGCTGCAGGGTGAATGACTCTTGGGCCCGATGAGTATCTTCAAACGCCAAATCGGAAACGCTCGGGCATGACTGAGAGCAGCCATCCTCTGATGCGACTACTCTCGCATCTCAGACACTACAGGAGCATGGTGCTGCTGGCCTCCCTGTGTTCGGTACTCAACAAGGTCTGGGATCTAGCCCCGCCAGTTTTGATTGGCATGGCCATCGACGTTGTCGCTACCCGAGAGGATTCGTTTCTCGCCCAGATGGGGTACCCGGATGTCTATGACCAGTTGTACATACTCACGGGCTTCACCGTGATTATCTGGGTGCTAGAGTCGATGTTCCAGTACTTTTACGCCGTTCTGTGGCGCAATCTGGCGCAAACCGCGCAACATGAGTTGCGAATGTCAGCATATACTCACATTCAAGATCTCGAGATGCAGTGGTACTCTGAGCAGTCTACGGGCGGTCTGATGGCTATAATGAACGACGATGTCAACCAGTTGGAGCGCTTTCTCGACCAGGGTGCAACCGACCTGCTCCATGTAGCTACTACTATCATTGTAGTCGGCGCGATTATGATATCAGTTGCACCCGAGGTCGCACTCCTAGCCATCCTTCCCGTGCCTATCATAGTCACGGGCTCGTTCATCTACCAGCGAAAGATAGGCGTTCGTTACACCAAGGTGCGCGGCAAGGTGGCAGACCTGAACGCGTTACTGAACAACAACCTTCACGGTATCACGACAATCAAGTCATTCACCGCAGAGGATCGCGAAGTCGAAAGGGTGAGTGAGGCCTCGACCTCTTACAGGGACGCGAACAAGGAAGCAATCCGCCTGTCTGCATCCTTCGTTCCGATAATCCGCATGGCCATACTGTTTGCCTTCACTGCAAACATGTTGGTAGGCGGCTGGTTCGCTTTGGACGGGCGTATCGGTCTCGGCGCGTACTCTGTCATCGTATTCATCACCCAGCGTCTTCTATGGCCTCTAACCAGACTCGGCGAGACCTTCGACCTATATCAGCGGGCTATGGCTTCAACCTCTCGCGTACTGGATCTCCTAGACACTGAGATTGGGATAGTAGAGGGTGAAACTCATCTCGACTCGGTCCGCGGTGAAATAGAGTTCAGCGATGTTGGATTCTCCTACCCGAATCGCGAAGTGGTTCTGAACGACGTCGGCCTGACGGTGCCCGCTGGCAAGACGGTCGGATTGGTTGGCTCGACGGGCTCGGGCAAGACTACCCTAGTACGCCTACTACTGAGGTTCCACGATCCCGACTCTGGTATAGTGAAACTCGATGGCCACGATGTCAGGGAATTGACTCTGGAGTCTCTCAGAGGCTCCATAGCTCTGGTCAGCCAGACCACTACTCTGTTCCCCGGCTCGGTTCGTGAGAATGTGCGCTACGGTGACCCAGATGCCGATGAGCAAGCGGTCATCGAGGCAGCCCGCATAGCAGAGGCGCTGAGTTTTATCGAAGATTTACCAGACGGCTGGGACACCGATATCGGTGAGGGAGGCCACAGGCTCTCGGGTGGCCAGCGCCAGAGGATAGCTATCGCCCGAGCAGTCCTAAAGGACGCACCAGTGCTGGTGCTTGATGAGGCGACAAGTAACGTCGACAACGAGACCGAGGCAGCCCTCAAACGCTCCATCGAGAGGATATCTGTGGGCCGCACCACACTCATCATCGCCCATCGCCTGTCCACGGTGCGCAACGCGGATGTAATCGCCGTCATCGGTGAAGGAGCAATCTCCGAAACAGGGACGCACGAGGAATTGCTGGAAAGCAATGGCCTCTACTCACGACTATGGGCCGTTCAGACTGGTGAGGCATCTGCATGAGTGAAGATAGGGGCTTACCAAGACTCACAGAACTCGCCAAGACAATCGGATTTGAGATTACCGAGTTCAGTGAAGGATCGTGCGTTGTTGAGTGCACAATTCGCGAAGATCATCTGAACATGGGAGGGGTGGCCCATGGGGGCATACACGCCACTCTACTAGACTCCGCGATGGGAGGAACTCTAGTATCCACTTTGGCAAAGGAGGAATGGTGCGCCACCGCACAGATAGACATCTCTTATCTCAACGCAGTGGGAACGGGAACTCATTTGATAGCCACGGGAGAAGTCATTCGCAGGGGCAGGAACCTAGCCCATATGGAAGGCCGGCTGACTGCTGAAGACGGGACTTTGGTGGCTACTGCGAAGGGAATCTGGGCTATTTGGATTGTACGCTCTAGTCCAAAAAGAGAGTGATGGGCCGGGAACAGGTTAATTTCCTCCTTGCTTCTCGGATTACTGATGGCAAGGGCAAACTCTCCACTCTTCTTCTTAGCGGGTTTCACACAGTTGTTCATAGGATCTTCTCTGGCATCAGATCCATCTCTCGCACTGCTCGGAGCGATTCTAGAGATAACAGGAGGGAGTTCGGTACTGGTTGGCATATACCTGCTGATTTTCGTTGCCAGGCACCACAAGGAGTTCTCTGAGTCATACAACAAGATCGAGAATTCTGTGATGTCTAGGGAGGACACTGGACAGCTCCATCGTGTGGATCCGAAGCCAGCTTCCAAGACGTTTGTCAATGTCGTCCTACCAAGCATTCTTTCATTCATAGCAGCATGGGCATGGCTAGCCAACTAGTAGGTGAGGCATGGATAAGCCCAAGCAGGGCCTCGAAGAGATGGTCGATCGCGTCATCGACAATCCCGCATACGATATGCTCGGAGGGTATCATATGTTCCTCCGCCGAGTTACCATCCCAATTCTCCTCGTTCTAATCTTCATGATTGTATATGATTTTCTTCTAGGGTATCTTTCAAGTGACCTCACACTGATTCTGAGTGCATTAGTAACTGGTCTTTCAGTTGGGCCAATTATTGGCCTTGAGACATATCTAGCTATGCGTCGACAGGGGAAATGACCTACTCACTGACTTTCCTCATCATGCCGCCGAATGGGTAAAGGGGGGGTGCCCTCCCTTTCACGGCAATGGGATTGCTTGATTCGTTCGATATCTTTGAATTTCTAGGTTTTGGAGAAGCCACCGGACTTGAGTTACTGTTCGCCGCCTCAGCCTTGGTTGGAGGAATTCTGTTTGTATTGTGGTTCGCTCTGATGATGATTGGCGGAGTGGCTGCGGACATATTCGAAGGGCTCCTTGGGATGGAAGGGGTCGGCGATCTTGGGGCCGACGCTTCGTTCAAAGCGCTAACTTTCCAAGGCCTCATGGCCTTTCTGATGTTCTTCGGTCTCGCCGGACTTTACACTTTGAAGTCGACCGAGACTTCGACGATTGCCATCGCAGTAGGTGGAGCTGCTGGTTTTGCATCCATGTACGGCACTGGAAAGTTATTCCAGTTGTTTATCACCCTACAATCTGATGGAACAGTTGAGATTTCGGAGGCTGTTGGATCCACTGGAAGTGTATATCTTAGAATCCCTAACAACGGCGCTGGGCAGGTTCAGGTCAACTTTGGCGGAAGTATGAGGACGATGAACGCTAAGTCACACGACAATACTGATATTGACAGCGGCGTTTTCATAGAAGTAGTCGACACGATAGGCGATATTCTCGTAGTAAAAAGAAAGTGAGAAAACCCTTAGGAATTGATTTTCCTAAGTGCGCAGGGAAAGCCTTCATGACCTCATGAGCCCTCTTGGGGTTAGAGGCGATGCTGAATGGCTGATTCTGGGGCACTTTTGACGACAATGATATTTGCGACTGTACTGGTACTTGTGGCGGTGACGATTTTCTTTGCACAACGCTACAAGAGGTGCCCACCCGACAAGGTGATGGTCATCTATGGACGTACTGACAAGGGCCGTTCGTCGAGGACCATACACGGAGGTGCAGCGCTAGTCTGGCCACTAATACAAGATTACGCGTACCTACCTCTTACGCCGATTACAATCAACATCGATCTGAGGAACGCGTTGTCCCAACAGAACATCCGAATCAACGTTCCTAGCACCTTTACCATTGGCATCAGCATCGAGGAGAATATCATGCAGAATGCTGCACAGAGGCTACTCGGTTTGAAGATGGAAGACATTGAGCAAATGGCTGAAGAAATCATCCTTGGTCAACTACGTCTTACTGTCGCTTCACTCACCATTGAACAGATCAACCAAGACCGTGATTCGTTCCTCGAGGACATTAACCACAACGTCGAGAAGGAGCTTGAGAAGGTCGGTCTGAAGTTGATTAACGTAAACATCGTCGACATCACCGACGACTCTGACTATATCGAGAGTATCGGTAAGAAGGCAGCAGCGACTGCGGTAGAGAATGCCCGCGTTGATGTAGCCAACGCCGAGCGCGACGGTGCTATCGGTGCTGCACAGGCTGACAAGACCCGAGAGATTCAGGTCGCTGAGAATGTGGCTGAGGCCTCCAAAGGACGCAAGGCAGCCGAGGCTGATCAACGTGTTTACGTCGAGGGTCAAGAGGCTCTGGCAGTTTCTGGTGAGAACATGGCTCAGGCTGAGATAGCTAATGCAAACGCTGACCTCAAGGAGGCGGAAGCCGGTGCTAAGCAGAGGGCCGATGTCGCTACGGCACAGTCCGAGGCTGCCATCCAGCGTGCTTTCGCTGGTGAGGAAGAAGAGCGCCTGAAGGCAAGCGAGATTGTCCGAGAGAACATCCAGAAGCAGCAGATTGAGATTGCTGCCGAAGCCGAAGCCGAACGCCAGCGACGTGTCGCACGTGGTGAAGCCGACGCTATTCTTGCAGTCTATGAAGCAGAGGCGAAGGGTATCCAGCAGGTTCTCGACGCCAAAGCAAAGGGATATTCCAGTCTCGTCACCAGCGCTGCAGGCGACCCCAAGGCCGCCGCAACTCTGCTAATGGTCGAGAAGATAGAGAGTATGGTATCGGCTCAGGCAGAGGCTATTCGCAACTTGAAGATAGAAAAGGTCACTGTCTGGGACGGAGGCAACAGCGCCGACGGCTCGTCGGCAACCAGTAACTTCGTGAGCAGTCTCGTTCAGAGTCTGCCTCCAATCCACGATGTCGCTAAGATGGCTGGAGTCGATCTGCCGGACTACCTTGGCTCCATGTCCGAGGAAGAAGACGGCGAGTGAGTGACTTTCCCAAAGGGATAGTCAGGCTCATGAGGTGGCTTGCGATGGGTGCCATATGCGCGACGACGACGTAGTCATCATCGGAGGTGCCCGGACTCCGTTTTGCGAGTGGCTGGGCGGCAAGCGGGGCGACGGAGAAGCAGGAGGACGACTCGCCTCAGTCTCGACCGAGGAACTCGGTGCGATCGCTATTCGCGCCGCCCTCGACAAGACAGGTACCGACCCGTCTTCCGTGGACCATGTGGTGATGGGCCATGCACTGCAGACTTCTGGCCAGGCCATCTATGGCGCCAGGCATGCCGGACTCAACGCCGGCATACCGCAGGAAGTGCCAATGCTCACACTCAACCGCTTGTGCGGTAGTGGGGCACAGTCTATCGTGACCGGCGCCCAGATGATTATGCTGGGAGAGGCCGACGTAGTGGTGTCTGGGGGTATGGAGAACCTCTCACAGGCCCCCCATGTTCTTCGGGGCATGCGTGAATCACATAAGCTCGGCAGACCCCCTCAAGAGGGCTATGTTCTACCTACAGATATGGAGGACTATTTCTTCACCAATCTAATCGACAATACCTGTGACTCGTTCATGGCACAGACCAGCGATGAGTTGTGCCACCGTGTCGGCGTAGTCCGCGAACAGGCCGATGAGTTCGCTGCACTCAGCCATTCAAGAACCGAGAGGAGTATCGACTTGGGACTGTTTGAGAATGAGATCATCACTGTAGAGACTCTTGACGGCCCGGTGAATGCCAGCGATGAGGATCACTTTGTTCGAGGCACCACCATCGAGTCGCTGTCCGGCCTACGTCCGCACTTCGGCCCCAATTCTCTCGTCACTGCCGGAAATGCCTCTGGGGTAGTCGACGGGGCGGCCGCTGTAGTACTGAAATCATCCAGCAGAGCTGCAGCCGACGGAGATGAGCCCCTTGCTCGCGTTGTCAACTGGGGCATCGTCGGATTAGATCCTGCGATAATGGCATTCGGCCCTGTCCCGAGCAGCAAAAAGGCACTCGAGAGGGCTAGTCTGAGTGTTGATGACATAGACAGATGGGAAATCAACGAGGCCTTCGCAGGCCAAGCCGTGGCGTGTATGCAGGAACTCGGTCTGGATGTGGACAAGGTCAATGTGAATGGAGGGGCAGTCGGGCTGGGTCACCCTCTGGCTGCGACCGGCACGAGGCTGGTATTGACATTAGCTCACGAACTGAAGCGCAGTGGTGGGCGTTACGGTATAGCCACTGCGTGCATCGGGGGCGGTCAGGGAATCGCGGTTATTATCGAGTCGATTTGACCGATTTTCCGTATATTACGCCGTAGGAGGGGTTATCCTGCATGCCGCTCTGCAAAGTATAGTGATACCATGACAGAATACATTGAGCAAATTGTGATTGAAACTCCAGACGGTGAATTGCAAGTGGAAGCGAAGTTGCCAGACCACATCGAAGGAACAGGGCACGCAGGCAGGAAACGCAGCCTAGTGAAGACCCTCTCATGGAGAACCATCGCGACTACCGACACCATCTTGATCACTAGATTTATCACTGGAAGTTGGACTGTCGGTTTTGGGATTGCCACCATAGAGGTGTTTACCAAGATGGCACTCTACTACCTCCACGAGCGAGGTTGGGCAGCGTTGGATTGGGGACTTGAGGACGTCGATGTAGATGTAAAGCGAGTAGAAGTTCGCCCTGCTCATTGAGGTGGAAGAAATTTCCGCTGTAGTTTGAGCGTTCGAAAATTGCCATTCTCCTGGATGGGCGACCATTCAGGTTAATTGGGATGCCAATGC
>Ga0209228_1001543_pt1 | contig 11492 bp, 10 predicted proteins | sample METZYME_3_150m_FD_187547 | JGI IMG/M metagenome (GOLD analysis project Ga0209228, IMG submission 187547) | Marine microbial communities from oxygen minimum zone in mesopelagic equatorial Pacific - METZYME_3_150m (SPAdes) (version 2) | ecosystem: Environmental > Aquatic > Marine > Oceanic...
TGCAGGCCGACCTTTTTTTGCAAAGATTTTTCAAGATATTTTGACTTATCACACTACTCCTGAGGAAGCTGCCAAAGTAGCAAATCTTGCTAATGTAGACCACTTAATTTTCTATCACTTGGTTCCTGCTCCATTAAATAGCTTAATGGAGACGGTTTTTTTTCGAGGCGTGAATAAAATAAGAAAAGAATGGACTGCTGCAGAGGATGGCACTATGGTCAATTTACCAATAGACAGCAATGAAATAATTATTTCAAACATTAATTAATTTGAAACCAACTCATGAATACTTTATGGAGCTTGCTCTCGAGCAGGCTAAAAAAGCTGAAATCAATGGCGAGGTTCCTGTTGGCACAGTCTTTATTGATGATGATCAGGTCATAGCAGAGGCTGGTAATGCATCCATTACTCTAAATGACCCTACAGCTCATGCAGAGATACTAACGCTTAGAGAGGCATCGAAAAAAAAAAGGAATTACAGATTAGGAGGAACTCTTTTTGTAACCCTAGAGCCTTGTATCATGTGCATGGGAGCATTGATCCATGCTCGAGTAAAGAAACTCATATTTGGAGCTTATGACCCTAGATCTGGAGCCGCCTTATCTGCTTATAACCTTTCTGATTCCCCTCATCTTAATCACCGAATTGAGGTTCAAGGAGGTATATTAGAGGAACAGTCCCAAGCCTTGCTTAAAAACTTTTTTAAAACTCGACGCTAGAAGTTAAAACTTAACACTGAAAAAAGTCATAGAGATAAGCTCAACGTCTTGTTGATAGAGCAATCTCTCTGAAATTAAGATTATTAAATTCAAAAATGCCTCCAGGTGTCAATGACTTTGAAACTTGATGGCGCCAGTCATAATGCATACCTATATTACCTGCCTTGGGTGGGCCAATTTTAAAAATTACAGTGTAAGTCTCATTCACAGCTCCAGGCAATTTAATGTTCTGCGCATAATGAAGATTATCTGACATGTTCAGATGAGGTATTAGATTAACCGTTAATGTTTCATTTGTTTTTTCGTTGGCAATTAAAGCTGAAACATCTAAATAAGCAACATGACCTCCAACTGGAGATCCAGATGGTGCATTATCTGACCAGTTGGCAATGACTTCTAAGTGCACATCAGTTTCATTTTCATTTAGAAAAGCTTTAGCACCTTGAACATCATCTTTAATTCCACCTTCAAAAATTAAGCTTATCCCTGGTTTTATTGATGATTCACCAATAATCATCTCAGGTAATGCACTTAGTTCTGTGGTGATAAGTCCTATAAAACAAGATAAAAAATAATGCCAACTTTTAATTTTCATAGTGTAGTTCCTTTAATTGGTCAGGTAGAAAATACCTAATAAAATGAGAACAGTTGAGATGGTGCCTTTAATAATAAAAAACAACACCGATCCTTTAATGGTGTAATTCAGAATCTTTTTTTTGCTGGTTTTTATTTTTTCAAACAACTCTTAAACTCATTATTTATTTAAATCAATACACATAATAATGATAATCATTATCATTTCAATTATTTTTTTTATAAAGATTTAAATCTATTGGTTAAATTTAGTTTTTATGGAATTTATGCAGCACGATAATAACCCTCTATATAAAATTCTAGGTTATAATTTGATTATATTTATTGATAGTCCGATCAAACTCAATGGCAACAAAAAATCTGTATAAAATTACGTTTAGCAATCAAGGCAAACTCTATGAGGTTTATGCTAAAAGTGTATCTAACAGCAACTTACTGGGGTTTATTGAAATAGAGTCATTGGTTTTTGGAGAAAAAACTTCTTTGGTAGTTGATCCATCAGAAGAAAAAATAAAAACGGAGTTTGAAGGGGTAAAGCGCACCTACATTCCAATGCATTCTGTTTTGAGAATAGATGAAGTTGATAAAGAAGGCGTGAGCAAGGTCAGTAAAGCAGAAGGCGATAATGTTACACAGTTACCTAACACTGTCTTTGTCCCTGATGATAAGTCAAAAACTTAATTATTTAACACTGGAGTGAATGATGATCACTATTGAAGGACCACCATCTCACTCACCCTATCGACTTAATCAACTTTTATCTGAGCTACAGAGTATCGATTCATCGATCACCTTAATCGGTGCTCGATATATACATTTCATTGATAACAGCAAAGAATTAACTGACAAAGATTATGATGTTCTAAACCCGTTACTAAGCTATGGGCCTGATTGGGATCTTGGTACAAATAAAGGCAATAAAATAATAGTTATTCCTAGAATTGGTACCACTTCTCCGTGGTCCAGTAAAGCCACGGATATAGCTCATGGTTGTGGATTATCCAGCATCAATAGAATCGAGAGAGGGTTAATATACACCTTAGTTGGTCTGACTGATGACCAGCATCTAAGTCGTTGTGTTGTTCCACTCTATGATCGAATGACTCAGCAAGCAATAACTCAATTTGATCAACTTGATAGGATGTTTGAAATTGATCAGCCTCAACCATTCACCACAATTTCAATATTGTCTGAGGGAATCGAGGCTTTGGAATCTGCAAATACTGAACTTGGGTTAGCGCTCAACAACCAGGAAATGAATTATTTGTTAGAACAATTCCAAATTTTAGAAAGAGACCCAACAGATGCCGAATTGATGATGTTTGCTCAAGCCAATTCTGAACATTGTCGACATAAGGTTTTTAATGCTGAATGGACAATAGATGGACAACCAGAGGCATTGAGTTTGTTTGATATGATTAAACACACGTATCAATCTAACCCTAAAGGTGTCCTATCAGCCTATAAAGACAATGCTGCTGTCATGAGCGGGGGGCAGGGGCGTTGGTTTATTCCATCAGGCAGTGACCAAAGCTATGGATTTATTGAGGACAATATCCACACTATGATGAAGGTAGAGACGCATAATCATCCCACAGCCATATCACCCTATCCTGGAGCTGCGACAGGATCAGGAGGAGAAATTAGAGATGAAGCAGCTACTGGTAGAGGCGGAATGCCCAAAGCCGGGCTAACCGGTTTCGCTGTGTCGCATTTAAGGATTCCTGGTTCCATTCAACCTTGGGAGAAAAGCATCGGAAAACCCGATCGGATTGCTTCCGCACTTGAAATTATGACAGAGGGACCCATTGGTGGAGCCTCTTTCAATAATGAGTTTGGACGGCCAAATATTCTCGGGTTTTTTAGAACGTATGAGTTTTCTGACAATCACAGTAAGAACAATGCTTGGGGTTACCATAAACCTATTATGATAGTCGGAGGATTGGGCAATATATCTGAATCCTCTGTTAATAAGTTAGACACAGAAAACGGCTCTTTGATAATTGTCTTAGGGGGTCCTTCTATGCTTATAGGATTAGGCGGCGGCTCTGCATCATCTCTTAATGCAGGGGTAAGTAAAGAGGATTTAGATTTTGCTTCAGTCCAAAGAGATAACGCTGAGTTGGAAAGACGAGCCCAAGAAGTCATAAATAAGTGTTTCGGACTAACTTTAGACCCTGAATACAAGGGAGAGAATCCGATTCTCCTTATTCATGATGTAGGCGCAGGAGGCCTCTCAAATGCAGTCCCTGAGATTATAGATCACAGTAAGATGTCCGCAGATCTAGAGTTGAGAAAAATCTTTAATGCTGAACCAGGGCTGTCACCATTAGAAATTTGGTGTAACGAGGCTCAAGAACGCTATGTTCTTTGTGTTGACCCAACTCACTTAGATTTATTTGATGAGATCTGTCAACGCGAACGCTGCCCTTACGCTGTTGTTGGCCAGGTGAATAATCACGGTTATTTAAAAATGAATGACTCACATTTTGATAATTTTCCAATTGATATGCCGATGGAAGTACTTTTTGGTAACCCACCTAAAACTCAATTATCCATAACCAGAGAAGCAGTCAGTCCGCTCGATGATTCATTAAAAGATATCTCGATTCGTGAAGCATGCGAACGTATTTTAAGATTTCCTACAGTCGCTGATAAAACCTTCTTGATTCATATTGGGGATCGAACGGTTGGAGGTCTAGTTTCACAAGATCAATTTGTGGGTCCTTGGCAAGTACCAGTGAGTGATGTTGGTGTTACTTTAAAAGATCATTACTCTAAAAAAGGGGAAGCGATGTCAATGGGTGAACGAACACCAGTAGCCACAATCAACCCTCCTGCTTCAGGCCGACTTGCAGTGGCTGAAGCCATAACAAATATGTTGTCTGCTCCTGTCAATGAGATATCAGACATAAAATTTTCTGCCAATTGGATGTCATCGATTAAGACAGACCCACAAAAACAAGCTCTTTTTGATACTGTGCAGGCGGTAACGTTGGATTTTTGTAGTAAAATTGGTCTAACGATACCTGTGGGTAAGGACTCATTGTCTATGCAGACCTCGTGGAGTGAAGACAACATAGAAAAAGAAATAACAGCCCCTTTATCACTCATTATTTCAGCCTTTGCACCGATTGATAATGTAACAAGAACAATTACTCCACAATTGAAGGTGTCCAATAATAGTCTGTTGATCTTAATTGATCTAGGTCAAGGTAGAAATAGATTGGGTGGATCGTGCTTAGCTCAAGTCTACTCTCGCTCATTAGGTGAAGCCGCTGATATAGAGAACCCTTTTTGTTTGAAAGATTTTTTTAATGCCGTGACCGAACTAAAATCGTTAGATAAAATTTTGGCGTATCATGATCGTTCTGATGGTGGTTTGTTCGCTACTTTCTCTGAGATGGCATTTGCAGGAAATATGGGCCTTAAGATAGATCTTAATACAGCATCGAAAGAAGAAACTCTTAGCCTTTTATTTAGTGAAGAGGTAGGCGCTGTAATTGAAATTAATGCGACAGATTTAAAACTAGTTATGGAGACTTTGGAAAAATATTCTTTGGGCAAATCTGCTGTAGTGATTGGCGAGACTACACCGTCTAAACAAATCAGCATGACAACCAACCATGATTATGCTGAAACTTTTGAGCTAAGAGAATTGAGAGAGATTTGGTCTGAAGTGTCCTTTAGAATGCAGTCACTTAGAGATAACCCTGAAACTGCCAAGGAAGCTTTTGATAATCTACGTGATGATGATAATCCGGGTGTTAGTTGCAAGATTGAATTTGTTCTGCCCAATAAAGAGAATTTAATCAAATTTAAAGATCAGCGACCAAAAGTAGCTGTTCTTAGAGAACAAGGAGTTAATAGCCATATAGAGATGGCAGTGGCTTTTCATAAAGCAGGTTTTGAAGCAGTTGATGTGCACATGACAGATATTATTAGCGGTCGTGTCGGTTTAGATGATTTTAAAGGCCTGGTTGCTTGTGGGGGTTTTTCATACGGTGATGTTTTAGGAGCAGGGGGCGGATGGGCAAAATCCATAGTATTTAACCCTGATGTTAGAAATATCTTTGAAGATTACTTTAATCGTCCTGATACTTTTACGTTGGGTGTTTGTAATGGGTGTCAGATGTTATCCCAGTTACAGAACATCATCCCAGGTGCCGGTCACTGGCCACGATTTGTTAAAAATTTATCGGAACAATTTGAAGCTCGTCTAAGCTTGGTTGAAATCACCAAGAATTCGTCTTTGTTTCTTAGAGACATGGAAGGATCAATATTACCAATAGCCACATCCCATGGAGAAGGGCGAGTTGAGTATCACCATAATGATGATCACAATCTTTTAAACCAAAATAGTCAAGTCACCATTAGGTATGTTGATAATTATGGGCAGCCCACAAATCAATACCCTGCTAATCCGAACGGCTCAAAAGATGGTGTAGCTGGATTTTGTTCAGAAGACGGAAGAGTAACCATTATCATGCCTCACCCTGAGAGAGTTATCAGAGGTGTTCAGCATTCATGGTGCCCTAGTGACTGGAATGACAACGGCCCTTGGCTGAAAATGTTTCATAATGCTAGAGAATGGATTGCTTAAAGCTCACCATTTTTTACAAAAATAATCGATCTATTTAAATGAAGTAAGTAGAATCTTTATACCAATCTTAAAAAACTAATTAATATGAATTTAAATAAAACAATTAATAAAATTGATCCTGAGTTAGCAAAAGCAGTAAAGCAAGAACAACAAAGACAAGAGGAGCACATTGAACTGATTGCCTCTGAGAATTATACCAGTCAAGCAATTATGGATTTACAAGGGTCCGTGCTCACCAATAAATACGCCGAAGGCTATCCCGGCCGACGTTACTACGGCGGTTGTGAGCATGTTGACGAAGCTGAAGCACTAGCTATTGAAAGAGCTAAACAATTGTTTCATGCAGATTATGCTAATGTTCAACCCCATTCTGGCTCTCAAGCTAATATGGCAGTGTATATGTCCTTGCTTGATCCAGGAGACACAATTCTTGGAATGAGTCTTGCTGATGGCGGTCATTTGACCCACGGATCTAAAGTCAATTTTTCGGGAAAATTATATCGTTCAATTTCATACGGGTTGAATGCAGACACCGGAGAAATTAATTATTCTCAAGTGGAAAATTTAGCTAAAGAACATTCACCAAAAATGATCGTTGCCGGATTTTCAGCTTATTCTCGGGTTGCTGATTGGAATAAATTCAGAATGATAGCTGATTCAGTTGGCGCCTATCTAATGGTCGACATGGCCCATGTTGCAGGTTTAGTTGCTGCTAATTGTTATCCTAACCCTGTACCCATAGCCGATGTAACAACCTCAACTACCCATAAAACTTTAAGAGGGCCTAGAGGCGGACTAATTTTAGCTAAAGACAATGAAGAAATTCACAAAGCCATCAACAAGCAGATTTTCCCAGGAACACAAGGTGGGCCACTAATGCATGTTATTGCAGCAAAGGCCCATGCTTTCCTAGAAGCTATGCAACCAGATTTTATTAGTTATCAAAAACAAGTTATTAGAAACGCTAAACTTATGACCAAATTGTTCAAAGATTTAGGTTATAACATTATTTCTGGCGGTACAGATTGCCATTTATTTTTAGTTGACCTGACCAATCAGAATATCACCGGTGCTGATGCAGAAGTAGCTTTAGGGCAAGCAAACATAACTCTAAATAAAAATTCTGTACCCAATGATACAAAGCCACCGATGGTAACCAGTGGTTTAAGGATTGGGACACCTGCAATTACAACTAGAGGTTTTGGCGAAGATGAAATTATGACAGTAGTTGGAATGATTGATTCGGTCTTAAAGAATCTTGATGACAAAGAAACAACTGCATCCATTAAAGCAGAGGTCAAGACACTTTGTCAGAGATTTCCTGTGTATATTTCCTAGTCGATTATGTTTTGTCCCTATTGTGGTAACCAGGAAACTAAAGTGGTTGATTCACGGTTAGCTGGTGACGGTTATCAAATAAGAAGAAGAAGAGAATGCTTAAAGTGTAATGAGCGTTTTACCACATTTGAGTCAGCTGAACTTGTTCTACCAAAATTAGTGAAAAGAGATCAGTCAAGAGAACCTTTTAATGAAAGCAAATTGAGAAATGGGATACTGACCGCAACAGAAAAAAGACCAATCAGTATAGAAACAATAGAAGAACTCATTTCAAGAATTATTATGACGGTTCAAAAATTAGGAGAACGAGAAATACAATCAAGGAAATTGGGTGAAATTGTGATGCAAGAACTTAGAGAAATTGATGAAATTGCTTTTGTTAGGTACGCGTCAGTTTACAGAAGGTTCCAAGATGTAGAGGAATTTGAGAAGGAAATTGAATCACTTAGAGACACTCCTTCAGCCACAGATACTCGCTCACAGATCTCTATTTTCCCTGAAGAGGAAAATGATTAATGAACTCTGAAGTGCATCAAAAGTTTATGCATCATGCTCTTAAGTTAGCAGAAAAAGGCATGTTTAGTTGCAAACCAAACCCTAGAGTGGGTTGTGTAATTGTAAAGAATAATAAAATTATTGGTGAAGGTTGGCACAGAAAATCAGGAGAAGATCACGCTGAAATCATTGCAATTAGAGAAGCTGAAGAGGCCGCACGAGATGCCACAGTTTATATTTCTTTAGAGCCTTGTACTCATGAAGGCAGGACCCCACCTTGTGTTGATGCCTTAGTTAAGGCGAAAGTTAAAGAAGTGGTTTTCTCAATAGTTGATTCGAACCCTAAAGTATCTGGTCAAAGCGTAGGCATTTTAGAAGCCAATGGGATTAAAACTATTCAGGGGATACTGGAGGATGAAGCCAGAGACTTAAATATGGGTTTTCATCAACGTATGATTTTAGGAAAACCTTATGTGAGAACAAAAATAGCTGCCAGTGTTGATGGTCGAACAGCTCTCTCAAACGGAAAAAGTCAGTGGATTACTTCTAAGGAATCACGACAAGACGTACAGCAATGGAGAGCAAGAAGTTGTGCTGTTCTCACCTCAAGCACAACTGTCTTGATGGATGACCCGTCAATGAATGTTAGGTTGCCAGATTTTGATGATGACAATCAACCTGCAAGAATAATAGTGGATAGCCACTTACGAACCAATGGCAATGAAAAAATATTTACTTTAAGGGGCGAAAGTGCCGCTTACACATTAAATAATGCTGCTTATGGAAACGAGAGAGACAATCTAGTGATTGTAGATTCTGATAATGACCATGTCAGCTTAAAGCAAGTGTTTAACGATTTGGCAATAAAAGAATTTAATGAAATATTAATTGAAGCAGGATCACAGCTAAATGGGGCATTGTTACAAAAAGGTTTAGTTGACGAGATTATTCTTTATGTTGCCCCTTGTGTACTCGGAAATGATTCAAAAGGGATGTTTGATTTACCCATTTTTTCTGATTTATCAGATAGATTTAATTTTCACTTCGAATCTATTGATCAAGTTGGAGCGGATCTAAGAATAATAATGAAGAAATAGCAGACGCATATAAGAATCATAGCTATTGACGACGATATAGAATTTGATATGTTAGCCAGACATTCTGAGGGAATCTTAGAGAGAAAATAAAGTAAACATGAATAAAGCAGATCAAGAAACCATTAATTTTGCATCCATTGAGCAGATTATTCAGGATATACGCTTTGGTAAAATGGTTATTATTGTTGATGATGAGAATCGAGAAAATGAAGGTGATCTTATTATAGCTGCTGACAAAGTTAAGCCAGAAGATATCAATTTTATGACCCACAATGGCAGAGGTTTAATTTGCCTTACTTTGACAAAAAGCAGGTGTAATCAGTTGTCTTTACCTTTAATGGCAACTGAGAATGATGATCTAGACTCTACCAATTTTACGGTTTCAATAGATGCATCAATAGGCATTACAACAGGCAGTTCAGTTCAAGATAGAACCAGAACGGTAAAGGCTGCAACAGCCAAAAACGCTAAACCTGAAGATATAAAGCAACCGGGCCATCTGTTTCCATTGATGGCTGATCCGGGCGGAGTACTTATCAGAGCAGGACACACGGAAGCCGGTTGCGATTTAACAAACCTTGCTGGATTGACAGCTTCAGCAGTGATTGCAGAAATCTTAAATGAAGATGGCAGCATGGCCAGAAGACCTGAACTAATCAATTTTTCTAGAAAACATCAAATCAAGATTGGCACCATAGCTGACTTAATTCAATACCGTATTGCAACTGAACAAACGATCAAAAATTCAATATCCAATTAAAGTAGTAGTGGTTTAAAGTTTTGAGATTTAGTTATAAGAATGAAAATTATAAGAAGACCTAAAAATAATGATCCAATATTCAAAAAAGGTTCCGTTATTACTATTGGTATCTTCGATGGAGTTCATTTAGGCCACCAGTCCTTAATCAAAAAACTTAAACAGAAAGCAGTGCAGATGGAGCTCCCATCTATTGTTTTTAGTTTTGAGCCAACGCCTAATGATTATTTTTCTAAGAAACAAAATAAAAAACTAACCCCATTGAGGGATAAACACAGGTTGATTAATGAATATCAGATCGATTATCTCTACTGCCCACCTTTTAATTCAATAATGGAAAATTTATCGCCCAGTCAGTTTATGACAAAACATCTGATTAACTTGTTTAATCCTAGTTATATGATTGTTGGCGATGACTTTAGGTTTGCAAAAGACAGAAAAGGTTCTATCAAAGATCTCTTAATTACAGGAGAGTCTAATAATTTTGAAGTTGAGCAAATGACTAGCGTCGTTGATAACAATACTAGAATTTCTAGTAGTTTAATCAGAGACACTCTATCAAAAGGTAATCTATTGCTTGCAAATCAGATGTTGGGAAGAAATTATTCCTTAACAGGCCGGGTTATTTATGGCCAACAAGTAGGTTCTGAATTAGGTATCCCTACTGCAAATATTAATCTTTCAGAAACGAATAACCCACTTCGGGGTGTCTTTTGTGTAAAAGTTTCACTACCTAACTCAACTCAAGAAATTTTTGGTATCGCTAATCTAGGGTATAGGCCAACCATTGGAGGACAAAAGCTTAATTTGGAAGTTCATTTATTGGATTTCGATAAAGATATCTATAAATCTTATATAAAGATTGAGTTTTTGAGTTATCTTAGAAAAGAGAAAAAATTTAATGATTTAAACGCCTTAAAAAGACAGATTAATCAAGATATAGAAGCGGCTAAGCAATATTTTAAGACTGTTGATAGACCTTAGTTATGAATAAAAAAACTAAAAAATATGAGCGATTTTCTGGCAAAGGTAGAACCGGTACACGACAATTATTATTACAGGTTTTATATCAGCACCAGATGACTAAAGATGATCTAGAGACTCTTCTAAATCAATCTTTAAAGATTAAAGAATTCTCTAGAATAGACCAAGACTATTATCAGGTCCTATTAAGTGAGGTGCTTGAGAATCATAATCAAATTGAAGAAGTAATCTCAAAGTATTTAGATCGTCCAATTGAGCAAATTGATCCGATCGAGAAAGCTATCATGTGGATTGCAGTGTCAGAAATTTTATTTCATCCCGATGTTCCTGTTTCCGTGGTGATTAACGAAGCTGTGGAACTAGCGAAGCTTTTTGGTGCAGAAGGAAGTTATCAGTATGTTAACGCTGTTCTTGATGCATTGAAGACTGATCACTAATAAAGGCGCTTAAGTGAAAGAAACTGATATTATAAGCGCTCTTCAGGCTTCAATAGATCAATCATCCTCAGAGGTCGTTGTGCCAATAGGTGATGATGGTTCGGTGACTATAATGAATTCTTGCAAGCAACTGGTTACAACAACCGATGCCATTACAGTTGATGTACATTATCCTAAAGGCATTGAACCTGAGTCCATTGGTCATCGATGTTTAGCAATTAATCTAAGTGACATAGCTGCTATGGGAGCTTCTGCTAAATGGGCTAGCCTTGTGTTTAGTGTACCGAGCATCAATGATAAATGGGTTGAGAGCTTTATTATTGGTTTTTCTAATCTAGCTAATAAAAATAAACTTGACTTGATTGGTGGTGATACTGTTCGTGGCCCTGAATTTTTTGCAGTTACATTGCAAGGTTATGTGGAGAAAGATCAATTTATCAACCGCTCTAATGCCAAAGAAGGTGATCT
>Ga0209228_1001548_pt1 | contig 11478 bp, 11 predicted proteins | sample METZYME_3_150m_FD_187547 | JGI IMG/M metagenome (GOLD analysis project Ga0209228, IMG submission 187547) | Marine microbial communities from oxygen minimum zone in mesopelagic equatorial Pacific - METZYME_3_150m (SPAdes) (version 2) | ecosystem: Environmental > Aquatic > Marine > Oceanic...
ATTTCTTCTCGGAAAGAAATTGCACCGGAAAATATTCGCCAACCTTCAATTTCTTCTCGGCAAATAATTTGGTCATCCATGGACAAAGAGGCATTGTACGTGACGAGTTCGGTTTCACTCATTGTTTTAAAGGATGGCCTGGGTGTGCTCTCGCACGAAGACAAACCGAGCAGGATAACTAGCAACATTAGATAACGCTTGATCATATTCTGATCCTTGCACGCACCAAGTATAGGAACCTTATCACATTTAATCGCCTGTCAACCAACTGATTGCGTTGCAGAACTAGCGCGTCCTGATTAGTTATTGGTCTACCCGCCGCCGTCAGCGCCACCACCAAAGCCGTGAAAAGGGCGGTTCCAAATATGGCCGCAGACTGAGCAGTGCATCTCAGCCTTATACTCTACTACGTCTATTTTTTTTCTCTTCTTTGAAAAAACGGACTTTAATGTTTTACATCTTGGACATCGGAGCATTCGGGAAAAAGCCCACAAGAGAAGGGTCAACAAGGCAACCACTATCAACTCAGCCATAATTTCCACCTCATTTTTTTTCCAAATTAGCTTTTAAGTATGGGGTTGGCAACTGTAATTATTAAGGGAGATGGCACGATTAAACCAACCGGTCGTGTTATCGAGGTAGCGCGTCCTAATTAGTTATTATTTATAAATGCCTTGGTCATCAGCCCTGTATTGTCAAATCCTTGAAATTTTTTCACTCGCCCTTCATTAACTACAAACATATGCATCGCCTCTGTATCCAAATTAGTAGCTGTCATATGTATATGAACAAATACGGTATCTTCGCATTCAAATATGCGCATAGGTGTTACGAGAAAGTTTTCCAAATATTTAGGAATATTCGAGAAGCATTCATTAATAGCATTTTGTGGTCCAACAAATGTTCCTGAAAATGGCAGGTTTCCAAGATATTTAAACTCAAAGTCTGATGTATGCAGTGACGCCCAGCCATCCATATCACCTGCGGAAAATGTTTCATATACTTTTTCTATTAACTGAATATTGCTCATAAATTTCTCCTATAAGTTAAATTCCTTATGTAACGTTTTTCAAATTAGCTTTTAAGTATGGGGTTAGCAACTGTAATTAAATGATTTCAGTCTATTGGCTACTATTATCTAGGCTTGCCCTAATTCGAGGCAGATTCAGTACAAATAAGATGACGGCTAGTAATATTATCACGATGAAAAAAACACTTTGCGTCACTGTATTCTCTTCAGTTGCAGGAATCCCCACTATCAAAGTCAATACATCCTCTGGCAACTGATAGTCAACTCCCACATAGTCATTAAATTCGCCACGCACTTCGCTCGTGTCATAAACCATAGTAAAGGGCTGAGTTATGTCTACGTCTGGGTGTATAAATAAAGCGATAGCGAACTGGGCACGATCAGCGATCTTTCCTTCATCCGCTGTTCCGGCGAATACAACCCTATCTCCACGATTAGGGTATAGAATTCCATTCTGCATAGTGCCCAATCGCAGTTGTTGCAATCGAGGCGTATTACCCGTTAGGCCAAGTAAAAGCATATGACCGTCTTCGATCATCTCGCTGGCAGTGCGGTCAGAATTTGAGTAATCATTGGCACCGACGAGTAGTTCACCTAAACGATAGTGACCCATGTAAGCCAGAGCAAAATTAAGATCAGACTCACCGGCAATGGGAGCCGAAAACTCTTTAACAAAACCGCTGGCCAGATAGTCATCCCAATTCTGATCTTGCAGTGTTTGTAATACTTCGATCTCTACATTTGCTTCGATCACAAAAGAAGATCCAGGCAAATAGGCCATGGCCACTCGCCTGGTTGCGTTACGAATTCCTCGTGCTAATGCCCAGCTACTAATCGTTGCGCGCGAAATTCCATCTATATCTACACGCAAGCGAAATTCATCGGCGATTGCTTTGCCAGTAAATTGCTCTGGAAATCCTGAGTCAACGATAAAGTCACCACGTACATGTTTATAGGATTCCCGGTAGAAAAGTACCTTAACTCCAGTAATTTCACCGTCTAAATTCATACCAATCAATGCATCGATTGGACCACTAAACCCATCTTCTTCCGGTGGAATGTCGGGAGTTGTGAATATGTACCCTATTAGTTCGCTTTCATCAGCAGATTGAAATGCTAAATAGACAGGGGGATCGCCTTGTTTTTCAGAAAAGGAATTTGCCAATGGCATAACTTCTTGTAGCCAAGAGTCTTCAAGATTCTGCGATTCGTTTTGAGCTAGCACTGAAAAACTTATTAGCGCAGAGAGAATGAAAAGGGCAGAGTTAAAAACCATGTTTGTAATTTTCGGCTTCAGTCATAGTTATTCTCCTCACGCTCCTTCTCTTAAGTATGGGGTTGGCAACTGTAATTATTAAGGGAGGGGAAAGCAGAGAAGGGTTATTGTTGTTAGTAGTTTGTTCATTTAACAATCTACCTCTTTCCAGTTTTCGCTGCTAATAATCTATTTTTCAGATTCAAATAATTCTTTCATATCCTTGAAATCGTTAAAGCCCACAGCTATGTCAACTTCATGATTTTCATCAAGGATTTCATATATTAATCCGTCGCTATAGGGTCTCAAGCTGAATAATATAATGACATCCTCGTCACCACCACCCTCTCTATGAGGATCAATATCGGGTGAGCCATTGGTGTAAGTGCCAACCGATCTACTCTCTGTGAGCTCTCCATCAGAGTTGTATATGCGATGCTCTCCTTTAATCACGAAAGTATTAAATACCGAGCGATGTTTATGGAGGACTATCTTCTCATTCGCAGAAAATTTCAGAATTATATCTACGATTTTTGCTTTCTCATCAATATCTAAGATAGATATCCACGCATGTTCTACATTCGGCATTGGGTTCCAATTGATATTCGATTCATCGAAAGGCCTTAAATTATTCATTGAGTTTTTCTCCTATTAAAATGAACCCAGATGCTAGACTGGGTTCTGGCTTGCACTTGTCCTGCTATAGCTATTCTTTGCGAAAGCTGCATTTCCATGCCTACAAAAACTGAGCCTCCAAGTACACTTATCATTCCAAAAAGCTGAATCCAAACATCTAAACTGACTTTCTTCATATTCATACCCAGAAGATACTTGAAGTATTACCCCTTAAAAAGCTGAAAATCCACTTCCTTCAGATTTTTCCCAAATTAGCTTTTAAGTATGGGGTTGGCAACTGTAATTATTAAGGCGGAGGGAAAGCCCCCCCGACCCTTATAGGCAGGGTCACCCATTAATGATAATTTAGGGGGGTAAAAGGCTTCTACCTAATTGGTTTTGGGTGGGTATATAGGTGGGTAAATCTTACCTATTGACGTAAGTTATTGATATAATAGGGTGTTCAAGTCCGGCCGCTGGTACCACTATCTAGTAGATATTAAGTCTTTCTCTTAGCACAAACCCCAGTAAATACGACCCTTCTGGCAAATCCTTCTCTTATCGACAGGGGATCTTTGGTTGCTCCCTACTTTCTTTTCTATACTCCAGACGGTAATTGGAGAATTGAGAACGAAGGATAGATGCCGGATATCGAAGTAGCTTTAGAGCCTGATGCCTACAATCGGGGAATCGACAGTCAGTTTGAATGATCAATCGAAGAAATTATGGCGCAGCTATAGGATTATGGGTCAATTCGAAAAACTCAACCACCAGCATTACCGACAGTATTCGGCCAATAGTCGAAACAAACTCTATACAGTTGAGGGATGGCAACCGGAGGTTTTTACCGCTCCATGCCTGGCAAAGCAAAGCTATCTTCATAGATACAATTGGCTTCACGTACATCTATGCGAAGCACTCTGTCTCGGAACTTTACATGTTTCCACTCGCCAACCCAGTATTCAGGATCTGTAAATGTATACTCACTGACCATTGTATTGCCCTCATTAATCAGTGAAATGCGCTCGACGATTTTAAGCTGCTCACCAGTCGGGACGCCCGCCTGAATAAGGTGATTTTCACCAATGAAACCAGTAGTTTCGACTACCAGGGTATCACCATCCCAGTAACCCAAGGACTCTCCTTGCCAGTTACGGTCGATTGCATATCCGCTGGAGGGTTCACGTTCATCAAGAAAGATTACTCGATAATCATTATTTAGCCGTGAGACCATGAAGATGGCTGTGGGATACTGCAACATCATAAGAGCACCATATCTGGTCATGAATCTTGGCATTCCAGGGGGATAGCATAGGGCGGTGGGATCACCGAAACGCTCCCCCTCTAGTGAGGCTTCCATATAAGCATCATGATAGGTTTTACCTTTTGCTGTGAGCTCTGGCGTTGGCTTGAATTCAAAGGAACCATAATTTGCGCGATATTCATTCTCTCCACGGAACTGCCATTGCCCTGTCAGATCGAAAGGTGCTGGTGGTCTTTTCTTCGCTAGATTCTCCGGATCAAGAGCACCGGGCATATTACCTCCACCACTTTCTCCTGGAGCTATTCCTTGCGAAATGACTGGTAACTGAGCGGGTCTCGTTTTTTCCTCTCGCATTTGCCATGTCTCTCCAGCCGGTGGAGGAACATAAGGCATTAAAGCTGGGTAAACTTGACGAACCTCCTCCTGTTCTGGCTCCATGTTGTAGGTGCGCCCATCTGAGCCAATAAGACCTAGCACTAGTCCTCCAGGCGCACCAGATCTTAATGGGTTCATTCGAACAGTAATTTCATCACCAACATTAATGGATCCACGATCAAAGCCCATTGCTTGCATTGCACTTATACCCTGGCCCTCTAATCGCCAAAGTTCAACCTCACCTTCTTCATTAGTGACTTCCATGTTAAGGATGAGATGAGGATTCCTAAGAGTAAAAAGGGTTGTTTTCCCTGTTATCTCGGTGTTTTTCGAGACATCAAAGACAACAGCAGAATGATGAGCACTTACGAAACTGGCAAAGAATACTGACAATACCAGCAGCACTTTGAATACACTTTTGGTCATTAGTATTTCCCTTAGCTGCATATAAACAATTTCTTGAAAAAGTAGAATAAGATTTGGTAAACGCAAATAATAATACGCCGAAATATTACAGGATAAAAGTAATCCTCCTAGAAATATTTGGTCTATATGTACCTTCTTCTATACGGTATAGCCATATCTATATACATAAAGATTTCTCAGAGCTTAGAAATAGAGGGGGATAAAAAAAACAGCACCGTGCTACTTAGGTCTAAATTTAAAGTATTTATCATATAAATTCTTATCGTAATTCGCTCTTACTATTCTTCAACACTGTAGCCAGCTTCGATAAACAATTTAGCTGATTCCAAAGTGCATGGAGCACGAATGACTTCCCGATCAATTGTTTTTATCCACCGATGAGTAAATGTTTTAGGTTCACTCAGATAAACCGGATCAGTTACCGTGATTTCAATTTCTATTCCAAGTCCATTATCTACCAGACGTAAACGCTCGCGGATACGCTTCTGCTCACTGGAATCTATGCCGGTATGTGTACCCCAGAGGTCTGGCGTAAAGCCGCTTGTTTCGATAATCAGATCTCCATTCTCGAACCAGCCAATGGAGTGACCGAACTTCGAAGAAGGCCCCGGCTGTGAATTTTGATCAAGATGAATAACACGGCTCCCTTCCATCATATCTCGTTCAATTATCAGAGTCTTTTCATCTAGGTAACTAACTAAATGAGTATAAGGTAGGATCATCGATTTTGGGGGGCCAGGGTCGTTACATTCCAGAATAGGATTCTGATCTTCGCTGAATCCATCCACTAAAGCCTGTCCGCGCTCAGTAAGTGGCCATCCCGGCGGTGGAGAATAGGTAAATTGATTTGGGCCACGATTCCACATTCCAGTAAAATCAGAGGAAGGAATTATCGGTTGATCATTACCCTCCATATCCTGCCCAACGCGGACACCATTTCGCTCAGCCCATTCCAGCCCGGCATAAGCCCTAGACTTGTTACGGTCATGCCGCCCCTCCCAAGTGATACGGTCACCTGGTTTGAAGGTATCCTTATTCCAGCCCCTGGCTGACATGCCTCCCGGATGAATTAGCTCAATGCTGTATTCAACAACATTACCTGACAGATTAGGGGCTTCAACTTTTATGTAAACATGGGGATAGGTCCAACTGTAGCTAGTCACCACGCCTGACACTACACGTACATCATTTGGGTCAAGCGAGGCGTGCGAGTGGTGACCCAGAACTGTGGTCACCTGCATCGCAAGTAGCACTCCTGCAGCCTTTGCTACAAGTCTTACTTTTCTCATCTTGAAACCTCCGCTAAATAAGATCAGTTGGATATTGTTCTGCCCCCACCAACGAGTCCAGGCTATTAGTTAGGGTTCAGTAAAACTTGCTATTATAATTGAACTGGTATTCGCTGCACATAGCTTGGCAGTGTCAGTTTGGTTCTAATTGTTTGTGGTGCTGGCGGCCGATAGCACGATGAGTTTTGTGGCCTCACGGTATTGTTGGGACCTCAATTCACTCCTTGAAGCTCTGTCCCGGATTACTCTAACGGTCAATATCACTGTTTAGAATTTCCCCGTCGGGGCCCAGAATTAGCGTCCGGTTATTTTCGACATCCACTGGATTTCGGTTGTTCCCGGCGCAAGCATAATCGTACACACGCGTTCCCTCTTCCAATTTCCGGTATGTCTTGGTCACGACCCACAGCGCCCTCAGAGCCTTGTTGTCCTCTATCGTCATCTGGGCTTCTATTGTTGCTTCGTCAAGTTTCCGCATTCGCGTGACGATGTGTGCAACATCGCTCAGGTACAGGCCTGTGCGATCAATGATCGTCCGGCCCTCTTCCGAACTGTGAAGACTTACCGTGTCGAACACCAGTGTATCGCCTTCCCAATGCCCTACCGAATCACCGGTATGAGTGGGCCACATCATCTCAGGGTCCGGATGTTCGCGACCATCGGTGTAGATCCTCAGGATACCCGGTCCGTTTTCAGCCATTATCCAGACTTGTTTGGGGGTCACCGCGAACTCGTAAACGTCAGGTAAATTCATGATCCGTGGGAACCCGGAAGGAATCCCGCAGAAGGATAAGGGATCCGGGAACAACCCGTCATCGCGAAGCTGCAGGTTGCGTACATACTTCGCCTCATATTCTGCATTGTACGGCGGATGTTCTCGCACGCCCGGTGTGTTCGATCCGCCCTGGCCCTCAACTGTGGCTCGGTCGAAGACCGTCCCACCATTCATGGCCCAAACGCCGCTCCAGTCGGGAAGAGAGTCTCCCTCCTGCGCATAACCAGCCTCCGATAGGAGCAGGATAATTGTGCCCAGACCCACAAGCAGGGCGCTTGCCGTTGGAATTGAGCGGAGAAAATTGTGCGTGTGTCTTAATGTAATCATCATGACAATCCGATTCTCCATCGTTTCGTTGCCGCGGTCATCGTGTTCGGATGGTCCCTCCCAAGCATGGTCGCGCCGACAAAAGACGGCGCACCAAGGGCCTGCACTTGGGAACAGCGTTTACCGCTCTAGTCTTCCCATAGGCCAACGATGGTGCCGTTGGCAAACTTGGCTCCGACGAATGCGCCAGCTGGAGAACCGTTGATCATCGGTCGAGTCCGCACCGTGACCTCGGCCCCAGAGGGAAACGTTGCCGGACGAATACCGCGCCGTCCTAACTGATTTGGGGAGCCCCACTCGAGGCTCCATTCCTCTTCCTGCCCTTCAGAGTTTGTTGTCAGGATCTGAATCCATACGTGGGGATTCCTGAATTGAAATTCCTTGATGGTGCCCGTGAACTCCTTGACTTCATCATTGCTGAAACCCGCGAAGGAGTGGTGTGCGATCGTGGGCTGAACGGCAAACAGAAATCCCACTGTGACGAGAACTCGAAGCGCCAGGCTATTCACAAACCTCATATCGTCTACCTCTCTGAACTGCACGTCATCAGACCCTTTCGGACAAAGCTCGCTCAAATTTAATCACTCCAGATAAGAATCAGTTCTTCTTGCCTTCCATCTATATAGTAAGTGTTTTTACCATCAAAGAAAGCATCCTCTTCCAACTTAAAGCGAACATCTTGTCCGCCCCATTCGGGAATACTCACTGTCGAATTTAACTCAATAGAATGGGCAGTGTTTTCGTAAAGCGGATAATCGCCCCTTCCCACAGTATCCTCCTGGTTATCCCACATGCCGATAGTTGGGCCTGCTCCATGTCCATGGTACCCAATAGGATGAGTATAAATTGAAGGCCGAATATCTTCTTCGATTCCTTGTGCTCTTGCGCTTCTTAAGATTTCATTGCCGGTGCGGCCAAGAACGAAATTTTCTGTAAGGATGTCTTGTAAGCGGTTACTGGTTGCTAGTCCTGCTCTAAGTCCGGATGGAGCTTCTGATTCGCCATGATTTAAAACATAGGCATGTTGTTGCGTGTCTGTGTTAAGCCGCAAATAAGTGATTCCAAAGTCAACATGCAATAAATCGCCAGGCAGAATTACTCCTTGTAATTCGGTATTTTGCTGTTCTCTCTGAATACTTACTGAAGGGTGAAACCAGGCTAACAGGCGCAGTTCACGAATACGGTCACGGTACCACCATTTGACTTCTTCCGTCGTTGTCTCTCCTGGTGTAATAATATTATTAGAAAAGCCCTCGGCAATAATGTTATGCGCAATTTCAACGATAGACGGATAGAGTTCCATTTCTTCTTCAGTTCGAGTCTCAAGCCAAGCGATTGCAAGGTTTTCTGCAGAAACAATTCTGGATTCTTGCTCGTCTGACAGCGCACCGAACAGCCCCTCGTATTCGCCATGAGTAAGACCATCCGCTAATGCAAAGTCAGAAGAGACATTAATTCCGATGGTGGCCGGATTCTTTTCTGTAATAAGGTCTGCTAATGCCTGCCATTGATCGGTTTGTTCGTCAGGGTCCCATCTGGCTTGAAAATAGTCACCTACTGCGTAGCGAGATACAGCGTAACCCTTTACCCCATCGGTTCCTTCGTCCGCAAATACCAAGATGGTGCGTCGTCGAGCCGAATAGGCATCACCAGGCAGCATCGTCATTACTACAGGATCTTCATTGTACTCCCGAGCGACAAGAACCCACATATCTATGCCTTCTCTGCGCATAAGTTTCGCCGGTAAGGTTTCCAGCCGCACTGCTAATAATCGATCAATGGTCTCTGATCGCCCCTTCATAGAAAGTATGGAATCACCAGTAGCAGCGAATGCGGAAGTCACATTGAATCCAACAGAAAGGCAGAGAAGGGTGATTATTGTTAGTAGTTTCTTCATGCTTGCATTCCAGAATTAGAATTTTCTTAAAATTAGCTTTTAAGTATCGGGTTGGCAACTGTAATTATTAAGCCAGGGGGAAAGGCTCCCCCGACCCTTATTTGTAGGGTTACCCATTAATGAATTTTAGGGGGATAGAATTAAATCTATGAGGACCCCCTTTGCGGTTTTCTTACTAATTTTACTATTTCTTCTTGGCCGTGAACGTGCCGGTCAAAAAGCCACCTGCAATATCGAGCGTACCCGACCAAACACCTTCTTCATCGACTGTGCCTTTGTAGCTGACTGGGGCCGACTGACCCTGTAAATCCGCCTCAAACGAGACCGTGACGTTGCCCCCATCCACCATGCCGGTAATATCATTCTCACCGAGGGCGTCGGACGAATAGTGTCCGGTGAGTTTCATGCCCTCCTGCACGAGCGTGAGTTCGGGCATGGTTATGCCTTGATCGCTCGATACTTCTAGGATCCATGAACCCGTCATGTTCGTCTGTCCGCTAGACTGGGCCACGACGGCGAACATGATTGCAATTGCTGTAACTAGATTACCTGCGAGTCGTATGTTGTTGAGTCTCATTTGGGTCTCCTGTACCTATTTGATTGGCTTAGTGTGTACTGGAAGATTAATAGCTATCTCCATCCAAGTCCACGCCGTTATATTAGTCTACCCAACTCAGCCATTATGCTCACTGGAGCAATTCCAGCAGCGCATCGGCGACCGCATCGGGTCGATGCGCAGGTAGGTTATGGCCGGCCCCCTCCACAATTCGGCGCGCTATCAGCCTGGTGAATCTCGCCTGATCTCTGGCAGGATTGCGTGACGGCGCTCTGAATCCGTTCTCCGCGCCTCGTAGCACGATTGCCGGCACTTCAACAGGCGGCTGTTGGGCCAAGCGGCGTTCTATTGCCAGGAATCGTTCTTCACCTGGTGTATTCACATGGCGGTGACGGTAGGAATGGATTACCACATCGACAAAATCGGGATTGTCGAAGGACGGAGCGGAACGATCGTAGGCCGCGTCGGTGTACTCAAATCCTGGAGAAAAGGCATCCCACAAAAAGCGAATGATATCGTGACGATTTTCTTGCAATCCGGCGATGCCACGTTCGGTATTGAAATACCATTGATACCACAGCCGTGATTCCAATATCGCCGGCGCCGGTCCACTCGGTGTGATTGTGTCCTGCACCGAGTAACCATCGATCGCTACCTGGGCGCGGATTCGCTGCGGGTGCAAGATAGCGGCTATGCAAGCTGCCCTGTTGCCCCAATCGAATCCTGCGACGGCAAATTGATCGATGCCAAGCGCATCGGCAAAATCGATCAAGTCCTGGGCAATGGCGGCCTGCTCCGCCATGCGGGGCGCCGATGGATCACGGAATCGTGTCGGCCCAAAGCCGCGAAGATAGGGCAGCAGCACCCGGTATCCTGCTGCTACCAGCGACGGCGGCACGCCATCGAAAGATCGCACGTCATAGGGAAATCCGTGCAACAGGATTATCGGAAATCCATCTCCGGGCCCATGTTCTTCATAGCCAATATCCAGCACCGGCGTTTGCACCATCTTTACCGGGACCGGGCTGTTAACTTGGGCTGCCGATTTTGGACTTAACAAGGCAGTACTAACCATGGTTGCCAAGCATGCAACACTGGTACTTTTTAAAAACTCTCTTCGTGTTGTTACCATAAATTTTTTCTCGACTGACTATCAGAAGATTGCGTGAGTTGTGTTTCTGGATCTTCTTCGATCCTAGTAATATTGATATTGAGGTAACCAAACGCAAGTGTTACTAATGGAGATATCCAACAAAAAAATGCAAAGGGCGCGTACGCAAATGTAGCAACTCCTAGAACGCTTGCCTGGTACGCCCCTCCCGATGTCCAAGGAATCAGGCACGCTGTAACAGTACCTGAGTCTTCCACTACACGAGACAGATTTTTGGCATGTAGCCCTCGCGCCTCATATTCTTTAGCATGAGCGCGCGCTCCAACAATTATAGACATGTACTGCTCACATAGGACCAAGTTGGAGATAATTGTGGTTAGTACCGTTGAAGCCACCAGAGACCCCGTAGAGTGTGCTTTTGCCAGCAATTTTTTAATTAAAACGTTTAGCTGACCGCTTTCTTCTATAATGCCACCGAACATCATCGCGACTAATACAACAGTAATGGTGTAAGACATCGACACAATGCCCCCGCGAGTGAGTAAATCATCAATTGTG
>Ga0209228_1001549_pt1 | contig 11475 bp, 6 predicted proteins | sample METZYME_3_150m_FD_187547 | JGI IMG/M metagenome (GOLD analysis project Ga0209228, IMG submission 187547) | Marine microbial communities from oxygen minimum zone in mesopelagic equatorial Pacific - METZYME_3_150m (SPAdes) (version 2) | ecosystem: Environmental > Aquatic > Marine > Oceanic | place...
TTATGGTAAGCCTGATGTAGCTAGTCTTGGTGATCCAGTTTCGCCGCATCGTAAACATGGCGATGTCGGGCCTGTGTCACACAAAGCACAAGATTTTATGTTTAGTCCTGCTGGTCGAGGCGGTCAAGGTAATTTCGGTAACCCCAATATCCCTAAAAGAGACATGGCTGTGGGTGGCCCCAGACCGGGTAGTGCGTCGGCGGAACACCGTCGTCAAGCGTCTACGCAAGCAGCGTATCGTGCAGCGGACGCCTCAATGTTCAACTCGAATGTGACACCTAAAGCGGCACCTCTCAAAGAGTACCAACCTCGTGGTAAAACCATGAGGGCCAAATCCAAATCCACCGGCACTAATATTCAGGCCTTCTACTAGGAGCATCATGCTAGAAAACATTTTGGACACAGTTGACGACCAATACAACACCGACCGTCTTGCACGACGCATGTCACAAGAAGAAGCCACCAACCATATTTTTCGGTTGATGGACGGTGACGGCAACCAGTCCCGTATCAACGATGGGCAACCATCGGCCTCGTAATTTGCGATGACAATCGAGGATGTGGCTGAAAAGGCGGATGCTTGGTCAGAAGCAATAAAAAAAATTATTAAAGCAATTACCGCAGCAGGGGTAGCTACCGCTACCGCTATTGGTGCTTTATTAATGTGGTGGCCTTTCGGATCAGACCCCGAACCTGAGATCCCTCCATTACTACAGGGAACAGGGTATGGTGCACAGTGTTCGCAGCTTTACAATACAATCGATCATAATTGGACTGAACAACAGTGGACTGTTTGGGAAAAACTTAAACGAGATTTGGATTGTTAAATCGTGGTTATCTATGGATGCTCCTGTGAAGAAGAAGAGTGCATCTGCCACTTCTACCATTACGACTGCGCCTGCCAAGATTGTCCCGATTGTGCCGAAGATTGTTTTTGTTTTGATTATGCAGAATCTGTAGATGTGGAGCCGCTAACACTTATGGAAGTTTTTGAACAACACCCTGAACTCATGGGAGAGCGTGCAGACGTAGATCCTTTCGATGACGACGAAGTAATCGAATGTGACTTAGAAAATCCTGAGATCTGTGATTCTTGTCAGTAAGGGGACAACATGCCATCCGGTAAAGCAACAACAATAGAAAAATGGGCTGATTATCAGGCCTTTCGCCGTCAAGGCAAGTCTTTGTATGCTTCAGCCAAAGAATGCAATCTTTCCTACCATGCGTGCCGAGATGCCGAAAATGGTAAAGCCCCAAGAAACTATATTGCTGCCCAAGAAGCGCTCGGCAAAACAATTCAACCCGAGGTACCCCAATATGATGACCTTTGTCCCGAAGCGCAGGCTGCGTACGACAATATCGAGATCTTTGCGAAAAGGTATTTTGGGATTATTTTACAACCGTGGCAAATTGAAGCAACAGAACGGATCATGGCTCTTATCGAAACAGAATACGAAGAGTATGCCGTAATAAACGCCCCACCCGGATCAGGTAAATCAACTTTCTTTGCCAAAGTTCTGCCTGCATGGGCAACTGTGCGTAACCGTGCGATCCGTGGGATGATCGGATCTTCCACACAACGACTAGCTGAATGGTATGCACGCCGATTACGAGCCGAACTTGACCGAACGCACCCAGTTTTAGCTGAACTTAACGATGTTCGACTCGGATTAGCTGTTGATGCTGAAGCCACACTCCAAGATGACTTCGGAATGTTCAAACCAGACTCATCAGAGATTTGGCGTGCCGAAGCATTTACCGTTTTACAAGCCAACGACCAGCCACTTTCTCAAAAAGAACCCACATGGTCTGCGTTTGGAATGGACTCAGGGTTCCTTGGCGGTAGATTTGATCTTGTAATCTGGGACGACGTATACGATCCACGTAAAATGCGTAATGCCGAAGCCCGTGAAGACATGCGAAGGTGGTGGGACGAAGTTGCAGAAACGAGACTTGAACCCGGAGGACTCCTTGTTCTCCAAGGACAACGTATGTCCGCTGACGACATTTACCGGTACGCACTTGATAAGGTCGCGCCCCCTGACGAAATTGAATTGGACGAATTTGATCCCGAAGATGCTCCTGAAGAATGGCGCAAATATAGTCACATCAAATATAAAGCACATTATGAAGAGCTTTGTACGGGAGAACCGGAAGACCACAAACCATCCGGCAAACCGTGGCCCGAAGGATGTTTACTATACCCACGACGTTTACCTTGGCGACGATTACGTCACGTCAAAGCCCAAACACCAGACCGATTCGAAGTCTTATTCCAACAAGAAGATGTAAACGCTGCGAATGCGTTAGTAGACCCCCTTTGGGTCAGCGGCGGAACAGGTAACGACGGTGTAGAACACCCCGGTTGTTGGGATAATGATCGAGGGCTATGGGAATTACCCCAAAATGTGAGCGGCGAAATGTTTGTTGTCGCTACAGCAGACCCCTCCCCTGCGAATTATTGGGCAATCCAATGCTGGGCCTACAACCCTGAAACCGAATTCCGGTATTTGTTGGAATCATATCGACGTAAAATGGATGCCCCCAGTTTCCTTGACTGGAACCACGAAAATCAAATGTTTACCGGTATAGCCGAAGAATGGTGGCAAATCAGTTACGAAATGGGTCGCCCCATCACCCATTGGATCATCGAAGCAAACGCCGCACAAAAATTTATTCTCCAATACGATCATTTTAGAAGATGGGCGGCATTACGAAATGTTCAACTTGTTCCCCATTACACACACTCTCGCAACAAAGGCGACCCCAAATACGGAGTGCAAATGCTCGCTCCGCTATGGCGTGTCGGCAGAGTGCGTTTGCCCGGTAGACAAAACAGTGAAGCAAGACCTCATTCGCTACTTTTGGTCAACGAAGTAACCCGTTGGAATGCGGATGGAACCGGTGCCCGCACAGATGACTGTGTTATGGCACAATGGTTCCTAGAACATAACTTAGAAAAGTTGTATACACCTAGTATTATCAATAATCGTCAGTGGCGTCCATCGTGGATGTCTGCTGAGGCTGAATCAGTTTTGAGGTAAAAGTGAAAACGGTCGAAGAAATTATATCTTTATACACGACACGTTCACGGGTCAACGATGGCGCAAAACAAAAAATGCGTGAAGTCCGAGACTACTACAACGGCGATGTTGTCGTACCTCTTCCCGAACTTGATACCGATGAACGATCTGCAGTAGCAAACCTTCTTTCACAAGGTTTAGATCAAACAGCGATGCGGATTGCATCAACCAGTCCCGATATTTATTGTCCTCCCACAGATTCTCGAACAAAAAAAGCACGAGACAACGCCAACATTCGGCGTCAAGCATTATTCGGATGGTGGGAACACAGCCGAATGGATCTCCAATTATCGAAACGTGCCCGACACCTCATCGGATTTGCCCATACCTGTGTCCAGTTGCGATTCAACCATAAAGTCGGTGCACCAGAATGGCATCTACGTGACCCTCTTTCCACATATCCGGCAACAATGCTCGGCGTTGACGACATGCGTCCCCGAGACATTATTTTTGCTTACACCCGACAACTTGGTTGGCTACGACAAATGTATCCAGAAGCTGCACAAAAATTTAGTGGAGATGGTACTGCAACCGAAGACGAACCGATTGATCTTATCGAATACATAGACGGTGAAGAACAAGTTCTTATAGGGATGAGAGCACCAGTCCAAACAACCATGTGGGCCGTACCCAAACCTACAGAAAACAAAGCGCTAGTCGTTGAGCTTGAACGGGTTCCCAATTTTTTAGGAGAAACACCCGTAGTTTGTGCTCAACGCATCAGTCTCGACGGATCACAAGGCCAATTCGACGGCATTCTCGGCATGTATCAAATGCAGGCCCGACTTATGGCTCTCGAAGTTATTGCTGTACAAAAAGGTGTGTTCCCAGATACGTGGCTTGTGGGGCGTGCCGGAGAAACCCCCCAAATAGTGAATCCTTCCGATGGACTTACCGGCGAAGTTGGCATAATCCGAGGCGGCGATCTGAAAGACATGCAGATGCAACCCGGATACATGACAAATCCGGCGATTGACCGGTTGGAACGGGCGCAACGTCTTACTGCTGGAATCCCACAAGAATTCGGTGGAGAATCCACTTCCAATATTCGGACAGGACGACGAGGTGACGCCGTGTTGTCTGCAGTTGTGGATTTCACTGTCCAAGAATCTCAACGAATCATGGCACGATCACTTCAAGAAGAAAACAAATTAGCGATCAGCATGTCGAAAGCATATGCCGGTTCACGTAAACGCAGTTTTTATGTCAGTACCAAAAATGCGAAAGGTCGAGTAGATTATCGACCAAATGAAAACTTTGATTCGACTGACAATGTGGTTTCTTACTCGCATCCGGGTGCTGATATTAACAACCTTGTCGTTGGGGGCGGTCAGCGTGTTGGTATGGGTACTATGTCGAAGCGTTCGTTCATGGCTCTCGACCCATTGGTCGATGACCCAGAATTCGAACATGACACAGTAATCGGTGAACAACTAGAACAAGCATTGCTTTCTTCTGTGCAACAACAAGCAGCAGAAGGAGTGATTCCTCCCGGTGATCTTGCCAGAATCATGGACCTTGTTATGCACAACAAAATGGAATTAGCTGGGGCTATAGAAAAAGTTCAGTTAGAAGCACAAGAACGCCAAGCCGAACTGGTTCCAGCAGGTGCACCAGCAGCCCAACCCGGATTAGCTGTACCCGGTGCAGGTGCAGAATCACCAGAAATGTTACCTCCGGCTGCACCACCTGAACCTAGTCTCGACGAACTATTGGCAGGTCTATAATGCCACGCAAAGGCCGAGGATCAAAAACTCAACCTGTTCAAACGGAAACGGGACAAGAATATGGGAGTGCGCTTCGACAAGAAGAAGCGCAGATGGTTCAACCACTTCCGTTAGACGTTGACCCAGCGGTCCGAGAATTCGGTCCGAGGCGGCCTCGTCCAACTGCCGGTCAAGCAGGTGACCCGTTTCGGAGCACAGATCGTCCCGGTCAACCAATCGCTACACTTCCAGCATCAGGTGTTGCACCGCCGTTGCCACCGGAACGTGCCCGTGCTCTTCCCTCCGTTTTACATATTTTTTATGCGATGGCTAATAGTGCTTACGCAGATCCAGACATGCAGGACGTGGTTCGTCGAATGGAAGGCTTCGTTCCCACAAAATATGATCAAACGCTATGAGTATCGGCAGTCGCATCTATGAGATTGTGCGAACCCCGTTTGTTTTTACATCGAAAGCCGTCGATTTTTTTGCTGAGGGTTTAACCCAGATCCCCGAAACATACAGACAGAGTGAGGGTTCTTCGTTAGAACGAATGACGTATGCGCCGATTCGTTCATGGTTCGAATCGTTCAAAGACAATGTTGCTGGGCAAGCATCAGTAACGAACGACATGACACCGGGCGACAGTATGTTCGGTATGGTCATGGGACCCAAAGGTATTATCGGAGCGACCGTTGAAGCCATCCCCGAATGGGTTGGTCCGATTCCGGTACGAAAAGTTGGTGGGGTTATTTGGACTCCGTTTCTTGAAAATATGCAACGGGTGTACAAATACGGGATTGATCGTCCGATTGGGTTTTTAGCAACCGTAGGTAATGTGTGGGGACTTGAAACTAAGGGCGAAACAGAAGACGGCGGATTCAATTTGCCTTTCACTGGAGGGGTGATAGGACAAATTCCGGGTGTTAGCAATGTGTTGCAGGGAAAACCAGAGGACGTACCGCAACGTCTAGCAAATATGATTCCGGGCAACTGGCAACAAGACGACTACGACGCTGTGACACTCAACTTGGACACATACAAAGATGTGTGGGATGTCACCGAATCTCGAAGCGCTGGACAAGCAATAATTTTGTCGCAACAAAACATAGACATTTTTGATCCGGTATCGGTACAAGATTTCGAAGGCACTCTTTACTATCAGATGGCTTCAGGTACTGTTGACTTGTTTCTCAACTTGGCAGCCGACCCCGGCTATCTTGCAGTTAAAGGTGTGAAGCTGGGTTACGGACTTCGACAAGCCCGATTACATTATGCTGAAACTGGTCAATTTCGGTTGCCGCCGAACACGGTACGGGCACCGTTTTCGGTGTCGGATGTTCGTGGGAAACGACGTAACGCTCTTGACCGTGACGAAGCTGCATACCAAAACTTGGGTTGGACTCCTAAATGGTTGAAGAGTCCTGCCAGTAATACGTCTGTTCAAGAAGTAGCGACACAGCGTCCTTTCATGGAAGTTAAACAAGCTGTTCAAGATGTTTTGTATCAAACACGTGAGGAGCTTGGTTACGGTGTTCGTGGCGTTGATGAGGGACCGCCTCAATATGTGCCTATGGCTGGTTTAGATCTGAATCAGACTATAGAAACTAGACGTGTCGAATTACAAAGTTTGAATAAAGCAGGGGTGGTAGAGCAAGCAGAAATAGTGGGGATGATAATGGGGGATAAACTTCCCCCGAAAAGGACAACTAAAGCCAATCTTATTGATTGGGTACTTGACAGAGAATTCAGAGTTGAAAAAGGCCCCAGAACTCTGTCCGGTGTAGAGGACCTTGACCCTGTTTATTTGACAAGCGGCGAAGGAGCAGTAACCGAATTAGCTGCTCTAGCTGACGACCCAATTATGATGACCGGACAAATCGATCAGATTATGACTCGTATCGGTGAAGAACTTGATGCGTTGCAAAAAGAATTCGCTACTACCGATAGAGATGCACTCATAGCAAATGAGTTAGAGGGCACTCCTTACAACACTCTTGACGATATTGCTGACGCATTAGATGACCTTTGGGATCGTCGTCAGTTTGACCCCGTAGCAGAGCAGAGTTATATCGACGATATTCCCGATGAAAGTCTCTGGGATGAGCTTCAAACGGGACAAATGTCTTTAGACCGATTACGTGAGGCACTTGATCGATCAACTTTCGAAAACACTTTTTTCGATGAGAGCGGTCAACCGGTTACTGCGTCGATGAACACTCCACGTGAATTATTTGGCACGGTAATTCTTGCTACAGGTTCCGAGAGAATACCGGCATTACTTAATTATCTAGGCATGGATGGCGCTGCCGCAATAAGCTACTTTGATCGGATTACAGGAAATGTTGGAGGAGGACAGAAATTCGTAAACTGGGTGGAACGTGTTTTAGATCTGGAAGACGCTAGATATTTCGATGACGAGGGTCAAGAATTTCTTGCTGCACAACAAAGAGTAGATGCAGCCCGTAGAGAACTTGACGAACTTGTTTACTCGTTCGATGAATTCGATGAATTCACGCCTGATTTCGATATTGAAAATTTGAACTTCCAATACGAGGAGATGTTGGGCGAGATCGAACTTTCTTTAAGTATCCCAGAAGGTTGGGCACGTCCACGATTCGATAGGCATTTTGGCATAGATATAGATTTTGATGATTTGGCCCTAAGCGCTAACGAAGCGTCTATTATTGAGCTTGAACGTCTTCAAGGAACCGCCACCCAAAGACTCATAGAGTTCGATCGACGCAACATTCGTATCATGGAACTCAAACAAGATCCGCTTCTACTTGGTGGAACAGCAGACAACCCTGTTTTCGTACCACCAACAAAAACCCAAACAGAAAAATTTATTGACGTACTCGCATTAAAGATAATGAATGCAGGAAAAGCAGGAAGATTTGGACAGAGATGGCGTGGGATGCCTCACGATCAGGCATACCAGCGTGCAAAAATATGGGCGACGTTAGCCAATACTGGTCCTGTTGATTCAACGTCGTGGCTGCCGTTCGACAATTTTTTGAAATTAGAAGTTAATGCGCCTGCAGCTAGACAAGCAATGGAAAGCCAAGCACATTTTTTGGCAGCGATGTTTGGCGGTGGAGACTTCCAAGGTTTCAAGTTTTATCTTCGCCGCTATGCGACGGTGAATGCATCGATTCAACAGATACAACGTGATCTTGCTTTTTATGGTGACCCGGAGTTGCGTGCACATGCAGTTCCTTCACCTGAAGACATAAAAAATCCACGTTATGTTAGTGGCCCTATTGACATGACAGACCAACTTGGTCTTTCCGATGCGACGGCAATGGGACGTACCGCATATACGACACCGGAACGACAGTTAACAGAACTGGCTACTGTTCCCTTCGAAAATATTGAAAGCTACAAACAACTCGGTGAATATAAGATCCGTGTGTTACAACAAGAACTCGCCTTTCTGAATCGAAAGTTTCAGGCAGAAATTTCGTCCATGTCAACGAAAATGCGTGCCTATTTCGATGAATTCGATCCAGAGTTAGATGCCGAGTGGCGTTTGCATGACGACATTGAAGCCAACCAAGGATCACAACCTTCAATCGGGTTTGAAGACATAGAAGAATTTGTTGTTCCCCCAATGGGAACTCCCGAGTTTGACAACTTCATTTCTCAACTCAACCAACTTGACCAAATGCCGTGGAACGCAATTCTCAACGTCAAAGAAGATTTACTGAAAACACTTATCGAAGAGCAACCTCAACTGTTCTCTGGACCAGACAAAGTTCCGGGGACTGTTCCGAAGTATCAGGAAGTAGTGAAAGGTTCAGAAAGTCTTATCCAAGTAACAACCGACCAGATTTTGGATATGACTGGTATTCCGCTGTCACCAACTGGGATGCTTCCTTACCTTGGTGCCCCTAACCGTCTTGGATTTAGCGCACGTACTTTTATAGAAAGATCTGAACGTTACAACGACTTCGCACGTTCACGTGCTGTGCGTGTCATTGTTGACAAAGTTTCCCAAGGACTTGTTGACTGGCGTAATCCTTCTCACGCTTACGTTCAGGTTGAGCGAATGATGCGAGATTTTGAACGTCTTGCAGACAAAAATGGTGTTCCTTTAACTGAAAAGTTGAGAGAACATTATCGGATAGGTTGGCAAGAAACTGATGTTGAGGCAATAGCTAGAGGAGCACCCGAAGGTGTACCGAATGCTTACGATGGTTTTATAGTAGACGAAGTTTTGGCTGAACTGTTAAACAAAACTGATGACCCGATAGCGATGCGTCACCTTTTCGAAGACGTGTCTCAACGAATGCTTGACATAGTTGTTGATGCTTACGCAGATATTCGTGATCCGATAACAGGTAAACGAATTATTGATAACCACAAAGTTGTCCAAATTTTGCGTGGCGATATGTCTGCGGCAGACGATCTATTGAAAACGTCGGCTGAACGTCAAGACCGAATGTTCGGAAACGGTGATGTTACAACAGTCGAATGGATTAACGACGGCGAAAACATTAGACGCCATATCCCGATTATGCCATCGCAGGTCCAACACACATCAATCGTTCCACGATTCGACATGTTCCAACGCCTCGTCAACATTGTTGGTGATGACTACAAAACAATTCTTGATGCCGATGGAAATCCGCAACGTATCCATCTTGGAAAATCTCGTGCACAGGTTCGGGTTGCTCGCCGGTTTATGTCAACAGCGTGGAAGCGTGGGGTACTGCTAACTCCTCGTTGGCAGATGGTTGTCAATATTGATTCGATGTTGCGAACAATGGCTCATGTTGGGACTGCAGCGACGGTTGGTCGTTTGGGTAATCGTATGGATACGTTGCAGGCACGTTGGTTGCGTAAGAGTGGGGTTGATGTTACTCGTCTTGTAGCTGACGAAGTTGCTGCCCGAATTGATGAGGTAGGACTCCCAATTTTTCTAAACGATTTAGAGTCTTATCAACGACCAGCAGCTATCGGTGGTGTCTGGGACGAATGGGCTGAAGATATTTCTTGGGAAGAGTTTCGTGATATTTATGAGGCAGCCGATGAGGATGCACTTGCGACGATTAGGTCTGAGGCTGGGAAAAAGCAAAACGTAGAGATATGGGAAGAAGCTGATGCTGCAGGTAGCAGATACTTTGGTAGATATCAGACACCGGGGCGTCACGGTTCAAAGTTTGTGGAAGATGTCCAAGAATACAACCGTTTAAGAGAACATGTACCCGATCACCCTGCGGTTCAAGAAACCTTTCAAGAACTTGTCGAAGGTGTCATCAACACCGAATATGGTCGTGGTCGAAAGATGCGTCGGATTGGTTTAACAACCGGTGTTGGACTTTTCTTTGGCGGTCCAGTCGGAGCCGCAGTCGCCGGACTCGCATACAGCAAATATTCACGTAACAGTTTGCAGGCGTTAGCTCGACGCACAATCGCAAACGACTATGCACAAGCTCTCAGACTTGAAGCCTACGACAGTTTGAATCGTTTAGAAAAACTGGACGAAGCCGTGCTCCGTGGCTACATGCCCCACAATTTTCGGATTCGTGACTTCGAAGCGCTTACCCCTGACGAACTAGTGATGTTAGATACGGGATATGAACTTGCTGAAGTTCTCGGATTAGCCGCAAAAGACAGACGTGAAGCTGCACGACTCATCTCCGCTCGCGCCGATTTCATAGATGATTATCAACGAAACGTTGTTGACGCTTTCCGAGCAGACCAACCAGAACTCGCTGGCCGTTTCGACGAAGCCGCAGAAATACTTGGCGACGCAGGATACGGTCAAACACAATTCGGAAACGTTTCTATCGACAATGCGTGGGGCGACATACCACAATTACAGGAAGTTTGGGAACGCCTCAACAGCGCTAACGCTACAGCCCGTTCAGTTTGGGCTGAAGAAACAGCAGCGATTCGACGTTCACAACGTAGCCACGCAACACAACAATACGACATAGAAGTTATTTACGAACAGGAAGCGTTTGCTGCTTCTTGGAATGAATACATAGCTCACCACGCACAACCCCAAGGTCCAGCTTCAGGTATCCCTCATCGTGATTTTATGCGTCCTTTTTGGGAAGGAAAAAGCGACGGCGAAATTTTTGGTTGGTTGCAGCGTGAAGGAGCCGATGTTCTTGAACGGTTACCAGAACAGTGGCAAACACCTGAAGGTATGCGGCAGCTTATAGAGAGTTTGCGTTACGAAACCGATACTCTTGTACCTAATCTGCCTGAGTTCCGTGAGGTTCGAAACAAGCTAGCTAGGGGTGAATCTGTTCGCTGGGATGCTGATATGGCTCCTGTTTTGGAACGGATTAAGAAAGCACAGGATCAGGCACTTGACGACGTTATTACAAGTGGCACGCTCGAAGATGCTTTGGGTGGGAACAGATTGCAACCTGCCCCAAATGAATTCATGGACGCTCCGCCTCTCGCTGACCTTTTGGGTTCTTTCTATGTATTAGAAAGAAAAACCATAGCTAATGCTGGCGATCGGCTCCCTGTAGAACCACGAAATGTTGCTCAACAACTCAAAAATATGTCAGTTATTGAACGCATGAGACTTCTCGGAGAAACCCAAGATAAGAGACTAATCACCGATACACAAAGTTATGTGAATTCTCTCGTTGACTTCGGCAAAAGTATCGGCACCTCCGACTACATGGACGCCATACAAGAAATGTCAATGCGGAAACGTG
>Ga0209228_1001552_pt1 | contig 11470 bp, 12 predicted proteins | sample METZYME_3_150m_FD_187547 | JGI IMG/M metagenome (GOLD analysis project Ga0209228, IMG submission 187547) | Marine microbial communities from oxygen minimum zone in mesopelagic equatorial Pacific - METZYME_3_150m (SPAdes) (version 2) | ecosystem: Environmental > Aquatic > Marine > Oceanic...
ATCATCAAAACTTATATCATTTGCCCTCATTAACACAAGTAAATGATACATTAAATCTGCTGCCTCCCATAAAAGCTCTTCTCTCTTAATGGGTTGCTCTAGAGATGCAACTGCAAGCTCAGCACTCTCTTCAACTAATTTTTTTGCCATCAGACCAGAACCAGATGCAATAAGCTGGTATGTGTAGCTACTCTCATCTGATTCATCTATTCTTTGGTTAATGATGGTTTCTAAATCATAGATAAAACTTCTTTTATTATCTTTCATAATCTAACCTCGATATTCTTACTTTTTAAAAATACTTTTAAATCATAAATATTAATTACACTTTTATGAAACACACTAGCAGCAAGGGTGCCACTGACATTGGCATTTAAAATAACCTCTGAGAAATCAGCTAATTGACCAGCACCGCCTGAAGCAATAAGAGGGATATTGATAACCTCATTAACACCAATTAGTTGTTTGATGTCATACCCTTTTCTGACACCGTCTTGATTCATGCAATTTAAGACAATTTCACCTGCGCCTCTATCCTCTGCTTCTTTTGCCCATGAAAATGTCTCTTTTTTGGTCGCCCTTGTTTTAGCTGGGTTTCCCGTATGGCTATAGACCAAATATTGATTATCTTTCCAGTAACTATCGATACCAACGACCACACATTGTGAACCAAAGTTATTGGCTAAATCTGAGATTAATTCAGGTCTTTCAATAGCGGGGGTATTAATGGAGATCTTATCAGCCCCATAGTTAAGTATCTCTTCAGCATCTTTGATACTTTTAATGCCTCCTGCAACACAAAATGGGATATTAATTTTACTCGCAACTTTATTAACCCAACTCCGATCGACTGTCCTTTGATCTGGACTGGCTGTAATATCATAAAAAACTATCTCATCAGCACCTTCTTCATTGTAGCGAATAGATAAGTCTAAAATATCTCCAACGATCCTATGATCTCTAAATTTTACGCCTTTGACGACATTGCCATCTTTGACATCAAGGCAGGGGATTATTCGCCGAGTAAGAATTGTTTTATCTCCTTTTGTGAGATTTTATTTTCAAGCAGCGATTTGCCGGCAACTGCTGCATGGATTGATTTATCCCTAAGTCTGATTAAATCTTCAATACCACTAACACCACCAGAACATATGAAACGTGAACCAGGACTGACCTTCATACATCTTTCGTAAAGCTCAATATTTGGACCCTGCAGGGTTCCGTCTTTTTGAATATCTGTAATAAGAAAATCATTAAATCCAAAATTTATAAACTCTTGTATTAACGACCATAAATCCTTCCCTGATGACTCTTTCCAGCCTTTAATCATTACTTCAGGGGGAGAAACATTCGTTCTCGCATCTAATGCAATAATAAATCTTCTTTTATCTTCATCATCTATAAACAAGTTAAAATCAGCAATATTCTCTATGGCATAACTCCCTATTACCAAATAATTAATTGATGATTCTAGCCATTTGCAAATTTGACTCTTGGACCTTAACCCACCTCCCATTTGAACCTTTAGATTTGTCGAATGGATAATTTCTTCAACAATATTCTCATTCATGGATATTCCATCCCTAGTGCCATCCAAATCAACTAGATGCAGTCTAGAGAGACCTAATGATTCATAATATTTTGCTAATGAGACAGGATCTTTGTCGTAATAAGTAATGTCATTAAAATCACCCTGAAACAATCTAACACATTGTCCATTCAACAGATCTATAGCCGGTATTAATTGCATATTATTTAATAGTTAAGAAATTAGATAACAGAGTTGCTCCCTGTGATCCTGATTTTTCAGGGTGAAATTGGGTCCCAAAAAAATTGTCTTTTTGGACAATTGACGAAAACGATGATACATACTCTGTAATTCCGACAGTCTCTTTAATTATTGGAATATAGTAACCATGCACAAAATAAAAATACTCACCCTCATTTATCTGATTAGTTAACTCTGTTGAATAATTAATATTCAGGCTGTTCCAACCCATATGAGGCACTGGGTGTTCATTATCAGCTACAAATGACTCACAATTGCCTTCTATAATCCCTAAGCATTCACAATCATCCTCACTCGAAGTTTGCATGAGTAACTGCATGCCAAGACAAATGCCTAAGGTTGGCTGAGTTAGTGATGGGATAAGATTAATTAGATCATTGTTCTTTAAGGTCTCTATTGCTTTTTGTGCAGAGCCAACGCCCGGTAAAATCACATGGCTGGAATTAATAACTTTTTTAGGATCATCAGTCTCAAAATAATTAACATCAAGGCGATCTAGAGCAAATTTAAGAGAAGCTAAATTAGAACCTACTGAACTGATAATAGCAACTTGCTGTCTCATCTATAATGTGCCTTTAGTTGTAGGTAGATCTTTGTTTCCTGAAATATTTAGAGCTTGAGATAGGGCTCTACCAAGAGCCTTAAAACATGCTTCTATTTTATGGTGATCATCGTCACCTGAAACGCTTAAATGTATATTTGCTCCGAGTGATTGACTAAAGGTATAAAAAAAGTGAGAAACTAATTCAGTTGGTAATTCGCCAATAACTTCTCTTCTAAACTCTCCATTAAATTTAAAAAATGGTCGATCGGATAAATCAATAGCAATTGTTGCTAGAGCATCGTCCATTGGAAGAGTAAAGCCGTACCGACCGATACCCCTTTTGTTGCTTAAGGCCTTTTTGATAGCTTGGCCCAATGTAATCGAAACATCTTCAACCGTATGATGCTGATCAACCTCCAGGTCTCCATTACATTTTAATTCTATTGATATTCCTGAATGTTTCCCTAATTGTTCAATCATATGATCAAAAAAACCTATTCCTGTATTAATTAACAATGGCGAAGAACTATCTAGGTTAACGGCTGCAGTTATTTTGGTCTCCTTGGTATTTCTGGAAACCACTGCCATTCGATCCTGGCTCAAAATAGTGTCACTGATACGGATCCATTCACCATCGGTCTTGGGATTAATTTTTATACCATGCAAACCGAGATTGTCTGCTAACTGAAGATCGGTATCTCTATCACCAATAACATAGGATCTTGCTTTATCTATATTCTGATCTACGAGGAATTGAGTTAATAAACCTGTCCTGGGTTTTCTGCATTCACACTGATCTCTTTCAAAGTGAGGGCATATAAAGACCCTTTCAAAGTTAATATTCTGTGACGACAATAGATCAATTAGAAAGTTCTGACATTTTACAAAATCAGCTTCTGGGAATAACTCTGTGCCCAGTCCATCTTGATTTGTGACCATCACTAGAAGATAACCGCTATCTTTGAGCTTAGTTAAGGCCTCTATAACACTAGGCACTAAACGTATCTTTGAAAGCGAATCAACTTGAAAATTCTCCGGTTCATAAATTAAAGTCCCATCCCGATCTATAAATAGTATTTTTTGCGCCTCATTATTCATCTCTTAACCCTCTTATAAGACTCTTGATCTGCTCTCTAGTACCAACTGTGATTCTTACACAGTTTTTTAGAGTTGGTTGATAATCAACATTACGTAAAAGAAATCCTGAATTTTTTGCTCGTTTACAAAACTGTTCTGCGTCTGTAGTTTTTACAAGAACGAAATTAGTTTGTGATGGAAATACCCGTTCAACGCAAATTAAATCCTTTAACTCATTTTCTAAGTATTGGCGTTCCTTGAGTATTGATTTTATGTTTTCTTTTGATTTTCCTATGCCTTTCTCGTTTAATGACTCAAGAACTGTTTGCTCTGATGGTTTTGAAAAAGAGTAGGGTGGCATAACTCTCATAATATATTGGCATATCTCATTACTACCAATTAAAGCACCGCATCGAGAACCTGCTAGGCCAAAAGCTTTTGATAGAGTCCTTAAGACAACTACATTAGAGAAATCATTAAGTATTTCTCGATAAACAGTTTCACCCGAAAATTCCGCGTACGCACCATCCAGAACTAGAAGGCCGAAATCCTTTAATGATTCACAAACTTGATAGATGGTATTTTTATTTATCGAATGACCTGTAGGGTTGGATGGAGAGCAAAGAAAGGTCAATTTGCTTCTTTTGCTTAATTTACTTTTAAAAACATCAAAATTGATTTGATAGTTGTTATTTTCCAGCAAGGGAACACTAACAATATTAATCCCTTGGACAGCTGCATAAAACTGATACATTTCAAATGTCGGTGGGAAAATAATAATCTCGTCATCTCCAGGCGAACAAAAGGTACGGATTAGAATATCTATAGCTTCTGTGCTGCCTCTTGTTACAACACAATTCTCCTGAGTAATACCTAAATAATCAGCAACTGAACTCCTAATTCTATAAGGAACTGCGTCTGGATATAGATTTAGTGACATTGCCTCGGCCTTCTCAGTTACAGTAAATGGACTTTCATTTGCATTTAATCTAACTGTATTTGTGATTTTTTTTGCTGGTACATAAGGTTTTAATCCAAGCACCTCTGGTCTGACTATACTTTTAATATCAAGACTCATTTTTACCCACCCTTACTTCAACCGCCTTAGCATGAGCTTCAAGGCCTTCTGCACGAGCTAACTTGACTATATCGTTTGACAAATCTCCTAAGCCCCTTTTTGTAATCTCCTGAACTGAGATAGTTTTTTGGAAACTTGCAACAGTAATGCCACTAAGAGACTTTGTAAAACCGCTGGTTGGAAGCACGTGATTTGTTCCGCTGCAATAATCGCCTGCTGACTCCGGACTCCAGATACCTAGAAAGACTGAGCCTGCAGATTTTATTTTAGAAAGCCAATCAGCTGCTGGTTCAAACGAAAGAATCAAATGCTCAGGAGCATATTCATTAGAAATATTAACTGCTGTCTCTAAATTATCTACTAAGATAAATTTACTATTAGTCATGGCTTTTTCAGCTATCTCTCTTGTCGATAGAGTCTTCAAAGATTCTTTTATTTGTTCCTGGACTTGATAGAGTTGTCTTTCACTTGTTGATAATAGAATAACTTGTGAATCAACCCCATGCTCAGCCTGAGATAATAGATCAAAGGCAATATATAAAGGATTAGAGTTTCCGTCTGAGACAATAAGAACCTCAGTTGGTCCTGCTGGCATATCAATTGATACATTGACGTCATAGCTTGAAATCAGTCTTTTTGCTTGAGTAACCCAAGTATTGCCTGGTCCAAATATCTTATTAACCCGAGGAACAGTTTCTGTACCGAATGCAAGAGCAGCGATAGCTTGAGCTCCGCCTATTTTAAAAATACGATTAATATTGCAATAATTTGCAACGGTCACAATTGAAGGATCCACCACGCCATCTTTATTGGGAGGTGAAACCAATATTCTCTCTGGACATCCAGCAATCAACGATGGAACCCCCAACATCATTGCAGTTGAGGGTAGAGGATTATTACCTGCTGGCACATAGAGACCGACTTTTTCAATTGGTCTGGTTATAGTGCTGCATTTAACTCCAGGACTAGTTTCGACTGAAATATCGCCTATATTGAGAAAAGATTCATGAAAGATCTTTATATTTTCAATTGCATTCCTTATGGAATCCTTTAACTCTTTTGGTGTTTGATCAATTGATTGCTGAATCTCTTGAGGTGTCATCTCTATTGAATCTATATCAACATTATCAAAAGCTTTTGTGTATTCTCTTAGCTTCTTATCGCCTTGACTAATTACTGCTGCAAATATTTTTTCGATAATCTCGTTCTGATCTTTACGAATAACCTGGGTCGGCCTTTCTAATAGATCGATCCTTTTGTCTTCAGAAACTTCGTTCCAATTAATTATCTCTTCAAGACTCATAACTACATCAACATCTTTTCAACCGGAACAACAAGAATAGAAGAGGCGCCAATAGATTTAAGGTCCTCTAAGGTCTCCCAGAATATTGTTTCCTTACATACCACATGCACTGCTACAATTTTGCTTGTGCCTTCCAGAGGAATAATTGTTGGTGACTCAGTTCCTGGTAAGAGTTCAGTTATCTTGTTAATCGAATCCTTGGGAGCATGCATCATAATGTACTTACTCTCTCTGACTTGGAGGACACCATTAATTCTCTCCAAAAGCTTGGAAACCCATAATTGCTCTTTATCGTCCAATAAACTGTTTGATTGAATCACAACAGCACTGCTATCAAGGATAGTTTCACCCTGAGTTAAATTATGAGCCTTAAGCGTGGCACCAGATGAAACCAGGTCGCAAATTGCTTCGGCTTTACCTAAACTAGGGGCCAGTTCCACAGCACCAGAGAATTGAGCAATTTTAATATTCAACTTTTTTTCGTCTATGTATTTGGAAACAATAGATGGGTAGCTTGTAGCAATCGTCTTACCATCTAGCTGTTCGATAGTTGTGTATCCTAAATCTTCTGGATAGGCAAAAGCAAGCAAGCATTGACCAAAATCAAGCGTCTGTTCTATTGTATAAGCACATTCTTTCTCTGCATTTTTTTCCATATGTATTTGCTTTTCCATAGCCACATTTAGGCCAACAATGCCCATTTGACATAGGTTATCTTGTACAAGGTCTGGAATATCATCATCACGAACAAACATTAGATCAAATGGCATATTCTCGCCATATCCAATTAATTGATCTTTAGCATGGCTGAAGATTAATCCACATTTCTGCAAAAGAGAAGTGGAGTGCTCTGTTAGGCGACCTGATTTTTGAATCGCTATTTTTATTCTTTTATCTGACATTATTTAAGTCGCTTTAATGCGAGGGAATAGCCGCCTGAACCGTCATTAAGAAATCTTGCTACTCGACCTATTGTGGTCACACTTACTCCTGTTAGTGTGTTGATTTCTCGATATGTGTATCCTTTATCCAGTAGCTCAGCTACTGACCAGCGATCTTTAATTGACTGAAGTTCTGCCGGTGTAAAAATATCGTTAAAAAAAGCTTTATGCTCATCTAGATTACTAAGTGTCATGATGGCTTTGTAAAACTTTTCCTCTGTTTCCTTTTCTTGTTTATTATTAAACACTCTATCAATTTTCATTATATATATACCAATGTATTAATGTGTTAGCACAGTATATTTAGTAAAATACATTAATCAAGCAAAAGAGTAGGGGGAATTATATGTTTTGGACTATCTTATCGCCCATTGTAGATGTGCTAACTGTATTAGATTTAGATAAATCAGCTGTGAAAATACCATCATTTAATACATTTTCAATTGCTCTTTCTATAGCTAAGGCTTCATCTTTTAGGTCTAGAGAATGCCTAAACAGCATTGACAACGATAAAATCATTCCGCAAGGATTGGCAATACCTTTACCTTGGATATCAGGTGCAGAACCGTGTATTGGCTCATAAACGCCGAAATTATCATCTCCAAGACATGCGGAGGCTATCATTCCAATAGAGCCTGTGAGCATAGAAGCTTCATCGGTAAGAATATCACCAAATAAGTTATCAGCTAAAACAACATCAAAATCAGCTGGTCTGGAGAGGAGATGCATTGTTGCTGCATCAACCAGCATATGTTCTATTTCTACCTCAGGAAAGTTATCTGCTAGGTATTTCGTTGTAACCTCTCTCCACAATTGAGAGGTTGCCATAACATTTGCTTTGTCAATGGATATAATTTTCTTTTTTCTTTGCTGAGATAGCTTGACAGCAACATCTGTAATTCGTTCAATCTCAGCAGTTGAATATTCACAAACATCTTTCGCATAATCATCCCTTCTTTCCTTATCACCAAAGTAGATACCTCCAATTAACTCCCTTACAAAGATGATATCTATTCCCTCCAGGTATTCTTTTTTAATTGGAGAGTTATCAATCAATTGAGGATAAGTTCTGATTTGCCTTAGGTTTGCATAAACGCCTAAATCAGATCTCATATCTAAAAGCCCTTTTTCAGGTCTAGTTTTAGCTCTAGGATCACTCCATTTAGGGCCACCAACCGCACCCAATAGAACAGCATCTGCCTGTTTGCATAAATCTTGTGTCTCTTGTGGATAGGGAGATCCTGTCTGGTCGATTGCTATGCCGCCAAATAGAGCATTATTTAATGTAAATGAATGATCAAATTTCTCTTCAATAACTTTTAAAACCTTTACTGCTTCGTCGGTAACCTCGGGTCCGATTCCGTCACCTGGTAGGAGTGTGATAGTAGCTTTCATAATTTATTTTCGTGTTTTGTAATTTCTGTTTCCTGACTAAGGATGTATCCTAGCTGATCTATACCGTTCATCAAACAATATCTAGAGAATGATTCAACTGGAAAAGATGATTCATGGCCTTGCTGGGTTTGTATTAAGGTATTTTCTAAATCAATCATTACATCAACTCCAGGATTGTCTATTAACCATTTATGCATCTCTTCTGGAACGGAAATAGGTATAAGGCCATTTTTGAGAGAATTGTTTTTGAAAATATCAGCGAACGATGTGCTAACAATAGCTTTAAATCCATAATCGACCAAAGCCCATGGTGCGTGTTCTCTTGAAGACCCGCATCCAAAATTATTACCTGCAACTAGCACTGAACAATTTTGAGATTCTTCTTTGTTAAGAATAAAATCTTTATTAGGCTGTCCAGATTCATTGAATCTCCAATCGTAAAAAAGACATTCACCAATTCCTTCCTTAGATGGAAGTGTTAAGAATCGAGCAGGAATTATTTGATCAGTATCCACATCTTCATTAGGAAGGACGACCGTTTTTGATGAAAATTTAATTATCCTTTCCATAGTCTAATTGTTTCCAAATATTCTTGGATCTTGAACAACTCCCGATATTGCAGAAGCAGCTGCAGTCTTAGGGCTAGCTAGAATCGTTCTTGACCCCTTGCCTTGCCGACCTTCAAAATTTCGATTACTGGTGCTTACGGCCAATTGACCATTGCCAACGGTATCACCATTCATACCAAGACACATAGAACAACCTGATTCCCTCCATTCTGCACCTGATTCTAAAAAGATTTTATCTAATCCTATTGTCTCTGCTTCGGCCTTAACAGCTTGTGACCCAGGAACAATCATAGCTCTTACTCCATCGGCAACTTTTCTACCTTCGAGAATTTCTGCCGCGTCTTTTAGATCAGATAGTCTTGAATTAGTGCAACTACCAATAAAAACAACATCAATTGGTTTTTGAAGAAGGGGTTTACCAGATTCTACTTTCATATAATCAAGGGCTTGCTTAAAACTATGATTACCTTTATGGTCTGGGACTTCTGAATCTATTGGCATAACCATGCCTGGGTTAGTACCGAAAGTTACCATAGGCTTGAGAGAATCTACGTCAATATCAACCTCTTTATCAAACACAGAACCCTTATCACTAACCAACTGTTTCCATTGCTCAACTGCATCATGCCAATCATCGCCTTTTGGAACCATTGGTCTTCCTTCAAGGTATTCAAAAGTTGCTTCATCTGGAGCAAACATTCCCGCTCTTGCTCCTCCTTCTATACTCATGTTGCAAATTGTCATTCTTTCTTCTAATGAGAGAGAAGAAATTGTATCTCCTCGGTACTCTATAACATGGCCAGTTCCACCATCGACACCAATAGTTCCTATGATTTTTAATATTATATCCTTAGCAGAAACGCCATTATTAAGATTACCATTCAAATTAACAGCTAATGTTTTAGGCTTCCTTTGCAATAGACATTGAGTTGCAAGCACATGGGCAACTTCTGTTGTCCCTATACCGAAGGCTAGGGCGCCAAAAGCTCCATGGGTACTGGTATGGCTGTCTCCGCAAACCATTGTCCTACCAGGTTGAGTTGCTCCTAATTCGGGACCAATGACATGAACAATTCCTCTGTGATCACTATCAAAACCATAGAGTTCGATGCCAAAATCTTGACAATTTTTAATCATATCTCTGATTTGCTCAGCGGGGCCTGATTCAGCGACTAAATCTAAATCCTTAATTGTTTTAATTGGCACAGTCGGTGTGGAGTGATCCATGGTTGCTAAAACTTTATCTGGAGCTCTTACGCTTAGATTATTTTCTTTTAATTGAGTAAATGCCTGAGGAGTTGTAACCTCGTGAATCAAATGAAGATCAATGTATAAGATAGCAGGTGTGTCTTCAGTCTCAGGAACAACAATATGTTGATCCCATATTTTTTCAAAGAGAGTTTTTGGAGAATTATTCAACACTATCTAACCAACCCCAATCGTCTGGGGTTGATCCATCAAATAGTCCGAAAAATACTTTTTGGATCTCTTGTGTTATTAGACCTCTAGAGCCGTTACCTATATTAATCCTATCCACACTCCTTATTGGAGTGATTTCCACTGCAGTACCTGAAAAGAATAACTCATCAGCTAGATAAAGTTCCTCTCTAGCAATTTCTCTCTCAGTAACTTCATAGCCTTGACTCTGAGCAATTTTAATGACTGAGTCTCGCGTAATACCATCAAGGATTGATGAGCTAAGAGGAGGGGTAAAGATTTCATTATTTTTGACCATAAATATATTTTCTCCAGCTCCCTCGCTTACCATTCCTTTAGAATCAAGACATATACCTTCATCATAACCATTCTCTTTGGCTTCAATTGCTACCAAAGTTCCTGAAAGATAGTTACCAGAGGCTTTTGCCATTACTGGAATAGTATTAGGTGCAATCTTATTCCATGATGAAACACAAACATCGACACCTTTCTCTTGTCCCTCAGTTCCTAGATAAGCTCCCCATTCCCATGCTGCTATTGCGACATCAATACCATCATCAAGAGAGGCGTGAAGACCTAGATCGTTATAGCCGCGAAAAACAATGGGTCTTATATAAGCCCCATCATTTAAATTATTCGAAGTGATTGTAGTTCTTGAAGCCTGCATAATTGCCTCGATATCATAAGGCATATTCATTCTGTATATTTTTGCAGAATTAAATAGTCTTTTTATATGGTCTTCCAATCTAAATATCTTTGTCCCATTTTTGGTTGAATAAGCTCTTATTCCTTCAAAAACAGCGGCCCCATAATGTAGTCCATAGCTCAAAACATGAATCTTTGCTTCCTCCCATGGAACAAGTTCATCATTGAACCAAATATGTTTTGTTGGTTTTAGTGGCATAATTCCCCTCTAGTGTTTTTCTTTGTTTCGCTCTATTCGATTAATTACTTCAAGATAGGCTAGGGCGCCAGATTCAATTATATCGGTGCTGACTCCATGACCTCTATAGTCTTGTCCATCAAAATTTACAGTAACAGTCACCTCGCCTTGGGCGTCTTCACCAACACTAACACTGTGAATCTCAAAATTAATCAATTCCAAATTGTAGCCGGTTATTTGATTAATGGCATTAAAAACTGAATCTATAGGTCCGCTCGATCGTCTTTTCTCAGTATCTGACTGATGCACAGTACCATCAACTTTCTTAAGCTTTAAATCTGCAACAGCTCCCCAAGAAGAACCAGATGAAGTTTCTAAATCAATTAATTCCCATGTATTAAGCCTGCTTGTATCAGCATTAAGAACTATTGCTTCTATATCAGAGTCAAAAATT
>Ga0209228_1001555_pt1 | contig 11456 bp, 2 predicted proteins | sample METZYME_3_150m_FD_187547 | JGI IMG/M metagenome (GOLD analysis project Ga0209228, IMG submission 187547) | Marine microbial communities from oxygen minimum zone in mesopelagic equatorial Pacific - METZYME_3_150m (SPAdes) (version 2) | ecosystem: Environmental > Aquatic > Marine > Oceanic | place...
TCAATTCCCGAAGGTTTAATATCGTATGTTGGGGTAGGCTCAATAGTGATATTATCACCAAAGGTTAATGGTAGAATTGAAATGGTTAATGTAGAATCATCCACATCCGACAAATAGTCGGCAAAATCAAAGTATAAAGAATCATTTTCTTTGATGGTTGTATCCGGCAAATTGGTCCATAGTGGCGGATCATTCAATGGATTAATAAAAAACGTAACAGTATCCTTCCCAACACTGTCTGATGGATCTGTAACTGTAAATTCTAATAGCATATCTGCTGAAGTGAAATAATTGGTATCACTCGATGCTGTATCAGTGGGCATTAACCATGCAAATGTAGAATCACCTTGAACTAATGAATCTACTTTGATAGGATCTCTAAACTGATTTGCACTGGCAGGATATATTAGAAACGCATCGTTCTTTTGAACGATGGTTGACGAAGGAAATTCATCCACCAGTTTAGAAATGAATGATTGTTTATATCCATCGTTAAAATTGGACAGAAATCCAATTTTTGCTGTCGGGTACCCTCCTTTATCTGGTAAGGTCGATGTAATTTTAAACGAAAATTTTAGATCAGTGGTATCATTATCCTCATCATAGGCATAACGCGTTAAATTAATTGAATCGCTATTCGCGCCTTCTAAGAATATCATTTTGGCAATTGACGATAGATCAAGAATTGGCGGATCATTCACCGGTAAAACAGTTATATCAATATCTACAGTGTCTTTCAATGTCCAATTATCAGTTACAATGACACGAAATACAAAAGATGCGGTATCCAGTTTTGTTGGTGTAAAAGTCACCTTACCATTCGCGGTAACTTCTGCGGCAATCGTGGCAGGATCAACAACAGCTGAGTCAATGGGTGTTTGCGTTGGATCCAGCTTCATAACGGTCAATGCATAACTGAATACGTCAGATCTTAGCGTTAATAAATCTTTATCATTTACCTTAATTACTTCTTCCCATAATACATCTTCATATGCAGTGACATCTAGAACTGGATCAGCAATTGGGCGTGCATTATATCTAAAAGTTTTATAATAAGTTGTTGCGATAGATGTGTTACCTGCTACATCCACGGCTTGTAATTCAGGATAATACCATCGATTATGCGTTAATGAATCAATCGCAATAATAACAGTATCAAGTGTATCTGTCTGAAATTGATATGATCTGAAAGTAGTAAAAGTACCGTTTTTGTCATTACTAGCACTTTCAAATAAAGTATACTGATAACGCTGTATTCCTGATGCTAAAACTTCAGTGTCCAGCTTAGGATCTTCCCAATTCTGCGTTGCAAAAACTAGAGAATCATTTGTCCATAAAGTATCTCTAAGTGAAGTTAAAAATATAGATTCACCTTGCAAATTAGATATGGTAGTATCTGGTTCATCTGTTAAAGTAATCAAAACATCCTTTCCAGCTGGAACAGCCGGAGGAAGAGTATCTAAAATAAAAAATGATGCGCTTGTAGTACCAGTTGTCGCATTACCTACTTGGTCATTAATCAATGCACGAATAAAAACACTATCGCCTTGGGCTAATCCCTGAGGTGTTAGAATATCTAATACTTCTTTTCTAGTACGATACTTTGGAACAGAGCTAGTAAGGACTTGCAGTGTATCTTTTGGTAAAATAGTCACCCATGTATTATTTGCCATCTTACCATCAACATGCATCTGAACTTGAATATTTCCTCGCAATAATGAATTATCATTGATATCTATGGGTACAACAATTTTTACACTATCAGTACTTTTATTGAACCAGCTGCCCGATACCGTATCGCCGAATAAGGTGACCAAACCCGTTGAAAACGCGACTGGATCAGTATTATCTATGGTAATAATTGTATCTGCAAAAATAGAATCGGCCACAAGCGGGTTTAAAGCCTTATCAACGGCACTAAGGGAAACCGCAATTAAACCATCTGAATCATCAACCAATGGCAAACTATATTTATAAATTTTACCAGATGTCCTTGTCATATTGATATTGGACTTATCGCCAGCTGTATTCGACGGAAAATCAACCGTGATCCTCGGAATTGAATCGATCTGAATACTATCGGAGAATGTTGCGGTAATAACTAATGTTCCATCTTCAAACCTGACAAGGCTATCCGGATCATCATACGTAAATAGAACTGAGGGCGGTGTTGTATCAATTTCAATATCTTTTTTACCCCCTAAAGAATTAGCATTATCCAAAGCTGGTAATGCAGTATCAAGTGGATTACCATAAGCATCCAATACGGAAACTCCAGCCCCTATGGATAAAGAAGTCGTGACATTTTTATAATTTAGATCCGAACTTGTATGGGGAGATTCAATCGTGTAGTCAAAGGCTATAGAATCGTCACTTACGCTTCTTGCCACATAAGAAACAACTGCATCAGCGGTGCCTGTTTCCAGTTCTAACGTTGGAGTTCCCGTAACATACAATTTCTCGGTAACTCCCAAAGAATTATTAGATTTAGAAACTGCCAATAGTCTCAATTTTGTTCCTGCCTTATAAGCTCGATTTGTAACACTGGATGTAACCATACTAACAGTTGGAAGTGTTTGTTTGACCACCAGTGAAGAATCACTTTTAGACCATAGAGTTTTATTTCCCGCAGCATCCAAAACGGCAGCTCTAAAATAAAGTGTATTTCCGTCTGCAAGGGTACTGTTATACGAAGTAGGGAATGTCTCGATCCCATATTTGCCAACTGTATTGTAACTAAATTCAACCGCCAACGTTATAGTCGAGGCAAGCGTTACAATAGTGGCTGTATCAGATTCGGCACCTCCAACAATCTGCCTTAGATCAGCCCAATTTGTTCCATTATTGTTTGTACCTTGTATTACCACTTCTCCATTTGTCAGTGTTGCATCGGTATTATCGAGATTTACAATGATATTCGTGGAAGTATTTGTACTATTCCAATAGTTGTCCACCACATTGCCTCCAAGAGTCACAATATCAGCCATTTTTTTATCGGTTGGTGCCGTTGTATCAATAATTATTTTGGAGTCGCTTTTTGTGTATTCTGTTGAGTTCCCAGGGCTATCATAAACTTTAACAGTGAATTCAAGTGTTTTACCTTCATTATTCGTGATAAAGTTATTTGCTGTATTGAGCTGTGATTTATTGACATAAACCGTTTTACTTGCTGCATTCTTATCCGCAGCTGAAATAGATTGATCTGCTCCTGTTTTTACCCAGTTAACATCTGTAGTTAATTTCACATAAACTTCCACTTTCCCACCGACAATACTGGCATCAGTCTCACTCAATGGCACTGTGATGCTAACCGAATCATTAGTCGAATTAAAATACCCGGACCGAATGGTAACCCCAGAACCAGATGTTACCACTGTACCTGTCTTTTTCAAATCCGGTGCTACACCATCAACTTGAACTTTAGAAGTTGGCAGTGCATTTGTACCTGTAACACCAGCAAAGTCAAGATTGGCATCATTGCCTGCTACATCACGTATATATGCAGAAGTCAAAGTAATCGGACTATTAGTGTTTACATTAAGATAATTGGGATCTACAGAATATTCAGTTGTACCTACTGTATAACTGAAAACCATGTCAGTACTGGATTTGCTCGCATAAGAAGCGGACCCAACTGTCGTACCTGGGCTATTATCGGTATCTAAGGCTAATTTGGGTGTACCTGATATGGTTGGGTTTTCGGTCAACCTTACCGTTATGTTGTGTGAATCACCCGCCTTTAAAATACTTGCAGGTGTATTGGCAAAAGCTTTTGAAACGGTGGGCACCGTGATATCGATTAACTGGGTTCCTGCATAAGCTGAACCGAGTTTTTGATTGCCTGCCTTATCCCACATAACCGCTCTGTAGGTTATGGTTGCAGCATCTGCGTAACCCGCATGCCCAGCCAATGATGCTTTTGCTACCGTAATAGTTTGTATGTCATTATATGTCGTTAAGGCGGTTTTTGGTGCTCCAATATCTGCCCAATTTGACGCACCACTATCAGATATTTTCGCTTGTATCTGAAATTTACCACCCACTAAATCCGCTTCATTTGGTACGTTCACTGATACCTGGATATTGGTATTACTCGCATTCCAATAACCATCAACAACGGGTGCACCTACAGTTGTTGTGTCAGCAATAGTAGGATCGCTTGGCGATGTTTCATCTATATTAATTTTTGTCGCCGCTTGATCTCCCATTGTACTGTTTCCTGCGTCATCAGTAATAATGGCCTTAAATTTTGCCTCATCGCCATTTGTCCAACCGGTTGTTCCTTCAAAGGTGGCAGCATTGACTTCTATCGAGAATTTTGTATTCCCCTGATCACCTGAACCAATTGCTGTAGCTGACCCTAAATTGGTATAAGCTCCATCAAAATCAACCTGCAGCTGAATATTTCCTCCGGTTAAGGTTGGATCAGTTCCAGTGGCAGGGATCGACATATAAAATGTGAATTTATCACTGTACTGGTTCCAGTATCCCTGAACTGTTGTATCCCCTGCACCCGTTCCTGCGACAATAATGGAATCAAGAACTATTTTTGCAGGAGTAATGCCATCAACTGTTATCTTGGCATTTTTTAGAGAATTAGCGGTACTAAGCAGGGAAATATCTACATCAAGGTCATTACCGGCTGCATCCCTAATGGTACCGCCACCAACACTTAAAGGGCTTGTGGAATGGGTGATTAATTCATCATCTGCATTTTCAAAGGAAGTTTCACCTGATGAAACAGTGTAAGTGAATTTGAGTTGATTGGCCGATCCATTGTTGGCTGGATTTGTCATTTCCGGTGCCGCATCGGTGGTGGGACCAGTCTCCAGTTTAAGGGTTGGCTCGTCTCCTCCGTCAACATAAGTTACAGATTCTGCTGATCCCGTACTGCTATCCACTATATTGACTTCAATCACTTCCGAATCACCAGCTTTAAGGGTTCTGGCCGTAATGTTTGCAGCTGCTCCCGTAACGCTTTTTACTTCAGGCTTAAACAAATCAACTGTTGAAGCTGTACCATATGTCGCCGCAGTTCCAGCGTTATCATTTTTATCAGTGACCGTTACCCGAAACTGGACTGTATTTCCGGTGGTCCAACTTGTCAAATCATCTAAATCATTCGAACCACCTGTGACCGTTACATCCGCATCTGTTTTCGCCCCTGCGGCTCTTTCGGATGATGTAATCGTCCAACCTGTTGCACTATGTAACGCCCCCCAACCTTGCGAATTATAGTTTCCTTCGATTAATAGTTTTCCCCCTTCAATGGTTTCATCCGTACTAGGTAGTGTAACATTAAACCGCAATCCTGTATTTACACCGTTGACATAATTTGTAACAACATTTCCTCCAACCGGTGTTACAGAGGCAATACTAAAACCGGTAGGTTGGTCACCATCAATTGAAAACCAGCCTCCTGTGCTCGAATTACTCAATGAAAAATTTGCGACTGCTGACCCGCTTGCTTGTGAACCATAATTTGGCGGCGGTGGGAGCGTCCCACCACAGCTTGTACAATCGGCTAATGAATTACCTGCCTGATCTTTATAGGTACCTCCTCCCAAAGCACTCACAGAAGCATACTCAAAATATTTTGAATAATCTCCATTTTGGACGGTATAATCAAAGCGCATCGTTTCATCTCCATCACCTAATCCACCCCCATCTTTATCAGAAGCTGCACCGATAGATCTTGTGTCACCATCATTATACTCGATAGTAATTGTGTTACTTGCACCGGAAGCAGGAAAATCTATCGCTTCAGAAAACTGTACGTAAAAGCTGGCTACATCATCCTTTTTTAGCGTAGCCCCACTTGTCTCCAAACTATGAACACCTGTAACTGTCGGCGCTGTAGCATCATACCATATATTATAATCAACATAGGAGTATTGATTTCCTGCGTCATCTATAGCAGTGTATGTAATATCATAACGAGTGGCATCAGTTAAGCCGGATTGGGTATAGGTCAGATTAGCACCGGCAGATTCATCGGTGTGTGTTTCTGTCTCTGCAATAGAGTTACCGGCTCCAGAATCTTTTGTCCAAGTAATTTTTAAAGAACTTATCCCTTCACTTCCAACAGTGATTTTGTAAGTTTTTAAGTTGGTAAAATTGTCGTTATCAGTATAACTGTTCCAATAACTATTTAAATCTTGGTCAGCGCCGTCTGTTATTGAAGCAAGGGACGGATCTGTTCTATCAACTTTAAAGTAATGTCGAGTTCCATCCGTGGCTGAGGCAGTAACTCCGGCGCTAGGAGAAGTTCGTGGACAGTGCCATTTATCGTTGCTACCATCAAACTTGATTGCTAAATACAGTCTGTAACCTTCTGTCCAAGTTCCACCAACTCGTTCCAGTATTCTCGCTGCCGGTATTTTCAGTGTGTGAGATGATTGCGAAAAGGTTCCTATTTGATCCAAAGTAACAACGTCACCAACGCTTACTCCATCAAAGGTAGCTCCTGAAAAATTTAGTTCAGTTCCATCAAAATTTGATTCTGTACATCCACCGACAGCACCACTACTTAGTTCCGCATATATTTTTAAATTATCATAATCATCAGCTGGCGTAAAAACAATGCTCACTCCCGAAGTATATTCATTATAATAAGTTGATACTAGATTAGCAGTAGTTCCGTAAGAATATAGCTGAACCGTACTGTTAGTTAGCTCTGTACCACCCCTTAGCAGGGAAAAAAGAACAAAAGTTAAAAAATAAAACCTTCTTGTTTTTCTAATCACAAACATTGTCCGAGGAAATTTATAAAATTTCTAACGCCTATAAGCTTACACCAAGCACCAAAATCCCGTCTAACCAGCCTACGGTACCAAGTTTATTTTTTTTGTCATCGGTTACATTAAAGGCAGTGGTTGAGCGAAGGCCAATACGAATGTCTAAAGCATTTCCTACAGCAAAGCCATAAGAGTTTTCAGCAATCACCCCAAATCCGGAGCCAACCATTCCCGCGCCTAATCGAACCTGTCCAGGTCCTGCTGGAAACGACAAAACACCGGTTACATGCACACCTGAATAAGTACCGCCAATAGGTTTATAATTGGTGAATTTAAACGTCCCAACTTCGGCGCCTAGCCGAAAGCGGACCGGACCCATCTGCAACAGCATAGGAAATTCAAAGGAGGCTCTGAAGTCCATACCGGAGTTATAGGTTCGTAATTGATGACTCGCAAATCCTGGCGATGCGCCAACTATGTTTAATGTATATCCTAAACGCTCTGCAGCTTCAGCAGCTGATTCTTCCGGTTCCTCAAAGTCTTCAGCAAATTCGTCATCGAATTCTTCATCGTCAAATTCTTCATCATCACCAAAATCTTCTTCAAAACCCTCATCTTCACCAAAATCTTCTTCAAACTCGAATCCTTCTAAATCCTCATCGCCGAGTTCCTCATCAAAATCGAATTCTTCATCCAACCCTTCATCCTCTTCTTCATCTCCCCAGAAGATTTCTTCAACAGAATCATCTTCTTCATCCTGCGCAGAAAGATTAGTAAATGGTGTGAAAACTAGGAGCAGTCCTAGTATGAAATAAATGGGTAGCGAAATATGAGATACTTGCTTCATGTCCAAACCTATTGTTTCAGATTATGAAAAAATGGCCGTACTCCGAGTAAAGCATTCGTACCTAGAATACGTACGTTGTCCGCTGATAATTTATTAGACTATCGTATTGAGAGGCAATAGAGGATATAATTAATATTAGCCGATAAAGTCGTCTTTATTATCGATTCTTAGGCAATGCCTCGCCTTCTACCCAGGGCGCACCGGATTTCATCAGCTCCCGGCCCATAGCCGATAGAGATTTTTGATTTTTCTCTATCTTTTCCTGAATCGTATCCAGCTGTTCTTCAGCAATCGCTAAACCTTCTTTAGCTGTAGCTGTAGGACCGTAAGTAGAGAATTCCAATACCCGGCTTACAACAAACAGTCGACTGCCCACATTGGGATTATTCTTTTCTCCCGGTCCCATTTTTGAGCGATTGCCGTTTAACGCTTCATCCAAATCAAGGAGTTTCATTCTCAAATTGTATAGTCTCTTATCCAAATCACCAACATCCGCTTTGGACTGGGCCAGTGCAGTTCTCATGCTTTCTACACGGTTCAGGATGTTATCCAAGGCAATCTGTACAGCCGATCCTCTTCGAGTGACATTTTCAAATTTTCTCCAAAATTTTGCCACTTGTTTTGGGCTGTCAGTTGCAAGAGCGCCCTCATATAATTGCACCACCTGAAATTCCTGGGAACCAGATAATTGGGTTGTTTGCCCATCAACCTGCTTATACATCGCTACGCTAAAGGTACCTGGTGCTACCATGAATCCAGGCATCTGGTTGTTATTTGCACCTATTCTCACCGCCATTGGAGAAGGGTATCTTAAATCCCACGATACGCGGTGAAATCCTTTTTTTCCAGGAGCATCAATCCGCCTAATCACATTGCCGTTATTATCTTTTACTACCAGCAAGATTTTTGGATCCAGTTCACGTCGCTCAGCTTCAACTACATCCCATCCAGGAAAATCAACATCATTATTTTTTTCCTTTGCCTTGCGCATTTCCTGTTTCGATTGCAAGTCACTGCTTAAGTGATAGGTAAATACAGCTCCAAATGGTGGGTTTGGAGCCGTGAAGTGTGAATGCCCTTGGGTACCTTTGGGGCGATCACCAAATCCAAGGTGCGATCGAGGTATGTACCACCACGCTTTTCTAACGGAAAATAAAGTGCCTTCCGCTTTCATTTGTTTTTCAGATAATTCACGCAGAACACTGTAATCATCAAAAATATAAAAACTTCGGCCAAAGGATGCCCCGATCAGATCGGTTTCCCTTTTTTGGATCGCTAAATCACGAAAGGAAATAATTGGCACGTTGCCCTTTAATTTGATCCAGTGATCACCGCCATTGATCGAAAAATAAATACCGTATTCCGTTGCAGCAAAAAGTAATTCCTGTTTTTCATGATCCTGCAATACACGCCAAGTCAAAGTGCGATCGGGAATATTATTAGTAATAGAACGCCAGGTTTTTCCCTTATCGGTACTTTTATATAGATAAGGCTGATAATCGCCATATTTATGATTATCTAAAGCCACATATACTGTGTTGACATCAAAATTATCTGCTTTAATATCATTCACATAAGCAGTAGCTGGCACACCTGGCAATTTTCTGACCTCAATCTTACGCCAGTTTTTTCCACCATCTTCTGTGAGATTGATGAATCCGTCATCCGTACCTGCATAGATCATGCCTTCTTTTCGTGGAGATTCAGATAGTGCCGTAACCGTATTATAGTTTGACATTGCACTCACATCCCATGGATTGTCCCAGCTTTGCTTTTTACCCATAATCGGCAGATCAAAACGATTTTCATTGCGCGTAAGATCACCAGAAATAGCTGTCCATTTATCCCCGCGATTTTCTGATTTCCACACCCGCTGAGATGCAAAATAAAGGCGAGATGGCTTATGGGGACTTACCAGTATTGGTGCATCCCAATTGTAGCGTTCATAATCTTCACCGGCTGCCGGTTGTGGTTGCACATCGACCACTTCACCAGTGATCATATCAATGCGCGCCAGCGTGCCCTGCTGTCTTTGGCCATACATAATGTTGGGATTGCCCGGCTCTGTCGCTGGTTGATGACCATCCCAGTTTAAAACTACTCGCCAATCTGAATTTTGTATTCCTTGCCAATTATCCGTCCGAGAAGGGCCACCTTCTGTGTTATTATCCTGAGTTCCGCCAAAAACATTATAAAATGGTTCTGCATCATCAACGGCCACATCATAAAATTGGGTAATGGGCAAATTGGCCATAAAACGCCAGGTTTTTGTGTGGTCAAAACTTTCATAAAGACCTCCATCTGACCCTACCAGCAAATAATCAGGATCATCCTTTCGAAAGGCAATGGCGTGGTTATCTCCATGTTTATGCTGTTCACTCATGCGGTAGAATGTTTTACCGCCATCCTCAGAAATTTGCATATTCGCATCCATTAGGTATAAACGATCAAATTTGTGAGGCGATGCATAAAGCTCCTGGTAATAATGTGGTCCAGTTGCACCTGAAACAGTATCCGACATTTTTTTCCAGGTTGCACCGCGATCTGTGGAACGATAGACACCACCTGTACGCCGGTTTAATTCAATAGCGGCGTAAAGTATGTCCGGATTATGCCTGGATATATCCAGTCCAATTTTTCCCATGTTTGACTGCGGAAGTCCACTGGATAATTTTTGCCAAGTTTTACCGCCATCATCACTGCGATGAATTCCAGATCCTGGTCCGCCACCCATATAGGCAGCAATATTTCTATGCTTCTGCCAACTTGCAAGATAAAGCCGGTCTGGATTTCGGGGATCCATCACCAGTTCCGTGGCACCAGTCCATTCATTATCGCTCCAAACATTTGTCCAGTTTTCACCCCCATCGATCGATTTATACACACCTCGATCGCCTCCCTTGCTCCATAACGGGCCCTGAGATGCTACCCAAACAACATTAGAATTTTCAGGATGTATCAATATTTTGGATACATGCTCTGAATTTTTTAATCCCATATTTTTCCAGGTTTTTCCGCCATCATCACTGCGATATACACCATCACCATAACCAAAATGGCGTCCGCCTAAATCTTCGCCAGTTCCTATCCAAACAATATGGGGGTTATTTGGATCAATAGTGACGCAACCTATAGAATAAGATCCTTGATCATCAAATATAGGTGTCCAGGTGACACCAGCATTAGTTGTTTTCCATACACCACCTGAGCCAACTGTTATATACCAAATATTGTCATCTTCTGGATGTACGGCAATATCTGAAATCCGTCCTGACATTAATGCTGGCCCAATACTTCTAAATTGTAAACCAGTAAAATTGTCATCCGCCCAGATATTATCCTTTTTGTTCTGCGATGATAAATTGGTCAATAGAGATATGGTAAAAATGAAAATTAAGTATTTATTTCTGTATATCGATTTCATAAGAACTCCTATTGTGATTGGTCAACACGAATACTCACCTCAGTATCTGTAGCCCGTACGGGATTCGAACCCGTGTTACCGCCTTGAGAGGGCGGCGTCCTAACCCCTAGACGAACGAGCCATTATTAACATGCTCAAAGTAAAAAAATCAGTACACCCGGAAGGATTCGAACCCTCAACCTTCTGGTCCGTAGCCAGACGCTCTATCCAGTTGAGCTACGGGTGCATAACAATCAAATCTGCTGGGGTGCAGGGATTCGAACCCCGACCGCCAGGGCCAGAACCTGGTGTCCTGCCATTAGACGACACCCCAAATAATAAAAAATGCGACTGAAATTTAATTAACCGTTTTTATCGCCCCAAACCTATTTAACGGGAATATTAATCAAATCCAAATTCGTTGACCTGTAGGACTTCCTTTGACTTATAATTCTGTATCCAGGCCACC
>Ga0209228_1001557_pt1 | contig 11428 bp, 9 predicted proteins | sample METZYME_3_150m_FD_187547 | JGI IMG/M metagenome (GOLD analysis project Ga0209228, IMG submission 187547) | Marine microbial communities from oxygen minimum zone in mesopelagic equatorial Pacific - METZYME_3_150m (SPAdes) (version 2) | ecosystem: Environmental > Aquatic > Marine > Oceanic | place...
AGTTAAGCAAAACAGAATAACAACTGCCCAGGCGCTGCCGGTAAATGTGTTTATGATGTGTGCCGGGTCATAACGTTTCTCGAAATTCGAACTTAGATCTTCAATCTAAAAGTGATGGATCGAACCCTAAGTTCCAACTTCTGACAACATACTACATGTATCTAGAATCCCAGGGAAATCTCAAAGTTCCATGAGCTACTGTAGATAGGTTTTGAATTGGACAAGCTGACTTGATTTTTGGGTTGCCCCTTTAGGGTTCAAATAGAGTTAATGACTTAGCTGACAGGACTGCTTGAATGGCGTTAGTGCTGACGAATAAGTGGCATCAAAATTTGAGCACTCTGGTACTTACTCCGCAGGTCTGTGACTCGCTTCGTTCATCAAGTTCAGCACTGTATCACTTGCGCTGTCAGGTGTCATGAATGAGGTAACAGCGTATGCAAGAGTTGAAAGCAACATCGCAGGGAAAACCTCATGTACCACTTCAGAACCTGGAAGAAAATCCCACGTCAGAAGTATCGTGATTCCAACAATAAATGAAGCCATAACCGCTGAACCGCTTCCTCGTTTCCAATGAAGTCCAAAGACGATAGCTGGAAAAAAACAAGCACCATAGAGGCTACCACTGAACGCTGTAAGGGTGACTATACCACCAGGCGGATTTAGAGAGATTAGCATGGTGATGAATGCGAACAGCGCCACCCATCCCTTCGTCCCAAGCATTTGGTCTCTCTCACTGCGACCAGGCTTCACTACGCTGACGATGTCACGTTCCGTAGTTGATGCCAGCACGAGAAGCACCGAGTCGAGTGACGACATCGCCGCCGCTACCATGGCGACTAACAAGAATGCCGCGGTGCCCTGCCCAAACACCTCATTCAACAGATTGGGAATTACTAGGTCCGTGTCCCCGAGGCCATCCGGGAAGATTCGTCTCGCATAGAGTCCAATTGGGATCAAGAGCGAGAATACGAAACCGAATGTAATCGTTGAGACAAGCATACCCGTCCGGATCGCCTTATCCCCTTTCAGTGCAAAGAATCGAGCTAGTTGCCGAGGTTCGACAGCAAATTTGATGAGTCCTGCGAACATTGTGCCGAGTAGTACAGGAATGGCGACACCCCCTCCCCAAGTAAACAGTGCTTCCCCGCCCGGTTGGGAGCGTACCTCGGAGATTGCGCTCAGCCCACCTGCCGCGTTCACTGTTCCAGTGAACAGGAGGATAGCTGCTAGAATCATCACTATGCCCTGCACCGAATCTGTCTTCACCACACTAATGAAGCCACCGATCATCGTGTATAGCATGACGATAAAGAAAACAATTACGATTGAGAGCTTATAAGGAATCTCCAGAAAGACTTCTAGTAGGTTGCCGATGCCCTTAAAGACTGCTGTCATATAGAAGAACGAAGCTGCCATAACAATCAGGGCAGCAAAGACTCTGGCAGTGGTGCTATCAAAGCGGAAGCCAATGAAATCCGGTATCGTGAGAGAGTCCATCGCGCCGGTGAAGCTTCTGAGTCGAGGGGCGATTACAAGCCAAGCGAAGAGGCTTAGAGCAACGGAGGTCGGGATGAATAGCATCCATGGCCAACCCCAATCGTATGTCTGGCCACTGAAGCCCACGAATGAGTTTGTGCTTGCATACGTGGCAAAGAATGAGAGGCCGATGATCCAGCCACCCATATTCCGTCCACCAACGTAATAGTCTGCGAGCCCTTTCGTTTTTCTTTTGCCGGTCCACGCGTGGTGCGCGAGCATCACGGTGTATAGCGTGAGGAGTGCGTAGACCATCCAGTATTCGCGCAGGTTTGCAATCACTGCGTCGATCATGAGGAGGAAGTAGAGGGCTGATGGTGGATCACGATGCTTGGTCCGGTTTGAAGAATTTTAGTACTTCAGGCTTGGTCACTTTGCCCATCGTATTACGGGGCAACTCAGAGACTAGTAAGATTTCTTTGGGGACTTTGTAGGGGGCGAGCCGCTTTTTAGCAAATGCTAGAAGCTCATCCACCAAAAGATGATCTTTGCCCTCGGACACAATCGCTGCGCAGACTCGATCCCCCCAATCAACGTCTGGCAGACCAACCACTGCACACTCACGGATGTCCGGATGGGTGAGCAGAACTTCCTCGATTTCTAGAGCTGAGATTTTCTCTCCACCTGTTTTCAAGATGTCGACACTGGAACGTCCGAGTATGCGGTACGAACCTGTCTCCACAACTGCTTCGTCACCAGTTATGAACCATCCATCGGTCGTAAAGGCTGCCTCTGTTTCCTCGGGTTGACCCCAGTATTCATTAAATACTGAAGGTCCGCGGACTTGTATCAAGCCCGGTTCACCTTCTACGACTAGGTGGTCAGCTTCGTCCACCAGACGAACGTCGACCCCAGGTAGCGCGTTGCCTACGTACCCAGGTCGCCGTTCACCATCAAGAGGGTTGGAAAGTGCCATTCCAATTTCTGTCATACCGTAACGCTCAAGTAGGCGTTGGCCAGTCATTTCTTCCCACAGTTCCAGCGTTGCCACAGGTAAGGCAGCTGAGCCAGAAACCAAGAGTCGGCAGGCTCTAGCGCCCGAGGTCCAAACAGTCTGTGTAGCAGAGTTTGCATGTTTCCAAGCTTCGATCAGGCGATGATAGACGGTTGGTACAGCCATATAGAGCGTGATGTCTCGGCGACTCAATCGTTCCCAGACTTTGACGGCATTGAACTGAGAGAAAATCTCGCATGTACCCCCATTCCATAGTGCTGACAACAAAATGTTTACGATGCCATGCACGTGGTGTAAGGGAAGATGGAGGAGGATGTGATCGTCATGATCCCAACCCCAGGCAACAGTAAGGGACTCGACCTGACTGCGGATATTCGTATGGGTCAGGACGACTCCTTTAGGTCGTCCGGTGGTTCCAGAAGTGTAGAGGATCATCGATGGACCCTCTTCCTGAACTATGGGCATCCCACAAATAGGGATTTCTTGGGTTAGAATTGAACTCTCCAGCACTGGGATCCCATATTCGTTGGCTAGATTATTGATCCGATCAAAGAGGGATGGATGAGCGACAATCGCTTCAGGTTCAGCATCTTCTATGACATGTGCTAACTCAGCAGCAGGATGTGATATCGCCATCGGCACTGCCACACCGCCTGCCCGCCAGATTCCCCACAGCGTGACAACGTAGTCCCATCCGGGTGGTACCAGGATGCATATGCGGCCGGCATTTAGGTTAGTCCGCCCAAAGAGCAGCCGGGTAGCAACTATACTGGAAACTCGTAATAAGTCTGAGTATATGTAGGTGTCCTCTTCTACCACGATGGCCGTGCGGTCCGAATAGGCTTCGGCTCGGTCAACCAAATGAAGAGTCAATGGAGATCCGGCTCGGTAAGGACATCAAACATCCGGCCAAGCTGTTTAAATGCTCAGTCCCTTTCAAGGTGCCCTCTGTTTCCTATTGTGGATTTGAGTTCTATACCTGAGTTCGCTAACGCTTCTTGACGAGAGATCCTCTCCACCATTCAGGAGACGGTCGAGGGTGTCTGAGGCTGATGCCTTACTGAGGTAGTACTTTTCACTGACCTGGTATCTCACTCAACCTACAAGAGCATGCCCTATATAGAGCAGATCCCTTTATCAGAAGCTGACGGCTTACTCAAAAAGCAATTTGATGCTGCGATTGATCGAGCAGGTCGTGTTTGGAATATCGTCCATGTGATGAGCCTTAATCCGACTGTGATGGAAGCCTCCATGGGGCTTTATCGGGCATTGATGTTCACTCCGTCTCCCCTGTCGCGGGTGCAGAGGGAGATGCTGGCCGTAGTAACATCGAAGGCGAATGACTGCTTCTATTGAGTGCAATCACATGCACATGATCTCCGGGAAGAGGTCACGGAAAGGTTCAAGTCAGCAGATGAAGCAGACGCGTTTGTAGAGGCCATCGCCACGGACTGGCGCTCTGCTGATCTGTCTGAAAAGGATCAGGCACTATGTCTGTTTGCAGAAAAGCTCACCCTGGATCAGCAAAAAATACGACCAAGTGACCTCGAGTCTTTACGGATGCATGGCTTCAAGGACACTGCGATCCATGATGCAACACAGATCATAGGGTATTTCAACTACATCACTCGAATTGCGGATGCGCTCGGTGTTGAACCGGAGTCAGATATTGGTGAATGGGGACCATCGAACCCCTAATCATATTGAGTGTGTTCTGATATTTAATGGTCTGTTGTTGGGCCTGGAGGCTTCATTCCAAGTAAACAAAATCGTCTCTATCGAGGCTTACGATGTCGGCTATATTCGGGCTCCCTGTTCTGTGTGATCGAGAGATGATCCTTCGATGAGTCTGGAAACAAAACGACCTACAGTAGAGGCTGCTGAAGAAATTCTCGGGGGCTACTTTCCGGCGCTTGACCATGGCTTCGTGGCCTTGGTGGACTACATGGGCACGGACGAGGATGTCGAGCGAGCGGCCCGAGTAAGTTATGGTGCTGGCACACGTAAAGTATCACTTACACGTGGATTGATCCGCTATCTCAGGCGTCATCGCCACACCACACCAAGTGAGATGGTTGAGTTCAAGTTCCATTGCGCGATGCCGATGTTCATCGCGCGGCAATGGGTACGTCATAGGAGCGCATCCATTAATGAATACAGCGGACGCTATAGCCTTATGCCGCTGCTGTTTTATATGCCAGATGAAGAACACTTTGCTTTACAGAGCCAGTCGAACAAGCAGGGACGTGAGCAGTTGGCTTCAGCAGAGCTTTATAGGTCGGCTGTAGAGCGTTGGGAGAGAATTCGAGCTGATGCGGGTGAAGGCTATGCTTGGATGATTGGTGAGGACATTGCTAGGGAAATTGCTCGGATAGACTTACCTCTCTCTACCTATACACAGTGGTATTGGAAGATTGATCTGCACAACTTGCTGCACTTCCTGTCGCTCAGGGCAGATCCACATGCACAGTGGGAGATCCGTGTCTTCGCGAACATTATCGCGGGTATGGTCAAGCGTGTTGCTCCATTGTCGTTCGAAGCATGGGTTGATTATGACCTGCTCGGTCAAAGTATGAGCCGGGCTGAACTCAGCGTTCTAGCAGACCTACTAGATGTAGATGGATCCAGTGTTGTCACTAGGCCAGGCGCAAGTTTCTCTTCCGAAAAACTCAAAGAAATCGGGCTGTCCGGACGAGAAATCGAGGAATTCCTTGCTAAGCTTCGTCGTCCTAGTGCGGAAGACTTTGAGCTAGATCTCTCGACTATGCGCAAGGCAGAAGAGGTTCAGTCTGAGATGCACGAGGCAGTTCCTGGACATTTTGAATAATGCCTTCTTGAGCAGGGCGTTGACTGTTTCTTCTGGACTCCGACGAAGCTTTCTATTTAACCCAGATTGTTTTGGGGTATGTGAATTCAAGAATTCCTAGCGGGGAAAGCTCACGTCCATAACCACTATTCTTTGTGCCGCCGAACGGTAATCTCGGGTCAGACTTTACGATGCCGTTCACAAAACAGTTGCCAGCGTCTAGTAGTTCGGCAGCAATCCTCTCTCCTCGTGCGGAATCTTCAGTGTATACGGAAGCTCCGAGTCCGTAAGCGGTGTCATTCGCAACCCTAATGGCTTCTTCCTCGCTGTGCACCGGTAGGATGGATGCCACAGGCCCAAAGAGTTCTTCCTCGTATGCTGCCATGCCAGGGCCCACGTTTGTCAAAACAGTAGGAGGGTACCACCACCCTGGCTCATCGGGAGGCTCTCCGCCTATAAGAAGAAGCGCGCCATCGTTGACTGATCGTTGAACCTGATTGTGGAGTGTATCCCGTAAGTCTTCCCGGGCTAGTGGTCCAATTTCGCTTGCGGGATTTAGAGGGTCACCCATCACAGTAGTTTCCATCGCATTGGCCAATTTCGCCTCGAACTCCTCGCGGATAGGCTCAACAACCACAAAGCGTTTTGCTGCGACACAGCTTTGGCCAGAGTTTATAGTGCGTCCCAATCTGCAACTGGCGACAGCGTCATCGATATTGGCATCAGCAAGGATTACAGACGGGTCACTACCTCCTAACTCGAGGACACATTTCTTGATTCCAGTACCCGCCCTTGAAGCAACGGAGCGTCCCGCCTGAACACTCCCGGTTAGGCTGATTGCCCGAACAAGCGGGTGATCGATCACTTCTCCGGTTGTTTTAAGATCGATCATGAGGTTGGTAAATAGACTATCTGGATAGCCAGCTTCTGCGAAAAGTTGTGCGAGTACTTCGGCGCAGCCGGGTACACTCGGTGAGTGTTTTAGTAGTATTGCGTTACCGGCAGTGAGTGCAGGAACTGCGAAGCGAATTACCTGCCAGAAAGGGAAGTTCCAGGGCATGATCCCTAGCACAATGCCTAGTGGACGATGGGTCCAATAACTGATCGTGGCATCTGTCGGTGCTGGTACTGGGGCCAAGAATTGTTCAGCATGCTCGGCGTAATAGTCACACACCCATGCACATTTTTCTGACTCTGATATCGATTGCTGTATCGGTTTGCCCATCTCCAGAGTCATGAGTCGACCGAACTCTTCCTTGCGTTTCCGGAGAATAGATCCCAGGACCCCTAGCATCTCCGTGCGCTTGGAGATCTCAAGGTTTCTCCAAATGAGATGGGCTTCTTGTGCTGCTAGTATGCTCTCGTTGACACCTTCTTTAGGCATCATCGGATAGGAGGCGATCTTATCACCAGTAGTCGGGTTGGTTGAAACGCATGTCATGTGCCTATCCACCCTTGAGTTTTTGACGATACCCTAGCCTGAGCATGAGAGGATGTAAGCCCAGATAAAGATGCTTGTCAGCCTTCACGAGAGTAAGACTTCGGGATTGTGTTCACATCTTGAGTAGGGTTGTGGGGGGCTCGATTTATAGGTTGGCATGTCTAGATAGATGTCCCGACCACTACATTAGCGGGAAGCCGGTCATAAGGCGGGATCGAGATGCAGATTCACTACGTTGATGGCTCGCGGCTGCGCCGCTCACTTCTTGCGGCATGCGATTATGCTCAGCGACAGCGAGATGAGTTGAACCGGATCAATGTGTTCCCGGTTCCTGACGGGGATACTGGAACGAATCTCACGTTGACGGTTCGAGCGATTGTGGACACGGTGGAACCTATTCGAACCAGGTCGGTTGCCGAGGTCGCACGAGGGGCAGCTAACGCGGCCGTTATGGGTGCCAGAGGTAACTGTGGGATGATGCTATCCCATTTCCTACTTGGCTTCGCAGAGGGTTTATCCGGTTACGACCGTGTCAACACAACTCAGTTCTGTAGTGCTTTTCATCGGGGTGCCCAAAGCCTGCGAGAAGCACTGGATAAGCCTGTTGAAGGTACGATTCTCACAGTAATCCACGATACCGCTTTAGCTGCTACCCAGAGTACAGAAAAAGATTTTGTACCCTTGCTTGAGTATCTCATTAACGAGGCTCGAAATTCTCTTGAGAGAACACCCGATCTTCTGCCTGTCCTCAAGACAGCCGGGGTGGTTGATGCAGGAGCTAAGGGCTTCGTGAGCTTGCTTGAAGGAGTTGTTTACTTGGTTGATGGCTCACTACCAATCTCTGCTGAGTCTCAAGAGCATGAGAAAGTCGCGGCTTCTCCTGCGTCTCTCATGGACTATCCGGTGAATCAGGAACGATTCCGCTTTTGCACTGAAGCACTAGTACATGGTGACTCGCTCCCCACACAAACAAGTGTGCGGAGTACGCTCCGAGATACGGGTGACTCTATGATTGTGATCCGCTCGGACAATGTACTGAAAGTTCATATCCACACTGATGAGCCCGAGCAGGTTTTCGACTATCTCAGAGACTTGGGTGATTTGGTTACTCATAAAGCTGAGGATATGCGCACACAGCACCGTACTATCCAACGTGCGGCGGCAGGTCACATTCAACTTGCCCGCCGCCCCATCTCAATTGTCACGGATTCAGCAGCTGATTTGTCCGAGGAGATACTTCGTGCGCATGGGATACATGTGATACCGCTCTTATTGATCGATGGGGATCAGTCCTATCGAGCTGGCATTGATATTGCTACTGAGGAATTCCACAAGAAACTTGAAGATGATTCTGAATTACCGACGACTAGTCAGCCTAGCCGAGCTGATATCACAAAGACCTACGCCTACGCAGCGGAACAAGGCGAAGCTGTGTTAGCAGTACTCGCAGCGTCCACGTTGTCGGGGACCTTCTCGGCATGCGAGGCTGCAGCATCCGGATTTCAGGGGGCTGATATCTATATGGCCGATTCTCTTAGTGCATCAGTTCTTCAAGGCTTGTTGGTCGTGAAGGCCTGTGAACTAGCGGAGCTTGGGTGGCAACCAGAGGCGATAGTGAGGGAGATCACAAGGGTTCGGACCCAATCCGGAATCATTTTTACTGTGCAGACGTTAAAGAGACTTATCGCATCTGGACGCGTTGGATCAGGCCAGGCGCTTCTTGCGCAGCTCCTAGGAATTAAGCCTGTGCTAGAAATCAACAAACACGGGCATGTTACGTCTGTAGGGAAGGCGATTGGTGCGACTCGGGCCCGAGGTCAATTAATTAAACTTGTTGATGAGCGCATCCCTGATGGTACGGAGCGTGTGCGTTTTGGAATCTTTCATGTTGGGATGCCCGAGATCGTCCAGCCAATCACAGATGCACTCAGGGGACGGTATGGGAATAGAATTGAAGTTCTCTCAGCTCCAGCGACACCAGTTATAGCGACACATCTCGGTATAGGAGCTTGGGGAGTGGCTTACCTGGTAGAAGATTTGTGATCCATGCTGGGGCTCAATCTGACATTCGATGTTTCCCAGATACTAAGACGTCATAGGTCGCCCGTTGGGCCGGGCTCAGATCGTTGGGCAGTCCCACAAGGATCGCCCTGCCGCCTTTTCCGGATTCCGGGATGTGGAGTACCAAATTCCCACTGGCCATCGTTGGCTTGTAGGGATGTGATTCGCCCGATGGATTTATGCTTACAGTTTGTCCGGGCGTGAGAGATTCAGCCAGAAATCTACCGTATTCCGTCCAGGCGACGATGGGTTCTGCCTCTCCTGATGCAATCAGAGGGATCAGTTTATTTCGGTAGTACTCAATAGCAGCATCGTACCCCTCTGGATTGCTCCCTTTTAGCTCCATCAACCGGTTCCGATAATAGTCACGAGGATCGCGTTCACCGGATGCATTTAGGGCTTCCGCGAGCAGACGATCAGCTTCAGCGGTCAAATCTTCAGACATAATCCGAAAGAATGGTGAGCAGATGGTGTGAGGGTCAATGTCATCTCATTCTCTCAAGAAATGATCAAATGGCAACCAACTCGCACTCATAAATCAATGTGGTTACACGTGGGGAAAGATGGTGGCCTCGAGACCGGGTTGTCTATGCTTAGCCAGTTACCTCTAGTGATCCAAGTTCTCTAGTCTCCCTGAGTCATTGCGTCTAGGAATTCCTGATTTGTCTCAGTACGCGCCATCCGAGCAAGCAAAAATTCAATCGCCTCTTCTGCTGGCATGTCTGCTAAGAAATTACGCAGCAAATATACACGGTTGAGTTCAGTCTCATTCAGTAGGAGCTCTTCTTTTCTTGTACCTGAATGGTTTAGGTCAATTGCAGGAAAGATTCGCTTATCGGAGATAGCCCGATCTAGCACAAGTTCCATATTCCCGGTTCCCTTAAACTCTTCAAATATCACTTCATCCATCCGGCTACCAGTTTCAATCAGCGCAGTCGCAATGATTGTCAGAGATCCGCCATCTTCGATGTTTCGTGCAGCTCCAAAAAAACGTTTCGGTTTGTGCAGAGCTTTGGCATCTACACCACCAGACATGATTCTCCCAGAGTGCGGCATCGTCGAGTTGTAGGCTCTAGCAAGGCGCGTGATTGAGTCCAACAGGATCACGACGTCCCTCCCGTGCTCGACAAGACGTTTAGCCTTCTCTATCACCATTTCCGCTACCTGAACATGCCTTTCGGCAGATTCGTCGAAGGTTGATGAAATCACTTCGGCATCCACGTGCTCTGCCATGTCCGATACTTCTTCAGGCCGCTCATCGATGAGTAGCACGATCAGGTGGATTTTTGGATCGTTAATCGATATGGAGTTGGCTATCTCCTGAAGGATGATGGTCTTACCTGCCTTAGGAGGCGATACGATAAGTCCTCGCTGGCCTTTACCGATCGGAGCAATTAAGTCGAGGACCCTTGTGGAAGGGCTTCCTCCGTCTCCAGGGACTTCTAGATCTAAGCGTTTCTCGGGGTAAGTCGGGCGCAAATCATCAAACTGAACTCGCTTTCCGCCTTCTTCCAGAGGCAGCCCGCTCAGCGCTTCGATTTTCAGCAATGCAAGGTAGCGTTCTCCCCGCTTTGGGGGGCGAACTTGACCAGCTATGGTGTCACCTGTGCGCAAGTCGAAGCGCTTGATTTGGGACGGGCTAACATAAATATCGTCAGGTCCGTATAAGTAGTTAAACTCCTGTGAGCGCAAGAAGCCGTAGCCTTCTGGGAGGATTTCGAGGACGCCTCCGCCCCGGAGTACTACATCAGAATCGAATAATTTCTGTTCGATTCTAAGGGTCAGGTCTTGTCTGCGAATGCCTCTGAAGTTGCTGATTTCCAGCTCTTCAGCCAGGTCATGCAGTTCACCGACGCTCTTGATCTTGAGGTCTGCGATGTCCAAAGCTGGGATTCCGTAGGGTTTGCTAGCTAATTTGGGCTGTGAATTAACCGCTTGCTTGATGTTGGAGATACTGCATAGCAAACGGAGTGTTGTAAGAAGTTCAAACTGGCCCTAATCAAACGAAGTTCTCCCATTTCCATGAGAGTGGGCCAAGAAAAAAACAATTTTGGCGGGTATCCTTATGGCACCAACGCGAGAATAATCACCTCCCCTAAATCGGTCAACCCTAATCTGAAGGGCTCTGGCATCCCATCTCTGAGGCCACTGGTATCTGAGGATGCTCCTGGGTTACTTGAATGATTACTTGCTGGTGCTGTGCTGTATTTGTGAAACTCAACTTGTTGTCATGTATCTAGGAACGTTTATTCTGATGTATTCTTGTGATCCAGTTGGGTCGTGGAGGCTTTACATTGGCACGTCACAATCGAGAAGGCAGAGGAACTGACCAGTTAGGCTTTAGATACCTTATAAGCTATCAACCGGATTGGCTTAAGCGGGTCAAAGTCACACGGCAGCTCAAGAACGGTAGACAGTCAACCAAGGGACTCTTTCGAAACCTTGCGCGTGGCCCGGAGGCGGACAGTGGTGACCGGATACGTGCCGGTATCACCTCGGATGATCAGGCGCTTGAGTTCGAGGTAGCCCTAACAGATCCGAAGTCAGCTGTGAAAAGCATCAAGGTTGTGTATGCCTTGCCGGGTGAAGGTGATCAGATGGACGAAATCGAATTCGCCTTCGAAGG
>Ga0209228_1001559_pt1 | contig 11419 bp, 14 predicted proteins | sample METZYME_3_150m_FD_187547 | JGI IMG/M metagenome (GOLD analysis project Ga0209228, IMG submission 187547) | Marine microbial communities from oxygen minimum zone in mesopelagic equatorial Pacific - METZYME_3_150m (SPAdes) (version 2) | ecosystem: Environmental > Aquatic > Marine > Oceanic...
GTTTGTTAATAGCGCGGCACATGCATTTGGCTATAAAAACTTTAAATTGGAAAATGACCTTTCTACTAACTGCTGGTGGGTTGCCATTCTCGCTTACGGTGAAGGCTGGCACAACAATCACCACGCCTTCCCAAAGTCCGCACGACATGGTCTACGTCCCATGGAAATCGATATGACATGGATGGCCATTTGGAGTCTCAAGAAACTTGGTTTGGCAAAAAATATTCGCGTTGTAAAACTAAAACCATCGCCAAATAAAACGTCAATTGACTCTGCTTTTGAAGGGGAAATGATAAAGCAAGCCGCATAATTTATAGAAGCTCTATTTACCCCACCCCTCATCGCATCGGTGATACTTTACCGGGTTATAATAATTTTTGTAGATTAGTCTTCGAATAGAAATTCAATATGGTAACCCGAGTATTTCCTCATATTAATCACACGGTTTTCAAATATTAAGTACTGCCCCTTTATTCCTGTAAGTTTTTCACTAAACTCATTTTCCTTATCCAGATTATGACTTGATATTTTTTTCGGAACGGACTCTACTGGATAAATAAACGAATGTACTTTCTCCCCATACATTGCATATTGCTTTAGGTCTTTAGGAATATGCTCAATCATTTTTCTCCTTATAAAAGGAAAGTCTACAACATCGATTTGTCCCGAAAGCATTTTTCTCCAGTTAGTTTTGTCTGAAATTTTTTTTGCCAAGACTACCTCAATTTGGCCTGATATAATCCTGCGAGGAACCTTGGCAATGATCACAGCTTTCATCGCTCCCTGATCAATCCAACGACTCGGAATATTGAAATGACGGGTAATACCTACCTTCACTCCTGATGTCTGTGATAAGTAAACATAATGATCTATATTGCAGTATTTTTCATAAAACTTACGATCAGCGTCATTTCCTTTATCGTGCTGGCATTTTTCTGGACGTACAGAACAAATATCATTTTCCGGCAAATCCCTAGTGCAAGGAAAACAATATCCGTCACTATATGTTTTCTTAATTATACGACCACATTCAACACAAGTAATTTTGCCTGTATGTTTAATAGTTATCTTTTGTCCTACTTTAGACGTCAAGAGATACGAATCTTCGTCCAAGTTCAAAAAATACTGAATAGGGGTACTTTCTTTGTGAGTCATTTTACTTAACTGACCACTAATTATTTTTGACATCGAAGAAAATTTCTCCTTTCACACAAAATAAATTAATTTGAAGATGATTTCTTTGAAGTAAAAAAATACAACGCAAATAAAGCTATGCCAACAGCAAAAACTAAAGTGTAGGATTCAAAAACAAGAAAAGAAAGAAAAAATAGTATTAGATAAAATAATATTTTAGAAATTTTTCTTTTCCAGTTGGCCATAACCTTCTTATCAATCACCTAAATTTAAACAATAAAAATATTTTTAGAATAAAGATGGTCGGAAAAATAACAAACCAAAATAATTTTTAACCACCCATAACAGCCATCCAGTCTTCTAAACTATTAATTTGCAAATAAGAATTTGTTTCTCGAACCTCACCCATAGGCGCAGAAGGCATTCCACCATAATTATGCCCGGGGTAAAGCACTACGTTATTCTCGATTTTTGCTAGACGACGAGTCAAGGTATCATACATAACCTCACTATCACCCCCAGGCAAATCAACGCGACCGCACCCCTGCAGGAACAAAGTGTCTCCGGCAACCAGGGAGTTTCCTACTCGGAAACATTGGGAACCTGGAGTATGCCCGGGTGTGTGTAAAAACGTAATATCTATAGATCCAATGCTAAGTACTTCTTCACTATCGGTCAAGCGCAGATCTGTATCCGAAAGACCTGTCACCTGCTTTAAACCATCAGCTTCATTTTTATTTACATAAACGGGAGTAGAACTTTTTTCCATCAAATCAGCAAGCCCCATAATATTCATACCAAAAATACTGCCACCAACATGATCCGGATGATAATGCGTAACCAGTGAGCCTTTCAACTTCATCTCCTCATCTTCAATAACACTAAGTATCCCATCAATGTCCCAGGCAGGATCAACAATCACACATTCACGAGTATTTTTATCTCCAATTATATATATGAAATTTGCCATTTGCCGGGCGGAAGAATCTGACTTGCCAATATCGACTCCTGAAAGCAGTTGTTTAAAAAATAATGGGTTTTCCTCGGTCACAAGTTTTCTCCTTTCGCAATATCGATTCTTAATCGTATAAATATTTTTTTATGCCATAACTTTAATCAAAATGTCTCGTTACTTTGATCAAAGTCCTCAACAAACTGGATGGATCTTTTAAAGGGCTTGAAACGCAAGATATCATCAAGGAGTTTTTTAACATAACTTGCTCCACTCCCATTTGAATAGAATGGAAATCTAATATAGAACTCTAGACTCCTTCGTAGTTTCTGGATATCCAGACGATCAACATTCAATTGACCAGGAAAAAACAATGCAGATTCAAGGGATAAAGGATCATAAAACTTTGTGTTTTTCTGAATTTCTAGCTCCCACAAAAATCTATCCAAATCTTTTCGGTATTGAGAGTGATAGGCGAACACATAAGTATTCTTTGTCTCAAAAATTTCTTCTTCATTCTCTAATTTAGGTACCCTCACTGTTTGGATGACATCTCTACTAGAGAAATCAATAATTTCATGACGAATTAAACTCCCAGTTAATGGATTAAAAGTTTTCTTCTCTTTTTTTACCATTTTCCCATCGCGTTCAAGAATTATTCGCCTTAAAAATACCCTCTTGCCTGTAGATGAATCAACCCTTGTTTGCGAAAAAAAATAGTTTCCTTGGTGGCTCGAAGCCAGCATTTCTTTACTTTTATTTTTTAAATTTATTGGAGAAATATCTAACTCCGGAAATAATAAATTAAACTGATTAGCTAAACCATCTACTTCTAATAATTCTTCTAAATCATAGGCAAGATGCCATCTATTTAAGTCTTGATAACTCTGTAAGGGTTTTATTTTTTCAAACAATATTTTGGCCGATAGTTTAGCTCCTCTAGCATTTAAATGTCGATCTTTCCTTGAAACAATAAAATCATCCTCATTTTTTCCCTGAAATCCTTCCTGATAAAGATCCACACAAAAAATATTTCGACTATCACAAAATTTTTTTAACTTATTATGGGCAAATTTAAACGGATAGTTTTTGTCTAACTGAAACATTATTGGAATGACAGAAATCATGAAATGAATATTTTTCATTCGGGCAGTTTGATACAGAGTATCTAAATAAATTTCTTCCATGTCCCAGCTTCTAGACTGGTAAGAAGAACGGCGACAGTCCTCGTACGAAGGTTTATATCCAGTTTTTTCTAATAATCGATTTATACGGAATTTAACCAAGTGGTAAAAAGACGAACGATGGAACCACACCACCAAGGATTCTATTTCTGGGATAATTTCCCAATCCTTACTATCGCATTCCAAAAAGGGTGACGGAGGTAAGTCGTTATGAAAGAAGTTTAAAAGGATTAAATCCGGTTTATAAAGTAAACCCTTTTTATATATATATTGAAGCTGCTCGGCAGTATTCCATCCGGGTCTGGCAAAGCTTAAAACTTCAAACTTTGGACGCTTAACTCCTTGATTCAGCATTTTTTCTAATTGCTTTGGAATAGTATCTTCAAGTTTTTCAATACCGTGACCAAACGTTTGAGAATCCCCTACAACTAAAATTCGAAACTTATCGCGCGACTTAGCAATTACAAACTCTCTATCTCGGAAACCGTCACGGTTATATTGAATATATTGGCGGACCCAATCCTTGTTAATCTCTTTTTCATGAGAAACCAGAATGCGAGTTCCAAGTTCTAGTAAGGTTCCTAAGATTGTAAGAGTGGATGCTAGAATAAGAAAATTTACTCCTAACCGTATCATTTAATTTAATATCCCCTTTCCTAAAATATCCTACAGCAATGTCAGAATCTTTGAGATTTTTATTTAATCTATATGGTTTTTACCAATTCATTAAATCTACTGGCCTAGTTATGCTAAAATCTATTTCTATTTTAGTATTAAATATACCGTCGTCACAATTTCTGTCAGCCATCAAACTAAAAATACTTTGGTTTAAACTCTCATATCGACTCAATACATAGGGTTGGTTTTAAAGAATTAGTTAGGGATTAATTTTTTCACCTATCGATTTAATTTCGCTGTTTTTTTAGGTAAAGGTACAAAATTCGTGAATTTTTTTTTAACCTTTTATCATACTTTACGATTTTGGATTGTAATAATAATCTTATCTATAGTCCTAGGAACCATAGCTACTATCCTAGGGATATTTGATAAAAGTGGAAATCAATCTCATCAAGTAGCTGCTTTATGGAGTAAATTAATTTGTCGATGGAATGGCATTAAAGTTGAAATTACTGGCGCAGAAAATATCTTACTTGACCAACCACAAATTTTTATAGCTAACCATCAAGGTTATTACGATATTTTCGCCCTAGCCGGGTATTTAGGTGTACAACTCCGATGGGTTTCAAAGTCAGCATTATTTCGAATCCCATTTATGGGTTGGGCGATGAGTGCAGCCGGCTATATTCCAGTTAAAAGGGCCAATAGAAAGCAATCATATCAAGCTTTCTTAAGCACACTCGATGCTATCAAAGCCGGAAGTTCTGTTGTTGTTTTTCCTGAGGGGACCCGATCTGAAGACGGGAATATCGGTATTTTTAAAAAAGGAAGTCAACTTTTAGCCCAACGCGCCAATGTACCAATGGTACCTGTAACAATTATAGGAACTCGGGATATAATCCGCAAAGGCAGTATGATAATTTACCCTAAAGTAGTCAGAATTATCATCTCTCCTTGTATAACCCTAGAAGGAAAAAATTCAACAAAAGGGGATAAAATACTTCAAGATATTCGTAATATAGTTTGTGAAAATTTCAGCGCTATGTGACTGTCCTCACGTGTAATATATAATCCATCTTATCTGATGAAGAAAAACTGGTATCGGTAAATGCTATTGTGGTTCCTATAACTGAAAAGTTTCCATTTTGCACGATACCATTAATTGAACAAATTATGTTATTTGCCGAAATAGGTTCAAAAGGAAAACCCTCTTTTTTTAAGTTATAAGTTGTTTTAGAACTAGATAAAGTTATATTGTCTAACGTATCGTAGGATGCCACGGGAGTATGCTCGTTAAGGTTTCTTTAAGAGGCATTTTTGGAGATATAACTAGTTTCTCTAGCTAAAATGTCTAAAACTGCCCTGATACCCAGCTTTTTTCTTTAAGCGGAGCGCCGGCGACGCAATGGTATTGATTATTTAAATAAAATCAAAAATTCGACCTCTTGAATTATAACCAATAAAGCTAATATAATCAAATAGTTAATTAATTTTTTAAGGGGCGGGCTGTTCTGAGATTTGTAGCCTTGGAAGCACATGTTACGAATCTTGACTATATACTATTCATTTAGCTGTTGGGTTGCTCGTCAATATGATGGTTGCTTTCGTAATCATATATTATTTTTAAAGTAATCCTCGATGGCTGAGATAAGACTAGTAACAGTGTATTGGTTTGGAACGATCGTTACTTTAAGCCCACGGTTCTCTACAGTTTTTTTAGTGATGGGTCCGATACAGGATCTAGCAACAGCTAGAAACTCTCCTGAAGTATTGCCCTACTTCTTAAAAATTCTTATATTAACTTAGATGACTAATTCTTCTCCTTTTGAATAAAGTCCCAAACTTCCCTTGGATGCTCTCTAAGGTCTTCGATATTTCTCCATACATTGCGAACCATTCCTGTTTTATCGATCACGAAAGTGGAACGTTCAATCACCTTAACCATTTGCCCCAGGTCATCCTCCTCCTTAATCACACCATATAATTCGGTGATTTTTTTATATTCATCAGCTAACAAAGTAAACCCCATCTGATAAACTTCAATGAACTGTTGATGTGAGTTGACCCCATTCCAACTGCAACCTAACAACTCAACTTCTCGAGTCTTGAACTTTCTATTCCATTCGTTAAAACTTACCATCAACCGAGTATCCTCAGGACTACTGTCTTGGGCATAAAAACACAAGATCACCCACCTTTTATCCTGAAAGTCTTTTAGTTTGACCATAACCTTTTCCTCTGCGGAAGGGCTACTCGCACCAGCTTTGTATCCATAAACGGCCGGCAAATCAAAACCGGGCGCACGGTCACCTGTTTCTAAAGCACCTGACATAAACACCTCAACTCAAAAGTTAACAAGAATTATTCACCAAAGGCTGTTTTTAATAATGGTTCTACTTCACCCTTAGCTTCCATTTCATCAAGAATATCCGTATCTCCATAAAACTTGCCATCAATAAATACCTTGGGTAAGGTTGGCCAATTTGTCATTTTACTCAAAGCTTCTCGTTTATTCATATTCTCCAAAACATTGACCACTTCAAATGGATGTCCATATTTGTTAAAGAATTGAACTGTCTCTGCAGTGAATCCACATTGTGGGGCAGACTTGGTGCCTTTGCCATAAATCAAAATCTTGTTATTAGCTATTTCTTCTTTAATTTCATCATCAATCGAAGACATTATCTAAAACTCCTATTAATATAAAGGTTAATATTTTTAAAAATTATCTTAAGATTATTTTTATGAGGGAACTGCTGTTTTTATTTCTGCTGCATGGACTCGACCATCCTGCATTGCTGGGTTTAATACAGCTTGAACCGCTCGATGCCTAGCCATTAAATCCATGGACTCAAATGTCGCAGAGGTCACATGAATTATAAAATGATCACTCATCCCTGTTTTATCAAGTATTTCAACTTCAGCGTCGGGAATGGACTCTTTAACTAAAGCTGCTAAGTCTGGAATTCTAATCATAGACTGCTATAACTCCTATTTGATGGTGAACTATGAAATGTGATGCAGTTTATTCGATTCCATGCACTGCGAAAAGATTTAAATTTTCCTCTTAATATCAAGACCAATAAACTACCACAATCAGTCTAAGTTGTTAATTTTAATAAATTTAAGGCAATACTGCCAATAATATTTAAAGTAATATCCACACATTTTTCATGTTTTCAGTATAATAATAGAATCTTAAGTATTGTTAAAGCTATCTTAAGTAACGATGCATCCTTTTTATACAGTATAATTTTTGGAGGAACGAATGGCGGCTACACAGGAATTTATTAAGGTTTCAATGATTGCCAAAGATGAGGTTAAGAAGTTAATTAAAGCAGAAAATAACCCGGAAATCGGCTTACGTCTTGGTGTAAAGGGTGGTGGTTGTTCTGGTTTATCTTACGATCTCGCGTTCACACCAACAGAAAAAGGAGATACTGTAATTGAACATGAAGGCTTCAAGGTTTTCATGGATGCAAAAAGCCTCATTTACTTAAAGGGAATGATGCTGGACTACAAAGGCGGACTGGATGGTAAAGGGTTCGTATTTGTAAATCCAAACGCTACCTCAACTTGCGGCTGTGGAGAATCATTCTCTATCACCTGATAATCTACATAATTTGTTAATCGTTACTTGGAAACTACTCTCTCTTCTCAGAAAAATCACCGCTACCTCCGTGAAAAAGCCGGCTACTTTTTTCTTAATGACTTATGCCTTATTTCAGCTAAAGGTTCTGACCTTTTCAGCTACCTTCAAACTCAGACAACCAACGATGTAAATGAGCTAAAAATTTGGCAAGGCCAAAATAATGCTATCGTTGACCGAAAGGCTAGAGTCATTTCTACATTTTCTCTTCACCGAACAGGAAAAGACTCTGCGGTAATACTGGTTGAAACTATCCAAAAAGAAAATCTACTAAACCACCTCAACAGCTTTCTTTTTCGTGAAGACGTTGCTCTTACATTATCTAACCATTTTATTCTTGCATTGCAGGGTCCCAAAAGCCAGGAGCTTATAAAACATTTTACTCAAAGTAGCGATTATATTCCGGAAAAACCTAACGACGTCTGTGAATTTATATTCGAAGAGCTACCTTGTCTAGCAATCTCCAAGTCTCTGACAGGAGAGGAAGGGTGTGCGCTAATATTTCAAACTGAATCAAAAGAAACTGTCATGCATGAATTATTGAAATTCGAGCAGCAAAGTTTTGTTACTCAGATTGATGATCATACGCAAGAGGTGTTTCGTATTGAAGCTGGTATCCCTTCATACGGGAAGGATATAAGCGATAAAAACATTCTACCTGAAACAGGACTCGAACATAGTTCTGTTAGCTACAATAAAGGATGCTATATCGGGCAAGAAGTTATTGCTCGCATCAAAACATATGGCGCACCAAACTTTGCACTAATGGGATTGATTATTGAAGGAGAGTCTCTCCCATTATTAGACAGTGAGATCGTGTTTGACTCTAAGAAATTAGGTGTCATAAAAAGCTCTATTTTTTCTTATTCACTTCAGAAAAATATCGCCTTAGCCTACATCCAAAAAGATCATCGAAGCCCAGATATTGATTTTGATGTAATAATAAACAATAAATCCTACAAAATAAGAACCTGTTTGCTCCCTTTTTATCAGCCACAAACACGTAAAGACCACTCTAAAATATTACAAGATAAGGCACTGAAATTATATCAGGAGCAAGATGATCTTGATCAACCCGTGGCTCTTCTCAGAGAGGCAATTGAGCTTGACCCTAAAAATGCCACTGCATATGAGGCATTGGGAGTATTTCTATCGAAGCAAAATAAATTGGATGAAGCTATCTCTCTTATGAAACGACTGGTAGAGATCGACCCAGAAGAAATCATGGCCCATTCGAATCTTTCCGTATATTACATGCAACAAGGTCGAATAGAAGATGCTGAACGTGAAAAAGGAGAAGCGACTGCACTACAGTTTGAAAAAGCAATCGCTGAAAACATGGCTAAGAAGACAACTGAAGATAAGGTAAAACAAGATCTGGCAGAAAGAGAACAAAAAATTTCACTGTTTAAACAGGTACTAGAAATAGACCCTATCGATCAAGTAGCAAACTTTGGATTAGGATCAGTTTATCACGATCTTAAACGCTATGAAGAAGCTCTTCCCCCCCTTCAAACCGTTATAAAAGAATATAAAGACTATTCTGCGGCTTATGTCCTTTTAGGAAAAACTATGGAAAAACTCTCACGGCAAAATGAGGCTATACAAGCATATCGAGAGGGAATTGCAGTAGCTTCCAGAAAAGGGGACTTAATGCCACTTAAGGAAATGCAACAAAAGCTCAATCAGTTATTACACACTACCCCCTGACTCTTTACATACCCACAAAAACCAGAACGGGGAAGATTCGGCCTAAGCCGTCTCTTCCCCGGTCAATAATTAACAGACTCTTTTCAGATTAGTAGTGAAGTGTATTCCACTGCGTCACTGCTTTCTGTCCGTTTCTTTCCTTATTCTGACCATTCCAGATCGCAATCGCCATAGGTGTTTTACCACCAGAAAATTGCGTATCATTACCGTCTCCGGTTTTCAAGGCACGTTTGAATACAACCGACCATCGATTGTTTCTCCAGTTACCTGCACCATCAACATCCTGTTGAGCCTGGGTGGTCAATGTGCTGAATCCTTCAGCATTAAGATCTTCAACAGCAGATACCCGCATTCGTTGATCTGAAAGAATATTGCCTAAAGATCTACCAGGATTAAAGACACCTTCGTTCTTACCCATACCGAAGTCGATATTGGTAGCACGCTTGCTGATGTCTCCCGCTCCACGGTCTTTATAGGAGCCAGTTTTTGTACCAGACTTATGGGCAGTATCTTTACCAGACAACTTGCCATCAGGCTCGTACATGTAGTAAGAACCAGTTCCCATAACCATGTATGCATACTCATCTTCCATATCACCCATGGCTGAGTTACCGTTCTTTCCTGCACCTTCTCTGTCCCAGGTGGCTTTCCACTGCCAGATATTAACGCGTTCACCGTCCCCACCCATGGTGAATGGAGGCTCTTCGCCACTCTGATTCACCGGAAACATGATCGCAACCTGATCCTTATACTGCTGCGATGTAACCATCACGTCATTTCGGGAAGGATCGTTATACTCAAGATGAACAGCAATTTCCTTACCGTTCGTCGCGGCTTTAACGAACACGTACTTCGTCTCTGGGTTTGGCCACATTGGGTTGGTGATCATTTGAGGATCCATATCAATGATCACATGCTTCAATGCTGTTGGGCCGTATCGCTCAGACCAAAAAGGATTATCAGGGTCTGTAGGAATTGCCCCATTTACTTTCACTGCTTTGATATCTGCTGCATTAGCTACAGCAAACACCCCAAGCGTAAAAGCAACTATCAATGCTTTTATTAATTTACTATGTCTCACAGTATTCCTCCTCAACTAACAGTTATAGGATGAAATTCTACTGAAACTTATCTTGGCTCACACTCCGCCGGCGCATTCGCAATAAGATCGTTTTCCATACTGTAAGATAATGAACGATATTCCGGTTCCTCTACTTTGACGGGTTGAACATCCAACAAAGTGACTTCATTTTTGATGAAGGAGGAAAGGATATCAACAATATCCTTGTAAAGACCACGCTCTGCCTTTCTGGAAGCAAAAATGCAAAATAAAGGCATCCAGCGACCCACATGGTTCCTAATAAACTTCTTCATACCGCTTAACAGTACTCCTACCTTTCTCTCGTCATGGCCATTTTGTATTCCATAAGCCATACGAAAACACATGTAGGACATGAAGGACAGTTCATTAGAAATATGGTCTATCCGCTCTTTGGACTGCTTCCTTGGAAGTTCAAAACCAAAGGTCTCGAAAAATCCACCCAACTGGATCAATACGTCCGTTTGGGACTGGACACCACCTTCCGTACCGTACTGCATCTCGTACGGAGGGCACTCCATAGAAACAGCGTGCCCAAACACACGGATATATTCACCTTGGGCCTGCTTTATTGTCATCTTTGGAAGATAATTACTAAAACCATCCACAATAGATCTCAATTGCCCCCACATCTCCTCGTCAAGCATCACGATATCCATGGGCTCAAGCAAAGATTTAGGCCGAAAAAATTTCCGGTTCCACGGGTAACTAAAAGCTAGAGACAGAATCTCATAAACCCTACCACGTGCTAAATTCAAGGAAACTCTTTCTTCTTTCAGATCTTCCAACGATCCGGTCTCACCGAACAGTGCAAGCATCTGATCCATTGCTTTAGATTCAACTGCCATAATTAAGCTCCAATTTCTATTCCAGAAAATCTCCAACAAACCTGGGTGGGCTCAAGGCCCATCCCATGTTTGCCAGATCAGCGACTACGCAAATGTAAATGGTACCAATTTCAGTTTCAGTATCCTCTCTTTAGATCGCGCCAGGATGCTCTTCCGGTCGTACGTAGAAGGGCTCCTCAACGGTAACACGGATAACTTCTTTACCTTTTCGGTTGAAGCCGATAA
>Ga0209228_1001563_pt1 | contig 11405 bp, 9 predicted proteins | sample METZYME_3_150m_FD_187547 | JGI IMG/M metagenome (GOLD analysis project Ga0209228, IMG submission 187547) | Marine microbial communities from oxygen minimum zone in mesopelagic equatorial Pacific - METZYME_3_150m (SPAdes) (version 2) | ecosystem: Environmental > Aquatic > Marine > Oceanic | place...
TAATGTATTGGCCAGCCCAATGAATCGGTTGACCATGCCAACTGTAAATCGAAAATGATCGCTCATTCCTTGCACAAGTCCGGGATCCCTATCCTGGCGGGATCTAAAATCCTTCACCATTCTTCCTGTATCGATATTCACCGGGCACTCTTCGGCACAAAGCCCATCCGCAGCACAGGATTGCTCCCAAAGATAATGAAAATCTTTTATTTCATCTGCAGTCAAATTATTCAGCTTCATTTCGCGCATAACTGCAATGCGCTGGCGGGGCGTCAGGGTCAGACCCGCGCTGGGGCAGATCCGTTCACAGAAACCGCATTCAATGCACATATCCACTTCATCATGTACCTGGGGCAGCGGCTTCAGATCTTTCATATGCAGTTTTTGATCCCGGGTGAGCAAGACATCCGGATTTAGAATATGATGCGGGTCCGCTAATTTTTTTACCTGCCACATGAGTTCAAAGATAACACCGCCCCATTCCGTTTCGACAAACGCTGCCATATTGCGGCCGGTGCCGTGTTCTGCTTTCAAAGAACCGTTGAACTGTCCCACAGTCATTTTTGAAAGATCATTCATCATTTCTTCGTAGTTCCTCTCCCCGCTGGGACTGTCCAGGTCGATTGAAGTTATAAAATGAAGATTCCCGTCCTTGGCATGTCCAAAGATCACGCCGTCATAAAAATCCCTGTTCTTGAATATTTTCTTGAGGCCCCGGATAGCCGCAGCAAGGTTTTTCATATCCACGGCGATATCTTCCGTGATAACACTGGTGCCGGTCCGGCGCAGAGCCCCAAGTGTCGGATACAGTCCCTTGCGGATCTTCCAGATCGTATCCCTGTCTTTTTCCTCTGTAACCAATTGCATATCATGTACCATGGCATCTGCACGGACAAATTGTTCCACTTCTGCCATAAGCCTGGCGATCTCATCCGGTGTATCTTCCTGGAATTCAATCAGCAGCCCAGTCAAATCGTCGGGAATTTGATTTGGATCGTAAGGGGGATGATCAAAATGTTTTGCAGTTCTCAAGGATTGATCATCTAGAAACTCCACGGCTGCGGCACCCAGGCCTTTAAAAAAAGGTACCGAATTCCCAGCTGTTTCCGGCGTTTGAAACAAGATCAGACCAGTGCCTTTTTCAGGAGGATCGGGGATTGTTTTAAGGGTCACTTCAGAAATAAAAGCCAGTGTTCCCTCGGCACCGACCAGCAAATGAGAAAAAATGGCCAGGGGATCTTTATGATCTAAAAACGAATTCATGGAATAACCGATGGTATTTTTTATACGGTATTTCTTGCGGATCTTCTTAACCAATTGCGGCTGATCCAGGATTTTTTCCCGGATACGGAGCAGACCTTCAGCCAAGCCTGGTTCATTTTCAAGAAAGCGCAAATTTTCATTATTGGATGCGGTATTATACTCATGACCGTTGGCCAGAATGAAAGAAATATCTCTCAGAGTATGGTAGGCGTTAAACTCTGTCCCGCAAACCATGCCCGATGAATTATTGGATACGATACCGCCAATACGTGCTGCATTGATGGATGCCGGATCCGGACCGATCTTCCTGCGGTATGGAAGTAGTAATTTATTGGCAAAGGCTCCATTGACTCCAGGCTGCATGCGAATGGCATCTCCCCGGTCCAGTACTTGGAAATGCGACCAGTCATGTAGTGCCTCGGCAATGATCCCTGTAGTGATGGACTGCCCTGACAGGGATGTGCCTCCGGCGCGAAATGTAATGGGTGTTTTTGTCTGGCGGGCATATCCCAGCAGTGCTTTTACGTCCTGGGTGGACCCGGGCCGCACCACCGCATCGGGCAACAAGCGGTACATACTGGCATCCCTGGCATAGGCCAGGCGGGTGACCTTATTGTCCTGAATGGCGGTTGCTGGTAAATAATGATAAAGATTCAAAGCACTATGGGCCGGCAGAGTTCCTTGATCTTTATTGGAACCGGAATGGCTTGATTTTGAAAATAATTAAAAGCCACCATCTTAAACAGCGCGGTACACAGAGGTGAATCCTGGCCTTCCTGAAAAACACCTGCAATAAAATCAAAACTTTTTCCGCCAACCCGGGAAATCCTGTGACCTATTTCTAATTGGGTTGGATGCGCGGCCTGATGATGATAGTTGACTTCCATGGATCCCAATATAGTACTCTCCTCCTCATCCTTGCGAATGCCCCTATAGCCCAATTCAAAATAAACATCCACCCTGGCAGATTCCATATAAGTTAAATATGCGGCGTGGTTAATATGACCCAGCGTATCCATATCACGCCATCGGGATCTCATCCTTGTCCAAAAATCAAAATCTGCTCTCCGTAAAAGCTGCCATTCCATGATAAAACTTAGAATAGAATTATCCTGAGAATCACGTAAAGAATTCAATTTTGCGGTCTTATTTCTGCATGTAATTTTGGACAATGAAAAGCGAACAAGTACTTTCTTCCGATAGTTTACCTCTGCCTGGCGGTTCCCGCACCATGATCATTCTGACCCACACCCTGCTCTTATTTTCCATCCTAGCTGCCCAGCCCAAAGACAGAGTAGAATTTCAGGTCAATATTTGTACGGGTATTCTAACTGATGCCCTGGATGACAATCCAATCTATGCTATAAAGGTAGAGATTCTGAGCGGGAGTGATAAATTGAAAGATTCAACCTTCACCGACCGGGAAGGTAAATATCGCATCGACCCAGTAGGCTACCTTTGGAGGCCACGGATCAGATTTACATCATCTGATTATTACAAGAAAGTGGTCATCCTGACTGAGGACCATTTGGATGAAGAGAATAACCTGAACCTGAATATTTCCCTGAACCCTATTCCTGATGAAGAAAAACCCAAAATATTTTCAAAAGGAACCATGACTTCGCGGGCAAAAACATTTTTCTGGAAAGGCAATATTTTTTACCATTTAGGAAGTAATGACAGTGCTGCTGATCACAATGCTTACCGGATAGTTATTAATAAGATACGCACCGATAAGACCCCACAAGATGAACTTCTCATCTGGATCAATGGCCAGGAAATGAACCCCCTGCTTTGTTATGTGCCCCAGGATGGCAGGTATGAAAACCTGCTTGCAATCCTGAGTGGTTATTTGCCCGAACCAATATTCCAGCACAGCGGCCTGCCGCGCTTTTTGGATGATGACCTTTTGGAACCTACTGTGATTTTTGGCAGGATCATGGATGCAGTAACAGATGAACCTGTCATGGGAGCAGAAGTAAGTATGATAGGTGTGGATCAGAATAGGCGTATCACAGGTCCCGATGGGAAATTTGCATTTCAAATTCTGGAAGCAGGAGAATTTTTTCTGGATGTGGTACCTCCTTTACATTCCAGATACGAAAATCCCACCAAGACCAAGCTTATGATAAAAGAAGCCCGCGGCGGCTGGTATAAGTCTGACCTGGTTCTATTTCCGAAGGATCGTTCCCATTGGGCCCAGTAAAACCTATTATTCTCATATGTTCTTTTCTTATCTCTAACCTTGAAAGCAATCAGAAAATGAATGATATTCAGTTGGCCACCTTCGGCGGCGGATGCTTTTGGTGTATTGAGGCCATATTCCAGCGCGTAGAGGGTGTACTTGCTGTTAACCCTGGTTATGCCGGGGGTGACATAAAAAACCCCACTTATAAGGAAGTTTGCAGCGGTTCAACGGGGCATGCTGAGGTGGCCCGCATTGAATTTGAACCGCAAAAGGTCAGTTTTGAGCAACTGCTGAATGTATTCTGGCAGGCACACGACCCCACTACCCTGAACCGCCAGGGCAATGATGTGGGCACACAGTACAGATCCGTTATTTTCTATCATTCTGATGAACAAAAATACGCCGCTGAAAGATCTAAAAAAGATGCAGATTCATCAGGTTACTGGCCGCATCCCATTGTAACAGAAATAACAGAATTGAATAATTATTCAGATGCAGAGGATTATCACCGTAATTACTACAACGATAATCCGAACCAACCCTACTGTATTTTCGTGATCAAGCCCAAGCTGGATAAACTGGAAAAAGAAGGAATAATAAACGAATAATCAGGCTTGCTCTTTTTCGTATTCCTGCATGGCCCTGATCAGTGCATCTACGCCTGCTTCCGGCATGGCATTATAGATAGAGGCCCGAAAGCCACCCACCGAGCGATGACCCTTGAGGGTCATTAATCCCCGTTCTTCGCAGAAGGACAGAAAGTCATGATCCTCCAAACCCGGTTCAGAAAATACAAAGGGTATATTCATCAGGGAACGGTCCTCTACCGCTATAGGACTTTTAAATAAAGAGTTACGCTCAATCTCAAGATACAGTTTTTTCGCTTTTTGTTCATTGATCGATGCCATTGCTTCCAAACCGCCCAGATCCTGAATCCATTTCAGGGTCTCGTTGACCACAAAAACAGCGAATACAGGCGGTGTATTGAACATGGAATCTTTTGCTACATGGGTCTCATAGTCCATCATGGTGGGCAGTGGCCGATAATTCGCGCCCACCAGGTCTTTCCTGATAATCACCAGTGTTACTCCGGCCGGCCCCATATTTTTCTGGGCCCCGGCGTAGATCAGTCCAAATTGAGAAACATCAATTGGTTTTGAAAGAACATCCGATGACATATCCGCCACCAGGAATCCATCGGGGTTTACTACTTCTGGTATTACTTTATACTGAGTTCCATATATTGTATTATTACTTGTGATATGCAAATATGATGATTCTATATTCTGGACACATTCTTTTGGGATAAATGTGTATGTATTCTCCCTGGAACTTCCTATCACATTAGCTTTTCCGATTTTATTGCATTCCGCAATGGCTTTCGTGGACCAGGCACCGGTATTGATATAATCCGCGCAACCGCCATCCGGTAATACATTGAGAGGTACCATGGAAAACTGGGTGGAGGCACCGCCCTGGAGCCAGAGTACATGATAATTAGATGGAATGGCCAGTAGGCCAGTGATTCGTTCTGTGGTTTCTTCGAACAGTGCAACTACAGGTTTTGAGCGGTGGCTCATTTCCATAAGGCTCATGCCCGTATCCCGGAATTGTTTTGCAGCTTCGCCGGCTGCAGCTAATACCTGCTCGGGTAAACAGGCAGGACCAGCACTGAAATTATAGGTTTCCATAAGGGTAATTCTGATACAGATAGAACATAGAATACAGGGTTTAACTTACCGGGAATTATACTGTATCTGTAAAGAAAAACCCTGCCAGTATTTGATTATAATCATGACAGGGTTCTCTTTGTTTCTAGGGAACTGACTTAAGGTCTTTCTACACGATACGGTATGGACCAGACACTGGTATTGTACCCACCATCAGAGACAAACATGGTGGCCAGGTCAATTGCTTCAGTAAAGGTACGAAAAACACCCCTTACCTGTTCAGGACCCGGTCCATGGATCCTCATTGCCCCGGAATGGGTGTTATCATTCATCGTTTCATCAAAAAACATTCCTGTATCATGGAGATGCCTCCGTCCTCTCTGGAAGCGGTTTCGGCCGTAATTCAGAAATACCCATTCGCCAACACCCGTACTATCCATCGTGTATTCCGGTCCTGCGTTGGTTATATCTGCATAAGCAGCGACCCCGCTGAATGCCGTAAACGTGGGCAACGATTCCCGGTCTATAAAAAGGTCGCCCAAGTCATCCGCTGTAAAAGAATAAAGCTGTTCGCCCACTTCAAGGTCGCCCGTCAGAGCATGGAACGATAGATTTGTAATGAAAACCTTATCTCCAGAGCCGCCGATCATGGGTGTCAACGCGTCAATCTTCCAATGGTAACCATCGGGGTTGCTTGAGTCATCCACTTTTACAAACCGGACTTTCCTTGTGAAGATAGATGAGAACTCCTTGGTAAAACTCAGGGAATCGATCTGCTCGTGGTTGGATGTGTCAATAGCCTTGGCAATGAATTCACCTATAATCGTGTGGGTCACAAGGCCAATGGCCGTGTCTTCGCCTGCTTCAAATTCTACTGTTCTATCCCGGTCCAGAAGACGACGTCCGTACCGGATCCGGTATCCTTCTCCGAAGGACAATGTATCGCTTAATACACGGCCCACACCGCCCATTTCCAGGCCTACATCATGGTCCAGATCCATGTCTCCGCCTGAGTCAAACCCATCCATACCTGCTGCCTCATCCGCATCCAGCAGGGCAAGCAGTGCACTTTCATCCAGCGGCACACCATTATCTGCATTTTCGCAGGCTGAAAAAATCAGCAACAAAGATAATGGCAATAAATAGAGTTGTTTCATGTTTCTACTCCTGTTTAGTTGTTGTTATTGATCTTAATTCCAAAACCCGCGTTTGCGGTGGCCGCCACGCTGACGATTCATTTTTTTCATTTTTTTCATTTTCTTTTTTTCATTACCGCGTTTTCTCATTTCACCGCCCATTTCCCTCATCATTTTCTGCTTGAACATACCCAGTTTGGTCATCTGCACCACATCCAGAAGATCATCCATTCCTAATATAAATTTTTCTTCCACATCAGCCTGTTTTTTACGCAGGCTGGTGATCTTTTTCACAGCGGTGGTCACTTCCGATTTATTCAGGCTTTCATCCTTCAGTTTTCCTCTTAAGGTTTTTCCGATCTCTCTTTCCTGGTCGCGTATTTCATCCAGAATTTTACGGTGCTCGCGAAACCTGGGGAAAAATTTCTCCGCCTGTTCCGTCTTCAGATCCAATTCTTCCGTAAGTCGCCAGATCATCATGGATTCCATCCGCTGGCGGCGTTCACCGTCATCATGACCCATTTCATCCTGATCCATCATATCATGTTCCTGTGCAAAGGGGATGCTCAGCACAACAGCGCAGGTGATAAATAGTGTTTTCATAGTGTTTCCTCTTTATTGGTTTCATTGTTGGTGTAAATATCGTTTATCAGGTCCATCGTTTCCCAAAAGTCATCTTCCTCAAGCAGAAAAAGGGTAATATCATCCACGTACGTTAATTGCTGCTCCGACGAAATATCCGTTTCCAGATCCCATATTTCCGTATCGAATAAACTGGATTCAGTACTGTACTGGGTCATATACATGATATCTTGACTTTGATTTGACAATTGCATGGTAGTCATTATTCCCAGGAGGAAGATAAACATGGCCGCACCCATTCCTGATCTCATGCGGGACTGGGCTTTTTCCCGTTCCCGTCGCAAACCGTGGAATGCTGCCAGGAAAATATCCGGATCGGTATCCTGTTTATCGACCTTGCCCAACTGCATCAGTTTATCTTCAAAATCAATCATTGGAGAACCATTTTTTTAATGTTTTTAAGGCGTGGTGAAAATTAACCTTGGCAGTTCCTTCCGACATGCCTGTGACCTGGGCAATTTCCCTGTAGGGCAATTCCTGAGCAACGCGCATCATAACCACGGTCCGCTGTTTCCTGGGCAACCGTTCGATGGCCGCCCATAATTCTTCTTTTGTCCATTCCTGCTCAAGCCGGTTATCTTCCTCACCGCGGTCCGGCGCCTGGTCCAGGTGGAGCAGGTTCTTCCATTTATTCCTGGTAATCCAGCTATTGGCTGTATTGGTGTTGATGCGGTATAGATAGGTTGTAAAGGCCGATTCGAAGCGAAACCGTTTAAGGTGTTTGTACAGTTTATAAAATACATCCTGCGCCAGGTCCTCGGCAGCCATTTCATCCCGGGTAATATTGATAAAAAAACCCATAACATTGGGCAGATGCCGCCGCACAATTTCATCGAATGCGTCTGGATCACCTTTCTGGAATTTTCGTATGAGTTCATGGTCACTGGGCATGTCATTTTGCATAGTTGGACGTGGAAAGACCGGAAAGGTTAAAAACTTTTTAATGAATATTAGAGATTTATCATGAAATAACCCCAATTTTTCCTATGCCTTCCGCTGAAAAATCATTGCGTCCGAATACCGCACAGCAAAAAGCCATCGCCCATCCTCCTGCGCCCCTCATGATCCTGGCCGGCGCCGGTACCGGAAAAACATTTACCCTGGAAAACCGCATCGTCTATCATATCGAACATTATCAAGTTGACCCCAGGCATATTTTAGCCATCACCTATACGGAAAAAGCGGCCCGGGAACTGCAGTCAAGAATCATCAAGCGCGTGGGCCAGGCGGCGCAGCGAATGACAGTATGTACCTTCCATTCATTCTGCTATCGCCTCATCAAGGAATATGGCCCTGATTCTGCACCGCAGCTGCTGGACGAAAGTGAAGCAATTCACATGCTTTTGGAACGGTTTGACGAGTTAAGGCCTTTTGCTTCTGATGAATTTCCCCTGGACCCGCAAAAGGCGGTTACCCATAGTTTCATCCCCTTTTTCAACCGCGCCCGGGATGAGCTGATCAACCCGGAAGTGATGGAAATTCCCCCCAGCACCGAAGAGGGACCCATCACGGCAGAGATCGCAAACCAGTTAAAGGACCTGCAGCGAATCTACCCCTTGTTCCAGCAATGGAAAGCAGAATACAACCTGGTGGATTACGGCGATATGATCCTAAGCGCCTATCACCTGCTGGAATCTGAGAAAGATATTAGAAAACAGGCCCAGGATCAATACCGCCACATCATAGTGGACGAATTCCAGGATAATAATTTTGCCTTGAATGAGGTCATGGGCCTGATCGCAGGAGATCGAAAATTCATCACCGTTGTTGGCGATGATGACCAGGTGATCTACAGTTTTCGCGGTGCCAACTCCTATAATATCCAGGCATTCAAGGATCGTTATGGATCCCATCCCGGCTTCGAACCAATTACCCTGGATGAAAATTTTCGCTCCACACAACCGATCCTGGATCTGGCGAACCGTTCCATAGAGCACAACCTGGACCGCACGGAAAAGACCCTGCAGTCCAGGATAAAACCGGAAGGTCCCCATCCCATCCGTTTCTGGGGCGAGAAGCAGGAACAGGTTGAATTTATGATCCGGGAGATACAGCAGTTGTCAGCAGATGGTATTTCCTATGGTGATATGGCCATCCTGTGCCGGACCCATTCCCAGGGCCGCGGGGTTGTAAATGCCCTGCGCCAGGCGGGTATTCCGGTGCAGGCCCCCCGGCAGGGTTTTTTCAGCGTATCCCTGGTCCGGGACCTCATTGCCTGGTGCCAGGTCATAGGCGGCGGTTCCTACCAGGACACTGCTTTATTTCGAATAATTGAGCAGAACTGCGGTTATAAGGCTGCCCATAAAATATTCTCTGCGTTCAACACCAGGGATACCACCCCCCGGTTTGACCTTATCTTTGGAAATCAACACATCCATGATCAATATCCGCAGGTAAAAAATATTATGGATTCCCTGAATGAATTCAGGAACATCACCCAAAAAAAGTCGGCTGGGGAAATGGTCTGGGAAATATGTAAAAATATGGACATATTAAAATCCAGAGCTCAGCGCTATGCGCTGGATGACCATTTTGAATTGCTCAACATAGGCGATCTATTAAAAAGAGCCCAGAATTTCACCCGCAGAAATAAAAAGAATGACAGTTTGACCGCTTTTAATATCTACCTGGAGGCAGTTCTAAAATCAGGTGGTCTGCCTTCCCTGACGCCGCCCGCGTATCGTGACCCGGCAGGCGTGACCCTCAACACTGTCCATGGCGTAAAAGGCGCCGAATTCCCAGTTGTATTCCTGCCCTTTCAGCGCAGCGCCAGTTTTCCCTTAAATTTCACTGCAGACAAGCGCGTCAGCCGGCCGCCGGATGAATGGCTGCGCTACACGCAGGCAACAGACCTGACCCCCAGAGAGCACCACTACCAGGAAGAGCGGCGCCTGTTTTACGTGGCTGTAACCCGCGCACAGGACAGACTATACATTCTGGCACCGAAAAAAGCCACATCAAAATTCATTAAAGAACTCCCGGAAACCCTAATGGAGGACCAGCCTATGACCGACCCCGGAACCCCCATCAAATCCTATTCAGCCTTAAAGATCAAATACGAGCAGTATTTACAGAAAGCATTAACCCGCGAAGCATATGAGCAGGTGAAACAGTTCTCAGACGCATTGGCGTTGATTAAACAGCATGAAAAAGGCGAACATATCAGCCTGGGCAATTCCGACTGGGAGCAGGAACTGCAAAGTGACCTGTCCCATGAATACAAACCGGAAATACCTGAACAGATAAATCTTTCCGCCAGCGCCATTGAAACCTACGAAACCTGCCCCCTTAAATTCCGCCTTGGACGTTTAGACGGCATACCGCAAACGGCCAGCAAGCCGGAACTGGTATTCGGCAATATTATTCACCGTGTCCTGCAAAGGTTTCACGATCCAGGTCAGGAACTGTCCCAAGAGCGGATCCTGCACCTGCTGGATGAAGAATGGAAAGAAGGTGAATTCGATTATGCTGTCCGGGAAGAAAAGTTCAAGGAACAGGGCCAGGAAATGCTGGCGCGGTACACCCAGTACATCAGCCAGGATCCGCCGAAGGTCATCAAACGTGAAGAGAAATTCTCCTTTGAGATGGATTCCATTGCCATCCGCGGCGCCATCGACCGCATTGACCAGACGGAATCCGGCACCCATATTGTGGATTATAAGACCAGTAAGACCTTTTCCACCGCCAAATCAAACCTGCAGCTGGCCATCTATTCCATGTACCTGGAGCAGCTTGAAGATCCTGATATTGGCGGGCTGCCCGCATCCGCTGCCCTTTACTTCCTGCGGGATGAAGAAAAACCGATACGGAGTCACTCTTTTACCTCAGATCAGATCCGGGAGACCAAAGAAAAAATCATAGACGTAGCGGCAGGCATCCGGAACCGGGAATTTAACCCAACCAAAGGCCGTCACTGCGACTGGTGCGATTATAAAGACCTGGTCTGTCCAGCCTGGGAAGAATAAAAAAGGGTAAGCAAATAGGTGCCTACCCTTTTCTTGATACATAGAAACGTCTTGGAATTATATTCTATAATTAATGTAAATATACAAATCCAACCTTACAGAGCATCTTACAAGAACCTTACAGAAACTATTAAATTTTCACTATTTTTAAAGTTTTTTGGGTATTCTCCACTCATTTTATCGAATTCATGTATCCCTAACACTCCCAGCTTCAGGTGCTACACTGGACAGACAGGCGTAGGATACTTGGCCAAGGTTGAAGAAATATATTCTTATTTTATTTTTTCAATATAGTATTTAGGTAATAAACAGGTTTATTAAATGTATCTTTCAAAGAACCAAAAATTATTCTTGTCCTGCCAAAATATTTGTAATGAGGCATTAAACTTATTTCATCAATATTGCCGATAATCGTATCCATTGAAATAATACTTTGGTGAACACCGCCATAGTTTCCGGTGTGTACGCCAACAAGGGCGCCATTATAATTAAATACTGGTCCGCCGCTGCTGCCAAGTGAACTCGCAGCGGTAGCTATATA
>Ga0209228_1001564_pt1 | contig 11404 bp, 10 predicted proteins | sample METZYME_3_150m_FD_187547 | JGI IMG/M metagenome (GOLD analysis project Ga0209228, IMG submission 187547) | Marine microbial communities from oxygen minimum zone in mesopelagic equatorial Pacific - METZYME_3_150m (SPAdes) (version 2) | ecosystem: Environmental > Aquatic > Marine > Oceanic...
GCGAGATTTTTATCTGGATTTTGTATTGCAGGAATTATGATTATTGTTGAAGGGTGGCTAAACTCAATTTCATCAAATGAAAACAGAGGTCAAATCTTTTCAATTCATATGGGAGTTGTTTGGGGTGGCCTTGCTCTTGGTCAAGGGCTTTTTGCTATTGATGATCCTTCAGGATTTCATTTATTCTTGTTGGCCTCTATTCTACTTTCAGTTTCTTTAATTCCAATTCTATTAACCGAAATTAAAGCACCAGATTCTGAAATTCAAGAATCACTTGGGATTAAAGCCTTATGGAAAGCTTCACCTTCTGGGATGGCTACTATTGGAGTCTCTGGTCTTGCATCAGCTGGGTTTTTTGGTGTTGGAACCATTTATGCTGTTAAATCAGGTTTGAGTGTTTCAGAAACTGCTTTATTTATGACTCTCTTTATTGGTTTTGGAGCTGCCTCTCAGTGGCCTCTTGGATGGTTATCAGATAAGATTGACCGTCGTAAAGTCATATTGCTGTGTTGTATTTTAGTCAGTAGTATTTGTGTTTTGCTTTCAGTTTTTGAGTTTTCAAAGGCTGTCTTTTTGATATTAAATGGACTTATAGGTGCATTTACATTGCCTTTGTATTCACTTGGTGTCGCTCAGACCAATGATCGTTTAAAGCCGAGTCAAATGGTGAGTGCAAGTGGCACAATTGTGCTCGTTTATAGTGTTATTGCATCACTAGGGCCGTTCTCTATGAGTTATTTTATTAATCTATTTGAAAGCTCTGGATTTCTAATTTATCTTATACTTGTCCACTTATTGATAGCGGTCATCGTTTTCTCTATGATGTTTATTAAAGATGATGTTGATGAATTGGACCAGGCAAACTTCCAGGTCATGACACAAAGACCAAGTGTCGTTGGAATGGAAGTTATTGCTGAAGAAGCACTAGAATCCCAATTAGAGTCAGACACTTAAGCCATTAAACACTAGCAGGATTATCAAGATCGTGACCTAAATCTTTAAGATCTTGGTATCGATCACCAATCCTATGGTGTGGTCTACCTCCAATTGAAGCACCCAAAGCAACGACTATCTCATCATCAGCTGGTGCATCTGGAACAGAGAGCTGAATAGTTAGATAATGCGATCGGCGACCGGCATCATTCTTATCCATTAAAGGGATCATAATTGGCGCATTAGCACCACCACGAGTATTACAAAAAGAAAGATAAGATTTAGCGCCTACCGCTTCGCGATAAAAGTTACCAAAGCGAAGTGTATGAATAATTCCTGATGCATGTTCAATTTCACCTTTTAATCCGACTATAGCCGACTTTCCATAACCCTCTACATTTTCACCTGAACCTGCTTCTTTAATAATCATTGATGTAAGTAGCTCTCCAAGTCCTGGAGCAACATCCAAGATGCCTGGTTTAAGGTCTTCAACGAATTTTTCTGAATCTTGTAAATCAACCCATGGGTTTTTAATCACTGCAACTGCAGCGATTAAAACAAGAGGTTTTTTTGCTTTTTTATTGCCTTCAACGAGTGTATTTTCTACGTGCAGAAGAGTTTTTCTTATATTTGCAGGCATATTTTCCCCAGTAAATAGTTTTTAATTTTGATTGATAGCCTCGTTAAGCCCTCTTTGAAAAACAACAATCAATGCTCCGGTTTCAGAAAACGATGAGTGCTGACTGTTGGGCTTAAAAGAGATGAATTCACCTTTTTTGAAGACAGTTCCATCAGAGTCAATTAATTCACCTTCAATCATCAAAAACTCTTCAAACCCCATATGCATATGTGGAACTGTTTGTGCTCCAGGCTCCATTTTCAATACGTAGCTACCTTGACCGTTGTTTTGATCATAGCTAATGATATGCCAGCTCATTTTTGGAACTGGTGAACCATACCTATCAAACGGTTTAAACTCTATGTTATGAATGTCTATTACTTGTCTGTCGTTCATAAATCAGATTGTAGCCAATTATCTTTAGCATAATGACAATTGTCATCAATTAGATGAATGCTAAAAGCTTGTCTAGATTTATTAGAAGTGTTTTCAGCGCTATAATGGGGTAGCTGTCCATGAAGAATAACAAGAGTTCCTGCCTTAACCTCTAAAAGATCAAGCTGAGTATCTGGCCAAGGGCTTTCATCTAATATTTCAAATTCTGTGCCGCCTGTATTAGATAATTTAAAACGCTTTTTTAAAGGTATTGTATGACCTCCTGTCAAAGCTTGAAGGCAGCCATTTTCAATATTAGCGTCTTCTAGCGCAATCCAAAAACCAATACAACTCATCGGTGATGTGTATAAGAATGTTGAGTCTTGATGAAGTCCAACTTCACCTCCAATATTGGGCTGCTTGAATATGTGCATTGATTGAAGTTTTCGAGGCTTTAGAATACCTAGCTGTTTACCCATTTCAGGAATATCCAGAGTATTAATAACTTTTTTATAGATTGGATCAAGTTCGTGTTGGGCATGGCCTATTTTGTTGATTGATTGTTGTTTTGGGACCGTAAAATTACCGCTACTATCAATTGCCTTTTCTTCAAAGAAAAATCTAATTTGATCACCAGACTTTAAAAAATACTCATCACTCGCTCTCTCTTGTTCATTAGTCGTAAAAATAGACTGAGTTCTAGATGGATCAAAATCTTCGATTAAGTCCTTAGCGCGATTCATTAGAAGTTCTCGTTGATTATTATTAAGGAAGTCTTCAACGACTAGGTATCCATCTTTATGAAATGAAGAAATTTGGCTTGCGGATAACATTTATAGGTGATTAATGAATAATGACTTGAATTATATTAGCATTTTAAAAACTATGAAACATAAGTTTTATAAACTCGATTGGTAATTTGTGAGAATATTTCATAAGAGATTGTATTACAATTTTCAGCCACTTCATCAATAGAAACATTTTCTCCAAAAAGTTCTACACGGTCTCCAATTTGAGGGTTTTTGATACCTTTTAGATTGATTGTAATCATATCCATGGAAACTCTTCCAGCTACTCTTGCAATACCTCCATTTATAAATACTGGAGTGCCATCTTGAGCACTTCTTGGGTATCCATCAGCATAACCAATGGCTACAACTCCAATCAGCGTATCTTCCTTACAGACATAGCGTTCACCATATCCAATACTCTGTCCTGATTTAAATTCTTTAATAGATATGAGAGAAGATTGAAGTGTCATTGCTGGAGATAAATCTTTAAATTTTTCACTATAAGGAAATGGAGATGAACCATAGAGCATAATCCCAGGTCTTGTATATTCACTATGAGCCTTTTCAAAAGCCATTAAAGCCGCTGAATTTGCCAGTGAGGTATTATTTTGATTTGAGTCAATAATATTATTGAATTGTTCTATTTGGTTTATTGTTGAAGGGCTATTTTGATTATCAGCAGTTGAAAAATGAGTCATTAATGTAATGTTTTTAACATTGCTAGAATTTTCTAAAGAGTTTATTGCTTTATTCGAGTCTTTCTCTTGAAATCCAAGGCGCCCCATGCCTGAATCAATCTTCACAAAAACATCAAACTTATGGCTTGGTTTGCTTTTAAGAATCCATTCTAGCTGGGTGTCGTTACAGACCACCATCCAAAGATTATGCTTATCTACAAGATTTAACTCAGATTCTTCAAAAATTCCTTCTAAAAGCAAGATGGGAGTGCTAGAAATACCTGAATTTCTTAACTCTAAAGCCTCTTCAGAGCAAGCAACGCCATAACAATCAGCACAGTCTTTTAAATGTTTAGCAACTTTAACTGCACCATGTCCATAGGCATTGGCTTTAATAATGGCTATGGCCTTAGATCTAGGAGATAAAGATTTTGCGTAAAGATAGTTTTTTTTAATTGCATCAAGATTAATGGATGCAGTGCAATTCCTAGCCATAATTTTTTCGTGTCTTATTTGAAAAACTGTATCGATTCATATCAATTCCTTCGATAGAGATTTCAGGTTGATTTCCTGAAACGATATCAGCTAACAGTTTGCCAGAACCAGAAGACATTGTCCATCCAAGCGTTCCGTGTCCAGTATTAAGATATAAGTTACTATAGGGAGTAGGGCCAATAATGGGTGTTCCATCAGGCGTACTTGGACGAAAACCTGTCCAATAATTAAGATTTTCAGAAGGCTCATAACTCTTAGGAAATACGAGATCTAAGCCACTTTTTAATGACTCTAGAGATTTTGTTCTCAAGTTTTTATCAAAATCGGTTAAATGAGCCATTCCAGCGACTCTTATTCTGTCTCCCAGTCTTGTTATGGCAATTTTATTCTTTTCATCCATTATCGTTGATTGGGGCGCGTCTTGATCAGTTAAAACAGGAAGCGTGATTGAATAGCCTTTAACGGGATAAATAGGGGTTTTAATACCAACTTGTGAAAGGATTTTAGTGGAATAACTCCCGAGGGAAACAGAATAACAATCTGCTTTAAATTCTCCTTTACTGGTTAAAACTGAAGAGATCTCATTAATATTAATTTTTATCGATTTAATTTCAGTATTGAACTCAAAATTTACACCCATTTCAATACATTTTTTATAGATTTCATTTGAGAAAAGGTAGCAATTTCCAGTAAAGTCATTATTAAAACGAAGGCCGCCAGAGAGTTTATTTTTTATATATTTCAATCCAGGTTCAGTTTCAACGCAGCCTTCAGCATCTAGAAGTTCGTAATTGATGTTGAAATTTTCTAATATTGAAATATCTCTTTTTGCTTTCTCAATCTCTTTTGTGTCCCAAAAAAGCTGAAGTGACCCTTGCTTTTTCTGCTCATATTGAATATCAAAATCTGACTCAATTTCTAAGAGGGCCTGTCGAGAATAATTAGCAATTCTAAGCATGCGGCTTTTATTGATTTCATAGCTACTTGGATTACAGTTTTTATACATTCGATATAAAAACTTGATTGTCTCTATGCTTATGTTTGGATTGATGACTAGGGGTGATTGCCCAGTTAAAAACCATTTCAATAAATTCAATGGAAGTCCTGGAGAGGCCCAGGGCGAGGAAAATCCATAGGATAAGCAACCTGCATTCGCATGACTAGTTTCCATAGCAACGCTCTCTTGTCTATCTAAAACAGTCACATCATGACCTTGCTTGGCTAAGAAATAGGCAGAGGTTGTGCCGATAACACCTGCACCTAAAACGATAACTTTCATTTGATGATTATGAGATTAAAGCGCAAATTTTACCACCGGAAAAAAAATATTTACTCTTATGAGGCTATGCAATTATCAAAATATATGATTTGTAAAAAAAAAGTAATTAAGTATTATTCTTGTTAAAATAAGTCCGTAAAATACCGTTTTTTTCATCTTTTCAGGAAGTCCCCATGTTTGACAAAAATCTTACATTAAATGAAGTTGATTCTGACATCGCAAAAGTAATTAATGCGGAAGAGTCAAGACAAGAAGCACACATCGAGTTGATTGCATCAGAAAACTACACTTCCCCAGCGGTGATGACTGCTCAAGGATCTCAGTTGACTAATAAATATGCAGAAGGGTATCCATCTAAACGTTACTATGGTGGCTGTGAACATGTAGATATGGCGGAAGATTTGGCCATCAGTAGAGCTAAAGAATTATTTGGGGCGGCCTATGTAAATGTTCAACCCCACTCTGGCTCTTCAGCAAATGCTGCTGTATTTCAAGCGCTTCTTGTTCCTGGAGATACGATACTGGGTATGAGCCTAGCTCATGGGGGACACCTAACGCATGGAGCGGCACCATCTTTCTCAGGCAAAAATTTTAATGCAATCCAGTATGGCCTTGATGAATCAACAGGAGAGATTGATTATGATGAGGTCGAAAGATTAGCTAAAGAACATAAACCTAAAATGGTAATTGCTGGTTTCTCTGCTTACTCAAGAGTAATAGATTGGCAACGCTTTAGAGATGTTGCTGATATGGTTGGTGCATATTTGCTTGTTGATATGGCTCATGTTGCAGGTCTCATTGCTACTGGAGACTATCCGTCACCAATCAATATTGCTGATGTTTGCACAACAACAACTCACAAAACTCTAAGAGGTCCTCGTGGCGGGCTAATTTTATCCAGAGCTAACGAAGAGATAGAGAAAAAACTAAATTCAGCTATTTTCCCTGGAATTCAGGGTGGCCCATTGATGCACATTATTGCAGCTAAAGCTGTAGCCTTTAAAGAGGCTTTAAGTGATGACTTTAAATCTTATCAGAAACAGGTTGTAAAAAATGCAAGAGCTATGGCTAGTGTCTTTATGGAAAGAGGATACGATGTAGTTTCTGGTGGAACAGATAACCATGTTTTCTTGGTAAGCTTTATAGAGCAAGGATTAACTGGGAAAGCGGTTGATGCAACACTAGGCTCTGCTCACATAACAGTCAACAAAAATTCAGTCCCTAATGATCCTCAATCCCCATTTGTAACGAGTGGAATTAGAATTGGAACACCTGCCGCAACAACCCGTGGATTTGGTGAGTCTGAGTGCAAAGATATTACAAATTGGATATGCGATATTTGTGATGATATTGAGAATCCTGATGTAGTCAACGAAGTTAGAGCAAAAGTTGAAGAGCTTTGCTCAAGATTTCCAGTTTATAAGTAGCTTGTATGCGGTGTCCTTTTTGTCAATCAGATGACACCAAGGTCTTAGATACTAGACTCCTAGATGATGGCTCACAAGTTCGTAGAAGAAGAGAGTGTATCGCTTGTGGTGAAAGGCATTCAACGAGGGAAACTGTTGATTTAAACCTTCCTAGGCTCATTAAAAGTGATGATTCTAGGCAAACCTTCAGTGAAGACAAGCTTCGCTATGGCTTATTAAAAGCGCTCGAAAAAAGACCCGTTGAAATCTCAAAAATAGAAACTGCAATTCAAAAGATTCAAAGAAAACTAATGGCGCAAAATGATAGAGAGGTGCCTTCATCAACTCTTGGCGAATGGGTGATGGAGGAGCTTAGAGCACTGGATGAAGTTGCCTACATTCGTTTTGCCTCAGTTTATAGACAATTTCAAGATATTGAGGCGTTTAAAAGCGAAATTGACAAATTAATGAAAAAGTAATCTTATGGCTAAAACAAAAGTTGAGTTTGTATGCCGAGAGTGTGGCGCCTCTCACCATCAGTGGGCTGGTCAATGCTTAGATTGTAAAGAATGGAATACCTTAGAAGAGATTGTCATGTCTCAAGCCACATCTTCTAAGCCAGATAGCCTAAAAGACCTTCCTGCATCAAAAGTTCAAAGCTTAACTGAAGTTAAATCTCAAAATAAAAATCGATTATCAACTGGCCTTACTGAGCTTGATCGTACTTTAGGTGGAGGTCTAGTTGATGGGTCAGTTGTTCTTATTGGAGGCGATCCGGGAATTGGTAAATCAACCCTTATTCTTCAAGCTTTAGCGACCTTAAACAAAGACAACACCACTCTGTATGTAAGTGGAGAGGAATCTGCGGAACAGGTCAGTGAGAGATCAGTTAGATTAAATATTAAGGAAGATATTCTTTTTATTGGTGAAACTCACTTAGAGAAAATACTTAAACTTTCAAAAGATGTTGAGCCCAAGGTTATTGTAATTGACTCTATTCAGACTATGGTAACTGATTTATCAGCCTCAGCTCCTGGCTCGGTGACCCAGGTAAGAGATTGTGCTGCTCAGCTTACTCAATATGCTAAACAAACAAACACGATTTTATTGATGATTGGCCATGTGACAAAGGGTGGAGCGCTTGCGGGACCAAGAATACTTGAGCATATGGTTGATGCAGTTTTGTACTTTGAGGGAGATCCAGGGGGTCGTTATCGAGTCATTAGAGCAGTAAAAAATCGTTTTGGAGCGGTGAACGAGATAAGCGTTTTCGCAATGAGTGAAAAGGGGCTTCAGCAAGTCAGTAATCCATCCTCAATTTTTCTATCAAACCAGGAGAATCCGTCCTCTGGTTCAATGGTCATGGTCACTAGAGAGGCTACAAGGCCTCTTTTGATTGAGATTCAAGCACTAGTTGATCAGACAAATGGAACTCCAAAGCGTGTAAGCGTAGGTTTAGATCACAATAGACTAGCACTTCAGTTAGCAATTCTCCATAAACATTCAGGGATTGCAACCTTCGATCAAGACGTATTTATTAATGTAGTTGGCGGAATTAAGGTGAGCGAAACTGCATCTGACCTTGTTGTAATGCTTGCTATAGTCTCAAGCTTAAGAGATAAGGTTATCCCAAGTAATTGGATTGCCTTTGGTGAAGTCGGGCTGACTGGTGAAGTTAGGCCGGTTTATAATGCCCAAGAAAGGCTCTCAGAGGCTCAAAAACAAGGCTTTGAGCTTGCCATCATACCGAAAGGAAATAAGCCGAAGAAAAGCATTAAAGGTATGAAAATTGTATCCGTTGGGTATTTATTTCAAGCCATACAATATTTGCTTGAAAATAGCTAATAATCTATAAATCAATACCTTTTTGTGCTCTGATATTAGCCCTAAAAGCGTGTTTTACATCCTCAACTTCACTCACTGTATCTGAAGCATCAATCAAGCCCTGGCTAGCAGCTCTTCCAGTTATCACGACATGTTGATCTTTAGGTCTATTTGCTAATGAGTCCAATATTTCAGATTCATCAAGATAGTTATAGTTAATCATGTAGGTTATTTCATCAAGTACAACAACAGCTATTTCAGGATTTTGTAGAAATTGCTTAGCCTCAATCCAAGTCTCCCTTGCTTTTATCTTGTCTAACTCCTGATCCTGCGTATCCCAGGTAAAGCCACTTTTCATATGAGCTGAAACAATATTTGGATGATTATCTAGGAAAAGATCTTCTCCTGTTTCCTGATCACCTTTTAAAAAACGAACAAGAGCTACTTTCATGTCATAACCCAGTGATCTACAGATCATCCCCATAGCTGAAGACGATTTACCCTTACCATTGCCAGTTAAGAGAACGATGATACCTTTGTCGATATTAGCTTCATCAATTCTAGAATCAATGTATTCTTTTTTACGTTGCATACGTTTTTTATAGCTATTATCTGTCATATTTAAAACCTATAAATAAGTCCCGCTTTAATATTTCTAGTAGAGTTACCAGGATATATAACATTATCTCTCAAACGCGTCCCATAAGTATTTTTAAATAAATTTTCAACATCAAAGTTAAATTTTAAATCTTCATTAGGGCTATAAGAAAAATTGAAGTTTGTTGAGTTGTATTCTTTTTGTTTTTTACTAAATGCATTCGCATAGTCCTCTTCAGCAAAGGCCTTGCTTCGATATTTCTGAGTTAACATCATATTAGCATTATCATTGAAGCTGTATATAACTGAAGCTGAAATATTATGTTTTGATGTCATTGGATTAGTTTTACCATTAAGAGCACCAGATCCCTTGTCGTCTTCATCTATTTTGGCAATTGTGAAAGCATAATTAAGATCTGTTGACCATTTTGGACTAAAAATATATTTATTCTGAAGCTCTAAGCCTTGTTTATGTGATTTATCAAGATTAAGGTTATCTCCGTAAGTGCCACAGTCTGAAGCTGAGGCTGCCTTACATAAAAACATCTCATCTCTGACATTTGATCTATACAAAGTTACTTTTGTCTTTGAATTTTCAGTTAGATGATTTAATCCAATATTGAAAGTTCTACTTTTTGAAGGCTTTATAAATCCATTAAATTTCTGTCCAGTAAGAGGCCATGAATTAGCTATGAAAAATCTATCTATTAGAGGAGCTTGAAAAGCATGATTATAGTTAGTAAATATTGAAGTATTAGGGTTTAAACTTGAGTTAACCCCAATATCAAATGCATTTAAATCATATTCTCCAGAAAGGCTACTACCAGACTCAGGGTTATACTCATAATCTACTTTTTCTTTACGAGCACCAATTGTAAAAATTGAATTATTTTGAGAGTATTGAAGCTGGGAAAATATACCTAAGTTTTCCTTTGAAGTAGTATTTCGAGATGTTGCAGTAGTTGAGACAATTGTTCTTTTGCCATCAAAAAGATTGATACCACTATCAATTTTTATATTTCCATTATTGTAAGTTAGTAAGTAATCATTACTCTTATAGTCATATTTATACTTATCAACTGTTCCTGATGAATACCAATAGGTATTTTGACTTTCCCTGTCGGCACTTGATTTATTGGTTGTAAATTCAAAATTATCACCCAACTTGCGATTAATTTTTAAATTTGTTGTACTCGATTCAGCTTCACGAAAAGTATAATTATATCCAGTGCCATTTTGTCTAGGATCAGCTTCAAATTGCGCATCAGTTAAATAACTTGGGTATCTAGTATCTGAGTTATCTCTTGAAAGATCAAAGGATAGTTCGGTTCCATTATCAGTTAAATATGTAGCACTAATGGTTGATTTTGTTTGTTTACCCTTGTCCTTATTGCCATCTGGTCCAGCAACATGATATCCACCATGTTTTAGAGAGTCCATTGAAAGATTTAAGTTAATTTTCTCTTCATTAATTCCTACTGATGCAGAAGTTTGAACTAAACCGTAATTACCTGAAATAGTCGAAATCCTAGTTTCGAAATTCTCTTTAGTGTAGAGATGAACCACACCAGCCATTGCGCTATCACCATAGATTACTGAGCCACTTCCTTTAGTAATTTCAACTCTTTCGATATCATTAATGTTGACTTCACTTATTGTAGGACCGCTTGTATCAATATTATTAAGTCTTCTACCATTTAGCATAACAACTAGATTGTGAGACCCAATAGTTAAACCATAACCCCTAGCGGCAATTTTTTTTGAAAATCTATTTCCAGATGAAGGCGCAAGAGACAGCGAAGTATTTTGAGATAAAAAATCATAAATATTTGTTGCTTTTGAATTTTTGATATCCTCTTGAGTATAAACCTCAGATGAAAATGGAGCAAAAGTGTCTACATCATTAAAGTAATTTGATGAGAGCTGCGTAGGATTTAAAGTAATTATAATTGGCCCAATGACAGCAAGCGCTGAACTAGACATGAAAATTACCGATAAAGAAACGGCAATAAATATTTTTTTGATGATCACTATATCCCCTAATAAATAAGAATTCAAAGAGGGATTTAGAGGTAAGAATCACTTATAAGCAATACCTTAACTCACCACCCATCGTAGTATTAAGTAAACAAATTTGGCATGTATCGGACTCTTCTTTAAGAAATACCGTTGCGAGGGCAGTGTTGGACTCTCACCAACTTCCATAACTAAATTTCAGGAAATTATATCTTTTTTTATTTGTTATGCAAACAATAATTTAATAAATCAATTATTGTTTGATAAAGTTAATAATAACAATACTTTGAAGTACTATCAGTCTTAGGTAAAATACCCCGAAAAGATTTAATTTAAACTGCATGCAATGAAAAGCAATTCACTTGAAAATTTAAGATCAGAGATTGATGAAC
>Ga0209228_1001566_pt1 | contig 11388 bp, 9 predicted proteins | sample METZYME_3_150m_FD_187547 | JGI IMG/M metagenome (GOLD analysis project Ga0209228, IMG submission 187547) | Marine microbial communities from oxygen minimum zone in mesopelagic equatorial Pacific - METZYME_3_150m (SPAdes) (version 2) | ecosystem: Environmental > Aquatic > Marine > Oceanic | place...
CTCCCCTCGATTACGGGGATTCCTGTAATGGTCAAGGATGATTTCCTTATAGAGATCTTCAAGTCCAGGCACGCAACATTCCCCCGTTTAGAGCGCAAACATTTCGCCAGCAGGCTCCAACGAATCAACTAGAGCATCAATATCTGACTCGTCGTTGTAAAGGTATAGGGAAGCGCGTGCTGTGGCGCCGACCCCTAGTTCCCTCATCAAAGGTTTTGCACAATGGTGGCCAGCCCGAATACAGATTCCTCTTTGGTCTAAGACTTGACTCAAATCATGAGGGTGAACATCTCTGTATTGGATCGACAGTACTCCGCCGCGTTGGGAAGCATCTTTTGGGCCGTGGATTGTTAGTTCATCTCCATAACGGTCATCCAAGGCGTTGAGGGCATATTCAGTGAGGCGAATTTCATGCTGACGAATCGCGGTCATCCCCAAAGATTCAAGAAAACTTACAGCAGCACCTAACCCGATGATTTCGGCGATTGGAGGTGTTCCAGCTTCGAATTTGTGTGGAAGTTCGTTTGGTGTGAATCCGTCCTTGCGTACATCCAGAATCATTTCGCCGCCTCCGAGAAACGGCGGCATCGAGTCAAGTATTTCCTCTCGGCCCCAGAGCACTCCGATCCCAGTGGGGCCGCACATTTTGTGGCCGGTGAAGCACATCAAATCGGCACCCAAATCGTTTACATCGGTGGGTAAGTGCGGAACATATTGGCTGGCGTCGACCGTCACGAGTGCCCCGGCTTCATGGGCTCGGTCAGCGATTTCACGTACTGGATTCAAAGTCCCTAACACATTGCTCATAGCCGTAACACTGACCATCTTTACTCCATCTAGAAGTTGATCTAGTTGGGTTAAATCGAGGAGGCCATCTGAGGTCAGAGGTATCCAACGAATCTCGAAGCCTCGTTCCGCTCCAAGAATTTGCCAAGGAACGATGTTCGCATGATGTTCCATGTCGGTAATCAGTACAGCGTCGCCTTCGGAAAGGTTTTGTCCACCCCAAGATCTGGCAACGAGGTTAAATGACTCGGTTGCGTTTTTGGTAAAGACAATTTCGCTCGCTGAATTAGCGCCGATAAATGTTGCGATTTGCCCTCGTGACATCTCCATAGCTTCAGTCGCTTGAGCGGCGATCTCATATGCGCCTCGGTGCACGTTGGCGTTAATAGTCCGGTAGTAATCGTTCATTGCCTCAATCACGCTGTCCGGTTTTTGCGATGAAGCAGCCGAGTCTAAATAGACGATCTGATGGTCATTAATTACTTGAGATAGAAGAGGGAACTGTTCTTTGAGGTCAGATGGCAGGTTCATGATTCGAACCGTTCGTAGCCCTCATGTTCCAGTCTCTCTGCTAACTCGGGGCCACCAGATTCGACGATCCGACCGTCGAAAAGGATGTGGACATGATCAGGATTGAGCTCAGATAGCAGCCGCTGATAATGGGTGATGAGGAGAACTCCCATTTCCGGCCGTTCCTCGTGAACCTCGCGGACGCCCTTCGCCACTACCTTGAGGGCATCGATATCAAGTCCAGAGTCTGTCTCATCAAGAATGGCGAGTTCGGGTTCAAGTATCGCCAGTTGCAGTATTTCGTTGCGCTTTTTTTCTCCGCCCGAGAAACCTTCGTTGAGGTAGCGATCCATGAAAGAGGCGTCCATATCTAGGCGGCCCATCCACTCTTGCATAGCTACGTAGATGTCAATAGCGGAGACTTCCTCGGCTTGACGAGCGGAGGCTGCTTGACGAAGAAAATTTCGTACTGACACACCCGAGATTTCTTGTGGGTATTGGAAGGCTAGAAACATGCCAGCTTTAGCGCGGACGTCAGCGTCCCAATCTGTTATCTCGTCACCGTGGAGACGGAGATTTCCGCTTACGACTTCATATTCAGGTGACCCCATCAGGGTCGTTGCCAAGGTCGACTTGCCCGACCCATTAGGACCCATAACCGCGTGAATCTCACCGGAGTTGATTGTTAAATCAACTCCGTGCAAAATGTCCGGACCGTCAGTGGCCCGAACTTCGAGTGCCTCAATCTCGAAGAGCGGCGGTGCCATACAGCCCAGTGTATTGCGGCTTTGAAGCAATTAGCACTGTCTCAATAGTGCAAATCAAACTCGGTAAGAGATGAACAATTCAGATTGATCTTTATTCAAGAAAATCGCGGCAGACATCGAGCCAAAATTGCGTCGTCAAACTGAGCGATTCAACATCGATTCGCTCATTGTGGCCGTGAAAGCGGCTCATAAAGTCACTCGCCTTCAAATCAGGGCTGAAAAGACCGGCTCCGTAGGCTACCGATCCGAGATTTCTATATACCCGTGCATCGGTAAACCCGACGATGAACTGAGGTGAAAGTCGAGCTCCCGGGAAAGGTTGGTTGACAGCTTTCTGAATTGTGTCCCACATCGGGTTATCCATCTGGCTGACGCTCGAGGGATCATTCATTATTATTTCGACCTCAACTTGGTCCGCTAAGTCACCCAAAGCGGTGTCGAGGTGAGCTTGAACTTCCGCTGTCGACTCACCCGGCAGTGTGCGGATATCTACGTTGATGTCAATCTGATCTGGAATTACGTTGGTTTTCATTCTCCGATCGGACTCGGCGACATTGGGTGAAAAGGTTGTGTGGGTGCAGCTATAGAAATGTCGAGCGATGCCTTCTACTGGGTGAGCGTCCAGCCAATCATCGATCTGATTGGGGTCGAGCATGATCGACTTTGTCTCGTCGTCAACGTCAAGGATGCTGACTTGTTGACGCCACAGTTCATGAAATTGAGCTGGCGGTCTGTAATCAGCGAGGCGTTGCACGACCCCGGCTGCTCTTACCAAAGCGTTATCTGATTTGAACGGCGCCGATCCGTGCCCCGGAGTGCCTTTGACCCGCAGCTTTCGCCATGCGACACCTTTTTCCCCAACGTTGATTCCAATATAAGGATTGTCTGATGTGCCAGTGTGTAGGCCACCGTTTTCCGTTAATACGTAATCAGCCATGATGGCGTCAGGGTGATGGTCTGCCAGCCACTGTGCACCGTGCGCGGAGCCTGACTCTTCGTCGGCCACGGCGAAGTACAGGAAATCGCCTGAAGGCCGAAATCCGCTTTCAGCGAAATGCTTAAACGCGACTGCCTGAGAAGCAGTCAGATTCAGCATGTCAACTGCTCCTCGCCCCCAGACCTCACCGTCAACGAGTTCACCCCCGAATGGGTCCCGTACCCAACCTTCGGGATTGACTGGGACAACGTCGGTATGGCCCATCAAGCACAAACTTGGGGCACTGGGATCGGTCCCTGTTATGCGAGCCACCAAAGATTTTCTACCTGGCGTCGGTTCAAACGTCTCGATGTCAACACCGGGTCCCTCAAGAAAGGTTTCCAAAGCGTCACAGTTGCGGACTTCATTACCCGAAGTTGCGGTGCCGTCGTTAACACACTCATTCCGGATCAAAGTCTGCAACAGCTCGACAGTTGTTTGGGTCCGCATCTCTTTGTCACTCGCCATCTAATGAGCGTAGATGGCTCTGCGGCGGAGCGCCTGCAGATACTTGCTTAGATTCAAGTTGGTTGGGCCTTTTGACCCCTCAAAGCTCGCGCTTGTGGTGGAATACATCCGTGATTAACGAGGCACTGTGCGATTTGACAGCAATAGAGATGCGAAGCTTGCTCGCAGCAGGAGAGATCAGTTCGCGAGAACTTCTAGCAGCGCACCTCGCACGTATTGAGAAAGTCAACCCTGAACTCAATGCGATTGTCACCTTAATTCCCGAACAGGCGAACGAAAGCGCCGCTAGGGCGGACGAGGCTCACGCGAATGGCCAACCGTTGGGGGTGCTTCACGGTCTGCCAATCGCTCATAAAGACCTAGTTGACACTGCAGGTGTCCGCACCACGTTGGGGTCACCTATATATCAGGACAGAGTTCCCGACCACGACGATCTCATAGTCGAACGTATTCGTAACGCGGGTGCCATCATGATTGGCAAAACAAACACACCTGAGTTCGGTGCAGGTTCTCAAACATTCAATGAAGTATTTGGAGTCACGTCCAACCCGTACGACACCTCTAAAACTTGCGGTGGCAGCAGCGGTGGCGCCGCCGTAGCTCTAGCCGCTCGTATGCTCCCCATCGCTGACGGGTCTGATCTGGGTGGATCACTACGAAATCCCGCGTCATTCTGCAATGTTGTTGGCTTTCGACCTTCTGGGGGACGCGTTCCAACTGTCCCGAGTTCCAATCTGTGGATGCCGATGGCAACAAAGGGTCCGATGGCACGAACAGTCAGCGACATAGCGCTGTTCATGCAGGCCATAGCTGGACCTCACCAGCTTGCACCCAGTTCCAACGTTGAGTCACCAGAAATGTTTGCTGGCTCATTAGAACGAAATTTCAGTGGCACCAGAGTTGCATGGTCGCCGGACTTGGGTGGTTTACCTGTGGACCCAGCGGTTCGTGCCGCCCTTGCTTCGGTACCCGACCGCCTTTCGGATTTAGGTTGTGAGGTAGTTGAGAGTTGGCCCGACCTCTCTGACGCCCCAGAGATCTTCCAGACACTTCGGGCCGAAATTTTCGCCCACAGCTATGCCTCATTGTTGGAAACGCATCGAGACCAGCTCAAACAAACTGTTATATGGAATGCCGAAAAGGGTTTGGCAATGTCGATGAGAGACCATGGTGAAGCTTGCTTCAAACAGGCTCAAATGTTTGCTGAGTTGCAGAGCTTCATGGCCGACATCGACTTCTTGGCGTGCCCAGTTACACAAATTCCACCTTTTTCGAAAGACATTGAGTACATCAAAGAAATTGAAGGTGTCCGCTTCGACACTTATATCGACTGGATGAGGTCGTGCAGTGACATAACCACAACTACTCATCCAGCGATCTCAGTGCCTGCCGGATTTACTCCCGAAGGTTTACCTGTGGGCCTTCAGATTGTCGGAAGAAGCCGCGACGACCGTTCGGTGTTGGAACTTGCTTACGCCTTTGAGCAGGCAACGGGCATTGGCCAGCGGCGCCCGCCGCTACTGGACGGCTAAGTCGAAGCAGCGCTGGAGCCTTTATATTCGTTCGAAGTATCGGCGCCGTTCCCAGTCAGTGACTGCAGCATCGAAAGCGGCGCTTTCGTTTCGCCAGAAATGGCTGTAGTGGTCAACAACAGCTTCGCCGAGAACCTTTCTGACGAAACCGCTTGATTCAAAAAGTTGGGTCGCTTCGCGCAAGGAAGCAGGTAGAGAAGCCGATTCAGATTGATATGCGTCTCCTTGTAGAGGTGGTGGTGGTTCCGTATGAGATTCGAGCCCCTCTAATCCGGCGGCGATTGCTGCCGCGTAGGCCAGATAAGGATTCACGTCAGCTCCAGGTATGCGACATTCGATTCGAAGTGACTGCCCTTCGCCAACAATTCGAAACCCTGCCGTCCGGTTGTCGGGAGACCAAGCAGAGCCGGTCGGGGCCCAGGATTGTGATTGGTAACGCTTATATGAATTAACTGTTGGGGCAAAGCACGGCATTAGATCTCGAAGGTGAGACAGCCAGCCGCCAAGAAAATGAGTGAAAGTTTCTGAAACCTCTAGCCCGGCTATCTCCTTGTCCCCGACGAACAAATTGGTTTCCTGGTTCGTTGACCAGAGACTGAGATGTAGATGAGAGCTAGATCCTGCTTCGGTGTCGTGAGGTTTAGCCATGAAAGTCGCAGCGGCTCCCTGTTGGTCGGCGACTTCTTTGACGCACTGCTTCAGTAATACATGACGGTCAGCCATTTCTAGAGCGTCGCACCAGCGAATATTTAGTTCGTGTTGTCCTCGTCCAAATTCGCCTTTGGTTGACTCCACTGGGATCCCCATGTCTTTCAGGTGGCGGCGGAATGCTCCATTGAGGTCCTCTGTGCGCGCTCCCTGTAACAGGTGGTAGTCCTCCACGTACCAGCCTGCAGGTTCCAAGTTGTTGTAATCCCCCAGAGCGGCATCCCGATACGTCGTGCGGTAGAGGAAATATTCGAGCTCAGATGCCACCATGGCTTGCATACCGAAGTCTTCGAGCCGCCGAATTTGGTTCCGAAGTATTGACCTCGGCGCCACCGCAATTAGGTCTCCATCGTGAGTAAGTAGATCGCACATTATTAATGCGGTCCGGTCGAGCCACGGGACGGGCCTCACGGTCTTCATGTCTGGGGCCAGATGAAGGTCTCCGTAGCCGAGGTCCCAATTGGAAAAGGCGAACCCGTCAACCGGTTCCATTTCCATGTCGACAGTCAACAGGTAGTCGCACGCATGGGTCCCGGAGGGATCTTCAAGAAAGAATTCGGCGTCGAGCCGTTTCCCCATGAGCCGCCCGTAGTGATCAGTAAAGGCCAGTATCACGGTGTCGATATGACCTGCTTTTGTTTCCTCAGCTAATTCTTCGAGACTCCAACTATTAGTCATGAGGTAACCGTAGTAGTAGTTCGCGGGTCGGTGTCTCGACGTCGTTGGTTCTGTCATATCGACCCCGGTAGTGTTGGCCCGAATGACTGACCTTGCGATTGAGGCATGTGGCCTCGTAAGAAAGTTCGGTGATAACCACGCAGTTGACGGAGTTGATTTAGCGATCCCTCGGGGAGAAATTTATGGCTTCCTAGGTCCGAATGGTGCCGGCAAATCGACGACAGTAAAAGTTTTGTGCACCTTGCTTGCACCTACCGAAGGTTCGGCGACAGTTGCGGGCCACGACGTAGTGAAAGATGCTGCGGAAGTAAGGATTCGCATAGGAGTGGCCCTCCAAGAAGCAGCGTTGGATGATAAGCAAAGTGGTCGAGAAATTCTTGACCTGCAGGCGCGACTTTTTGGTCTTAGCTCGGCTGACCGAGCTGAACGAGTCAGCCGGTCGATCGAATTGGCTGATCTGGGTGACGCTATTGATGATTGGGTGCAAACCTATAGCGGCGGAATGAAACGAAGACTTGATTTGGCAGCGGGGCTCATTCACGATCCAGAAGTGTTGTTTTTAGATGAGCCGACGACAGGTCTGGATCCCGTCAGCAGAGTTCGAGTGTGGGACGAAGTAAGGCGCCTCAATGAGACCTATGGAGTCACGGTTTTCTTAACCACCCAATACTTAGAAGAAGCCGATGCGTTGGCCGATCGAGTTGGCATTATCGATGAAGGTCGAATTGTCCAAGAAGGCAGCCCAATAGACCTCAAGAGGAGTGTCGGATCTGATGTCATTGTGGTGGAACTCTCCGACAGATTGGATCAAGCCGCTGACATCGCCGCAGCGTTGTCGGCGGTCGACGAGGTCACCATCGGCGCTCAGGGGATAACAATTTCAACAGCTGATGGGGCGGGGCTTGTCGCGGATGTGGCCGTGGCTTTCAGCAGACAAGACATTTCCCCCCAATCTCTAACTGTGAGAACGCCTTCGCTTGACGACGTCTTTCTCCGAGCTACCGGTCACCGATTGACCAGTGAGATCGAACAATGATTTCGGATCGGAAACCGATTTCTCGACACAGTGGTTTTTTTGCTGATATTGGAACCGTTGCTCGCAGAGCTGTTCGCAGTCTTTCCAGAGAACCTGAGTTCATCGGCCCTGCTCTGGCTATTCCCATCTTCTTTTTCATCGTCAATATCGGAGCGCTCGAAGCTTTTGTCGAACGGCAACCAGGGATCGATTACCGAGCTTTCCAGCTACCCGTTGCGATCGTGTTTGCAGTAACTGGAATATCACGGGCCAACATGCTCGTAACAGATATTCAAACCGGGTACTTAGATCGGATGTTGGTCACACCGATTCGTCGAGTATCGCTGCTATTGGGTCTGATGGTGGCCGATATCGTTTTGGCGGCTGCTTTAGCAGCGGTAGTGCTGCTTTTGGGTTTCGCTGTCGGAGTCAGTTTCGGAACAGGAATCTCAGGCTTGGCGGTATTTGTGCTTCTCGCCATGGCGTGGAGCCTTGCCTTCACAGGTTTCCCTTATACGGTCGCGTTGCGGACCGGTAACCCCGCGGCGGTTAATTCAGCTTTTCTGATCTTTTTTCCGTTTGCGTTTTTGACACCGAGCATGTTGCCGCGAGATCTAATGAGCGGATGGTTGAAAACGGTGGCGGCGTGGAACCCGGTTACGTACCTGCTTGAGGGCATGCGTTCGGTTCTGTCGGAAGGATGGGACCCGACGATGCTTCTCAAAGCGATGGCCGCAATAGTGGGGTTGGGGTTAGTGACGTTCACCATGGCTTTTCGTTCTCTGGCCCGTCGCGTCGCAACCGGCTAGTTGTCTACCAGCCTCGGTCTACCCATTCTTGGAGTTGAGGAGCCTCGCTGCCGATTGTTGTGTCATCTCCATGACCGGGAAGAACGACCGTGTCAGAAGAAAACTTGGAGAACATTCGTTCGTCGATGCTTTTGATAATGGTGTCAAAATCGCCGCCCTCAAAGTTTGTAGCGCCAGGACCACCAGGGAAAAGGGTGTCGCCTGAAAACAGCAGCGGTGTGTCTTCAACATAGAAACTCATCGAGCCTGGAGTGTGCCCAGGGTTGTGAATGGTGCGAATACGCAGACGACCGACTTCGATCACCGAATCATCTTCCAATATGAAGTCGTAGCTAGGCAGCATGGTTGCATCCTCAGCAGCGACGCCTACTTCGTATCCGGCATCTCGAATCGCAGGGATCGCCTGGATATGGTCCCAGTGGCCGTGAGTTTCGACCACAGTGCGCACTCCTAGGCTTTGGCAAAGTTCTAAAAGCTGTTCGTGTTCGTTGGCGGCGTCAATGAGAAGAGCGTCGCCTGTCTCGGTGCACCTGACAGTGAACACATTGTTTTCGTAAGGCCCGACGACAACCTTGTGAACTTCGACGCCGGTCCCTTTCCAGTGAAGAGTCATATGGCAAGTTTATGGCTTTGTGTTCTAAGCCATCGGGATGATCAGTTTCCGGTACTTATTCGTTGTCGCGTAACGAATGCAAAAGGCCGATGACGAAAGGCTCGAGTTGAGCGCCGTCTGTCGCGACTTCTGAGAAAGCGACTCTGCTGGTTTGGTCACCGGAATCGCTTGGTACCCGAAACGTCATGCCATATCGGTCCACTCCGACCATTTCAGCTTCCTTAGCACTTGGTATACCGCCGCGTTCCTGAACAAAAATGAGGTTTGCATCAGCATGGTCGTCATTCATGTGTTCAATAGCGCCGAGGGCGTTCTCGTAAAAAGGATCTACTTCTGCGCTGGAGTAATCTTCAACTGTCATCCAGCTCATATGTCCGAAGCCACCAACGAAGCGGCAGCGTTCGACCATGAGTTTCCAATAATTGAAGTCCTTAAAATTCACGTAATCGGCAGCGTAAGGATGCTTGGCTAAGTACTCGGCTTCCAAGTCATCTGAAGCCTCCAGCAGGTGCATTTGTCCGATCAATGTCAGTCTTGCCCCAACAAGGGGGTCACCTTCAACGGCGTCAGATGTATCCACCAGAAGGCTGGTTCGACTATCAAGGCGTGCATTCTTGGTGTGTTCTGCGAGGTCTGAAATAAGAATGACTGGGTTTCCCTCACCATCAACAATGTGAGAAACAAGACTGCCGTAGGGATATCCCTCGGTGGTGAGGGTCGATAAAACTCCTGTCGCGCTTGATGCCATCAACGAACGAGATAGTTCTGCATCGCTAGGGAAGGAGTGAACGTCGCCCACCGGTGATACGTCGTATCCGTCTCCGTGTTCAAGTTCTGGCGTGTCGGCCATTAGCTAGGTCCTATGCATCGATAAGTAGTGACAGTGCTTACTGAGGTCGTTGTTTGTAATCCCTAATAATAGTGAAGCATTAATTCTGTCTCGAGTAGTAGTGACCTGTTGTGGGCGGGTCCGCCCGACGCTGTTGGAGGGTTTTGCCCGAGGCAGGCAAAGGAGCGTTGGCAAGGAGGGGAATCCCCACCAGGCCGGACCCGACCCACAACTCGCCTCAGCACGAAGAGGCGAGGGATCCAAAGATCCGCAGGTACGTTGCTGAAGTGTTTAACACAAAATGATAAGCATGCCAAACATAAATGAGGATGAAGTCTCATTTCGGCGAAATATCGCGCAAACCTGACTCTATGGGTGCCAGGGCTACCCTCCGCGAGGATTGTTGACGCACGTTATTGAGATCCATTCAGCTGCTAGCGGTCACATTTTTGTAGAGGTTCAAAGAAGTCACAAATAAGGGTTGATAATTAGTATTAAGACCCCTTATCATGCGAGTGTTATTCCCCTTCTAATGTTCTTATGGAGATACCAAACATGAAACGTTCGTCCGTGCTCAAATTGTTTGGACTGGTCTTTGCGTTCGCTCTCGTCGCCGCCTCATGTGGCGATGACGGAGCATCAGTTCGTGAGGTCGGTTCAGCTAGTTCTTCTAGCGGTTCTGGTTCCGGTAGTGGTTCTGGTTCCGGTAGCGGGTCTGCCTCCGCTAGCGCGTCTGCCTCCGCGAGTGCATCTGCCTCTGCTAGTGGCAGTTCCTCTGGAAGTGCTTCGGCGTCTTCTAGCGCACCCGCAAAAGCGGGCGCTGAAGTTACCGATGATGCGACAGCAGGAGAGGGTGGTTACGACTACGCCTCAAATGTTGATAATCACCGCCTGTTAGTGCTCGACATGTGCGACATGAACGAGCTCCTCGGCGCTAGTCCCATCGACTTCGGGGCTGTTGCCGATATATACAACAATGGAAAGAATGCAGAAAAGAGCGACGGATCGTTCCGAACTCTTGGAGGCTTCGCCTCAGCAGAGGGTAAGAATCACCCCCATGACGCCTATTACGGTGCTCCGGGTTCTCTTGACGTGTTCATTACCTCAGCGCTCGAAGGAACCGGGATGTTCGCAGGTGAATCTGATGGCGTAAGAAAACAAGGCGTCCAAAAAGGCATGCAAAACCAAGCCTTGCTTGCATACGTAACCCATGAGGTGAACTCTGCTGTCGCTAAAGCCGGCGACGGTAACTGGGCAGGTGCTGTGCATAACTGGGATGAAGGTTGGGCCTTCTACCACGGGGCCAACGGAAGCTGTGGGCCATATGGGACAGCCAACAAGCGCGGCGGTAACTTCGGAACCATGGGCTCGGACGGTGAGACCGCCCAAGCTAACGAAGCCATCCTCAGTGCAATGATCGCGGGTCGAGATGCACTGATCAGAGGTAATGCTGGCGGAGCTGAAGCCGCGGTTTCCCTGGTGAAGCGTGGTGTGGTCATCACCTATTCGCAGGCAGTGATTCGTTACGCAGTGAAGGTCGAAGCCGACCTAGCAGCGGGCGACATGGATAAGGCCCGCATCCACCAGGCTGAGGGCTACGCCTTCTGGAGAGTCCTAGAGCCAGAACTGGCGGCCACGGGCTACTTTGCCGAGACCATCGAGACGTTGAATAGTGCTTATCATCTTGATAACGAACC
>Ga0209228_1001574_pt1 | contig 11364 bp, 10 predicted proteins | sample METZYME_3_150m_FD_187547 | JGI IMG/M metagenome (GOLD analysis project Ga0209228, IMG submission 187547) | Marine microbial communities from oxygen minimum zone in mesopelagic equatorial Pacific - METZYME_3_150m (SPAdes) (version 2) | ecosystem: Environmental > Aquatic > Marine > Oceanic...
CCTTCATCATCTCTCAATCGATAACGGGTAGGATAGTGGACTATATCCTCTAATGCAAGTTCAACACCTGCACTAATATCACCCTGTACTTCGTGGTGGTCTTTCAATAATTTAAATTTGGTTCCGGCTTTGACACCGCCATGTTCGTCTGATCTTTTATGAAATTCTTTTGTTGTAGCCATAATAATCCTTAATTCAACCGTCCAAATTATAATTTTTCTTCCAATTGATACAATCTCAGCTTGCAATCTTTTATTAAATTCTTATCAATAACATTATGACAAAAGAACAACATACAATCTTTGGGATTAATGGATGTGCAGCTGTCTTAGAATCCCGCAAATACAAAATTACTGATATATTCATCCAATCCGGCAGTCCCGCAGAACGTGATGGAAAAATCAGCCATGCCTTAGGATACCATGGTGGACATATTAAATTTTTACCCGCTTCCCAATTTAAATCTCAATTTGGAAAATGGCGGACTCAAGGGATCATTGTCCGTTTCATGGGAAAAATTGAAGCTGATCTGCCTTCATTTACTAACCAATCCGGTAATATCGGCTTACTAGTCCTAGATCGAATTGAAGACCCGCAAAATCTTGGCCAAATCATACGTACAGCCGAATGTGCAGGTATCGATGGTATCATCATTCCAAAACATGATAGTTGTGGTATCACGGATACTGTCATTCAGGTAAGCCAAGGAGCTTTTACCCAAGTATCGATTTACCAGGTGAATAATCTTCACCAAACCGTCACAAATTTAAAAGATGAAGAATTTTGGGTCATCGCCATGGAAAATAGCTTAGATGCCAAACACTGGCACCAAGTTGATTATAAGGGAAAAGTGGCCATTATCGCAGGAAGTGAAGGTCACGGAATTAAAAAATTGGTACTGGAAAAATGCGATTTTTTAGTTACAATACCTATGCAGGGAAAAACCAATTCTTTAAATGTCTCTGCTGCTGTAAGCGCTGTATTATTTGAACGGTTAAGGCAATTATCTGCCTAGGGCCGGATTTTCATTTCAATTCACTAAAAGGATCTAAAATGAAATACTGATACCAATGGTTATGGTTGTATCGTCTGCCTTATAACTTTGAATGTAATAATTTCCATAATCTCCAGCTTGGTCAGGCGTTTTATCAAAATTAATCGTTCCTTTACCAGGACTGGTAAAAGTAATCTTTTGCCCTTCCGTATAATACCTGGGATCATATTTCATGAATAGCTTTGGCGCGGGTTGGCTATCATTTTTATAATTGTACTTAATGACAATATCCAACCATTCGGCAGCAGTACTCACTGTTATTGTATTCAGCCAGTTGGTAAGAACATCATCACCCGCTGGCTGATAATAATATTCAGATACATAATAAATGTTTCCGAGAGGAAGTTTCAATTTTGGCCGTATTGAGATCCTGCCTGTCTTCACAGGTTTTAAATCATTGTTGTCTTCATAGGATGTAACACCTAGAGAGTCACCATAATCACCATAGAGATATACACTATTTTTACCAACAATTTCTTCCTGCTCCGATAGATAAGCTGCACTAATAGATAGCATATCGCCTAGCACTCGATATTTTGCACCGAGCCCAAAGTTGCTTCGATCTTTAATTCCCGTGGCATTATTGTATGATTTTTGATAGATGATAAACGGAGAAAATGTTCCATTGGCCCACAAATCAAATTTAAAGACAATACTTTGATCATCTTCATAGGGCTCCCCTTGCCAGGTAGAATTGTTTTTTTCGAGAGAAAAAAGAAATTCTGAATCTTTTAAGGTCAAACCGCCCAAAGGTATATCACCATTGGCTGTTGTTGCCCAACCTAAATTATAATACTTATAATCGGTATTACCTTCCCGACCATAATAGCCACCCGTTGCATTATGCTTCCAAGTCTGTTGTGCAGACACGACACAAAAGGATATTACTGCTAAGATTAGAATTTTACGGCTCATTGAATCAACTCCTTAAATTGATAGTGGAAATATTACATCAATCAAGGATAAAAAAAATAGGGCGAAAAATTTCGCCCTATTTAATTAATTAACTAAAATAGATCTTTAGTTAGGGTCAGGATCAGGGTCTTCTTCTTTACTAAAGATTGCCTTAATCCTTGCAAGAAGACCTTTTGGTTTTTCCATGCCATCTTTGCCAGCTCTCATCTTATCCCGGTCAGCTTCACTCAATGGTGCTTTTGCTGTTTCTACGGGTTTGTCTTTAGCTGTTAGACCCATATTTATGTCTAGGCCACCAGCTTTTGTTGCCTTGCCTGCATCCGATGTGCTTGCTTTTCCACCCTTCTCTTGCTCATCTGCTTCTTGTGCATACACAAAAGAAACTGAGGAGACAAATAAGAGTAGAAAAAAGATTTTCAAAGTACGATTCATAATGAGCTCCTTATTATGATTTATTTAGCCTAATAGAGGACCTTCCTCTATCTAGGCTCACGCCAAATTACCTTATATCCAAACGATCTTCAACATACTATTTTAAACATGTGTCCCAGATCACATCCTAAATTTTGCCGTCGGTAAAATAACGATAATGTTACTAAAAATAATTTGACCGAGTTTATTTATCCTTTTTTTGTTTATTCTGGTCAGAATTCTTAAACAAATTTTCTGCACCGGAAGCAACATCATCAAAAAAGTTTTCAAATCCCTTAAAAAAACCCGTTCCTGTCTCTTTTATCAAGTCGTTTAGCATTTCAACAGGATTTTTTTCTTCTTTTTTATTTTTAGGCATTATGATATCCTCACTTTTAACCGAAAAGACATTATGAATAGTGCAATCCAGTTTCAATAATTATTGATATTATCATATTGATTAATTATGTCGTGTAATCATTTATGATTTGTCGGTAAATAATCCCATGGCAATTGATCAGCAACACGTTCCCATGCCATTTCCCCATTCTGTTCAACCATAAATGTTTCAGTATACCTTCCTTTTTTATCCACAATTACCTTTTCTTTGTTTAAAGTAATAAAAGATGTCTGGTAAGGTTTAAGGGTCTGACCTCTCTGTTCCGGAGTAAAATTATGTTCTTCTGATTCCTTTGTATAAACAATCCTCATTTTGCCTTTAAAAACCAAGTATAATTCATTCTCATTTTCTGTTAAAAACATAAGCGTATCCGAACCCAAAGGTAGGTATTTTGGATCATAACGACTGAAATTTTTGGGCAAAGATACCCTAAACCCTTCTTGTATTAAAGGATCGTTCCTGGTACCCGCCATCCTTTCCCAATATTGTATTTCAACCAGACTATCTCCTACTATATCAAATCGAGCGTCAAATCTTGAACTCAGTGTGTAAATAAAATGACGAAATGATCCACGATAAGCTAACTTTCGATTCTTTTCCCATTGCCGTGATTGCTGAGAGGATTCTGGCTCCATTTCTTCGAAAAAAGAATCACCGGCATAGCGAATAATTCTTTTATCATCGCTAAAATGTTCCAGGGTATAAAATACTCGATATCCCAAACCTTTATTTTCGACAATAATCGGTTCACTGGCAAATGCTTCAAGGACATGCTCATTCTTCTTAAAGGATATCACATAATCATTCATGATACGGCAATACTCAGCATTCCAGCTCATACCTAGAAATGCTGATTTGAATCGTCTATAATTTTTTTTCCACTCTCTATTTGATTTGGCCGAAACGACAATTTCTTTCATTCGAATCGGTTGGGAAACAAGTTTATAATCCCGGTCTATTTTGATGTCAGTATCAATTTGAAAGCTTTCTTTTAGCAACTTATATCCAATCATAGATACCAATAGTTCATATCGGCCTGGCGGAATATTATCTAGCGTATAGAATCCATTGTTATCAGTTGTGCTTCCATAAGTTGTACGTGAAAAAAAGATATTTACGCCAACTAATGGATCTCCAGTTCTAGAATCCGTGACACGACCGGTGATTATAGATTGTGCATTGATTGAAGCGAAAAGAATTATCAATAGAAAAAAACGCATCGTCAACGAAAGTAGATTATAAAAAGACAAAATAGGCAAAAATAGTTAGGATCGATCCTGGATCGATTCTGTGGACTGCTTCGCGGCCTTACTCAAGATCTTTCTTGGTGACCAGATATTGATATACTTATGTAAAATCATAAGATCACTTTCCAAACCGATTTTACCCAACTGACGAATCATCTCCGCCTGGACGACATAACTTTCATCTAGGTCTAAATTGGCTCGAATCAATTTCAGTGCCACCTCAGGATCGCTTTTAGCCAATACGCTTATAATTGTTTTGCGAGGTTGTGTATGTTTTTCAACTTTATATTGCTTCACAAGTAATCTAATTGATGCATAATCTGATAAAGAATTCAAACTCGCTTCTCTTACAAACCACTGTTTATCTCTTCTAGCTGCTTTTTCCAATGCCTTGAGTACTTTTTTGTTGGACGCATGATCCTTTAGCCTTCGGGCTGCTTGCGCACGACCAATTACATTATCGTGTTTTAATTGAAAAATGAGTTCATCAATAGATTGAGGAAAGGTCGCCTCATATAAAAGTTCATCTTGAGGATCAAAACGAACTAGATCGGGTTTTTTCCTCAAATTAAAGGTAAATACGTGTTCTTTTTTATTAATGGGAATTTGCTCTACTTTTACGTTGGCACCATTGTAGAAAGCAACAGTAGCTGGTAATTGAAAAATAGAAAAATCCCTACCCTCCTGTACCTGCTTAATGTTTATGGTCAGTTTTCCTTTTTCCCACTTATGATCTATTTCCATAATAGGGTGACCGGCGCCAAGCACCCACTGGTTAAAAAACCAGGTCATATCTTTTTCTGCAAACTCATTGACCACATCAATCAAATCTTGTGTAACGGGATTACCAAAGGCATAACGATTTAAAAATGTACGCTGAAAATTTTTGAACTTGTTATCACCAATCATTTGGCGCAACATATGAAGTACGGCCGCGCCCCTTGGATAAATATGGCTGTCAAAATTCTGGTTGGGGTATTTCCACTGATTAAAAACCATTGGACGGGAATAACGATTGTGATATTCTCTTAAATAAGCCTGCTTTTTTTTCCATAAATTGATTTTTCCTTCATCATGCCCATTTAAATGGGTACTGTAAAGGTATTCACCATACGTTCCAAAACTTTCATTGAGCCAGGCATGATGCCAGTCACCCATAGTAATAAAATCACCCCACCATTGATGGGCTGCTTCATGAGCCACAAGCCAGTGGCTGGGAAAATCCTTATCTGCTTTTTCATCATGGATCGTAATATCGCCTAATATGGTGGCAGTAGTGCTTTCAGCTCCCCCTCCTATTCCTGGAATAGTAATTTGATCCATTTTTGGCCACGGATAAGGAACACCATATTCTTTTTCAAAAAAGCTCATAATCTCCGGCGTGCGGTGGAAAGACCTCATTCCATGAGGGACATCTTTGGGATATACCCAATAATTAGTGGGTATATCACCATGAGAGTCCTCAATAACTTTAAATGGTCCTGCAACCATTACATACAGATACGTTGAATTCGGTAGATTTAAATCCCATACATAAGTGGTGGAATCCCCTTTATACTGTGTATCTGTAAGCATCCCATTAGAGAGAACTTTCCAATCAGAACGGATAGTGGTGGCAATGCGACTGGTTGCTTTATCTGCCGGGTGGTCGTTGGAGGGGAACCAGTGTCGTGCGCCTTCAGGGAAGTTATGCGACTGGACCAATTCAGGATTGTCCTTTGTTTCAGGAAAATAACCTATTCCTAATACTTTTGCTCCGCCCATTCCATATTTGGATGGATCCACTACTTTGCCTATCGATTCATATCTAATGGTAAAAGATTTTTGCTCACCTTTGGATAAAGGCTTTTGCGTTTTGATCTTCAACCATCCATTTTGATAATTATAATCCAATTCATTTAAGCCATCTTTCACTGTTAAGATCGAAAAAGTTTCAGCGTGTAATGGGACTGTTTGAAGGTTTTCTTTTAGAGATTTGAATGTAATGGTCGTTTGGCCAAAAAATGACTTTTCCTGCTCAGCAATTCGCAGATGGATATCATAATGAATAACATCAATATCAAAATCTGGCAAGGTACGAACAGGACGAGAATACACATCGATCTTTTGTCCTGAAAGAGTTGATGTAATTAAAACTATCGATATTAGGCGTAAAATCATTGTCACCTAAAATTTAAATGATTTTTTATAGACTTTTTGAAGAAACTAGATTCCGGAGTCCTTCCGGCAACGCTGTGACAAATTTATGCAGGTTGGGAGGAACACTATCTATGGTAACTATTTCACCTTCATTCACATAGCCAACCAATGACTTTATAGTAATCAAACCTGTATCAAGAAGTATCCAAACCTGTTGTTTTACCACGTATTCTTTTCCCGAGTTATCATGATAAACCCCCGATGCAAGCCAATCTGTTTCAAGGTATTCAGATGTTACAAAACCACTGGTACTCCTTGTTGTCATTCGAGTATCAATTGGATTAAGCACAGTATACCCATGCGACTGGATATATGGGATAAACTCGTTCAATACCTGCTGAGAGTTAGTTAGATACTCAAGTTGTGTCGGAAATATAATTTTATTAGAGCTGCAACTACATAAAAATATTGTGAGCGCCATAACTGTTAATCGTTGATTTCTTTTCATTGGGTACTTTCGATTTGAATTCATTGATTGGGATTTTACGCAGAATTCATGAAAAATATTTCCATATTTTTTATCTTCATTTCAAGATTGATTACAACTTCAAAGTACATAGCCTTGTATTGAAACGTGTTGATTCTATCTATTATCTTATCAAGATGATTATTGGGGCCGTAGCTCAGTTGGGAGAGCGCAGCGTTCGCAATGCTGAGGTCGTCGGTTCGATCCCGATCGGCTCCACATAGCAAACAATATTAAGAAACCCCGTTATTACGGGGTTTCTGTTTTGTGCCCGGGGCCGGACTCGAACCGGCACGGCCACATTCGGCCAACGGATTTTAAGTCCGTCATGTCTACCAATTCCATCACCCAGGCAAAATCGATGAGGCGTCGGCCGGATTCGAACCGGCGAATAGCGGTTTTGCAAACCGTTCCCTTAGACCACTTGGGTACGACGCCATTTGTAAAATCGGTTAAAATCCGGAATAATTTGGTATAAAAATTAGGGTCTTTTTAGCATAAAACAATCAGGCAAATCTGAATAATAACTCCCGGACTGCTTCCATCGTTGATTTGAGTTCATTGATCGCCTGCGTTTGAAACCATAATTGTGTCGATATGGATAGAAACCCAACGATTAATAATCCATAAAGAACCTTGATATGTTTATCCATAGAGGTACTCCTTTCTCTCCATTAACAGTATGGGCTAATATCTGCTATGGAAATGATGTACTTTAACATTTATCAGCGCTTACGAGATTGTAATATCCCGGCTGCAGTGCTGGATGAAATTTTTTCGGATAAAAAAGATTTGGATACATTATCCAAGTCCTGGAAAGCATTAGAAGCTGAAGGATTAAATGGGGACGAAATCGCCAAAGAAATATCCAAAATTATTATTAATGAATTAGGTGACGATTTCATTCAATCCCTATCTAATGCGGATGAAAAATAATTATACCGAATATTTTTCTTTACCTTTTTCGGTATGGCTTGATCATATTTTATATTTGAGAATTTTATAGCTCTTTCATTAATGATTTTTGCTTGCGTTCTTAATTCTTGACGCGGCACTTTAGTTTCATACAAATCTAAATATTCTACGCAAGATTGATGCACTTTATTCATCTGCGCTGATTGAGGTTCATCGAGGTAAAAAACTGGATTTATATCCATATTTAATTTCATTCTCAGGACAGTTTTATATGCTTCCGTGGAATTGACGTCTTGGGTAAATCCAAACTGAAAAATAAGTATAAAAGAAACTATGTATTTCATTTAACTATATATTAACTCCTGCGAACCATTTCACTGAAATATTGAATAAACAAACAACGCTATCGCACAATAGGCACAGGATGATGTCCACCCAGTGAATCCTTTATACTTTTCCGCATCTTCCTTGAACTGTTTCTCATCATTTTCTTTTTTAATAGCCTTTGCCATTTCTTTATCAGGACATTTCCTGATTTCCCAATAATAACGAAAAAGCTCGAAGGAACCTAATGATCGAATTCCATTTTTAGAAGCCTTCTCAATCATTTCACCCTTACATCCTGTTTCTTTCATTTTTAAGTCTTCTTCATCTGCTTTCTCCTGGCCAACCATTGTAGAAACTGCTAACAAAATAAAAAGCCCCTTAATCGGGGCTAGAGAAAGAGATCTACTGTCCTTTGTAAAAGTCACTTCAATAAAATCAATTTCTTTGTTTTGGTAAATTCTTTTGTTTTTATCCTGTAGAAATATACTCCACCAGATACTTGCCGACCATTTCTATCCACTGCATCCCAAATAATATTGTATGTCCCTGGAGCCTGGTTCTGGTGCACCAAGACAATCACCTCATTGCCCAATATATCATAAATGGATAAGTTGACATCCGTTTGATAGGGTAGTTGATATTGAATTTTAGTCAACGGGTTAAACGGGTTTGGATAATTCTGATTTAAAGCAAAAGATTCTGGGATCTGTACCAAAGTGATTTCCTGTTCACCTTCAGAAACAATCTCATTTCCAGACCCATAAAATATGTATGAAACAAAAATAGGTGATTGATTATTTTCAGATTGTTCCGCTTTAACTCTGATAGACTTTAGATCAAATCTACTGAGCGATCCAGCTTCATATATCGCTTGCCCTGCATCCTGTTGATTGCTGGACAAAATAATCTCTGATAGGTTTGTTACATTTGCATTTTCAATCATAACGTTCATGAATTCATGGTCGTATGAAAGGAATACCTGTCCTGTTTTTGATCCGGAAGGCGGTTGAATCTCAAAACCATTCGATCTCATACTGATAGATGGTTTTAGAGCCGAAATTGGTCGGGTTATTGTGCTTATTCCATGGTTTTCAACTGACCAACTCCAGAATCTGCCAAACAACATTGCATCGTCCAGATCATATACAGAATTACCATCCATGATCAAATGAGGGAAAGAACCGCGTGTTGGGCCCAATTCATATTGATAATCCTTATTTTTCCAGCCGGAAACAAATTGGTTCATATCCTGCACATTGATTTTCATATCTGAATTAATGTCGCCTAATGGAGTAGTAAGAAAAAAAGTAAGAAAGTCATCCGAGGAGCTACGCCCAGCGGAATCTGTTACGGTGGTTACATTAATTTCTATGGTATCTAAACTGACCAATGGAGGATTAATGGTAACTGTCATTTCAGTAGCCAGTGAATCAACCGTATAATCATATAAACTGGTATGATATGACCGGGATTCAACGCCATATGTTTTTAGCGGTTCGGAAAATTCAAACTTTATTTCATTAATATTTTTCATACTAATGATTGAGCCACTTTCCGGTGTAATAGTTTTTAACGATGGAGGCCCAAGATAGGGATCAATAATAAATCCATCGCTATTAGCAGTAGAAGATACATTCCCTGCTTCGTCAACCGCCTGCACCAAAAAGTAAATTTCTTTATAAAGTGGCAAGGTGATTGTTTTACTGTAGCTTGAATCGATGGTCCCGGTATTGACCCATTCCATGATATCTGTAGTGTAATTAAAGGTGCCAATTGCAATATTATATGATTCGATTTCTCCTGTTTGATCTCGAAAACCATACCAGTTGGCTGAAATAGAGGATTTGCTCTCCACATAGTCAACATCATCCGCTGTACCATCGTTTACCTTCCCAACAGTTGGCTTCATGGCATCGATAGTAATACCGTCACTAATCACGATATCAGAAGTGTTACCTACCTTATCCTCCGCAGCTATACTTAGATAATAGGTAGTTCCTTCCAGCAAGGAGATCATATCATATTGAATAGTATCTGTCATGCCAATGTAACGCCAGTTGACTATATTACTCTCACCGGGGTATGTCCCAAGCGCAGTTTTAAATTGGGCAATATTAGCAATATCTTCATCAACGGACCAAGATCCCACATATGTGGTTTTAGATGACTGGTAGTCCTTATCCGTTTGCCCATCTTTCGAGCCATCAACCACTTGCTTAATGGTAGGCGCAGAACCATCATATGTCACCATTAACTCTGCTGCAACATTCACATCATTTACATTTGAAATATTATAACATACTTTTTCTGGTATCTTGATACTGATATCGCCTTCTTGAGTGGGAACCAGCTCGAAGAAATAGTTATTATTTCCGCCGGAAAAGGATTTTCCAGTTCCCCCGGTAATCACAATATCGCTTAAAGTAAAATCCGTAACAGGAGCACCAAAGCTGACCTCAATCGGTATTTCCTTACTGTTGGTCGGGTTTGTCAGTGTGGTGATGTAAGTCTGAATATATCCATAAACGGTGGTAAATGAACTGGAGGTCGTTGAAAGCAGATTTCCCGTTGCATCCTGCAGGTCGTTGACAGTGATAATGTAATCCTGAGCATAAAAGAAGTTTGCTTTTGGATTCAGCGTATAGGTTAACCCATCGGTACTTACACTCAAATCATAACTTATATTAAACTGTCTTCGATCCGGGTCATTAGTCTGAAATACAAAACTTGATTGTATGGTTGATAAAGAAGGTGTACTACCATCTAAATGGTAGATCGATTCACTGAACGTAAGGACCACATTGGTATCAATGGGTACATCCTTTCGGCTATCGGCTGGTAAAATAGTAACCAAAGGTAAAGTTAAATCTCGAATAGTAAAATTCCAGGTATCTTTATCTAATATTCCTGTAGAAACATTTCCTCCGGCGTCAATTATAGTTTCAGCACCAAACAAGACATAATAAGAAGTTAGGCTCGTGAATTCTTTATCAGGGTCTATTGTAAGCTTGTTTCCATCAATAAAAATTTTGTCAACATTACTAATATCAATTTTTTCAAATTCATTCGTGGTTTCATTAATGTATTCATAGATAATGATTGAACCCGTACCCCCCACAATATTTTCATCAAACGTTACAATCAAGATCGGGTCACTACTTACATCAACGCTGTTATCTGGAGGACTTAAGCTAATGATACTTGGACCTTTTAAGGGATCATCTTCAGTTGTGAAGATGCTGGATGCAGTTCCTACTAAATTATTGGAAGTATCTTCTATAGCATTAATGATACCAACATAAATTGTTTGTTGAAAAATAAAATCACTTAATGGATCAACAGTAATCACCGTTTTTTCAGCATTTATGGTGGCATCGTATGGAATATCTGTTCCATTGACATTGACTTCTTTTAATTGGACTACATCATC
>Ga0209228_1001578_pt1 | contig 11358 bp, 10 predicted proteins | sample METZYME_3_150m_FD_187547 | JGI IMG/M metagenome (GOLD analysis project Ga0209228, IMG submission 187547) | Marine microbial communities from oxygen minimum zone in mesopelagic equatorial Pacific - METZYME_3_150m (SPAdes) (version 2) | ecosystem: Environmental > Aquatic > Marine > Oceanic...
AGCCCGGTTATCTTGAAAAGGTGCTTATCGTGAAAAAAGTACTCCTTCTTTTCTGTGCGGCATTGTTGAGTTGTAACTCATCATATGACTACTGTGCAGCACTGGCAATACAAACTATACCAATCGAAAATTGGGGCGACTTAATAGTTCTCTCAAAAGGAGAGAATCCGAATTTGCCAGCCGAATGTAAATTACCAGCAACGCTAAAAAAACCAGAAGTTAGGTGAATAAGAGGAGTTAGTTTAGCGCTCGGGGGCCTTAACATTCGGATGGTAAACACTGATTGATTATTGGCTCAAAAAGCCTAATTTCGAAAAAAGGGACTATTGGACTAAAATGAGGTTGTCTTATATTTTTCCCGTAGACTCATCATACAGGGGCGTTCCAATGCAGAAAATTATTCTCCTCGCACTCTTTAATTTACTGGTTTTTGTGCCGGCTCTTCACGCGCAGAATCAGTCCGAAACAAAACGTTTCCTGTATCTCAGCACGCCTGATGCGGCCCAGGTAGAAGGTCAGGCCCAAGGAGCAGGTATCTTGATTTTTGATATCGACAACGGGCATAGCCTGGTGAGACGTATCGATATACCTGTTTTCGAGGAAGGCCTACGCGGCTTCGCCGCTAACTTAGAGACCCACAGTGCTTACTTTTCTACTCAAAACCCCCGAATAGGCGCGTTTGATTTGGAGACCGAACAGATAACATGGCAACAGTCCCATCATTTAGGCAGTGATCGATCCTCGATCACCTTGGATGGAAAGAAACTTTATGTTCCCACCGGATGGTGGGTTAGGGGGGACGATAGCGGTGTTCTAGTGCTCAATGCGGAAAACGGCGAAATTATCAAGCATGTCCGTGTTGGTAGTCAGGCCCACAATAGCCTGGTTAGCGTTGACGGCCGGTACCTCTATCTTGGTACAACCAGGATGCTGACAGTCCTTGATACGGATAATGAGAATGTGCTTTACCAGATTGAACCGGTGGGTGAATCCGGAGGACAAGGTGTCTTTCCATATACAGTGGATAGTGCTAACCGTATTGCCTACGTGAGCCTCGGCAGCAATATCGGCTTCGATGTAGTCGATCTCCAGCAAGAGCGGATAATTCATCACGTGGTAGTGGGTGATGAACCTATTCCGCATCGTACCCATGGAACCGCTCTTTCGCCCGATGAAACGGAATTATGGATCAGCGATCAGGAGGGGCAAAAGCTATTTATTTTTGATGCCACGCAGATGCCACCGATTCTCAATGGGGATGTTGATCTATCCCAAGGGGGTCATGGATGGGTGACTTTCAGCCTGGATGGCCGCTATGTTTGGACTCATACGCCTGATGTCTTTGATGCCGAAACACGTGAGCTTGTTGCCACCTTAAGGGATGAAAACGGTAACCCGGTGAGCGGTTCAAAGTTTATTGAAGTGCATTTCCGCGATGGTAAAGTAGTGGCTGTAGGTAACGAGTTTGGGCTCGGGCGTCGCTGAAACAGATCGAGGCTCTGAAACTAGTTGAAATCAGCAAATTAGGAGCACCCGCATTTCCATAACTGGCAGTATGTTCGGGAATCTCTGTTTTAAGCTGAAGCATGTCGTTGAATAATTCCCCTGACCTTTTACAAATAATTTAATTTTAGGCATTAATGTTTTCTGACGCCAAATAATTGATCGAACTGAATGGGATTTACCGCTACCTATATCTTAACTTTTGTAATAATGGCCGTTTCCTTTGGTGCCGGCACTGGGGATAGTCTGTTGCAAAATAGAAATTACATAAAGCCTAGAGCCTGGATCATTCCTGTTTTGGCGTCGTTGCCGCTGGCAGCAATAATCTACATTGGGTTTGTAAGTGGCGGGGGTCTAGATGTGGAACGTCTTTGGGTAAGGTAACAGAGATTGAACTAAAACTGTTGAACCACTGAAAGCGTACACTCATCCAAGCTAAAAGGAGAATGTTATGAAGCGTGAACTAGTACTTTTTACTGCAAAAGTAGCCATTGTTGTTGCAGCCATTGTAATAATCGGAATGATTACTGGTGGCTATGAATTACGCTTGGAATTGTGACCTAAAGCCAAAAAGAAAGAGCCTAAAAGGGAGCGTGCACCTTACGCTGTTTCAGTTGCCCGAACGGGTGAACACCCAGGGATCGTTCATAATGGCTCTGGCTAGCGCCGCGGCACCGTCTTCAGTCATGTTTATATAATATCGAGTTGTTAGCCGCCGGGAATTTCATTTGCGTTATATGCAAGTATGTCACCGGGCTGACACTTTAGTGTCTCACAAATTTTTTCTAGCGTGGTAAAACGTATGCCTCGGACCCGCCCAGTTTTTAGCAATGAAATATTTTGCTCTGTAATGCCAACGTGTTGCGCTAGTTCCTTAGAACTCATCTTTTTCTCAACCAGCATTTTATCTAAATTCACCACAATGCTCATGACTAAACGAACTCCGCGTTTTCTTGGGCCAGTGCGTGTGCTTCTCGCATCACCCAGGCCACGGCTAGAAAAACTGTGGCAACAAACAGGCTGTTCAAATCACCGCTGCCTATATTAACAACCACTGCGCGTTGACCTGGCGGATTGTTGATAGTCACAGCGACACTAACTAGAGCACGCGCGATGGGTGAAGCCAGCGTACTGAAAAACAGCATCATTGCGAACTTGTGCAGCAGTCGTGCATTAGCTTCGCTGAAGAACACGGCTTTTCGAAACAGTTCGAATAAAGCCCTAAGGTGTAAAAGACCCCACATCAGCAATGCGACAGGAACCATGCTGATTATAAAACCAAGAATACGATAAGGTAATGCGATAGTTTCAGGGCGCAACGCATTGCCAATGTATTCTAAGGTCCCATTGGTACGCTCAAAATCTACCCAGATCCAAAGTAGTAATAAAGGCAACAAGATAACGATCAAGACGCACAGTGCAGACATGAGGGCGCTCACTCGTTGGATTTTGTGTGTGTTAGTCATGCCAAAGCCCTGCTAAAGGTAGGAATATAATTGAGTATTTTAGTTTTATTATTAATATTAAACAATAATAAATTACTGTAAAACAATAATAATTGGAATTTAACAGGAAGTGGTTAGGCTCTGTTAATTTTCCTAAGCTCCTGCGTACCAGTGGAAACCAAAATCTGAATTTAGACCACCCGTACCACGACCAAAGCCTTCCATGGAGGATACAACTTGAATTGATTTAATAAACTTTATTTGCTTGTATCCACAATGCCGTTCAACTCTCAATCTTACGGGAGCGCCATTGCCTAAGGGCAAGTCTTTGCCATTCATCCCATAGGCAAGGATTGTTTGAGGGTGAACAACATCAAACATGTCATAGCCCTCATACCAACCACCGTAGGCACTTATGACTAAATACCTTGCCCCGTTTTTAATGCCTCCGGCAGCCTCAAGTACGGACGAGAGCGGTGCTCCGGTCCATTGTGCAATGGCAGACCAACCCTGTTCACAAATATGCATAGTGGTTTGTGTGCGTCTAGGGATTCTTTTTAACTCATCTAATGATAAGGACACCGGCTGATTAACCATTCCGGTAACAGGTAAACGCCACTCTCGATAATCTCCCGCGCGTAAGCGTTGATATTCCTCATCTTCCGGATTGCTCTGATTCCAAACTGGAAAATCCTTGGTGATTTCGCTGACAGTATGTTCTTGAACTAATTGCTGTTTGGATAGTAATAAGCGTTGACTGGCCATCGTGAGAACATCGGCGACACCCATTAGTCCGTCTCTGATAGTTGGTGGTCGGTAAAACTGAGTATCGCAACCAGTAAGCAGTATTCCGCTAAGTGCGCCAGTCCGAGTAAGCAGTTTTCTACGAGTAAGGGTTATTTCTTTTCTCTTTTCTTCCTGCTTTTTCATCAAGACTCCTCTGAAATTTCCGCTGGCACTTCGTACTTACCTGTGACCATTGAGCGAATTTGATTGATGGCACCAGCTACCATTACTTCAACTAAATGTATGACAATGAAAAGAACTAACGCAACGGAACAGATAACGTGCAGGGTGCGAGCAGTTTGTCTTCCTCCAAACAAATCGATCAGTTCTGGAGAGATTGCGGTGAAGGCTGGCATTTGTGCAAATCCGGTGAAGATCATAAAAGGAAACAACACAAAAAGTACCACTAAATAGGATAATTTCTGCAGCACGTTGTAGCGCTCTGCTTCTCTCCCAATTGCCGCTTTGAACCTCAGGTGTCTAATAAATTCAGTTTTCAAATGAGCTACTGAGAGTTCTTTCCTGGTTGGGAAAATCTTTTGGTAAAAACTTTTTTGCCAAGCGTTCCATCCTAAGTAGACAATGCCATTGAAGACAAACACCCAGGCAAAAAGGTAGTGGTAATTACGACCCCAACGGCGATCGCCCAAGGCATCGGCTTCTTCCCAAGACAGGCCCCAATCAGACAATCTGAAAATGGCTGGATATCCTTGGAATCCTACTTTACCCCAGTACAGTTCGGGAAACTGTAGAAAAATCATAATCCCGCTGTATAGGAGATAGACAAAAGAAACTACGGTGATCCAATGACAGATACGCGCATTATAACTATGGCGATATATCCAGTTTTTGGCAGGCTTATTCATCAGTCTTATCCGTTGCTCTATTCATCCATATAGGATGGCTCTGCCAAGGGTGCCGTACAGACACCCGCCGCTGTCCAAATCTCTAGGCATTTGGTGACACAGAGCCGCCTTAATGCCAAATACGAGTAGCTAGTCTACAGAGTAAATTTTCCCTGAGTATATTAGTGTTTCCAGGTCCATCGACCCTTCACTACGATGTTTGTCGCCATTGGAAATATTAACGTGCATAGTTACTTTCCAAACATGCTCATTTTCCGGGGTTTCCCAAGTCCCTTTTCCAATTCCTCCAAGAACAGACCCATCTTCCAGGAATGCCTCTCCAACCCATTCGCAATCGCCACTTGTTGCGTTTGCATCTGATAAAGCATTGGTAGCAGTTATAGTGCCCCATACAGTACCAAAACCTGATGCTTCTCCTATAAAGTTAGCACTGGTTGTCATCTCTCCGGCAGAATTTGTACCGTATGTATTGCCGTTATGTTTTAGTGAAAATTCTCCAATTTGTTCTGACATAAAATCACCTCGAAAAAATTACTTCTAGTTTCTATAAATTGTGATTCTGCACCTTAACCTACCAATAGAAATTAGCAAGGTGGTTTAAATGGCATCGCTAACACTGGACAGATTGAAGCCGATTGCTTTCACGGGGGGCACAACAATCGCCGTATTAACCGAGCTGTTCTCTGACGCCGCTACGCGCACCGCAGGGCCTACCATTTCTACATTTTCCAGCATTGAAACCAGCGACTGATTGAAACGGAAATTAGTAACCGGTCGAGCAATTTTTCCGTCTTCGATCAAAAATGTACCATCGCGACTAAGACCGGTATAGGAAATGATGCGCGGGTTGAGGCCGCGGATATACCAGAACCGCGTTAACAACACGCCCTTTTTAGTCGAGGCAATCATTTCTTCTAGGGAGTTATCACCGCCCTGCATAATAAAATTGCTCGGGCCTGGTAATGCTTCGACACCTAGCCGCTGAGCCCAAAATCTTGAACAAGCCAGATTAACCAGACGGCCATTTTCTACCCAACTTTGTCGCGAAAGAGGTTGTCCGACGCTGTTGAACGGCGCCGTTTCGCTATCAACAAAGGCTGGATCACTCCAGAAACTAACTCGTTCATCAAAGAGCTGTTCGCCTATGCGGTTGCCACCATTTGGATTGGAAAAATATGAACGGCCTTCATCAGCGGTGCGACGATTAAAGCTGTTCATCATTCTTAGCATCAGCATGCCCATCGCCGTAGGTTCCAGAATGACTGTGTATTCACCGGGGTCTAGTGGAGTCTTGCGCCAATCCCGACACTTTCTGACAGCATCATCAGCGATACGCTGACTCTCAATATTGTTCCAGTTATTTGCTTCGTCTCCAGCCCAGCCGGACTGCAGGCCATCGGGAGAGCGGGAGGTCAATGTATAAGCAACTGCAGTACTGGAATGGGAACCAAAGAGGCTATTGGATGTTCCGATAGAAGAAATGCCGGCTCGCACGTCCATATAAGAAGAAACAATTTGTCCAGCGGTATTGGCGCGATCGATAGCGATGGCAGCAGCCTCTGCCCGTGTCGCTGGCTCCAGTTCGCCGGTTTCAGGGTAGTAAGCAGCATTGCTTTGGTATCGCTGTGGCCCCAATTCAGGCAGGTATTCCGGGTTCTCTGGGACTAATCGCGCCATCTGTTCGGAACGGCGGACGGCATTTAGTAAATCGGAGTCATCCAATCTGTTGGTATCCACCGATGCAACACGTTTGCCAAATATAGAGGTTATATTGACAGAAGTGCTGTCAGAGCCACCAGCACTGGTGATCCGATTAGTAGCAACCCGGGTATAACCACGCCAACCTGAATTGATTCTTACCCGACAGTGGTCGGCTTCGGAGAACTGCAATACACGGTCGCTGATTGCCCTTAATTCATCAGCTGGTAAACCTTTTGCTTCAGCCATGACAGGTCCCTAAGCGGTATTGATAATGTCGATGTTGCGAAATAGTGAAATTGGGCAACCATGTGATACCGCGTTAACCTGCATAGGTTGTCCTTTGGCATCACCGAAGGAAGCCCCTAAGTAATAGGTGCTGCTGCCCCCGATAACATCGAGTGCATTCCAGAATTCCGGAGTTCTGCCAACATAAGCGATATCCCTTAGCATTTGATACTTCCTACCATTACGAATTTCCCAAAAAACTTGGCCTCCGAATTGAATGTTATAGCGTTGCTGATCAATGGAATAAGAACCTCGCCCTTCGATTAGGATGCCGCGATCAGTAGAAGCAATTACGTCCTCCTGGCTGAGGCCCTGTTCTCCGGGCAACATACTGACATTAGGCATCCGCTGGAACGGCATACTTTCCCAGTCCTGCCCATAGGCGCAGCCGTGACTGCGCTCAATGCCGGTGTAGTCCGAAATCAAGCCAACCTGATCTCGTGTGGTTTGATAGTCCACAAAAATACCATCTTTAATAATTGGCCAGGACTCGGCGGGTACGCCTTCATCATCCCAGCCGGTGGTAGCGCAGCCTCCAAATTCGGTCCGGTTGCCAACGAACTGCATGAATTCAGGACCAAGTTTGAGTTTACCGATGACGTCTTCCGGCGGATGAATGAAAGAGGTTCCGGCGTAGTTGGCTTCAAAACCCAAAGCACGATCCAGCTCCGTAGGGTGACCTATTGATTCATGAATAGTCAGCCACAGGTTTGAGGGGTGTAGCACTAAATCCCATTTACCTGGTTCAACCGGTGCCGCCTCAAGTTTCATAGCCGCTTCTTCTGCCCAGCGTTCGGCATTACCTGCCAGCTCTAAACCCATTACATATTCGTAGCCACGGCCCGCTGGTTCTATTACAGCATTTCGGGTTTGGAAATCGCGACCATCATTTGAAATTGCGGTGATATTTACAGCCGGGTTGATACGCAAGAATGTCTGATTAATCAGCGAGCCTTCAGTTGTTGCCAACATTCTCTCTTCTTTTACCGACAGAATGCTACTTGAGGCATAACGGACATTGTTCACCCGTAATGCTTCCTCGTTAATGCGAAGTAATAGTGAGGCCTTATCTTCGATGGCAATAAGAAAAGGGTCTACTGAATGGGGGGTGACCCAATTAGCATCAGGGAAAATATCAACTGGCGCTAAAGTGGTTTGCGCAGGCGCAACTGCATTGTTCGCGTTGGCTACAGTCACAGCCTCACGCGCCATTGCTGCGACAGAATCTCGTGTTAATACTTGGGTTGCGGCAAAGCCCCACGAACCGCCCACTAATGCACGCAGATTAATACCAAATGAATCGGTATTCTGAATCTGAGTTATGGTTTGTTCCCGTGTGCTAACAGCCTCAAATTGACTGCGGATGATGCGTGCATCGGCATAGTGCGCACCGGCATCTTTGGCAGCGTCAATAGCCAACAACAATAACTCTCTTTCGCTGGACGTCAGGCTTTGTGCTGCTACTGGGGAGTGTAAAGGAAATCGCGCAGCGATTGCCGGACCAGCCGCAGTTATGCTAGCCAATTTCATGAAGTTTCGGCGGTTTATCGATGTAGATTGTGTAGTTGGTGCAGCATTGAGAACCGAGTTATTTGAATGATAAAAAGGTAGGTGATTCCTTGGGAAAGGCAACTGTTGTTTAGACATGGAAAGTTCACCTAAAGGTATGAAGCAGTGGCCAATATTACTTCCAGACTATCTAAAACCCAAGCTTGATCCACAGATCTATGGGGAATTGTGTTTAAATATTCTTCAAAACTTCTTGCACCCAGGGCTCAGGGGGATCATCGGAGTAATCATCGCATTGTCAGTTTGGTTCGATCCCAGCCTATGTCATACTGTTTCGTATGAGTAAAACCATTACGATCTTGATGGCTATAGCTAAAGGCGCCACTTCGAACAAAGAAGTATGGAATATGGGCGATGAAGTTCCAATTCAAAAGGAAGGAAATTAAGAATATGAACATGATTAAGATTAAGGTAAAGAAGCAGAAATATTTCTCGACCATTGCTAGTTGTTTTTGTGTCCTGGCTAGCCTATCTGTTGTTTCATGGGTATCAGCTGCAGAGATTCCAGCAGCCGTGCCAGAAGAAGTCGGCATGTCGTCGGAACGTTTGGATCGCATCAACACTGTGATGCAACGCCACATCGATGCCGGTGATATACAAGGAGCAGTTACAGCAGTAGCTCGCCGCGGCAAGCTGGTGCACTTTGAAACTCACGGGTTGATGGACGTAGACAACAATCGGCCTATGGAATCAGATGCGATTCACATCATGATGAGTTCCACCAAGCCATTGTTGGGGGTGGCCACCATGATGATGCTTGAGGAAGGCCTGATTCGACCGGAAGATCCGGTGTCCAAGTACCTCCCGGAATTTGCTGACATGCAGGTCGCAGTTCTGAGGGAGCCAGCAGATGAGAATATAAGCCCATACCGGGTCGACCCGAGAAATATCCCACCCCATCGTCTCGTGCCGGCAGACCGCGAGATCACCATCCATGATCTGCTCACTCATACATCCGGTCTGGCCAGTGGTGGACTGGGTTCGGCCGTGCAAGAGCGTCGTCAGCGGGATCCCGACGCTACGCTAGAAAGCGAAATGCCGCGTTACGCGTCCTATGCGCTGGATTTTCAACCGGGCTCACGCTGGGCCTATAGCCCAGGTGTTGGACTGGACGTGGTAGCACGCATCGTCGAAATCGTTTCCGGCCAGAGATTTGATGAGTTTTTGCAGGACCGTATTTTCGATCCGCTGGATATGAAGAGCTCTTACTTTAATGTTCCACCTGAGTATCAGAGCAAACGTGTCGTGATTGCCGACCGGGATATGTCTCGGTTCTTCGACCGGCCACCGACGAAGTATTTCTCGGCTTCTGGGGGACTGTCCAGCTCAGCTGAGGACTATCTAAAGTTTGAGCAGATGCTAGTTAATGGCGGTGAGCTGTTCGGAAATCGTCTACTGAGTCCACGAACAGTTCGCATGATGGGCAGTAACCAGATAGGTGATTTGTACCGTGGATTCTCGCGCAACCAGGAAGGCATGGGTTTTGGCTACACTGTCGGCGTCACTGTTGACCCGATTACTTCAAATGCTCGCCGGAGTGCTGGCGCTTTTGGGTGGGGCGGAGCCTTTGGCACCCGGTCCTGGAGCGATCCTGAAGAAGAGTTAACAGCAGTGCTGTTTCTGCAGCAGCCGCACGGGCCGACGCAGTACGATTTCGAAAATGCGGTGCAACAAGCCATTCTTGAATAACGGATTGGTGAGTGAAAGTTAACCCTTGGGCTAAAACGCTAGCAAAATGTATGGCGTTCCTTGGGGTTTTCTTAGGATTACTTTATTCCTTTGGCGGTTTGATTGTTGATCTGCTAACAGTCGGCCTGAATTGGGGAACCGCTATGGCATTTGGGGCAATAATAATAATGCCTATTGCCTTTGGAACAGTTGGTTTTATTTGCGGATTAATAAGCCATTTGATTACAAGTTTCATCAAAAAAGTACTTGCTTGAGATTTTCAACGGGTTCGGAATTCAGTGTGGATTGCAGCATGCTTTTACATGCCGGGATGGTAGAAATTGAATACTAAGAATTATTTTATTGTTGTTCTGATGGCTTTCCTGTTAGTGGGCTGTTCTGGTGAGGAAAGCAATGATGGAACACTAATTGACGTTTCCAGTCAGCCCTTTATTGATTCTCCAGCCAGCGATTTCGTCGATCCAAATACGGAAATTGTTAGATTGAACTTGTGGTTTGATCAAAAGTTCGAAGAGCAACTGGATTTCAGCCCGGAGTTTCGCACGCGCTTGGGTGATAAAACTGATTATGACCGCTTTAATGATTACACCGCAGCGCAACAGGACAAAGTTCTGCAATGGCGCCGCGATAGCGTCGCTGAGCTAGAATCAGAATTTGACTATAGTGTGTTAACTGAAGACGGCAAACTAAGCTGGGACATGTGGGTCTATTCTCTCGATCAGGCCGAACGTGGGGTAGCTTTTCGTAATCATGGCTACATATTTGGCCGCGGTGGTCCTCATACTCAATTTCCTACTTTTCTGATTAATTATCACCGTGTCGACAACAAGCAAGATTTGGATGCGTACCTCTCGAGGCTACGAGATATAGATCGTGCCATTGGTGAATTACTGGATCGCGCCAAAGTAACTTCTGCGTCTGGTGTAAGGCAGCCAGGCTTTGCCTACGAATTCGCAGTAACAGAGATCGGCAGAGTTACATCAGGTGTCCCTTTTAATAATAATGACACAAGCCCGAATTCGCCTTTATGGGCTGATGTAACGGAGAAAATAGACAACTTACTTGCCACAGACTTGATCACCGAAGAAGAGGCTCAATCTTATTATCAAGCTGCTCGCGATATTTTGTCCGGAGAAGTATTAGCTGCGTACAACGAGCTATTGGCCTGGCTGGAAGAGGATAAGCAGTTTTCTTCTTCCGAACCGCAAGGCGCTTGGGCATTACCTGATGGTGAGGATTTCTATAATTATCGTCTTTCCTTAATGACGACCTTGGACTATAGCGCGCAAGAGATTCACGAAATCGGCCTCACTGAAGTAGCTCGTCTGCGTGGAGAAATGGAGAAAATCAAAACCGCGGTTGGTTTTGAAGGTGATCTGCAGGAATTCTTTTCCTTCATGCGTGAAAGTGAGCAATTTTACTATTCAAACGATGATGATGGGCGATCCGCTTATCTTGAGAGTAATTATGCTTACTTAGATTTTATCAAAGCAAAAATACCTGAATATTTCGGA
>Ga0209228_1001579_pt1 | contig 11354 bp, 9 predicted proteins | sample METZYME_3_150m_FD_187547 | JGI IMG/M metagenome (GOLD analysis project Ga0209228, IMG submission 187547) | Marine microbial communities from oxygen minimum zone in mesopelagic equatorial Pacific - METZYME_3_150m (SPAdes) (version 2) | ecosystem: Environmental > Aquatic > Marine > Oceanic | place...
AGCTTTTTGAAAAAGAGGCTATAGACAAAGGCTGGCCAAAGCCCGAAGTCTATGGCCATTCATTGATGCCAGACCATTTTGATAGATACCTGAATACTCTCGGCTGGAATACAGCAATTAACAGACGGCAATTCGCTATCAACGTCCCTAAATTTAGATGGCCTGAACACTATAGATATCCAGATAAAACCTATACTGAAGAAATGAATTTTAAAACAGGAACCCTTTCATTTGAATTACATCATGCAAGAGGAGAAACTGATGACCACACCTGGGTGTTCATTCCTGAAAGAAAAATACTGGTTACAGGTGATTTGTTTATATGGGCTGTCCCAAATGCAGGCAATCCTCAGAAAGTGCAACGTTATGTGTCAGATTGGGCTAATGCATTAGAAAAAATGATTAGTTGTGAAGCCGAAACCATGTTACCAGGTCATGGTTTCCCCATTTTTGGCAAGGAGCGAATAAAAGAGGCATTATCAACAACTGCTGAATTTCTTTGTGATGTAGAGCAACAGACACTTTCGTTAATGAACAAGGGCCTTTCATTAAACGCGATCCTTAAGAGAGTTAAATTTTCCCAGAAATTAATGGAGAAACCTTGGCTTAAGCCGGTTTACGATGATCCCAAGTTTTTGGTACGAATGATTTGGAGGCGTTATGGGGGTTGGTGGGATGGCGAGTATGATCGCCTTCTACCCGAGACCAGGGAAAAAGAATCTCAAGAATTGGTAACACTGGCTGGAGGGGCTAAAGAAGTATGTGATAGAGCCCTAGAACTCTCTGGAGAAGGCAAGCATAGCCTGGCCTGCCACTTGGTTGAGACAGCCATGTACTCTGACCCCAAGAATCGTGAAATCCATCAAATTAGATCTATTATTTACAAGAAATATTCTAAACAACAACCCTCCTCTATGGCTAGAAATATCCTAAATCACGCATCTTTAGCCAGCACTGAAGGAAAAAGGGACTTGACAGAGGATATCTAAATACTGGTTTCAAGATTCACAAAATCATATTTCTGTTTCAGCCCGCCTTCTATTCCACTCTACGCGCCTCGGAACAAAGCCCATACAGAATGCTAAACTTGATCCCCCGGACATAACTAGTTTATGGTTAGAAAATCGTAAATAGAACCTCGACGCTCAGTAATTGAATTTATGCTAAGGAGATATCAATTATGAATAAATTTATTCTTTCGACCATTTTCTTTTGTGGCTTAACCATTGCCCAATTGGGTTTAACCCAATCGGTGGGTATTAAATATGACATTAACGCAACCAATCCAGCCGCTGTCATTGCAGCAATGGACAAATTCGCGGCAAGCCCAACTGGACAAGCAGGCCCGGGCACAGTCACTTTGTTTCAATACATAGTTAATGGTGAAAGCTCCGCTACTCATAATTTTGTAGTGAATTATCCTAATCTAGAGGCCATGGATGCTACCTTTGCTAGAAATGCGATGTCCCAGGATTGGGCCACATTTTTAACAGAACTGGCTGCTGTATCTGAGCAAGTTGGCACATTGATGTTTCGTTCAACTGGAATTACTAATGGAGACCCTTCGTCAATAACGTCACCGACTTCTGCAGGAAATTGGATTTTTATGAATGTCCAGGACCCAGTTACTTATGTAGATGCATGGCAAGATCTTGGAAATTCTAATAATAACCTCCAAGGCACTAACAGTTTGTTAGAAATTATTGCAGACGGTACGGGTGGTGTAACTCATGCGATAATTCAAAGTGCTAACAATATGGCATCTTTGCTGGCTACACCGCCTCAACAACTTCCAGGCTGGAGTAGATTTATAGATAGGGTCGGCGATATTCGCACTATAGAAAATCGTACCATGGTTCTCAGGGTGAAATCCTGGACTGCTCAGTAACTAGCACGACAGGTAATTGTTAGAAGAATGCAAGGCATAAACTTTTATGAGCTAATGCCCTCTTTAATGAAAGTTAACTTAATAAAATACAAAAGGTGATTCCATGTCAGAAAAAATCGCAGATTTCTCGTTGAAGCACAAAGGCAATTCATATTCTAGAAATGCACAAGGTCAGTTAGTTAGCGTTGTAAACTGGGAGACTGAAGGTGACATGGATGTATATGGAACCGTCTGGGGCTCGCTCACTTTTGTACAAGACATAGCTGACCCTGACGCCAATGGTGGCCCATGCAGCTGGGCGGGTGAAGGCTTTCTCTCAGATGGCTCAAAAGTAATTGGATTTCAGGAAGGTACTTGGGAGAAGTCTGGTAATCACAAATGGAAACTTGTTATGGAAGGTGAAGATTCAAGCGTCGGAAAAGTGCGTACAGAAAGCGAGATCGAACTCTCCACATTAATGTGGGAAGGTACCGTTTACTCTCGTGACTAGCCTTGAGCAATAACTAAAGAGAAAATTATTATGAAGAAAATTTTATTACTTTCACTTCTTGTGTCTTTCAGCTCAGTATCATCAGCGGACAATCATGAAGAAACAATTGATTTAAGTGGTGCGATGACCACCATCAACCTTATAGCAAAAAACCCCTCCTCCTATATTGCTCAATTAAAAAGTAATACAGAGGTGATATCTGCTTCAGGGACTTTGCTTGCGGGAGCTTGTATCGCTGTTTCCGGAAATGAAATGCCTGGCGAGATGCAGGTTTTTAACTTCTACCCATCGATGGAAGCAGCTTTTGCTAGCTACGAAATTCAGCTGAGTAATGCCGAAATGCAAGACTTTATCTCCGACCTCGATGATTTTAGAGAGCTTAAAGGCTGGGAAACCAGCCGAGTCATTATGGCGTATGAAGGAGAACTCCTCGATACCTTTGCGACTCGCACTCTTTCTATTGATACCGATAATCCCCAAGCATATCTCGAAGCCCTGGCTGGATTAAAAGAGGCTTACCATGCGAATGGGTATGAAGATACTTCAATAGACGTCTATCAACCGATCGGCTCTGGAAGTAATCCCAGTGACTACCAAGCCGTAGCTGTAGCTCCTAATTTAGCAAGACTAGGCGCCATGTTTGACGCTCTTTATTCTGCCGACTGGGCTCAGGAAGCATTTTCTAGAGTGGCAGCTTCAAGATCAGCGTATGTCACAGACAAAATCTATCAGTGCGAATCTGTCTACCAGTCTATGTAATACTTTATTCTGACTTAAATCCACCGGAAGGCAAGTGGAGGAAGGGATTTCCTCACCGCTGGAACAGATAAGAGAATTTAACAAAGATTTGATCACCGTCACCTCTTAGATAGTCTGTTGCCACTAATTCTCTTTGCCCTTCGTCTTCTATAATCTCGAAGTTGCTTTCGTTTGTATTGTAACCAGCATAAAACGCAGACCATGGATTAATTACGTAACGAAGCAAGATATCAAAATTTAGGCTCTTTTTGTCAGTCAACCTAGTCATTGGACCTGCTTTAGTTTCTTCGTATTGAGCTATAAAACGCAAAGACCACTCCTTATTGAACTGATAGTTCCAGTTAGATCTGATGATCTCATTACTAAATATTTTTGCTCCTTCTTTAGATTTAAGTTCTGTATGGAAGTATGTGTTGGCCACACGAAGTTGATTTAAGGGCCTCCATAGTAAGTCAGCTTCAATTCGGCTGGTATCCGTTACGGATGGCATATATCCCAATGGAGGGACCATGTTTAGAGCGGTACCAGACCGAAATGTGACACCTGCCTCTAATCTCTCAAGCGTGTTATTTTCTATATTTACGGTGAAATACTCGTAGTCAAAATGACGATTAGAGACTAGTCCAGGAAAATCCTTGGGTTTTAGCACTTCAGCAAAAGTGTAGTACCTGCCACCTATAGTGGTAGTGTCAAATGTAAAATCCAGGCCTGATTGAAGCTCATTATATATATTATCCCCATCCAGATCATTGAGATAGATATGAAAAGTCGTCGTTGAAATGCGATTCAAATTAAATGCCTCTGGGAAAAAATCAAAGCCCAATCGATTATGAATGCCACAAGTATCTGGGCTTCTATACCTGTTTAAGAAACCCAGCGACAGATAGAAATTTTCAGTAGTGCATACGTAGTGAGTGTGTGTGCTAACATTCCTTGAGGTGTAATTAATTGCCATATTCTCTTGATGCCCCGACCTTGAGTCTTCTCCGTCAAAAGATAGGGTATCGGTGGTTGTAAATTGAGCCTGGCCACTCCAATTTGCATTTGGCCTGAAATTCGCATCAATACTTGCTACCCGATTATAGCCATCCGCTAGTTCCCGATCTGAAAGAAGAAAACCGACGCGGTCTTGCTCACGAACGTCTAAAAACCCTCTTAAAATTCCTATGTTTGCTTTCCTGCCTCTTAGAGGGTCTCCAACAGAACGGTTTAGTCCAGGAGCAACATCGTTAGTGATAATAGTGCCGAAACCAATATTACCGCTCCGACCCGTAAAACGAATACCTGCTTCTGGATCAATTATCCTGCGTGTAAAAACAAGAGGAGTATCTGTTGCAAAAAAATTGGCATTTTCCATAAAATAAGGGCGACGTTCTGGAAATTCCACTTCAAATCTTTCATTAATAGTAACTTGTGGCTCGTCTGATTCAACCTGACTAAAATCAGGGTTAACAGTCATATCGAGAATCATGCTGTCATTGAAAACAAACTTTGCATCTATACCCACATCGTAGTCCGTAGATGTCTGAAACTGTGGTCCGTTCAAAGCCCGCTTATTTACAGCCTCTCTCTCTCTTGTAAAAATGAATGGAACAATCTGAGAATTATTCCCAGGCGAAACGTCCCTAATTCCAGTAAGCAAGGCGGCCTGGTTAAGACGGCCATCAATATCGATGGAATATGCAGGCCAGTGGGACTCTTCTCCTAAGCGTTCTACCATTCTTGTGACTTGTATTCTCCAGATCTGTTCATCTGTGGCGGAAAATCGCAAGCTTCTGAGGGGAATCACCATTCTTACCATATAACCCTGATCAGTAATTTGCCCTTCACTTTCCCAAACAGCCTCAAGACTTGTATCAAATGACGAGCGACGAAACGAGGATGATTCTGTCCAACGCGCGTCCCATTGGATTCCGTTTGGATTAACCCGAAAAACGTAGGCACTGATTTGGTTATTAAAAGTATCAATCGTTAACTGGACATTATCGTCTCCATCAAAATTCTCACGAGAGGTAAGGCTAGATCTTATCTGTTCAGGTTCATCATCAAAGGCCAAAAAAATCGAATATAGATTTTCTTCGTTATAACCCAGATAGACTTCTGTTCGTTGCGAAGCAGGTACCCCGTCATCGGGTTCACGTTGAATAAAGTTTTCAATTTTTGACATAGAGCGAGCCAATTGGCTCTCGGGCCTCATTCCTGAAAAATCGGCTAGGCTGGGAACGTCGTTTATGAAGGGAATTACAACACCTGAATCAGCAGCATGCACATCAGAGGTGATCAGAGGCATGCAAACTAAACCAGCAATCGTGAACAGCAAAATACTTCGAATTCTTATCTAAATCTCCCTGTTTGGGAATTTTTCACAATTGATGGAATTTCCATTATAACTGTTCGCTTAAATCATCCCCTTCTAAAAAAATCAGGGATTAGATATTTTAAAAGATAAGACTGTCTATTTTAAGAACTTAAATGAATCTCAAGGCCATTAAAACCAATACAACTACTGAGGCAATCCAGATATAAGATCTGATTTTTTCAATGCCGTATGAATAAGATAGAAGATAAGCGATTCTCAGGCCGATCCATGAATACCCTAGAGTTACTAAATTTTCCTCTAGTATTATTCCGAGTATTACCAACGCCAGAAATGCGGGCAAGCTTTCCTGCAAGTTAGCAGATGCTCTTAAAACACGTTGGACTGTTATGGACATCTCCATAGGCTCGTCTCTATTAGACATGAGGTAATTCATGTTCCGCAGATTAAGAAACATGGGGATTAGCCAAATTTGAAACAGGGTCAGGGCTAAGGTCAATAGGATTATATTGGTCATAGTTTTTACCTTATTTAGTAAGATTATTTAGGCTTCAAATATGGTCTAGATAATAACTGAATTGCCGACTGGATTCACTGACCTTCTTCCTATGCTTGGAGGAATTAGCCGAATATTTGAAACTGAATCTAAAATAAATAGAACCCTTAGTAATAAAAGCCTAAATTCTTTCGCTAACTACGGGGATAATCTTTTTTCCGTGCGTAGGAATTTAAAGAAAAACCAGGTTGCCAAAGCGCTTAACAAATGCCATATGGCATGAGCTTGAATTATAGAATCCGGGTTACACCATGGATGATTTGGCCTTCCCGTTAACCAGATTGAAAATGCAACCATATAAACTGACACACCGACAATAAACCAAGGTACGTAGGAGCGACGCGCCTCGGGCCTATTCCCTGAAAATACAGCTGGCACCCAAAACAAAACTACCCACCAGTACGTTAGAGGGTCAGCGATCATATCCGAAGGGAATATGCCAAATGCGGAAGCTACGACAAAGCCAACCAAACCGGAGACCCAGCGGAAAAAAGGCGACCAGTATCGATACAATACTTCTGAGATACCCCAAAGCCCGATAGATATATCAAACAATTCCAGGTTTATGCCTAACCTAGGTCCGGCTATTTCTCGTCCAAAGCCGTAAATAAAAACCAGAACAAAGTAGACTAGTAAGAATTTGTTTATGCCCCACTTCCCCATTTGACTCACATTAAAAAGCCAGGGAATAAGGATAAACATCACCATACCAATATTATCAGCGGATGCTCCCCAGTTTGTGTGAGTACCGTGCATTAAAAGTGAACCGGCCCCTAACCATATAACCGAGTATGCATATAACAAAGAAACTGGAGTAAAACCGTGGAACTGATTGATATTTTTAGTTTCGGTCGAGTCCCCAGCTAGTGTTTTGAGCATAACAACCCCGGCGACCATAAAGGCTATGTTACTCAACGCATTAGATGGTTCTCTAAAAATACCGATGGTTACCCTTTCACACCATCTGGATATTTCACCGATCGCTTGCTCAGACGACGCAGGACTGCTCCAGCCGAATGTCCCAATAATTACGTATGCAGACATAAACAGGACACAAATTAGTATTGCCAAATAGGTGTACTGCTTTGTTAGAAAGTTAGTGAACAACTAGAACAAACTCGATGGATAATTGGATTTTCTGGTAGCCTAAAAATGCTTTACTAAGATTAATGTTAGTCAGAATATAAGCTATACGAAGAATGGCGGAAGAGGCAGGATCTTCCTCCATCTTCTAAGCCCCGTATTCTCTAGCCTACAGCGGTGACAGAACCGCCTAAAACACCCAAAGTGTAGCATAAAATGTAGCAAAAATTGGGGGTAGGCAGGATGCCATGCCACCCCCTCTGTATATATACCAAAGGCTCTACAGTTTTAGAGGATTCTGGAAGTGAACTAAATTGCAGCCCCCTTCTTTAATTAAATTGGAGTCGTACTCATAGCGCCCAAATCTCTTCTACCCTTCCGGCATCATCAATTTTGAATACCTCAACGATATCCAAAACCGCTCCGTCTTTGTCAGATATGTGTAGATAGCAAGTTACGGAGGACCCGAATTCAACGATATCTACCAACTCTTGTTTGGCCTCAATTTCAGTGAGCCACCCAAAAATCACCTCCTGAATCTCGACAGGACCTGCAACGTCAAATCCCATTGAAGGAACACGCATCTTGTAATCTTCTGTGCATGGCACCTTTGACCACTCTTCATATCCTCCACTTGCATTCAGCTTATAATGACGAATGGCTTCAGCAATAGGTGATAAATTTTCCATAACAACCTTTCCATTGTTTGATCGTACTGCAGATTTAATCAAAATTTTATAGAACTTCCTTCAGTGGAAAATGTAGCCGTTTTATTCCCAGACTCTTATAGTTTGGTATATCCCGTTACTTACTGGAGTCCTAATATCTTTAGTTTTCTGCAAAAACTCTTCATATCCTGTCGTAGGTGCTAATAAATCTTCCAGGGTATTTGCCGAGAGTACAACAGTTAAGTTAGCGCCATTGGGGCCAGTGCCAAAAACTTGGTATGCATGCATGTACACATTTCTCGTGTCAGCTGCCATTAAGTCTTCAAGAGCTTCCATGTAGGTAGCCACATCAGAAACCTGCAAGTGAACATAATTATTATAGCTATTTGGAGATGTAACGATTGATTCTTTACCGTTATCTACGTCCATGAATACATAGACAAGTTCAGCTACGGGGGCGGCTACATCTTGAACTATTGAAATAAAATCAGCCCAGTCTTGAGACGTCGCATTTGCACGTCTGCTAGCATCCATATCGCTCGCGGCAGCGCCATTGACCACGATATTGTGTGTGGCAGCACTAGTTCCATTAGAAACTGATATCTCCAGTCTTACATCTATATTATCTGAGCGCCCTGCTTGTGTATCATTCAGTGTATCCAGAGCTTGAATCAAAGCCGTCGGGTTTGATACTTGCACATAATAGGCCTGACCAACTTGAGCATTGGCAATCTCGAAAGGCAGGAAAAGTAATGTAATTATTAATATTGTTAAACGCTTCATGTTTTGCCCCTTTAGGGTTCTTAAAAAGAAAGTACTTCTTTTACAGAAGAGCATTTTATTATTACAAAATCAAGTCGGACTCGAGCGCTATAATACAGAATGTACGAGTTCTGAGGAGGTTCTAGGGCGTTCCTGAAGGGTATTTTAATATTTCTGCTTATGCGGAAGAGGCAGGATCTTCCTCCGCCTTCTAAACGCCGTATTCTCTGGCCTACAGCGGTGACAGAACCGCCTAAACCACCCAAAGTGTAGCACAAAATGTAGCAAAAATTTTGGAGTGAGCAGAAGACCTCGCGCTCGACCAGATACATATAACCAATAGATTGTTAGTTCTTAATAACTAGCTTGCTTTTTGTGTTATCTTTCTGGAGAAGCTCACTACCTTGAAAATCTTTATCCTCCCTACTAATATATTTAGCAGGATCATCAAATCATGAATAGTTTTGAAGACGCAAAAATTTTGCAGCAACGCAGACTGATCCTGAAGGCACTCAGTCTTACACCCTTTGTCTCTGTACCGAAATTTGCCAGCGCAGCTTCCGGTGAGCAAGATAGGGCGTATGGCGGTTTCCCGATGGGTTTACACGGACAAACCGTGCGCAACTTTCCGAACGACGAAGCGCTACGCATCCTGACAGAAGAGCTGGGTCTCCATCGAATTGAACTCACGCCATCCCAGATTCGGCTAAGGGCTTTTGATCAAGGAAATGCGGAAGGACCAATAGCAAGCACTGCAGAGGTTCGTCAACTAAAACAGCAATTGGCTGCGGCTGGTGTTACAGCTACTGCCTATGGCTTTCTGCCCATGGCTGGCGATGCCGGGGAAAACGAGAGAGTCTTTGAGCTAGCCAGCGAATTGTCCATTCGCAATATTACAGTAGTGCCACAACTGCAGTACCTAGATAGCATTGAGCGCTTAGCCGATGAATATGACATTAGACTCGCTATTCACAATAATGCACCAGGCAGCACTTTTACCAGTATCGCAGAAGTGAGTGCGGCAATTTCAGGTCGCGGCGAAAATGTTGGTGCCTGTGTCGATGTAGGCAATGTACTACGTAGTTCAGAAGATCCTGCTGTTGCAATCAGACGACTGGGATCAAAAGTCTTCGGCATTCATCTCAAAGATGTCTCGAGCGCAGACCCCGATAGTGATGTTATCGGCTTAGGGAAAGGCTTGCTCGATACTGAGACCTTTTTTACCGCTATGACCGAGACAGAGTTAGCAGCAGACATGGCTTTGTCTCTGGAATATCTAGCCCTGCCAGACCAACCTGTGCCTAGCGTGCTTCAATCATTAGCTCTGGCTGATCGGTTGTTATCCTGAGCTAGCATTCTTCCAAACTATATGCGGCATCATGATTGTTTTTAAAGACGCGGAAATATTGCAGCAATGCAGACATATGTTGAAGGCGCTTGGTCTTAACACCACATTTAGTCTCACTGATTAGATTAGACTAACCTGATATTAACATTACAAACTTGCGAAGCCTTATAAAGCTGGTTTGTCCGCTGGAACTGAGTTCAGTCCCTAGTAGATTCTATTTAGGACTCTTGAGGATCTTTTTTCTAGTCTAACGTGCGGAAGCATACTGTTGAGCAAAATACCTTCAGTCGTTCGATTTTTACCAATTCTCAATTGGGGCTCACGCTACAATAAAGATACTTTTACGGAAGACGGTGTCGCAGCCATAGTTGTAGCTATCATACTGATTCCTCAGTCTCTTGCCTACGCTCTACTAGCTGGAATGCCGGCTGAGACTGGCCTCTACGCCAGTATTTTCGGACTAACGATTTATACCTTGTTCGGCACAAGCAACACGCTGTCAGTAGCACCAGTCGCTGTAATATCTTTAATGACTGCGGTGGCCCTTGATAGGCTTTCTCTAGGAAGTGAAGGCGAATACATAGCAGCAGCAGTGATTCTCGCTTTTACATCCGGTCTAGTTCTCATGATATTTGGTTTCCTGCGGCTAGGTTTTATGGCTAATTTCTTATCGCATCCTGTAATTAGCGCTTTTATAACTGCTTCAGCCTTAATTATTGGCCTTAGTCAGGTACAACATTTCTTGGGAGTAGAAGTCAGTGGTACTAATATCATAGAGCTTAGCACCGCTTTGATGTTATCTGTGTCAAAAACCAACCTTGTTACTTTGACACTGGGAATAGGTGCACTGCTGTTAATTATCTGGAGCAAGAGGGCGCTTGGAAAAGGATTGATAGCCCTTGGCCTGAAGCCGCATATCGCAACTATTTTTTCCAAATCCGGACCTCTATTGGTTGCTTTCATTACAAGCTGTTTGACTTATTTTCTCTCCCTCGATCAGCAGGATGTTCAAATATTGGGATATGTTGAGGGAGGTTTGCCAACAATACATCCTCCCAAATTTTCTCCTGAATTAATAGAAAGCCTGTTAGGTTCTGCGATTTTAATTTCGATAATCGCTTTCGTGGAATCTGTTTCAGTCGCGCAGTCCTTGGCCGCCCGTCGTAGGGAAAGCATTGAACTTAATCAGGAACTGATAGGCCTCGGGGCTGCAAACTTAGGCGCGTCTTTCGGTGGAGGGTTTCCCATCGCCGGTGGATTCTCCCGCTCAGTAGTTAATTTTGAAGCAGGTGCAGCCACTCCCGCGTCAGGTCTAATAGCTGCACTTTTGATCATGATTGTTACATTATTTTTTGCACCAATACTTTATTGGTTACCCAAGGTCTGTCTGGCAGCTATCATAGTTGTGGCCGTCTACAGCCTAATAGATTTCTCAGTACTGAAACGCTCCTGGATATATTCCAAGGCAGATTTCACTGCAGTG
>Ga0209228_1001593_pt1 | contig 11331 bp, 9 predicted proteins | sample METZYME_3_150m_FD_187547 | JGI IMG/M metagenome (GOLD analysis project Ga0209228, IMG submission 187547) | Marine microbial communities from oxygen minimum zone in mesopelagic equatorial Pacific - METZYME_3_150m (SPAdes) (version 2) | ecosystem: Environmental > Aquatic > Marine > Oceanic | place...
AAACAAAGTGATTTATTTTCTGACACCAAAGCTGCAGTAGTGTATTGTGTAATCATAAAACCTGAGTTAAGGCCTGGGTTTTCAGTTAGCATAGGAGGCAAACCATGTAAACCTTCTAAAAGCAAATAACTTCTTCTGTCTGATATATTTCCTATTTCAGATGCAGCTATCTTTAAATAATCAAGTGCTAATGCTAGGGGCTGTCCATGAAAATTACCACCAGAAATGGTGGAATTATCATCTAAAATTATTGGATTATCTGTAACAGAGTTAATTTCAATGGTCACTAATTCTTTTAAGTGATTTAATGCATTTCTTGAAGCACCATGAACTTGAGGTGTACATCTTATAGAATATGGGTCTTGAACTCTGTCACAGTCTATATGTGAGTTTGAGTTTGGAGAGTTATCTAATAAATTTGAAATACGATTAGCAACTTTTATACTTCCCTTATAAGGTCTTAGCTCATGTAGTTCTTTTCTAAAAGGGGCTAGGCTTCCTTGAAACCCTTCTAGAGACATAGCAGCAGCTAAATCTGCTAAATCCATTAGATAATCTAGTTTAGATATAGCCTTAATAGCATAAGCTAAAATAAACTGTGTACCATTAATAAGTGCAAGCCCTTCCTTTGCATTTAAAACTAGTGGTTTTAGTTTGTGTTGTTTTAAAACTGTTTTGGACTTGACCTTCTCATTTCCATTCCAGAAAAATCCCTCTCCAATAACTGGGAGAAACAAGTGAGCAAGTGGAGCTAAATCTCCAGATGCCCCTACAGAACCTTTCTCAGGAACAACAGGGGTCAAATTATGTTGAAGAAAATAAATAAGACGGTCCAATAAGTCTAAACTAATTCCAGAGAATCCACGAGATAAAGACTTAATTTTACAAAGCAACATTATTCTTGAGAGTTCTGGGCTTATTGGATTTCCAACACCAACAGAGTGACTTAATAGCAAATTTCGTTGTAAAGATTTAGTGTCTTCAGGGCTAATTTTTTTTGTGCATAAAGGTCCAACACCTGTATTTATTCCATAAATAGGCTTTGGATCCTTAGCCATTTTTTGAGTACGATTAAAACTTTGATTAATCTTTGTTTTAAGTGAATCATTTAATTTAATTTCCTCAGGATTCTCTAAAAGAAAATAAATATCTTTTAACGATAAGTTAGAATTTTCAATTCTCGACATGATTAAATTTTAAATTTAATACCCGGTTTTAACTTAAAGATAGCAATAAGTGGGAAGAAAGTGGCCAAATTAATGAATGGATAGATGAAGATGTAATCAAAATTGAAAAAATGAAAACCTACAGGTATTAGATTAAAAATATTGTGTTAATTTAGCCGATTATTATGCCAAAGGTCACCCTCCTTTTTCTCGTTGTTTTTTTACAGTCTTCACTTTATAGTCAAAAAGATTTTATTCTTTTAAAAGCTGATGAGTCTAATATTATTATTGATGGTGTACTGTCAAAAGAAGAAAAAAGCGGGGTTATGGTTCCGGTTGAATATGAACAAGAACCAGGAGATAATACCCCTACCAAAGTTAAAACTGATGTATATGTAACCTATACTGATTCGTATCTTTATTTTGGTATTAAAGCTTATGCGGACCCTCAAAATATTAGAGGACAAATTAGGCCAAGAGATAAAGTTGAGTATCAAAATGAAGATATTGTTTTTATCAGGTTTGACCCTTTTAAAGATGCTAGAGCTAATTATATAATTGGAGCAAATGCTTATGGTAGCCAACTTGATATTAGAGTTAAAAATGCAACAACTGAAGAAGACGCCTTTGATCCAAATTATAATACTATATATGAAACCAAAGGCAATATTGTAAGTGATGGATATATCCTAGAATTTAAAATTCCTCTTAATTCAATTCCATATCCAAAAGGGAAAAATCAAATTTGGCATTTCAATCTTTCTAGAGTTTATACTATTGACGGCATATTTCATAGAAGTCAAAGTCAACGATTTGATAGAAATGATCCTTGTTGGGCTTGTCAAGTAACAGACAGGCTTATCATGAAAGATGTAGTTTATAAAAGGAAAGTTGAATTATTACCATACATATCTGGAAATCTTTCTGGAGAAAGAGAAAGTTCACTTAATGATCCTATAAATTTTGAGGGGATAAATGGCGAGGTTGGTCTTGGTGTAAGTTATGATCTTTCCTCTTCTGCATCACTTGAATTAACAATCAATCCTGATTTCTCTCAGGTAGAAGCTGATAAAACGCAACTAGATATAAACTCTGCTTATGCTCTTCAATATCCTGAACTAAGACCATTTTTTAACAAGGGAATGGACTTATTAAAATTTATGGATGGTGCATTTTACTCTAGAACAATTAATTCTCCTTCGATATCTTCGAAAATTATTAATCAAGGTGAATCCTCTGGTTCTATAATGTTGACAGCTATAGATCAAACTTCACCTTATCTAATAGGTGGGGAGGATAAATCATATATTGGGGATGGAGCAGTAAGCTATGTAAATGCATTTAGACATCAAAAATTATTTAATTCTGGAACTAAACTTGGAGCTTTTACAACAAATAGATTCTATGAAGGTGGAGGCTATGGAAATTTGTTTGGTATAGATGGGTTAATTACTATTAATAAAATCTGGAGAATACAATTTGAATTAATTAAAAACTTTAACAAAGAGCCAATCCAAGATTGGATTGATAGTGATGATACATTTTTAAATAAAACAGTAAGACTTGATGGTGAAAAGTTTAGTGGAAGTGCTACATATTTTAGATTTTCACGACAAACAGAACACTGGGATTCATCTTTTTTTTATAGGGGTATTACACCTGGATATAGAGCGGATGTTGGATTTACTCCAAAAAATAATAGAAAATGGTTAACATTCTCACAGGGCTATGAAGGCTTATTTGAAGAAGGGATTATCTCAAAATTAGAAACTAGCCTCAAAGGGGACATTACATATAATTATGATAATGATTTAAAATCTAGAAATCTTGATTTTGATTTATCATTTGTAACCGTTGGAAAAACAGAAATAAAGTATAATTACGATATAAATTTTTTAAGAAATTATCTGGGTGTTGATTATAAAAATGTGGGAAAATCGGATCTGACAATTCTGGGATTCCCTACATCGAATTTAACTTTTGTGACAAAGTTTACTTTTGGAAGGGAAATTGCATATAATGAAGATATTCCAGAAATTGGAAGGGAAAGGTCTGCTTATATTTCATTAGAATATAAAATTGGAGAAAATTTTAATATTCAGCCTTCAATTAATTATGCTAAACTTGAAAGACTTGATAAATCCAATAATTTTTTTAGTGGATATATATCTAGGTTTGCCGTTCGTTATCAGTTTAATAATGATTTAAGCTTCAGGATTATTTCAGAGTATAATGATTTTAATGAAACATTCTTTATCCAACCTTTATTAAAATGGAATCCAAATCCATCAACAATATTCTATATTGGGGGTAATCAAAATTCAATTCATGATTTTAATGTTGATCCAGAAGATTTTGATCCTATGAGAGTTAATCAATCTCAATTTTTTGTGAAGTTTCAATATTTAATTGGATTATAACACTTCTGTTTCTATATTGTTACAAAATTTATATTATGAAAAACATATTACTTACACTTTTAAGTATCTCAATTCTATCTTGCGGATCACTGCTAGCTCCTAGTTCTCAAGTCGCAGAAAGTAATAATCCAAACGAAAAATTTCTTGGAACTTTTGAATTTCAAGTTTTTGATTTACCAATGTCAGGTGATATGATATTGTCTCTCACTGTTAAAGAAGATGAAGATGGACTGACCTCTGTATTTGAATCCATATCTGGAGAACTAGCTGAAGGTATTGTTGTTAATGGAACCGAGATAGAAGAGGATATTCTTTATATTGATGTGTTAATACAAAACCAATATGCTGTTTTCTTTGAAATATATGTTGAGGGTGATGAGATAACTGGATATCTTGCAGATATGTTTGAATTGGCCGGGAAAAAAGTTGATTAATTATTGAGAAACCTCATACTCGAATTCCCAAAGAGGATTATCTAATTTATTTATAATATAATCAAGTGTTATTTCCTCCCCCTGTTCAATATCTTTTATTGTGATAATCCTTATGTGTTTTATTTTACCAAGTAATTGGTCTGATTCACTAAGAATTGCCTTAGAGTTAGGCATTTCATGATGATTAATAAATGCTCCTATAGGAAGTCTTATATATCCATCCGGGAATCTATCATCATATACGTGAGAAATTCCAAGGTCTGTACCTTCTTTAATTTCCTTAGTAGCAAAGATTCCTAAACCTTCAATTTTACTATCCTTGACAGTAATAAAATCTGGTAGCGGTCTCCATTCTTTTTTTTCAGCCATAATTAACTAATAAAAATTTAGTGAAATTTTAGTGAATATTCAAGTTATAACTAATATGAAGGTTTTTCTTTCTTCCGATTATTGCATTAAGAATCTTAAATTTCATCAACAACGATTCTAATTTATTAACTGTTTTTACTTGAACTGTAATTGTTTTTTTTGCAGGCACTTCTAAAAAATCTGAATATTGGTGAAATGTATAGTCTCCAATATAGCTTAGTTTAAGAGGAACACTACTTAAATTAGTTAAACTTATTTCCAGCAATGTTGTCTCACCTACATATCCATTGCTTTTAACCTTTAGATTTGAATTAATTATTGATGATAAAATTTTCTCTTTTCCTGCTATTATATCTTCAAACCAGATAAAAGTATTTCCCTTAAATAATGCTTGTTTAATAGAATTGTGATTTAGGTCTTTGGAAAGAATATAGGTTAAGGGCCTATGCCCTCCTTCAGGAATTTCAAAAAGCCAATCAGCAATTCCATGAATATCAGAAGCACCTAGAATAGTTAAATTATTTTCTAAAGCTATCTCTAACGCTTCTTCTGAAAAAGTGAGCTCATTGGCGACTTCTAGGCCATGGAGTAAATTCTCATTTATAAGTTTTTTATGAACTGGGTCTAGTTTTGCAATACCATCCATTCTTCCGTCTTCCTTACTAGTCCAATGAGGATGATTCCAAAAAACAAATGCTCCCTGTTTGTTAGCCTCATAGATTCCAGCAATAGAATCACTTTCAATTAATAATTTATTTGCATCCTTAATAAAGATGGCGTTAAAATGACCTGGAGGCATGTGTCTAGTTATTTCAGAACCTGGAATAACTATTAAATCTCCTCCATTTACAGATTTTTTTGCAATCTGATATGATCTGTTAAAATCAGGGTTTGGGATATCTTCTTTCTTTGGTTGATATTCTAAATGATCAGTAATTGCTATAAGTTCAAACCCCTCTCTTTCTGCTTCCTCAGTTCTGATACTTGGCCATACCATACCATCTGAAAAAACAGTGTGGGTGTGCAGGTCTGCACCTATAAGGATATTACCTTGTGGTGCCATAAAAGGTTTTGACTGTTCTTGAGAACTTAAATAGGTTGTAAAGAGAATTAAAAGTAAAAACTTTATTTTCATGTTAACAATATAAAAACTTTAATTACAACTAATCTCATATTCTTCCCAATTTTTCTCTGGAGTAATGTTAGGAAAGTAATAACATTTTTTAGAATTATCTGGGAAAGTTAAGAATTTATAAAAGCCTGTTGGAACATGGGCTCCTGTATCTAAAGTAATATGATCAGAATTGAATTCTAAATTAATTTCAACTTGTATCGTACCTAATGTTTCAGCCCACTCTCTAACTTTTTCTTCAAGGTCTACCCAAGCACCTCTATTGAGATCATCATATTGTAAGGCTACATTTAAATAAGAAAAAGTTGCTAATAGATTAGAATAAGAATCATTAAATGAACCTGCCGGAGCCATGTGTCCTCTATCCCATCTATTATTATAATAGTCATTATCATCAGATGTATGGACAGAATCTACTTTAAAAAAATTCATCCCATCCCTATCGGCATTTTTTTCTATATCTCTAACTTGATATTTAACCCAATTTGGTTGTTCAAAAATTTCATTATATGAAATATCAAATATATTGTTGCCAACTAGAATAGAGTCTTTAAGTGCTCTGTCAATAATTGATGAATCAATTTCCGAATTCTTAATATTAGATGAGCTTTCTTTTTGACACCCTACAAAGAAAATTATCGAGACTATTAAAACTTTATACATTATGGACTAACATATTTTCTGACTAATCCTTCCTGTGTAACAGAAGCAATCATTTTTCCATCAATATTAAATATATTTCCTCTTGAAAAGCCCCTTGAATTTGAAGCACTTGGACTTTCTACATCATATAATAGCCAATCGTTAATTGAAAAATCTCTATGGAACCAAAGCGCATGATCTAAACTAGCATAATAAGCAAGTGAAGATGATATTTCCTTACGATGAGGTAATGTAGAAGTTGCCAATAACCCATAATCACTAGCAAATGCTAATAACTGATGATGTATTGGAAGAGGTTTTTCTATTGTATCTTTTAATCTGAACCAAAAGTGACTTTTTGGGTCTTGATTTTTTTTCTGCAGAAAAATTGGCTTTTCTACAGGCTTAAATTCGAATATCTCAGGATGAGCTTTTAAGTACATCTTATATCTATCTGGAAAATCATCTTTATGATTTTCAGCTTGTTGAAGATCAGTAAGAAGCAAATCAGGCATCAAAACATTAGGCATAGAAATTTGATGGTTAAATCCTTTCTCTTTTTTTTGAAATGAAGCAGCCATATTAAAAATTGCCTTATTATTTTGAAAGGCAACAACTCTTCTAGTTGTAAAACTTCCACCATTTCTAATTTTATCAACCTCATAAATTATTGGGATATTGATATCTCCAGGTAAAATAAAATAACCATGCATAGAGTGAGCAATTCTGTCATCAGGAACTGTTTGGTATGCAGCATGAAGAGATTGTCCTAGAACTTGACCTCCAAAAACTCTACCCCAAATAGTTTGATAATTCTTACCTTCAAACTTATTTTCATCTAGTTTCTTAAGAGTGATAATTGATAATATTTCTTTTATATCCACTTTATTGAATTTATCTTAATGTCCAAACTTCATTAATTGGATTTCCTTTACTACTTAGCCCTGAATGATACCAATCACCATCTTTAACTTCATAATTAAAATCAAGCTCTGCTCCAACCCTACTATCATCTCTTGAAAAATATTGAATTTTTTCAATGTATTTTCCATCTACTGCTTCATACTCTCCTCCTCCACTTCCAGAGAACCTAAAAGTTTCAGTATTAAACGCAATCCATTGAAAAAACCCATCAATTAAAACTTTCATAGTTTTTCTAGGAAGCTTTGTATCTCTAGTTCTAAATTCTCCATTATTATATCTTCCCGACATAACCCATTTTCCCTGAAGTAATGATTCTGGTTTAGAAATATTTCTCCAACTATTATTTTTTGTTAATTCTATAGACCTTATACTGTCTTTTTCAAAATCAGAATTAAATTCTAGTGAAACCTTATAACTATCTCCTTCTATTTCATAATATCCTCCATAAGTTTTAACAAATGCCCCAGAAGTTTTATTAAACTCTGTCGCCACTAGATATTCTGAATCAATTATTAATCTTTCGATTGTTTCTTCAGTTTTATCAATTTCAAAAACATTGGACAAATCATTATTTATTGAAGAACAAGAATAAAAAAGGATTAATAAAATAAATAATAATACTTTTTTCATGCTTATGATATTTAATTATTCAAAATTAGAAAAACATTAAGTATATTAGCCCCTCATTTAAAATAAAATTCATGAAAAAAATATTATTTACTGTTGCTTTTGCCTCTTCATTTTTATGCAATGCTCAAAAAGTAGACTTTATTGAATATAATCTTGATAATGGTCTTCATGTTATTTTACATCAAGATAACTCTGCTCCAGTTGTATCTGCTGTTCTTCAATATCATGTTGGATCTAAAGATGAAGATGAAGGCAAAAAAGGATATGCCCATCTATTTGAACATATGTTAGGAAAGGAAACTAAGAATATGGACTCAGGTGAGTGGTTTAAGATTTATAGATCTAGGGGAGGTAGCGGAAATGCATCTACCAGTGTTGATTTAACTTCTTATTACGTTACACTACCTTCAAATAGTCTAGAATTAGCTTTGTGGAGATATTCTGAAATAATGTTACATCCCGTAATTGATCAGGAATCAGTTGATATTCAAAGAGAAGCCGTAAAAGAAGAAAAAAGACAAAGAGATAATCAACCTTACAGTAGATTTTATACTTTTTTAAAGAAAAACTTTTTTAAAGTTCATCCATACAAAGCTCCACTTATAGGTTTTGAAGAGGATCTAAACAATTCAACTCTTCAAGACTTCATGGATTTTAAGGAAAGGTTTTATTCTCCAAGTAATGCAGTTTTTGTTATTGCTGGTGATATAGATATAGAAAACACAAAAGAATTAATAAGTCATTATTTTAATGAGTTGCCTAACAAAGGGGATAAACCAATCAAAATTGTACCTGAGGAACAACCATTTGAAGAATTAAGAGTTCAAGAGTTTGACCCAAATATTCAAATCCCTGCTCTTTTTTATGCCTTTAGAACTCCATCTGAAACTGAAAGAGACTCGTCGGTTTTAGATTACATTTCTACTTATCTAAGCGGTGGTGAAAGCTCTGTACTTTATAAAAAATTAGTTGATGAAAAACAAATGGCTCTAGAAGTACAAGTCTTCAATATTGAACATGAAGATCATAGTATGTTTGCTATTTTAGCGTTACCTCAAGGCGAAACTAGTTTTGATGATTTGATTAAAGAAATTGAAGTTGAAATTAATAAAATTCAAGAAGAGGTTATTTCAGAAAAGGATTATCAAAAAATTCAAAATAACTTAGAAAACTTTTTTGTTTCTTCACTCCGATCTGTTAGTGGTATAAGCCAAATTCTTGCCAGCTATCATAATATATATGGTGATGCTTCAGTGATAAATAAAATTACTGATGTATACAGATCTATTTCTCCTGAAGAAATAAAAGAAGTTGCTAATAAATACCTTAAGAAAAATCAAAGATTAATCATGGAGTATCTTCCAGAATCAAAAAAATAAATAATGAAAAATATATTTAATAAACTAATGAAACTTGAAAATAAGAGTATGAAAAAAATTGTAATGATTGGTATCTCCAAAAAATTATTAGTACTAATAATTGTAATGGCCTCAAATTTTGTAAATGCCCAAATAGATAGAAGTATGCCAGAACCTGGGCCAGCACCAGAAATAAGTTTTAAGGAACCATACACGATTAAATTAGATAATAATCTAACTGTTATGGTAGTAGTTAATGACAAGTTACCCCTGGCTTCCGCAACACTTATTATCGATAATCCTCCAATTTTAGAAGGAGAATTATCAGGAGTTAAAAGTTTGCTTTCATCTAATATGGGCAAGGGAAATAAATTTCAAAGCAAAGATGAATTTATAGAGGAGAAAGATTTTATGGGATCCTTTATTAACTATTCCTCAAATGGAGGTTCCTTTTCTTCTTTAGCTAGATATTTTGAAAGATCGATGACCATGTTTGCTCAAGGAGCATTATATCCTGTTTTCAATAATGAAGAATTTGAAAAAGAAAAAATTAAATTGATTGAAGGATTAAAATTTAATGAAAAAAACACGTCAACAATTGCTAGAAGAGTGGAAGATATAATTGCTTTTAAACAAAAGCATCCATCCTCTGAGTACTCAACAGAAAGCACAGTTACTAAGATAAGTATAGACAATGTGAATGGATTTTATAATAATTACTTTAAACCAAATAATGCTTTCTTAGTAGTAATAGGTGATGTAGATTTAGAAAACACTATCAGTCTAGTTAAAAAACTTTTTGGTAATTGGAATTTTTCTAAAAATTTAAATTCTATGTTTGGTGAAAACTCTATAAATGAATTTAAAGATCCTCAAATTCCAGAAAGCACAAAAATCCATGTGGTTGATGTACCCAACGCATCAAATGTTGAAATAACTATTCAAAATGTTATAAATAGAAAGACATCTGATAAAGATTATTTTTCTGGTAATGTTGCAAATAGAATTCTTGGTGCAGGGCCTGAATCAAGATTATTTACTGTTATAAGAGAAGAAAAAGGTTATGCTTATGGTGCATATTCAGGTCTTCCAACTAATTATAAAAGTAAAACAAAGTTTCAGGCAAGAACAACTGTTAGAACTGAAGTTGCAGATAGCGCTATTGTTGAGATGGTTAATCAGTTAAAACTTATTACAAATAATCTTGTTACTGATGAAGAATTGGATAATGTAAAATCTGGCTACTTTGGATCCTTTGCAATGTCAATGGAAGAACCTACAACAATTGCTAACCAAGCTTTATCAATTAGAACTGAAAATTTATCTCCAGATTTTTATAAAACTTTTCTAAGCAACATAAATAAAGTCTCTAAAGATGAGGTTTTAAATTCTGCAAAAAAGTTTTTTTTAATAGATAATTCTCAAATTGTTGTAACAGGAAAGATTAGAGACATAAGTGAGAAGCTTGAAAATATTTTTTTAGATGGGGGGAAAGTTGAGGTTACATATTACGATCAATTTGGAATTGAAACAGAAAGACCAGATTACTCTGTTGATGAAAGTGTAACAGTTGGAGGAGTAATAGATAAGTATATTACTGCAATTGGTGGTCTTGATAAATTAAATGAGATAAACTCTATAGAAACAAAATTTACCGCCAATATTCAGGGAACCCCATTAGAAGGATATAGTTTAAAAAATGATAAAAACCAATCTGTTTTCAGAATGACAATAATGGGACAGGTTATGCAAAAAACAGTTTTTAATAAATATCAAGGTTATAATGAAGTTATGGGTCAAAAAATTAATATAACAGAAGATGAATTGGAAATTGCAATAATTCAATCTGCTTTATTTACAGAAACAAAATTTGACTACTCTGCAATTGAATTAGTCGGCATTAGTGTTGTTAATGATGAGGAAGTTTATGAAGTAAAAATCACTGATAATATTTCAGCCTTTTACTCTATCAACTCTGGACTTAAATTAAAAGAAGTTACAACACTTGAAGTTCAAGGAAATGCAATATCAAATGAAGTTTTCTTTGAAGATTATCAAGAAGTTGATGGCATTCTTTTCCCAGGAGTTCAAAGAATTTTAGTTGGGCCCCAAGAAATTAAGTTTAAAGTGACTTCAACAAAACTAAATGTTGAGACGTCCGATTCGGATTTTGAATAAACAAAACAAGGGTGCTGTTTAAGCGCCCTTTTTTTTTGTTACTAAATACACTCCTATTAGTATAACTGCTGTACCAAT
>Ga0209228_1001597_pt1 | contig 11318 bp, 13 predicted proteins | sample METZYME_3_150m_FD_187547 | JGI IMG/M metagenome (GOLD analysis project Ga0209228, IMG submission 187547) | Marine microbial communities from oxygen minimum zone in mesopelagic equatorial Pacific - METZYME_3_150m (SPAdes) (version 2) | ecosystem: Environmental > Aquatic > Marine > Oceanic...
AATACAAACGATGAGATTAGGCAAACCATCGACGACTTCAATAATGGTAAATTTGGCTACTTAGACTAACTTTTTAAGCTACTCTTTTCAACAGAAGCTTCTAGCTTTGGATATTTAAAGCCCAAAGTGACTCCCCTTGCTATTGAAAAAATAATAAGGGAAGCCCAAAGCCCATGATTTTCAAATCGAGGCAATAGTATTACTAAAACTAATAAATAGACACAGAAAGAAATAAACATCATATTGCGCATATCAGCAGTCCTCGTAGCGCCAATAAAAATACCGTCCAGCATCCAGGCTGCAGCTCCTACCAAAGGCGCTAAAACCATCCAAGGTAAGTATTCACGGCTCACCTCTCTAACGTCTTCAGCAGTAGTCATGACATCAATAATATTGCTTCCAAAAACTGCAAAAATAATCGCCATGACAACAACGGACCCAAAGCCCCATTGACTCGTCATAATGGCTGACTTTCGAAACATTAATCTTTTTCGAGCACCAAGCGCCTGACCCACGAGCGCTTCTGCTGCAAAAGCAAAACCGTCCATAGCATAAGCAGTTATATTTAAAAACTGAATGAGTACCTGGTTCGCAGCCAAGGTCGCATCATCAAAGCTCGAACCAAGAAATAGAAAACTCACAAAGGCAATCTCTAAAAGAACCGATCGAATCAAAATATCACTATTCACTTTGGCCATTTTAATTAGCCTAGCTCTATCAAATATTTGACTCCAGTTTCTCCAATAACCATCTTTGAAGCCCTCTCTAGCAAGCCATAATCCAAAAAATAGCCCAATCCACTCTGCAACAAGTGTTGCAAATGCGACCCCTTCAACTCCCCAGCCTAGTTTCAGAACAAAGACAAAATCTAAAGTTATGTTGATGCTATTAATAAGCAACATAAGAACCAAGACAGCTCGTGTCATTTCTTTAGCAATTAGCCAACCTGCAATCCCAAAGATAGCAATCGCTGCTGGCGCACTATAGACTCTTATCTTTAAATACTCTTGTGCCAAAGACTCAACCTCAAAGGAGGCTGGCGCCAATCCAAGAGCACCACCAAAAAGAGGAATTTGAGTAATTATTAGAACTAATCCTGCACTCAGTCCAATAAGGACTCCTCTTACTAGGAGGGCTGATGTTTCTGAATGGTCATTCGAACCAATAGCCTGAGCGGTTAGCCCCGTGGTTCCCATTCTCAGAAAGCCAAAGAGCCAATAAATGGCTGAAATAATAATAGCGCCTATTCCAACAGCACCAATGGGAGCAGCCAGTCCCATCTGTCCAACAACTGCTGTATCAACTGCTCCTAAAATTGGAATGGTTGCATTTGCTAAAACAATTGGAATAGCAACACTAAGAACTCTTTTATGAGAAAGTGTTGTTGAACTGAGATTCACCAAAGCAGAAAAGTAGGCCTTAATAGACTAAATACAGCCTGTGACCAAAGAAAATTCAAGAAAGATATAATAAAAGATTATTCATATAGCTTGACTAAGCAAGACAGCAAGCCATCAGTAATAGCATCATTTTCTAGAATCATTGATAATGCAATTTGCTCTGCCTCATCTTCTGTCATTCCTTCTGTTTCGTTTAAAAGATTTAAGCTAAGTCGTAATAATTCCTTTGGATCTAATTCTTTTGATAGAACATTTGTCATGCATCCACAATATTCATAACTCTCACCAATGGTAAAGTTTTCATCATCTTCTGAAGCGCAACCCACAAAAAAGTCATCTAATAGAGCTCTACTATTAATTTCAGCGTGAACATTGAGTGTTAGTATTGAGGATACAAATATTAAAAATATAGAAATGTATTTCATAACTGAACTCCGTTTTACGTAAGTATAAATTAGTAGAATTTTATTGTACGCTTAATAATTTTTACAGATTCATAGACTATTCAAAATAAATGGTCGGGACGAGAGGATTTGAACCTCTGACCACTTGACCCCCAGTCAAGTGCGCTACCAGACTGCGCTACGCCCCGCTATACTTGATAACTAATCTATCTGAATTTGCCGTAAAGAAAGCCAAAAATAAAAGCAAAAATAGCAAATGGGGCTGACATCATCAACCAATAAATGATGTTATTAAGACTTTGATCTACAACAAATGGTCGAATATAAAATGAAGTTGAAGCAAAAAGACTCCAAGCTAAAAATGTCCTTCCAAAGTACATTGATTTTGAACTTAATTCGTACTTCGGTTTGATAATTCTAAAAAAAAGATAGCCGAATCCTACCGCAATTAGAATACTAAAAAAATTGATCATTCATTCACTCCAAATATATTATTTAATTACAAATAGGACAGCTTGAGTCTTTTCCAATTTTAACCTTTCTAAAGCTTAAGTCTAATCCATCAACCAACAACAAGGTGCCGCAAAGCTGGTCACCCAAATCAAGTATAACTTTGATCGCTTGCAAGGCTTGTATTGTTCCAATGAGCCCTGCAACGGGAGCTAAAACACCGTTATCAATACACCTTTCATTTTCTTCACCCTCTACTGAGTACAAGCACTGATAGCAAGGCTGATCTTTTTCATAACCCTTAAAGACTGAAACCTGACCTTCAAACCTGACAACAGCCGCTGAAATCAGCGGTTTTTGATTCTCGACACAGACTTGATTGATTTCAAAGCGACTCTCAAAGTTATCGGTACCGTCTAATACAATATCAACATCTTTTATCAATTCTGATAGATTGTCGGTATGAATCAGTTCATTCGCAATAGTCACTTTAATATTAGGATTGAGCTCATTCAATTTATTCATAGCAGAATTAACCTTGTCATCACCAATGTCTTTAGTTTGATGAATGATCTGACGCTGCAGGTTCGATAACTCTACCTGATCAAAGTCTGCAATAACAATATGCCCTACCCCAGCCGCTGCTAAGTAAAGTGCGCTCGGGGAGCCAAGACCTCCCATCCCAATAATGAGAACTGTCGAGTCCATGATTTTCTGCTGGCCCTCGACGTCGACCTGGGGCAGCATTATGTGTTTAGAGTATCTAAGTAATTCTTGATCTTCCATGCTATCTAATTAAAGAACTTGTTGATTTTGGGCAAAATTACCATTTGACAATAGGGCTGATTTGAATTGTCATTAAAGTAGTTTTGGTGGTAACTCTCTGCTGGATAGAAAACGTCCAGCTCAGTGATTTCAGTGACTGCACCTTTAATATTTTCTATCATGGTGGTTGCGATCTGTTTCTGAGAATCATTGACATAGAAGATAGCAGATCGATACTGCGTTCCCCTATCAGCGCCCTGCTGATTAAGGCTCGTTGGGTCATGAGTCGCCACAAAGACCTCAAGTAAATTATGGAACGAGACTTCGCTTTCATCAAAATCAATTTTTATAACTTCAGCATGACCAGTCTGACCGCTACATACGGACTCATACGAGGGGTTTTGATTGGAGCCATTACAATAGCCACTTTCTATTTCCTTAACCCCTTTAACACGCTGAAATATTGCTTCAACGCACCAAAAACATCCGCCGGCTAGATAAGCTGTTTCCATGTATTTTTGTTTAATATTTAAAACAATATAGTATACTTTATCTCTTAAAGAAGAGATAACTTCAAGGAGTCAATGTGACTGAAAGTGTTAACAACCGTCATGGTAATGGTCTAGTATTAATACTTCTGGCTTTATCCATTCTAGCTATAGTCTGGCTTTTCACTCCATTCATTGCTTACCTCTTCCTATCACTATTAATTTGCATCTCAACTTTCGGAAGTTTTAAAAAAATTTCTGAGAGACGATCGAAAAATTTAGCTGCACTGATTATGACGCTCTCAGTGACTATTCTTTTAATCTTGCCGCTCGGATATATATTGCTTGTTAGCGGTATTGAGACAACAGCACTCATTAATCGACTTCAGAGTGACTTTCAGCTCAGCGAAATAAGTAGAATTACCGACGAGATTATTATGGGGCTACCTCTAACTGACTCGATCCGTGAGTTCCTTGATAGCTCACTAAGGAACAATCTTGAGAGCATTGCTATAGCCGTCAAGGATTTTTCTATTGTCATCTTAAAGAGCATTACCACCCTCTCAAGCCAGTTTGTCTTTTTTGTCATTATTACCATCTTCTCTCTCTACTACTTTTATATTGATGGCCCGTCCTTTATTGAAAAAGTAAGAAAAGTCTCACCGCTCGACAATAAGATTAATGACTTGCTGCTAAATCAATTCTCGGGACTCTCATTAACGCTCGTTGGTAGTGTATTTTTGGTCGCTATAACGCAAGGAATTGCCTTTGCAATTGGAGTCATGATGGTGGGCTTGCCTGCACTATTCTTTGGCGTAGCGATGGCACTCGCTAGCTTTATCCCGATCCTTGGAGGTGTCCTAGTTTGGCTTCCACTTTCAGTCTATCTGTTTGCAATTGGCGAGCCGACCAGCGCATTTATTATTATATTCTTTGGTGCAATTATTGCGGGCACTGTGATTGATAATTTACTCAGACCCATCATTATTACCAAACTCTCGAGCTCGATGAAACATCAGAGCCCATTAAACCACACCCTCATTACCGTCCTTTCAACGCTTGCAGGAATCATTAAGTTTGGCATCTTGGGCTTATTTATCGGACCCATTATTGCTGCTATGTCGATTACTATTTTTGACATATATCAAATTCAATTTGCTAAATCCAATTGAATCTTTGATAAAATTCTCAACTAAATTTTTTAACCCCAATACTCATGCTTAAAGAACTCATTGAATACATCAAGGAATATGAAGGCGACAACGAGCTTGGGGATTACCTAGATACGCGTTATGTCAAACTAACTGACCAGCACTATGACCAGATTGCTAGCGCTATGTCTGAGGGTGAACTAGGGCTAAAAAATTCATCGAAGTGCCCTGCTCAGCGCTTCTTTCTTCACTTCAATGAGACGATTCTGTTTGTCAACAAGCAGACACAAAACTCTAGCGCAGTCTACGACATTGAGATGGTTCAAAATGAAGGCGAGTCAGAGGACTCAGTAGAACTATTATTTGCCTCATTTTCGATCGATGATGATTACACCCCGTCTCTCAAAAAGAGACTATCTAGCGGCAAGACTGAAGACGAGAATCAGCAACAACTTGCGATGCTCTCTGTGATTCCAATCTTAAAAGGATTTATGGTTGCGATAACCGATTAGACTTACTTCTTACCTTTTAGTGTAGCCAATTTAAGCTTAGGGCCAGCCTTAAAAGTGACCACCTTTCTCGCACTAATCATGACCTCTTCACCAGTCTTCGGGTTTCTTCCGGGTCGCGGCGATTTTTCTCTGACAACAAAGTTTCCAAAACTCGATAGCTTGATATCCTCTCCATTCTTGAGAGCTTCTATTATTTGATCAAAAAATTGATTAGTAATTGCTAATGCTTGAGTTTGCGTGAGCTCTGTTTTTTTAACGAGGGTGTTTGCGATATCTTGTTTGGTAAGGGACATTTTATACTCTGAGTTTAGCGGAAAATTTTGTTTCTAAATGAGCTACTATTTTACTAACTTTTTTAGCTAACTGTTCATCAGTTAGAGTCAATTCGCTCGACTGATAAGTTAGATTTAAGGCCACACTTTTACTGCCCTGTTCGATATGCTCCCCTTCATAGATATCAAACAAGTTAACATCAATCAGGTCAGCCTGCTTTAATGATCGAATTGAATGAATCAGTTCATCAGCAGAAACCTCCTTAGATACCACAATCGCAATATCTCGTTGAGAGGCTTGGAAAGATGAGAACGACTCATAGCTTGGCGTTTCGCCCTGCTCAATTTCTGACTGAGTGAGCTCAAAAAGGAAAGCGGCAGGCATCGATAACTTCCCTTGGAGTTTCGGCGACAGAGCGCCTATCCAGCCCACTTGTACTTTACCTTTCATTATTTTTGCCGTCTGCCCCATCTGCAAAGCAGGATGCTCAGCCACTTCAAATGAGTAGTCTTGTTTACTTTGAGTTAAAAGCGCCTGAACATCTGATTTAGCATCAAAAAAGTCAACCGCTCGATCCGCTCCTGCCCACTGAGGGTCATAACGATTTCCAGAGATAATACCGGCTATTTTTTGTACCTGGTCCTCTACCTTAGTTCCCGAAAAGCAAAGACCTGTCTCAAAGAATCGAGAGTTATGGTGCCCTCTCCTAATATTTGATTGGGCCGAGTGAATTAAACCTGGCCATAAACTTGAGCGCATCACTGCCATATCGTCAGAGATTGGATTTTGTAGCAAAATTTTCTTTGCCTTTGGGTCAACCAAATCGTGCATCTCGTTAGAAATAAAGCTGTAAGTGATAACCTCCTTATAACCTCTATTAACAAGAGCGCTTGAGAGATCATTAGAAGTAATCTTAGTTTGTGAGGCGTTCGATATATTGGCATCAATGGCAAGTCTTTGAACTGGAATCTTGTCGTAGCCATAAAGCCTAGCGAGCTCTTCAATAATGTCAGCGGGTATACGAATATCAAATCGAAAGCTTGGCGGCGTAATCGTCCAAGAGTTATTTTTATTGGCTTTAAATTCAAAATTAAGGAACTTAAATTTTAACTCCACCCAAGCTGGATCAAGATCAAAACCGAGAACCTTGGATATTTTTTCAATAGATATTTGAATTGGCTCTAACTTTGGTAGTGACTTTGAGTCAAACGTCTCATTGATTGCAGATGCAACACCTCCACAAATCTCAAGGACGAGCTCTGTCGCTCTCTCCATAGCCTGACGAGTCATGTTGAAGTCAACACCCCTCTCAAATCGCAAAGAGGCGTCAGTATGAAGCCCGTAAGATCTTGCAATTCCTGCAATTGCGACTGGCTCAAAAAATGCACTCTCGAGTAAAATTTCAGTTGAATTCTCAAGCGTTGAAGTCCCCATTCCACCAATCACTCCTGCGATCGCTATGGCTGACTTCTCATCTGCAATGACGAGTGTTTGCTCTGAGAGCTTGACACTTTGCCCATTTAAAAGTTCAAGTGGCTCATTCTTTTTAGCCGACCTGACATTAATGCCACCATTAATTTTCGACAAATCAAAGGCATGCATCGGCTGGCCGAGCTCCAACAAAACATAATTCGTAATATCAACAATCGGCGAGTGGAGTTGTTGAGAGGAGCGCAATAATTTTTGTGCCATCCATTCAGGAGTCGTTGCGTTGTTATCAACACCCTCAATAACTCTCGTTAAATATCTTGGGCACTCTTTAGGGTTGCTGACTTTAGACTTGAAGGATTTATTACCCTTCTGTTCAGCCTTAAAATTTAGCTCTGGCAAGTCAAGGTCATAGTTGACGCAAACCTCTCTTGCAACACCTAGTGCACTGAAACAGTCGCCTCTGTTAGGGGTTATATCAAACTCAATAATTTGGTCGTCAAGATCAAGAACTGTTCGAACGTTATCGCCTATTTTGGCGTTTGCCTCAAGCTCAATGATCCCTTCGTGACTATCCGATATACCCATTTCAGATTCTGAGCAGATCATTCCGTTTGACTCGACACCTCTGAGTTTTGCACGTTTAATTTTTAGCTTGTTAGGTAGAACCGAGCCAACTGTAGCAACAGCAACCTTTAAATCCTTTCTGACGTTGGGTGCACCACAAATAATTTGGAGATTTTCATTTCCGCCGATATCCACTTCACATAAGCTTAATTTATCTGCATTCGGATGCTTACCGCAGTTAACAACGTGGCCCACCACAAGACCTTCAAATGGTGGAGCGACAGGAGCAATTTGATCAACCTCTAGACCAGCCATGGTTAATTTTTCTGAGAGCGCTAAATCGCTCACATCAGGATTAACCCATTCTCTTAACCATCTAGTAGAAATATTCATAGTTAATACCCTGGCCTAGAATTGATTTAAAAAACGAACGTCATTTTCAAAAAACAATCTGAGATCGTTGACGCTATATCTGAGCATCGCGAGTCTCTCAACGCCCATCCCGAAAGCGAACCCGGAGTACTCCTCGGAATCAATATTAACCGCTTTCAATACATTCGGATGAACCACTCCACACCCTAAAACCTCAAGCCAACCCGACTTCTTACAAACTCGACAACCATCTCCATTACAAATGACACACTCAATGTCAGCCTCCGCTGAAGGCTCTGTAAAAGGAAAGTAGGATGGACGAAACCTAACCTTAAGATCATCCTTTTCAAAATAAGCTCTAAGGAAATCAATCAGAAGCCCCTTAAGCTGAGAGAATGAAGCCTCTTTATCGACAATGAGTCCTTCAACTTGATGAAACATAGGTGTATGCGTGACATCAGAGTCACAGCGATAAACCTTCCCAGGAACAATAACCCTTACTGGCGGCTTTTGCCTCTCTAAGGTTCTAATTTGAACCGGAGATGTATGGGTTCTTAAAACTGTATTGGAATCAAAATAGAACGTGTCATGCATCGCCCTTGCAGGATGATGCTCAGGAATATTAAGCGCACTAAAGTTATGAAAATCATCCTCAATCTCAGGTCCAATTTCAATTTCAAAGCCGGCCTTGCTAAATATATCTTGAATGTGGTTTAAGGTCTGAGTGATCGGATGGAGACTCCCTTTCTCTGAGTTCCTTGCTGGAAGAGTCACGTCAACTCGCTCATCAAGAAGTCTCTGATTAAGAAGCACCTCTTCGAGCTCCTCTTTGCGAGTCTCTATGAGTTTTTGGATTTGAACTTTGGCCTCGTTGATTGCCTCACCCATCGCCGGGCGCTCTTCTTTAGAGAGCTTACCTAAACCTTTAAGGAGATCGGTTAACTTACCCTTCTTGCCAAGGTATTGGACTCTTGAATCGTCAAGAGCCTTTAAATCCATAGCTCCAGCTATGGCTTTGGTGGCGTCGGTGATAATTTTGTTAATCAAAATGCCTACCTTTTATTTAAAAGACTGCAATCTATGTTACAGTCTTTTCGTAAGATTTTACTACTGTGCTAACCCAGCTTTTGCTTGATCAGCAATTTTAGCAAACGCATCTTTATCAAAGATGGCAATATCTGAAAGAACTTTACGATCAATCTCAACGCCAGCTTTGTTTAAGCCGTTGATAAATTGTGAGTAGCTTAAGCCATTATTTCTTGCCTCAGCGTTGATACGTACAATCCATAATCTACGGAACTGACGACGGCGCTGACGACGATCACGATAGGCGTATTGTCCCGCTTTGATTACCGCCTGCTTAGCAACGCGATAGACCTTAGAACGAGCGCCATAGTAACCTTTGGCCTTCTTTAAAACTTTTTTGTGTTTGGCGTGCGCCTGCACACCTCTTGAAACTCTTGCCATAGTAATACTCCTTTAACTGTAAGGTAACATTCTTTTAACCATTGGTACATCAACCTTCTCTATTGAGTCAGGTGCGCGCAGCGAGCGCTTCCTTGATGTACTCTTCTTGGTCAAGATATGTCTCAAGTGTGAGTGTTTACTTTTGTAACCGCCACTGGCAGTCTTTTTGAAACGCTTTGCAGCGCCTCTATTGGTCTTCAATTTCGGCATCATTTACTCCTTGACCCTCTTCGGGTTCAATTGTTCGGGCTTTCGCCTTACTTTTCTTCGACTTGGGTGCTAGCATCATGCCAAGCTGGCGACCCTCCATTTTTGCCTTCTGCTCTACAGTGGCAAATTCTTCTGTTTCACTTTCAATTCTATCCAGCATCTCCATCCCTAACTCGCGATGCTGAACCTCTCGACCACGAAACCAAATCACTACTTTGACCTTGTCGCCGTTCTCAATAAACTTAACCAAGTTTTTAAACTTGATTTGATAATCTGCTTCCTCAGTTCCAGGACGATATTTAATCATCTTGACGTGAGTCTTTTTCTGTTTTTTCTTAGCGTCGCTCTTTTGCTTCTTCAGTTCGTATTGAAACTTTCCAAAATCCATCACACGACATACTGGTGGATCTGCATTTGGAGAGACTTCCACTAAGTCTAAACCTGCGTTAATTGCTAATTCAAGAGCTTCATCATTACTTAGGATTCCCAACTGATCACCCTTGCCATTAATGACTCTGACTTCTGGTGAGCTAATATATTGATTGATCCTTGTCTTTACCTTTACTGGGCTTTTAATAACTACTCCTGATTAATTAATTCTGTCAACGCCTCTAAAGACATTGAACCCAAGTCCTCTCCGCCCCTTTGACGAACAGATACTTGATTGTTTTCTTGCTCTCTGTCACCAACCACTAAAATGTATGGGTATCGTTGCATTGAGTGCTCGCGTATTTTAAAGCCTATCTTCTCATTTCGCAAGTCCGAAATGACTCTAAGTCCTTGTTTTTTTAGATTAGTCTCAACATTTGTACAATATTCTTCTTGTTTTTGAGAAATATTTAGAATGACCGCTTGAACGGGCGCTAACCAGGAAGGGAATGCTCCCTCGTAATGCTCTATCAAAATCCCTGTAAAACGCTCGATTGAACCAACAATGACTCGATGCAACATCACCGGTGTCTGCTTGGATCCATCTTCAGCAATGTACTGCGCTTCAAGTCTTTCAGGCATTGAAAAGTCGGCCTGTATCGTTCCACACTGCCATTCACGCTCTAGACAATCCTTGAGAACGAACTCGACCTTTGGGCCATAGAAGGCTCCCTCTCCCTCTTGCAACTCCCAATTTATTCCTTTAGCATCAAGTGCTTGTGCCAAAGAGGCTTCGGCTTTGTCCCACATTTCATCTGAGCCGACCCTCTTTTCGGGTCTAGTTGAGAGTTTAATATCAATATTTTCAAACCCAAAGTGCTTATAAACTTTAAAGGTTAAGTCAATAAAATCTGAAACCTCACTTTGTATCTGGTCTGCTGTGCAAAAAATATGCGCATCATCCTGGACAAAATTTCTAACCCTCATGATCCCGTGGAGCGTTCCAGACGGCTCATTTCTGTGACATGAGCCAAACTCTGCAATTCGAAGTGGGAGGTCTCTATAGGACTTGAGTCCGTGCTTATAGATCTGGACATGGGCCGGACAATTCATCGGTTTAACCGCATAATCTCTATTTTCTGAGTGCGTCGTAAACATCGCATCACCAAACTTATCCCAGTGACCAGACTTCTCCCAAAGCGTTCTATCAATCACCTCAGGCGTGCGAACCTCTTGATAACCATTGTCTTTAAAAATCTGACTCATGTACTGAACAATTATTTGATAGAGGGTCCAACCTTTAGGATGCCAAAAAACCATCCCAGGTGCTTCTTCTTGAGTATGAAAAAGGTTTTGGACTTTACCAATCTTTCTGTGATCTCTCTTCTCAGCCTCTTCGAGTCTATGAAGATGTGCTGCTAAATCTTCTTTGTTCTCCCAAGCAGTACCGTATACCCTTTGC
>Ga0209228_1001600_pt1 | contig 11309 bp, 25 predicted proteins | sample METZYME_3_150m_FD_187547 | JGI IMG/M metagenome (GOLD analysis project Ga0209228, IMG submission 187547) | Marine microbial communities from oxygen minimum zone in mesopelagic equatorial Pacific - METZYME_3_150m (SPAdes) (version 2) | ecosystem: Environmental > Aquatic > Marine > Oceanic...
TTGCCACATAAATCGACCTGCCACCGATCCCTTTAAGTTTAATAAAATCTCTTTTAATCTTTTTTCTTCTTCTAAAGAAAATCCTACTTTTAGTTGTTTTTGACATGCATTAACTACCCTGTCTATCGTGTCTTTAAACTCTTCAGTCTTTGAGTTAGGGTTATTTTCATTTACACGTCTAGCATACGTTCTTTTGTAGGTAACATAACCCAATGGACCCCAAGGTGTTTTCATGTCCATGCCACTGCCTTTGCTATAGTTGGTAATTCTTTTTTAACAATCTCTCTAATCTTTAAGGCTATTTCCCTATGCTCCTGTTGGGTATCCCATTTACATCTTTGATCTAAATAATGAATCCAAGATCTAACATTTCCAGTCATATAGAGTTTGGTTTTTGAACTCATAGGTAGTAGAAACCTAGCTTGTTCTTTTGCTATCCCTTTGTCTAAAGCGTCTAAATATAAAGCCCCTGTCAAAGCCTGTATCCTATCTTGTGCAATATTGAACCAATGCCTATCCTCGAAACTCATATCATCTATAGACTTTTGGCGGTTTTTTGTGTCTTGTCTCCTAGCTTCATAGGTTATGAAATCAGGAACCTCTGCATACCTTTGGGAAAATTCTTGAAACGTAAAACTTCTATGTCTTAAAATCTGTGCGCTAATAGCCCTAGACGTTTCTATCTCTATGGTAAGGTGCGCTGTTTCGAAAACAGACCAATGCCCATGTTCATAACAGTATTGTAACAGCTTTTCTATATTAGGGTTATCTTGGTTTTTAGAACTTACCCTAGCACAATAGGCTATGATATTTTCTGCATCCGGTGTTATCGAAATAAGTTTAATCATTAATCCCCCTTTTCGTAAAAAACACTTATTGTATATCTATAATAAGGTGCTGCCCTACTTGATGGTCTAATCGAGTGTGGAATACTACCATCAAACCATAGTATTCTGCCTGGAGTGTATTGATTTGCAAATATGATTTCATTCAAATTCTCCGAATAAAATAGGGTTTCTCCGAAGAACTCTGGAGACCAATCTAGATTCGCTTGGTATAGCAACACATCCCTCGTGTCGTGTGTATGTGCCCAATATATGTCGTGCGGTGTTCCCAAATTCACTACTACTAATGACGGTGTTCTGCCCCTTATTAAGCTTAATAATTCTGGATTTTTTAAATCTTTTAATATATCTTCTCGTTCCCAATCTTTTATTCCCCATTTACTATGTAAAAATTCTGTTTCTGAACATGGTAGATCTCTCCATCCTATCCTAAAAAAACTTTTAGTGCAAGTATTATATATTCTTATACGTTCGGAGTATGAAATTTCTCCATCATAAATCTTTATTGTTTCGTTTACTGTTTTCATGCGAGTAGTCCAATCCCCATACTAGCCCAAAAAACTCGAATACTTTTAAAGTCATCCAAGCTGTGTCTATTTCCCACCACTTGTGCCCTAGTTTACAACTTTTGGGATATGCGTGGTGATTATTATGCCAACCTGTACCATGAGCTATAATAGCGGTTATAAAGTTATTTGTGCTCCTGTCTGGAGTATTATAGTTTCTATAACTAAAAGGTAATATCTTTGTATGTGCTAATGAAGCGGTTATCCAAGTGGCATGCATCGACAACATTCCTGCTACAAAAAACTGACATATTAAAGTTTGAAATCCATTTGTTCCAAATTGAGGTCCGAATTTTTCACCAAGATAATACCACATCGGTGCTTGAAGCATAAAGAACGGTGTAAAATATTTACTTAACCACACTAATTCTGGAAACTTCATCCAATGCCTAACATTAAATAAAGTATAGCCATGATCAAACGCGCTAAGCTGCCAAGTCATGTGGGAATGCCAAAATCCTCCTCCTGCATCTTTATGTGGAGTATGTGGGTCTCCATATTTATCAGCATACTTGTGATGATCAATGTGTCTAGCCGCCCACCATAATACCCCACCTTGACCACCACACGTTGCTGCTACTGCCATAATGAATTGAAATACTCTACCCATTTTAAAATTTTTATGAGATAAATAGTGGTGATTAAATAGGCATATACTAACCCCTTTAAGCCACCATTGGAGTAGCCCTAGCCACCACTGAACCTCTACTGCTCCTGTATAAAGTACAAGCAAAGCTCCTAAGTGCATGAATATGTGAAAGCCTAAAACCGAGTATTTAGTCATAAAATTCTGGTAAATCCACTTCTAAATTCATAAGAATAGCTAATTTTTCTTCATTACTTTTTATTTGCTTGTCTATATACTTTGTTAAAGCAAAGTACTCTTCTGTTTCTAACTGGTCATGACTCATAGCTGTTATTTTATCTCTATGTAATTCTTTGAGCCTAGAATAGAGAACCTTAGTAGAAGGAGAAGTAGCTTCATCTTCTTTTCTCATGTAGTAATACCAAGACGCATATTTTTTATTCATAACCTATCTCCTTAAACATATCATATCTATATGTTTCTTTATCGTATTTCCAACTTGTGTATTTTCCATTTCTATCTACATAATGTAAAAACATTTGGCTATGCCAAAATCCCTCAAAAGGTATTGGTCTACCATGATCTACTTCACAACCTTTATATATAACAATGTCTCCTGGATTCATTTTAAAATATTTCCCATTTGCATAAAACATTGATGGATTTTCATCATAGCCTAAACATATTGTTACACTAATTTCTGCTGCCGGTCTATCTTTATGTGTATGTAATACGTCTTTTCCTTTATAAACTCTAAAAAATCCATGTGTTGGGTATAGTTTACGTCCAGTCAGCTCCTCCATATGAGGAATCATATAGTGTAGCATAGATTCTATCAGGCAATCCTCTGATCCAAAATGAGTTTCAGGCATTGTTACATTTCCATATTTTGGTCTGTCTCGCCTGGTAAATCGTGTGTAATTACAAACTACTTGTATTAGTTCTTTTGGAATAAAGTTTTCTAATAGAACATAGCCTAAATCCTCAAATTCTTCTCTAATTAAAGCTGTTTCCACTGATCCATCCTATTACGGCAAATCTATTGCCACCTGTTACTTCTTCTACTGTGTGCATTAAGTATGATGGAAAAACTATCAAAGATCCTTTTGCTAAGTGAGTATCTCTGAGATGATTTCCACCATGGAACAATTTTAAATCTCCGCCCTCAAACTCATCGTTTAAAAGTATTATAAATGTTAATTTTCTATAGCATGTTAATGGTTTGTTGCCTATATCCATATGCCAATTATAATGTCCGAAAGGTGCATTGTATTCTAACAAAGCTGGTTTTTCTAAATATCCCTCAAGATCAAATTTCCAATGTCTAGTATTTAAACGTTGTACGGTTGACCATACTTTGTCTCCTACCCAATCAAAATCACAATCCATTACGTAGGTAACTACACTTCTCTGTTCTTTATCTATAGTTTTTACATTATCAGTGTCATAAACCGCACCATCCTCTGGTATCCAAAATTCTCTAGCTTTAACTATTTTATCACACTGCTCATTATTTAAGTAATTATTAATTACTGTCCAATAGTGTAATTTTTCACAAGTATTAGAAATCTCTGACTCATTCCATCTACCATCATACCACACTTTCATGACGCGCCTTCCTCAAATATAGTCCATAGAGCTATTAAAAGCCCAACTATTAGTAATATTTTTAAAATTGCTCCATCATAAGGCATAGCTTCATGAACAATTTGGGGGATTTGTTTGTGTTGTAGCATATCTCTCTCTTAGTTTATTTCTGTTTTTGTGCATTAAATCTTCGGGATGTATTTCTAACTCCATACAAGCTGCAAATACGTAGTATAAAACGTCGCCAAGTTCTTCCTCTAAAAATCTTTGTGGAAAACTTCTTCCATCATTATAAAATCTCCATTTTTTATACTCGTCTAATAGTTCGCCTGACTCCGAACTAATGCCAATTAAGGCATGAGCTAGTCCGCCCATTGTTTCAACGTGCATATTTGTGCCCATCTGGTTCATAGCCCTAGCATCTCCTTTCCAGGTACTTTTTACTGATTCCATAAATTCCTCAACATTCATATTATTCTCCTTTTAAAAATACAATTGCAAAATATCTTGATTCACCATCTCTTGGTCTAGTTAGTTTTAGTTTTTCTGGATAAAGTTTTATTAATTTTTTCACTGCATTTGGTCCAACCTCGTGCCTTTGTCCAAATTTCTCTTCTAATTCTTTAGAAATTATATCTAGCTTTATCGTTCTCCCACGATATTTAGGATATATATTCTCTATCAAATCAAACTCCCATCTTTTTAATGAGGCTTCTCTTATCTCTTCGGTCAACTTAGTTTTTAAAGGGGAAGTCATTTTTCTATCATCTACTTCCCTGTTCATTAAATAGTTTCCAAATTGTTTTACATGTTTTTTATCAAGCAATTCTGCTATAATGTGTCCAGACAGCTTTTCAAAATAAGTGTCGTTTATCTTAGTTTTGGTCAAAGAAACTATAGAAAATCTCCTATCATCTGCTGTTAATCTTAAAGCATCCTCATTATTGGTTGATAAGTAAAGGTTTCCATGGTTTACAACAGTTTCAGCATCTACGTGCTTAGCTTCAATTTCTATGGTTTCGTCAATATAACCTTTTAATCTATTTTCGTCCTGTACGGTTTTCACCTCAACCTCATTAATATATACTATAATTTTATTTCTTAATTGTTTATTGAATGTTCCTGATATTGCCTTTTGTGTAGTTAAACTAAAATTATCAGTACCTACTAATTTCTCCATAATTTGACCGAGTATTCCTTTACCTATACCCTGTTGACCTATAGTTGTCAAGATGCAAAAGTTTCTTTTGTCTGGTTGCATTGCAGTAGCAAGCCAATCTAAAATGTATTCATAAGACTCTTTATCATTGTCTACAAGATGATTTAGAAATTTATTATAGATTTCAGGTAGTTCTGACTTTGGAAATTTGAAATCAGACATAAAAAAATCACTACCTATCCAGGTTGGAGGTTCGTATGTATTAAATACCCACCACCCATTTTTGCCTGCCTGTAGTTTGATATTACCATAAGGGTTCCAAATCATATTACAATGCCTTACCTTTCCATCTATTTCTGGTTTAGATAATATACATTTTAATGATTCTTTGGATTGTATCCACTGCGCATTTGTAGCTGGAGAAAATAAAATAAATTCTGCACCTTTTCCTTTCCCATCCATAAGCAATTCACAATTTACTATTTTTTGCCTAAGTTCATAATTAGGATGTTCTGTTATAACATCATTAACAACTGATTCTAACATTTCTAATTCTTCATCATTCAATGCTGGTTTATTATCTTTGTCTAACTTCCATTTTAAAAAACGATAAATACTGTCCTGGTTTCTATTTTGTAACACCAAGTTATTTACCTGTTCTTCGATAGATTGGATGTGTAACCTATTCATCGTCGGTATACCTTTCACCTAATTTGTAATATCGCTGTTGTCCTAAAGGATTTTTAAGATCATCGTAATAACAAAACGGTTTAGTCATTACTGCAGCTACGTATTTTTCTATTTTTAAAGCTCTCACTACGCTGTGCGCCCAATCATATCCGCCTTTAGACCATACTATAACATCAATGCCCCTAGCACCATGCCTTTTTAATTCTTCTAAATTACCTTTGTTTATAACCATGTGGTTTAAATGTCCATTGCACTCTATTGCTACGTTGTCTCCTGGTAATGATTCATCCCACATTACAAGAGTGTCGTCAACATCAAAAAACACCGTCGGATTAGAAAATGTAAAAACCCAATCATCTGCCATTATTCCCCCTTTTTTTGAAAAGCGTCGTGTACGCCTTTTTCCGGATCACTCATATAGCCCTTTTTATCTAACCATGGGAATGTATATTTTTGTAATATAGATAACCAGACTTCTTTTGTAACTTCGGTCGCGTCTATTGCCCACAAAGTTAATTTGAATATTTTCGTATAGTTACCTTGAGGTCTTGACCATCTTGGGTATCGAACTTCTCTTCTCAATCCCTCTGGGCATATGTGCCAAAATTTATCTACACTATCTGCAGAGCATTCCGGTGGGGCTATCACTGTTTTTCTAGTGGTAATTAAAGGACATTCATCAATCAAAGCAGTAAAGACCTTTTCATCTACTTCGCTTCCTATATAAACTAATTCTTGTTTGATTCCGTTCCTTAAACTGTTCGGGAATCTGCTTAGCCTAGCCGGATCTTTAGTAGAGTTATCAACTTCCCAATCTTTACGTCCTATTAGTTCTTTAACTTTAGAATTTAAAAACGCTGCTATTCTTTGGTGTAGTATTTTATATCTACTAACACCTTCGGGCGTATGCGCACCTTCGATCGGTTCTTTCAAACTTAGAATTGCATGATAACTTTTATTACCACTAAAGACTATTCCGGTCCACGGTACACCGCATGATTTTAAAAAATTTAATTGTAGCTCCACTGGCATCTCATCAAACTCAAATAAAAAGTTTTTAAGTTTGGTCACGTTTATAGCCGCCCTGCTTCCTGGTCTACCTATTTGGTCAGACCTAAAATCTAGTCGGGCATGAATAGGATTTATTGTGTAATATTCTGGGTTTTCATAATTGTGTAAAACATTTCCCATTAATTCAGGGGATTTACAGTATTTGTTTCCTGCTACTATCCAATCATCCCCTGAAAATAGTTTTGAAAATAGTGTGGTTGCTTCCATATTTTCCTCTGGTCACTCGGTCCGTCTTAATTACTTAGTTATATATGTATATATTTATTATTTTTTTCTCTTTAAAAATTAGAAAGACCAAAGACCGCCCTAATTTTCTGCCCTAACCCAAGGGAATCATTCATCAATCTGATCTTGACCAGGTGGTAGACCATAAAAAGACCAATCCGCTTTAGTCATTGTATGAACCGAACGCAGCTTAGTAGTGTTATTTTTACTACAGTAGACCAACCTGTCAAGATCGGAATAGCATAAATATATTCCATTGAAACTTTTAAATATATCAAATTCTTCATTTAAGCTTAGATCACCATCGAATCTACCTAAGTACTCAAGCGGCGGTTGATTCTCAACATAATTAGGATGAGTAAATATAAGATCTAAGATCCATACAAATTCTCCTTTATGCATTTCTATTTGATCAGGATCACGGTAGCTCTCAACTATATCCGACATTTTCCTAGTTCTGCCTGGTCTTGTCATACTTCCCCCAATTGTTTTATTAGCTCATCTAACTCTTTTATTTCTGCCCTGCCCATGCCTATTTCCTCATTCGGAACCCATCCCTGGAATCTCGAAATGATAAGACCAATATTATTTATTGTCCGAAGCCTTTTCAAGCTTTTCAACAGCATCTTTAAGGTCAAGGACTTCTCCGGTTAAAGTCTGGATTTCTTTTTCCATATCTTTTAATTGTTTAGTTACTTTTGCGTGTTCCTGTAGTATCATTTTCATGTTAAACATTTTACTCTCCTAAAGATCCGATAAGCTGTACCTGCGCCCTGCAAATATTGCTCTGCCATTGTTTTCAGCTTCCAAAGCTTCCTTTACTAATTTGATTTCTGCTAATATAGATTGTGATAACATTTCCAAGGCTTCCAACCTATCCCCAATTTCTTCTAAACTCTTGCCACTCATTTCCAAAGCTACTCCTTTTCTATCATTATTGATTTTAGTGTGGCTTGTGCCACCACCCTACCCTGTTCGTTTTCGATCTTGCATTCAAAAACTCCTAAGGGATTCCTTACTTTAACATATTTTGTGGTTATGGTCAATGTTTCATTTACACCTACTGGCAATTTAAACCGAGTATTTTCTACGCCTATCAATGCTGTACCTAGTTTCTTAAACTCCTCATAGGTCCATTTTCTCCTCATAGTAAACGAACACGCCTGTGCCATCATCTCAATTTGAATAACCCCTGGTAATGTTGGGTTATCAGGAAAATGTCCCTTAAAGAAATCTAAATTCTCATCTGTAAAAAAACTACACACAACTTCAGAACCGATTAGATCTTTTGGAGTTATGTCTTTGCGTTTCTTTTTTAGAATAGGAAACTTCATTTCAATAACTTCATCAATAAACTGAAAAGGTTTCTTTTGGGGCAACCATTTGTCTACATCGGTTTCTATCATATAAGTTAACATCATCAATCTAACCTTGGTGGAAATGTATGGCTAACATTATCCTGCTCTTCCTGTGAAAGGTTCGAAACCTTTCTAGGATTAAAATGGAATATCGTCGTAGCTAAAACTTTCGTCACCATCTGGATTAACATAGTTGTCAAACTTCTCTTTTTCTGAAACTCTGTTCTCTTTGTTTGTATTTCCATCCTCTAATTTCTCCTGTTCTTTCATTTCTCGTTCTATTTGTATTTGAAGCCACTCGTCGTGTTGCCATGTTAATAAATCTCTAAAATCTAACATATGTAAAACTTTACTCATATTTATCCCCCTTTTTATAGTTGTTTCTTTTTTCTGTGTACTCTTCGGGGCTAGACCTAGTTAGGTGCCAATATTTACATCGATGGCACTTATAAATGTACAGCTTAACCGAGTGACTGTATTTTAATTTTCGCTTAAACGCTTTGCTTTTAGATTTATATTTAAGCTTTTTTCTACAATACCCTTCTTTCGGTTGAGATCCCCAATCTTTTAGTTGTTTGAATTTGAAATTAGAAAGTTTCATAACAATACACTCCAGTCAAACCGTTTTGATCTAGAATTTTGTCTAACTAATTTACAAAGCTTTAACTCTCTTTGTTTATAGTAATGCTTAACTACTGCGTTGTCAGTTTCAAGACCTAACTTTTCCTTTAAACGCCTTTTATAAGTGCTTACCGTTTGGTGTGATATACCCAAGTCAAAAGCTATTTGCTTGACCAGTAAACCTTTAACTACTAGATGGTATACTTCCCGTTCTCTTCTGCTTAGTGCGTCCATTTTTAGCCCTTTGGATTCTTTGCATTATTGTATAGTAAAACCACGATTGACTCATCTTATTTTCCTAAAGTTGTAATTTTTATAATAATATGAGGCGTCGCTATTGTTGCGTCTTTTTGCGGTGTTTTATCCTGATATATTATAATGTTCTTATTATCTTTTCTACACAACAATTGAAACCCTTTACCTCTAACCATGTTCGTACAGCTATAGCCTTGACCTAGATTAACTGTTGAAGTACTATTATGATTTGTTGGCATGAACCAAGCGTGAAAGCTTGAGTCGGTTGTTGCTTCGATCTTAATTGTTGCTGCCTGTAGACTGCCACCCAATAATAGGGCAGCTGTTAAGATTAGTTTTTTCATTAGTGATTCCTCCAAAAAGTATTTTGATTAGCGCCTTTAAAAGTTTTGTATGATTTAACAAGGCGCGGTTGCTTTGTTTTATATCGCCTAAAGGTTCCCCAAGTAAAGCCTTTATCCATCATCTCTTTAATACGCCATAGCTTTGCTTCATCCGATATTATTTTAGACATTATTTCTAATTCTTGCGTAAAAAATTCATCATTTTCTGTATTTTTAAAAAACCCAAAAGGTATTTCTGTTTTTAGGTTTTTTTCTAATAGAGTATTAAATTCTTTTGCTTGTCTTTCAGCACGATCTTCAACGCTTATAAATTTTTTCTCTGTGTTTGGTTCTTTCATAAATTTATCAGTTAGCATTCTACCTAAACCGTCTTTTTTTTCAATATGAATCTCACCGTCTTTCATTGTTATAACACTAAACTCTATTTTATTCATTTTTTCCCCCATTCAAGTACTACCGAATACTCGTCCAATTTTTTATCATTCTTAATTTTTTCTCTGATAAAGGTCCACCCCTGTTTAGGGGTTTTAAAGCTGACATTCCCAAAGGGAAGCTCCTTTTCCTTATTTACAATCACCCAACGTCGGTGCCATGTATTAAAATTATATCCTTTCATTTTCACTCCTCAATCATATCTGTTTAACCATAAATAGTAATACAGTTCTTCCCCATCATTTTCTGAATTTTCATTTTCCTGGTTTTCTTCGTGTTCCATCTTTTCCCCCAAAAGCTTTTAAAATTAGTTTTATGCGTTTATTTCTTTTTCTTTTTTCTTCACTCATTACTGGTTTTATTATTCTATAGGTCCAAAAATTTTTCATATTGGTTTCCCCCCTCTACAGTCTTGAACTATCATTATTTTTTTTTCACCATTATCTGATTTTACCACGATAACCATCGAAAAGCAACCATTTTTTAATTTCAAACCACCCTGATCAATTTCTTGAGTGTTTCCCATTTTGGAAGCTGCTATTAATAGAACCAATAAAACTAAAAGGTCTTTTATAATTTTCATCATGCTGCCTCTAATTTAGGAAGTAAATGCTTATAAGGGAATTCAACATAAATAAACGTTTCCGTTTCTTCGGACGCCTGTCTCACCTGATTGGGAAACGCTAAAACATTACTAATCAAATTTCCAGAGTCAATTGTTAATATTTTTGTTGTATTTTCCATTGAATCCCCCTATAAACATAATAGCATAAAGACCTTCCCTGGTCAAGCTTTATTTATGCGCCTCTTAGGTCGCAAATATAATGGTCCTTACCATCAAAAGTATAATTCTCTACTTGAATAGCTATTCCCTTAGGTACGGCTATGAACTTACCTAGATTTTGCTCGGTATTATTTGGGAATATTAGTTTGGCATTTCTATCAGCGTCAACAAATAAAATTGATTCCTGATCATAAATAGACGCCAACTGTTTGACGGTACTTAGATCATAAACCTGATTAATTATTGGTACCAAAATTGATTTTTCAGAATCACCTTTATAAACACCATCAACAACTTTTGTTTTTAATCCAAAATTCTGTAAATGAGTCACGGCTTTTGCTGTATTGTCGATATTTTCAAATAAAGGTTTATTATTCCTAAACACTGAAAAAATGACAAAAGCGTCTTTTTTATTTCTCATATTGTCCCCCCTGTTAATATTATATTATCATAAAGACCTTCCCTGGTCAAGCTTTTATTTCAATGTTGGGCTATATTGACCAAAACAAAAGTTATCGTACCAAGTAGTTACTGTAAACGGTTTATATTTATTTACAATATACTGCCCTATAACATAACCATGTTCTTTATTCCAATTAGGAATGGCTTTAAAAAAAGCGCATTCCATATCAAAACCAAACGATATTTCTGCGCCTCTAACATACCATTCAAAATTTTTCTGATATACTTGAAACCCAAAACGCCTTAAAAAATCATTCATGCAATTTTTAGTATGATTAGTTTTAAAACCACCATGGTTTAACCTTATATTATAACCTTCCTCTG
>Ga0209228_1001604_pt1 | contig 11286 bp, 9 predicted proteins | sample METZYME_3_150m_FD_187547 | JGI IMG/M metagenome (GOLD analysis project Ga0209228, IMG submission 187547) | Marine microbial communities from oxygen minimum zone in mesopelagic equatorial Pacific - METZYME_3_150m (SPAdes) (version 2) | ecosystem: Environmental > Aquatic > Marine > Oceanic | place...
TGTAAAGTTCAAAACCGTTTACATAAGTTACTAGCGAGGGATCAGAGGTTAGATGCTGGAGGACAAACTCTTCTGATAGGTCGGTTAGATTTAGTAATAGAATTTGTTTCGATTTTGTTTTCTGACCTATGGCGTTGATATACGAAATCGTACGTTGTGAAGAATTCTCGGGATGATCCAGAACAACAAGGGTAGTCATGGCGAATTCGACAAACTATTAAATGAAGATTAAATTGTAGTTTTCTATCGTTTAACTAGTCGCCGCCGGAAACTGTAATGCATTGACCGGTTATAAAAGCTGATTGCTTACCAAAAAGAAAAGCAAATGCATTAGCGACCTCTTCCGGGCTTCCAGCCCTACCGAAAGGTATTTTCTGGATTCGGTCATCTATCTCCTGGGGAGACCGACCTTTTGTTTGTTGGGGTGTAAGAATAAATCCAGCGCGAACAATATTTACACAGATTTCTTCTTGAGTAAGTTTTCTCGAGAGACCGAAAAAACTAGATTCTAAAGCTGCTTTCGCTGCTCCATAATGTCTAGAGGTTGTAGAACCGCCATAATTTGAGCTAATAGAGCTAAGTGCTACGACACGAGACTTTGGGGCACATATTTGTGAGAAATATAAAGCCATATTGTAAGGTTGGATTGCAAGTTCAAAAAATGCGTTTTGCCAATCTTGTACAGTTAGGTGTTCTTCATTCTTCCATGGAACTCTTCCACCACATAGAGCGAGTCCGTACAAATCACCCAATTCTTTCCTCATAGACTGCAATAATTGTTTTCCACCATCTAGATCATTTAATGAAGAACAAAATAATTTATGCGAGTTTGGAAAATTGCACTGGGATAAAATCTTTTCACACGCCTCAACATTATTGCAGTAGTGCAAAGCAAGACTAAAGCCTTGCTTGTCTAGTACTCGCGCGACCGCAGAGCCGATGACACCAGATGCGCCAATAATACAAATTGTTTTTGTGGCCATACGTTATTAGGAAAACTCGTATTTTGTGATGTATCGTATTTTCTACTCTACGTTAACGACTTATTCGAATTGTTGGCGGCTAGTGATTTTCTAACAACTCCGAGATACTTGAAGCCAAAGCAAGCATCTGTTCTTGTGACCCGATGGTGATTCGGATACATCCATCTAAAACCGTATTTGTCTGGTTAGTTGATCGGACACGAAAACTATACGATCCTAAGGCAGCAGCAAATTGATTCGGATCTATAGGGAAGGGTGGGCGAAAGTGAACAAAATTTGCATTTCCAAGAAAGTGTTCTATGTTGTGAGAAGATAAGCTAGTGCCGATGTATCGTTTTGATAACTTTATCTCTTCGATGTGGCTTTCCACCAAATGGTAGTTATCAATAAGAAGAGACACAGCTTTGATAGCTAACAGGTTGATGTCAAGCAAAGTTTTAACTTTCTGCAATTGATTTACCACTGAAGGATTAGCTGCGATGTACCCTAGGCGAACACTCGCTAATCCCCATGCTTTCGAGAATGTCCGCAAAACACAGAGGTTCGGATACTTTGTTACCAGAGGAAGGGAGCTTTTGCCGTTAGAAAATTCAATATAGGCCTCATCAATAACAACGATCGCATCACTTTTTTGACTAGTTGTTTCGGCGATTTGTTCAATTTCTTGGAACGATAGCATTTGGCCAGTAGGTTGGTTGGGGTTAGCAATTAACACGATTCGAATATTTGGGGATATTGCATTTAATATAGAGTCGATCGACAAATTTAGATTGTAGTCAAAGTGAATAGCTACATTCTGGCAATCAAACATTTTGATATACACTTGTTCCATAGCGTAACTTGGAAAAAGGCTAACGACACAATCTTGAGGTTGAGCATAGGTGTCGAATACTGTCTTAATACCACTGTCCGATCCCGATACGAGTAGGAGATACTCTTTGTCTAAACCGAGAAACTCCGATAATTTTTTGTATAGGACAGATTGATCAGGATACTTGATTAATTCTTGAGGTGTAATTGATTCAATCAGCTGATTGAAAAAATCGTCTGGAAATGGGGTGGTTCTTTCATTTTTATCTAAAAGTGTAGCTTCATGCCTGTCGGCTCCGATATCTCGTAGTCGATCTAAGTTGGCAACACTTGGTTTTGCTCTTAACACAGATTGGCTAAAGAATAGCGGTAATTTTAATACTTAATATGTGTTCAGCCAGGCGTCAAAACTCTCTTTGCCAATTAGATCGCCAATAGCATTGCATTCTCGGCAGGATGGTAAGCTTCTATCGCATTTGGAAAGTTTTTTTCTAGCGAGATCAAACCGAGTACCTTGCCAAATATCAAATATATGTGTTTTGGCAAAGTTACCAACCACGTAGTTCTTTGCCCAGTCATGGGAGCAAATGGTGACATTAGCACCAACATCGACAGTCAGCATGTAGAATGGGTAGTAACACTCTTGTTCGATAGGAAAATTCGAACTTCCATTTGAGGCGTTGTTTTTGTTTAGGCTAAAAGCATCTGAATCAACTAATCCACCGCGGTTGGTCATGTTTATACCGTAGTTGTCATCTTTGAAATAACGGCGCCTTAGTAGTACTTGTTCAGAGGTCAATCCAACTTCATCACGCAACATTGAGAATTGGTCAATTTGGTGTGATCCGTCGTACATACTGATACTGATCGTATCGAGCCCTGAATCAAATAGGGCTTTTAGCTTATCTAAGGTGAGCAAATCACCATTTGTGTTCACCTCAATTTGAGATTGAGGTAGAGTAGATTTGGTTAATCTAATAAGTCTATCTAGTCGCTTGTGTAATAGTGGTTCACTTTCTCCGGAAAATAGTACCATTCCGTTGTAATCTATACTATGAAGATCGTTCAATAGCTTTTCATATAAAGGAAGTTTCATCACTCCAGATAGGCCAAGTTTTTTGTAATAGTCGTCTGATACCGGGCAGAATGGACATCTCCTGTTGCATGCTGCTACGACACTGATTTCGATTATGGAAAATACCGGTATTCCCTGATGTAGACTCAAACGGGCCGCCGCGATTTCGTTTTTTCGCTTCGTTGTGGAGTCTATAATTGGGGCTCGTAGCATCGAGCTTCACCTCTTGGAAAAGGGTAAGATGGTGTTGAGGAGTCGCACTAGATTTATTGTAGTGACAGAATCCATATCTGCTTAGATAGTAGTATCAAAACCATTTTTTCAGATTCTACTGTTTGAAAAACATATAGGGTTCGATTTAATTGCTTTATAGGAACTTGGGTGTCAGATGGTAAGTTAGTATATATCAATAGGATTGAAAACTACGTGCGTTGTACTCAGATGGAGCTTTGTGGATTACGGTGCTTTGAGAGAACAATTTAATGAATAAAGTATTGGATACAGGGGTAAATAATGTACGAAATGTATCAAGGTATATATTCGGACAGAATTGTTTGGCTAAATTAGCTGAAATTCTAAGTACACACTGTACAGGGCCAACTGGCCATACCGTATATTTTGTAGATAGTTATTTTCGAGAAAATGGTTCGCTAATAGATAGACTCCCCATCGAAGAATCTGATCAAGTGGTATTTGTCTCGACAGTAGACGAGCCAACGACTGACTTGATCGATACTATGTGTGCTCAAATTCTTAGCGAAAGAAGCACGATGCCAAGAGCAATTGTAGGTGTTGGAGGCGGAATTACTTTAGATACAGCTAAAGCAATTTCTAATTTGATTGGCAATGGCGGTAGAGCGGAGGATTATCAAGGTTGGGACCTGCTAAGTAAACCAGGTGTCTACAAAGTCGGTATTCCCACAATTTCTGGTACTGGAGCAGAAGCAACTCGTACGTGTGTGATGACGAACCCGAGAACTGGTGCAAAGTTAGGAATGAATAGTGATTTTACTGTATTTGACCAACTGCTATTGGACCCAGATCTGTCAGCAACTGTACCTAGAGATCAGTATTTTTATACAGGAATGGATGCTTATATCCATTGTTTTGAAGCGTTACGAGGGTCGCATAGGAACGTCATTGGAGATGCGATGTCAATTCAGGCACTAGATCTCTGTCGACAAGTGTTCAAATCAGATCAAATGATGTCTGATGTCAATAGAGCTAACTTAATGGTGGCTTCTTATCTAGGCGGTTGCGCAATAGCAACAAGTTATGTTGGTGTTGTCCACCCATTTTCGGCTGGTCTTAGTGTTGTTCTTGGTTTGCACCATGGCATCGCGAATTGTATTGCCCTTATGGCATTGAGCGAGTTCTACAAAGAAGAGCACGATCAGTTGCACGCTTTTGCTGATCAGCAAGAAATTGACGTACCCAAGGATATTTGTGCAAACCTATCTGAAGATGCATTCGAGAATCTGTATAAGGCTACCATCGTTCACGAAAAACCATTAACGAATGCCTTAGGGGCAGACTTTCACAATATACTCACCCGCGAAAAAGTGAAACAAATATTTTCTCGAATGTAAGTCGTAATAGATAATTTATAGATTGGGCAATTAATTATATAGTTATGGCTGATTACAGAATTCCATTTTCGAATCGATCCCATCTGTATACGGATGCAGAAATTGATTTGGTCACGGGACTTATGCGAAATGCAAAGTCACTCACACAAGGCGTCCATCAACAAACACTTGAAACGAATTTTTCTGAGTATCTGGGGACAAACTATTCATTCGCTGTATGTAATGCGACCGCTGCACTTGAGATGGCAGCGCAGCTATGTTGTTTCGAAGATGGGCATGAGGTCATTGTACCCGCGCATACGTTTACTTCCAGCGCATATCCATTTCTAAAGCATGGCGCAAAAATTGTTTGGGCAGATATAAATTTAGAAACCGGTGTAGTGGATGCAGCGGAACTTGAAAAATGTATTTCACGTCAAACCAAAGCGATCGTTGTTCCACATCTTTATGGTTATGGCGCCGACATGGTAGAGATTGTAGAACTTGCGAAAGCAAATAAAGCGTTAGTAATTGAGGATGTGGCGCAAGCGATAGGTGTAAAAGTAGCGGAAAGAAAATTGGGCACTTTTGGAGACATAGCAGTATTTTCTTTCCATGACCAGAAAAACATGACAACGCTAGGTGAGGGCGGAATGATCGTCGTAAACAATGAACGATTTGCCGACGTCATACCGATGTTGCGCCACAATGGGCATTGCAATTATGAAATGGAGCGAGAAGATTATTGGTTACCAGCAATGGGAGATCTCGCGGTGCCGATGCTAGAGGGCACTCATCTCTGGCCCAACAATTTTTGTTTAGGAGAAATCCAATGTGCCTTAGCCAGCGAGCTTCTTAAGAGAGTCGATCAAATTAATGTAGAGAAGAGAAAACGAGCCATAAAATTTATAGATGGTTTGCGTAATCAGAGTTTACTGCAGTTTCATCGTGTCAATTCCGAACGACACAATTATCACCTATTGGTTGCGCAAGTATCTGGCGGGAGAAGGGATCAGATAATTAGAGCACTAGCTTACAACTATGGAATTCAGTGTGCCGTTCAATATTATCCTTTGTATCGATATCCCTTCTATCAATCCGTGGGTCTTGGTGACGCGTTTTGTCCCAACACTGATTTGTTTTTTGACAGTATGCTATCAATACCGTTTGCGCACAGCCTTACCGATAGTCAGATTGAGTTTGTTAGGGCTGCTATTCAGGAAGTTGTAGATTCGGTCTGAGTAAATCTGGAAATATAGAGTGAGAGTGGTATTCCGTGTAATTGGGAACAACGTTGTGGGTATGGGCCATATCTACCGTTGTTTGTCACTGGCTCATGGGATGGCCAATCAAGATATCTTATTTGTGTGCGACGTTGATAGTGAATCAGTAGTAAAAAGGCTTGTTGGACCTGTCTATTGGCTAGGTGTATACGATACGAAGAATATCGCGGATAAGATCATAAGTCTAAATCCGAACTTAGTCGTCAATGACGTATTAAACACTGAGAAAACATATGTTGAATATTTGAAAAAAGAAGAAATTTTTGTTGTAAATTTTGAAGACCTTGGGAGTGGTGCCAGCGTTGCCGATTTGACCGTGAATGAGCTTTATGATTACTCGATACTAAGCGGGAACAATATTCTTTGGGGCTATGAACATTTTTTTGTTAGAGAAGAATTCGAGAAAGCTCGGCCAAATAAGTTTAGAGAGTCTGTGGCTGAGGTGATTTTAACTTTCGGCGGGACTGATCAACATGATCTATCGCGACTAGTTTACGAAAGGATAAATGAAATTTGCAGGAAGTATCAGATATTTATACGAATTGTGACTGGCCCTGGCTACAGGGGGTTCACTCGCCTTGAAAAGATAGTGTCTAAAGCGTCAGGAGTTTCTTTGACGCATGCTACAGGTGTTATTTCAAGTATTATGGAGAATGCCGATATTGCTATAACGTCGAATGGTAGAACTGTGTATGAGCTAGCCCACATGAATATCCCGGGGATAGTAATACCGCAGCATGAACGAGAGGAGACTCATTCATTCGCCCGAGAAGAGAATGGGTTTATAAAGCTGGAACCTTATGTTGAGGGTATGTCGCTAGAAAAAGTTCCACAGTTACTTGAGAAGTTGATTGTCAATAAACAATTCCGCAATTCGCTATTTTCAAGATTGGAGAAGTTCTGTTTTCTTCAGAACAAGCAACGTCTACTGGATAAAATATTTGACAGGTGTAAAGATAGGAAAAAGATTCTGCAGCACGGTTAGAATATCTTCTGTGTCAGGTCGAATTGTGCTTGTGATGTAGATATCCTAAGCAGTGCCAGTCAAAATAGAATTTATGATTTACAAAACTTTTGTTTGGTCGAGTGACAATAATGTGAGTGAGTGTTTGTAAGGGCCGGGAGTTATGCGACTGCACGAATTAATGTAATGAAGATAAATAATATTTTCCATAGAGGAGAACGGGATGTATCAATCCTAACCCCACCCTACGTAATTGCTGAAGCTGGGGTTAATCACGAAGGCGATATGAGTATTGCGAGAAGACTAATCGACGAAGCTGCGGAAGCAGGCGCTCATGCAATAAAGTTCCAAACCTACAAAGCAAGTACGCTCGCATCAAAGAACTCACCGTCTTACTGGGACACTACGAAGGAACCAACAAAAAGCCAATTTGAACTATTTTCCAAATATGACAAATTTTGGAAGCCAGAATTTGAAGAATTAAAGAAACAATGTGACATTGTCGAAATCGAGTTTATGAGTACGCCGTTTGATCTCGAGTCAGCTAATTTTCTTTCTGATTTGGTTGATGTGTTTAAGATTTCTTCATCAGACATAACGAATAAACCATTCATCAAGAATATTGCAGCTTTTGGAAAACCGATTATCTTATCGACTGGTGCGTCTAGTTGTGAGGAGATTTCTGAGGCTCTTGACTGGGTTGGTTTGGAAAAAATTCCGGTTGCACTGTTGCATTGTGTCCTGAACTATCCGACCTTGGATGGTGATGCACATCTTGGAATGATTCTGGGGCTAAGGAAAAAATTTCCGAATGCAATAGTTGGTTACTCTGACCACACCATGCCGGGTAATATGAAAAATCTAGAGATAGCTACCCTGCTTGGGGCCCAGATTCTTGAGAAGCACTTTACACACGATAAATCGTTGCAGGGAAATGATCATTATCATGCGATGGATAAGAATGATTTGAGGACATTTTTTTCTAGAATTCGAGACGTTCAAGCGGTCATGGGTCAAGAAGAAAAAGATATACTCGATGTAGAACAGTCGGCACGATTAAATGCGAGACGTAGCCTGGTGGCCAGGCGCCGAATCACGCAAGGGTCGTCGGTTTCTGAAGCAGATCTAACCTGGAAAAGACCGGCTCACGGAGTTAGCCCGAAATACATTGATGAAGTAGTGGGGCGTATATCAAGCGTTACCATAGAAGAAGATGACATTATAACTTGGGATATGCTGAATTGATCACTACGCCAATTCAACCGGCAAATATCGACGAGTACCTAAAGAGATTGTTCCCAATTTCTCGCAGTATTACGGGTAATGGTAATCGAGAAACACTCCGAGTTCTGCAAGAATTGGTTCCAATTAGCATTGAGGAATACCCCTCCCAAACTAAAGCGTATGATTGGACTATTCCGGGTGAATGGTCGATTAGGTCAGCTTGGATAAAAAATAGTTTAGGGGTGAAGCTCGTTGATTGGAGTGAGTGTAATCTTCACGTCGTTGGTTATAGCGAGCCAGTTCATCAATTTATGAAGTATGAACAACTTGCAGAGAATCTCCATTATTTAGATCATTTTCCAGATGCAATTCCATATCGCACGACTTATTACAAGAAAGATTGGGGGTTCTGTGTAACTAGAGCACAAAATTTAGCACTATTAGAGAGTAAGGGTGAACTCGAGGTCTACATCGACTCAACAATAGACGATAGCGGCTCAATGAGTATTGGCGAGATTATAATTCCTGGAAAAAATACGCGGGAATATTTGGTGTCTACATATATATGCCATCCGTCGATGGCAAATGATAATCTCAGTGGAGTATTGGCCACTACTTATCTAGCAAAACTGATGATCGAACAAGGTACGCCCGAATACAGTTGGCGCTTTGTGTTCGTTCCAGAAACGATCGGTGCCATAGCGTATTTAAATCAAAACGAAGAAATCATGAAAAATATTTTGGGAGGGTTTGTGATTTCATGTTGCGGGGGTAAGGGAAGGTTGGGGTATAAAGAAAGCTATGTCGGAAATCATTTAGTCGATAGGGCTGTGCAACTTGCTTTCCGAGATCAAGAAATTGAGCCAATTCGATATCCTTTTACACCCGATGGAAGTGATGAACGACAGTATTCATCTCCCGGGTTTCGAATTCCGGTAACTACCATAACCAAGGATAAGTATTACGAATATCCTGAATACCATACTTCTATGGACAATCTTGATCTGGTTAACGGAGCGCAAATACTAGAGGCAATGAGTGTTTATCAACACGCGTTTGAAATATTGGATAGTAATGAACAGATTAAATCGAAGGTACCGTTTGGTGAGCCACAGTTGAGTTCTCGTGGGCTTTACCCGACCACAGGCGGGGCGATTAATCAAAAGTCTTCGTCTTTTAGGCTTGATCACAAAGAAGTTGAAAATATCGATTTGCTAGCTTGGTTGATGTTTCTCGCAGATGGTGATACCGACTTGATAAGTATTGCCGAGCAAAGTGGTTATCGATTTAGGGACCTCAAAGAGATGGTTGCGGTATTAAGATCTCAGCAATTAATAGAAACCTACCAACTACTAAACTGAATTCTTGTCGACCACCAGTTTCGAGACGAGTATTGATGTGTGATCCAATTAGTAAAATAAGTATTATTTATTTGTACTTATCTTTGAGAGAAGATTTTAGATAGGACAAATATTATGTCAGATGAATTCATTGTACTTGGACTCAACTATGGTGGGCACGACACATCAGCCGCTTTGATGCGGGAGGGAGAGCTTGTAGCTGCTTGCGAGCAAGAGCGGTATACAGGAGATAAACATAGCCGACTATTCCCGGTTGACGCGGTTCAAGATTGTTTCCAACAAACTGGGATCAGACAATCCGATCTTAGTGGAGTGGGGTTTGCTTTTGATCCGACTTATCACATAAATGAAGCTTATTTAGTCCCTGCTATAAAAGATCCAACAAAAGTGGAAAGGATTATTGATGACATAGAGAGGATTAAGGAAAACTTTTTGATTGAATCGCTAATTAGGAACACACTAAATTATGATGGCCGAATATGTTATTTCAACCATCATCTTTGTCACCTAGCAAGTGCGTATTATCCAAGTGGATTTAGCGAGGCTCTACTTTCGAGTTACGATGGTATCGGTGAAGTTCAGTCAGGAATGATAGGGATTGGTAGGTCAGGAAAGATCGAAATTGTTCACGGTGATTCGATGTTTCCAGACTCGTTAGGATTACTCTATTCAGCTGTTACGTACTATTTGGGGTGGCGGCACCATAGTGATGAAGGAATTGTAATGGGGTTAGCTACTTATGGCGATGCGACAAACAAGGTGCCAGGACAGGACCGAACTTATAAGCAAGTATTTGAAGAAATTGTCACAGTGTCAGATGCTTATAACTATCGTGTAGAAGAAAACTGGATTACCTACCATAAAAAGAGAGATAGTTGGGTAAGCGACCAATTCTACGATGTATTTGGCCCTAAACGTGATTCACATGGTGAAATCAAACAACACCACATGGATATTGCTGCAGGCATGCAGGCACGTCTACAAGACGTTGTAATTAGTCAATTACGTTATGCAAGTGAACAAACAAAACTCAAAAAACTTTGTTTGTCAGGCGGTGTAGCTTTGAACTGTTCTCTAAATGGAGAAATCGAACGACAACAAATGTTTGAAGAAATATTTGTTCAACCGGCAAGTGGAGACGCTGGTGTTGCTATTGGGGCCTGTTATTTAGCGACTGCAGAACAACGCTCAAATTTACAACCAAAGAAACAACATAACTTTTATCTTGGTTCCGGCTTCAATAAAGATCAGATCACAGATCTATTGCAAGAATTAGAACTCGACTATGAGATTCCTGACAACATTTTCAAGTCCACTGCGGAATACTTAGAACAAGGAAAGATTATCGGTTGGTTTCAAGGCAGGGCAGAGTTTGGACCTCGAGCATTAGGTAATAGAAGTATATTGACTAGGCCATATCCGGCAAGCATGAAGGACTACCTTAATAGTCGGGTAAAATTCCGTGAATCATTCCGCCCATTTGCACCAGCTGTGTTGTGTGAGCACGCATCAGATTATTTTGAGATCCAACAAGAAAGTCCTCATATGCTTATTGCAAGTCAAGCCACTTCTGTTGCGCAAAAAAAGATACCGGCAACTGTTCATGTGGATAATTCTTGCCGTGTTCAAACAGTTACGAAGGAAAATAATCCAAGGTTTTATGACTTGTTGTGTTCCTTCCATGAGCTTACTGATTGCCCTGTATTATTGAATACTTCGTTTAATGTAAAAGGTCAACCTATCGTAAATAATCCTAGACAAGCTATTGACTGCTACCAATCTACTAACATTGATTGTTTGATTTTAGATGATATTCTCTTAGTCAAGCAGTAGGGGAAAGTTGGATGTGAATCAAATTGATGTTCTAGTTTGTGCTACCGAGGCGGGAGGTGCTCGCAACTTGGTAGCTGTATTAGAGGAGTTTCCTTAGTTGTTCCAATTTAAGGTTCTTTCTGGAAATGGAGCTCTTGCCATATTTGAAAGATCAGGGATGCCGATTTGGAGGCATCTCCCATCCT